>ENA-ORUM01000886-ORUM01000886.1-human-gut-metagenome-genome-assembly--contig:-NODE-886-length-29979-cov-12.500100_pt1 | contig 29979 bp, 23 predicted proteins | sample MGYA00242083_ERZ509217 | MGnify/ENA primary metagenome ERZ509217 (study PRJEB26280, sample SAMEA2338831) | human gut metagenome | biome: human gut; feature: human-associated habitat; material: faeces...
ATCCCGCTGCATTAAAGTAGTATGTTTGTCCATTGATTACTTCAAAATCATTGGTCGTATAGCTGCCATCTTCATGTCGATACCACCATCCTGTACTGTTTAAAATCCATTGGGGTTTGAATCTATCGGTATCCCAGACACCGTTTTCATCCACATAGTAATCTCCAATCCATGTATCTTTTAAAATTTGACCATCATTGTCAAAGAAATAGTATTTCCCATCATTACTTATCCAACCAGTAATCATTTCTCCAGAAGGTTGAAAATAATAGTCTTTCCCATTAATCACCTGATGTCCAACTACCATAATACCAGTATCATTAAAATAATATTTTTTCCCATTTAAAGTAATCCAGCCCGTTTGCTTTGATCCACTATTGCTGAAAAAGTACCAATTACCTTCAATTAATCTCCAGCCAGTTGCCATTACTCCATTATTGTCAAAATAATATTCTATACTATCTATATTTTTCCAGCCTTTTACAAACAAACCATTCTCATCAGCATATAGCCATTGACCATTACAAGAAATCCACCCAGAATTTATCGAATAATCAATCTCTACCCCTTTAACTCTTCCAAAAAAGAAAGGTGCTGCCTGTCCATCCATACGTTTAATATCTTTTATATTGTCGTACCCAATTGGATCACCCGCATTTAGCATAATGTCATTTCCGCAGTATAACCCAACATGAGAAATATAATCTAATGAATTATAAGTTCCTCTAAAAAAGACAAGATCTCCCGGACGAGCATCCACATATGAAACTGGAGTACAATGTTCACTATAAAGTCTAGCAGCATTAGTATAAATCAGGTCAAAATTTGTTCCTGCCACATTGTTATACGTCCACATTACCAAACCTGCACAATCAAAACCACCCTGATAAGGGTAACGACCACCCCATACATATGGTAACCCAACATATTGATTAGCATACAAAAGTAATTGTGAATACGTAACACTCAATGATCTTTTGGATCTACGATTTAGCCCGTTAGCCATGTTTATTTGACTCGGTGTCAAAATATCATTAATAGTAATATCCAAATGAGTATCTTCATTTGTGGGAGATACTGGAGCATCTGCTCCTGGAATGGGTTTTTGGTCCTCAAATGAATCTGATTTGGATTCATTAACATATTCTATCGGGCTTTCTTCCTCTTGTGCATAAATTGTAGTAGGTAAAACCGTAGTAGCCAATATAAATATTGCCACCAAGGAAACAAAAATTGATTTAAAATTCTTCATCATAACCTCATTATCCCATATTAAAACGCAAAGAAAGGTCCACCATTAATGCAATCTTCATATGCTGTAGATTGTTGGCTCCAAATCATCGAAATATGATATTTACCATTTTTGCTCGTGTCATATGGATCATAAACATTAACATAGCCATTGGCATCAATACCATATAAAAGAATTGCGTGAGTAAAGCCAGGAACTGTAAAATGTCCGGGATTTTCACTAGTTGCCACAATTTTTCCCATTCTAAGATTATTAATTAAATCTTCATAACTTAGATTATTTGTGTAATTTAGACCGTATTGATTCTTAACTATTTCCCAGCAATCTGCAGAAGTTCCATCTAATCCACCAGCATTATAAACGCCATTTTGATAAAATAGTTTCCCCATATCTACCGGATTAACATTCAGGTTTGTATAATAATTTACAATCGAAGTTGCAACCATGACTGCGCATGCTGTATTTTGCATATTACCAGAACCAATGACAGTCCAAGCCCACTGCGGATCTCTTTGATTATAGTAAGGAACTCCATTAACTGTCGTATTTGTTATATACCCTGAACCATCTACAGTATAATTCACTTTGCCAATGGTAAAAGAATACATTCTTAGCTTACCATCTGCCTCAAAATAAGATACACGACTAATACCACCAGCATCCTTAGCCGAGATCGTTCCAAAGCCATTTTTAACAATTGATCCTCTTTCAGTTGCATAGTACCAAGAACCATTATCCAATATCCAACCAGTTTTCATTTTACCATCAGAGGATAAATAATAAGTACCATCGCTTAAATTCAACCATTGATTTGTTAACATGATACCAGGATGTTCAGTACCATCCGGTGAGAAATAGTACCAATATCCTTGATACAGTCCCCAACCTTTTACAATATCACCATCTTCATTGATCAAGTAAGTGCCTTCATCTTTTGTAACAAAACCTGTATATATTCGACCGTCAGATAGAAACTTATATGTTTTCCCATCGATCACTCTTTCTTCATCATGAACCATGATTCCTGGATTTATTGAATCATTTGGATCTAAATAGTATTTACCACTACTTAACTTTAACCAACCTGTGTGCATAGCGCCAGAAGTTTCTGCATAGTACCAACCCTCTGGTCTATTAACCCATCCAGTGAGCATCTGACCAGACTGTCCAAAGAAGTACGTAGTATTATCAATAGATTGTTTTCTATCTGACAACATCAATCCATTGTCATTTGGATCCAAATAGTACCAAACATTGTCTATATACTGCCAACCTGTAGAAAAAGCACCACTTGAAGAAGCATAATACCAATCATTACCATCTTGGATCCATCCCGTCATCATATAACCGGCATCATTGAAATAATATCTTTGTCCTGCGATATCCTGGAATCCTGTTAACATCTTTCCTTCTGTGTCTAAGTAATACCAGATATTGCCGGTATACACCCATCCGGTTTTCATGGCTCCGCTACCGTCAAAGTAATACCATGTATCATCAACCAACTGCCAACCAGTTACCATATATCCCGCTGCATTAAAGTAGTATGTTTGTCCATTGATTACTTCAAAATCATTGGTTGTATAGCTGCCATCTTCATGTCGATACCACCATTCTGTACTGTTTAAAATCCATTGAGGTTTGAATCTGTTGTTATCCCAGACACCGTTTTCATCTACATAATAGTCCCCGATCCATGTATCTCTTGCCATGGCTCCGGATGCATCAAAGTAATAATATTTTCCTTCGATTAATTGCCATCCTGTTACCATATAACCAGATACATTAAAATAATACGTTTGACCATTGACCACTTCAAAGTCATTGGCTGTATAGCTTCCATCTTCGTGTCGATACCACCAACCCGTACTGTCTTGAATCCATTGACTATTATTATTTTTAATTGAAATTAATGCGCCATCATTTCCTAGATAGCTATCACCAACCCATTGGTTCTTCAACATAATTCCAGAGCTTTCATTGAAATAATACTTCTTATTTCCAATAACTTGCCATCCAGCCTGCATATAACCATTGACATCAAAATAGTAAGTTTGATTATCAACTACTTCAAAGTTATTTTTTGTATAACTACCATCATTGTGAATGTACTTCCATCCTTGTGCATCTTTGCACCATCCTAATCGTGCTATACCGTTATTATCAAGTTCTATACCTTCAATAAAGGTATTCTTTTGCATTACACCATTTATATCAAAATAATATTTTTTTCCATTTAAGTCTAGCCACCCTATATGAGCGGAGCCATCTTCATTAAAGTAGTAAGTAGAACTTTCGATAGTTTTAAAATCCAATTTTACTAATTGTCCATTTTCATAATAATATTTATTACCATTTAAAAATTCCCATCCATTTTTTATAGTTTCATCAATTGGATTATCAGTAGTAAATGTATCCGTTTCTACTGAATTATGCTCAGTAAAATCATTATTCTCTTCTACCACTTTTTCTTTAATCTCTGAGGATTCATTTTCTTCAGCAAATATATTATCAACACAAGCTATAAAAAATGTTGCTCCTAAAGATAAAGACCAAAAAATCTTGGATAAATAATTAATCTTCTTCATAATCTTCCTCCCAATAGAACATATTACTACTTTTTTGTGTCAAAGAAATGACCTAATCCATACTATCTTGAAATGTAATAACTAAAGGTGCATGATTAATTCGTTTTGATTCTGGTGGAACTTTCATATATTCACCATATACTTTAGTAAGGAATTCATCATTATTTTTTGGAATATAGGCTTCAATCGATTCAAATGGAACTTTTTGTAATGGAAATAATTCCTCTTTCTTAATTTTATCCTTTATTGAACCTGTATATTCATAAGATGTAACATATTCACATTGTCTATTATTATACAAAGTACAAGCCTTAAGAAATTTCTTATATAATTTATCCGGTGTAATTTGAAAAATCTTTAATAGAAAATGGATTAAAAGGCATCCAAAATGTAATATATGATAAATAATTCCCGTATATGGTATATGTGGATTCCCTGTTCCAGACAAAAACAATAGTTTGCCATAGAATGTTGTTTTTCTTAAAATTTTTTTCTGATCCTCATGGGTATCAGGAACTGCATCAAAAGGAAATATATCCATAAAAATACCTAAATGACACTTTAAATCCTTTGAGACTTCAGAAATAAATGTTGTTCCTTTTTTTTGAACATGACAAACAGTACATGCATAGCGATTATCAATTAATGGAGTTAATAATTCGTATTCACTATTTAACTCTCTAGGAAATATTTCACAAAATTTATCAAAATCTTCACGTAACATTCCCACATCAATATCATCATCCCAAGGTATAAAGCCACCATGGCGTACAGCACCTATTGCTGTACCATATATGAGAAAACATGGAATACTATACTTATCACATACCCTCAATATATCTTTTAGCATTTGTACTTGTACATCATGTAATCGTTGTAATGTTTCTGGTTCATATGCAGTATAAATACCATTACTCATTTTCCTACCTCTAATTTATATTTTTTCTTTCTTAATACAATAAAAAGTGATAGGGTCATAAAAAGAGCAATAGTACTGATTCCTAATAAATAGTCTATACTAGCCCCTAACAACCCAATATTTTTTATTAAGGGATTGATTGAAACCTGTGCAATTATCAATCCAAATATATATGCTAATAATACTATTTTTTGTTTTCTAATGACTGTGAAAACATAGGATAGAATAGAATTCAAACCTGTTAAACAACCTGCACAAATCAAAATCATAAACGCGTTTTTATATTCTCCTAAGTCGACAGCATATAGTAACTCTAAAAATGGAATTCCTAAAATAAAGCAACCGATTAAAACAACTGATGAAATTAATAAAAGTAATAATATTAAACTAAACAATAGTTTGAAAAACTTTGAAAAATTACCAACATTCCAAGTTCTAGCTATTTTTGTAAAAAGAGGTACAAATATAAACATATTAAACATATTAACTAGAGAAGATGGCATGAGTATAATATTATAATATGCCTGTACATCCTGAGTAAATGCTATCTCTATTGAGTTCTTAGGAATATTCACGATAAAATTTGTTATAAAAGAACTTATGAATAAAGGAAAACACGCAAATAAAAGACGTAGTATATTACGAAAATTAAAATATGTACCTATATCCAATCCACAGTTCAGATTTTTAATAATAGACCTATCAAAAATAAAAAGTTCAAAAATTGAATACAAGAATGCTAATAAAATGCTTATCGCTAAACTTTTACTTATTACTAAAGTGACAAAAAAAACAAATATATATCCAACTGCTCTTAAAAAATATGAAATGCCCGCAATAAACAACTTATCTAATTGTTGAAGTCTTGCTGAGCACAAATCAGCAAATATATCACCAAGATTAAGGAAACAACACAAAATCGTGACTAGAAGTTCATACCCGTCATTTCCAAGGATCAACGAATAAATAATTCCACCTATAATAGATATTATGGATAAAATAATTTTAAAGCTTAGATAATCATTAAATTTAAATTCCTCATTTATATCTGATACCTGAAAAGACCGAGTAGAGAACCATCCAACAGTTAACATTAATTGGGCTATACTATATGAGATAGAAAAAATACCAGCTTCATACACGCCTAATATTCGTGTAACAAACAACATCAAAAGCACACTAGTTGCAGAATTTGAAATAGTACCAATCGTATACCAAAATGTATCATATTTTATCGTATTCTTCTTTTTTAAAATAGCTTCTGAGAAATACATATATCCCTTACCTCAACATTTATCGTTTAGCTTTATATATATCCATAATAGTTTCTGAAGTGACTTCCCAAGTAAAATTTTCTTTAATTCTTTTATACACTTTATTTACAGCTTCTTCTCTATTTTGACAATTCAACGCTTTATTAATAGCATTATATACGCTATCCAAATCATTATTTTCAATCACAATGCCATATGTATCGTCTGGTAATAACTCTTTAGCTCCTCCTCTTAGTGTCGTAATAATATAGTTCTTACACACACCAGCTTCTAACAACGATGTTGAAAAGCCCTCTGAATCAGAGGGTAAAACAAATATATCAGACTCTCGTAAAAAGTAGATCACTTGCTCAAAACTTAAACGGCCTAAATAATGAATATATTCATTTGCATGCTCCATTAAAAATGATTGTAATGGTCCTTCTCCTGCTAAGCATAAATAAATAGGAGATTGCTGATGATTGTCATTCCATTGTTCCACTGCTGATACCAGTTGAACAATGCCTTTTTCTTTTAATAAGCGGCCTGTAAAAGCTAGAAGTATTGAATTATCAGGAATATTCTCTTTTATTCTAAAATTCAAAGATGGGTTTTGTGAAGAAATATTCTCAATCCTATTTAAATCAATAGCATTATATATTTCACCCTTCGATACAATATTAAAATGTTTCAACCATTGAGAGCTAGCTTTTGAAACCCCGTAAAAATCACTACAGTATCTTTTTAGTACAAAAGTAATGAAGTGTTCATAATACCCGCCTAAAAAATCAAGTAGTTTATTATGAACCGTTAAATGACTAGTCCCATGATCAATTGTGATGCATGGAATATTATGCTTATAAGCATATTTAGCCCCTAAAATTGAATGAAAATAAAATCTTGTATTCACAATAACAAAATCAAATTTAGATTGATTCAACTTTTTGATAGTTTCTTTAAACAACTTATTGCGTTTAAATACTGGATATCTTCCATCTATGAAATTATGACAATCAAGCCGATATACTGAAATGCTTTCCAAATTTTCAAAAGATACACTATTAGTTGTATTAGAAGTAATTACAGTAACTGTATGACCATTCTCTATTAATACTTTTGAAATATTATATGTAAAATTCTCGACACCTCCCATGTGGGGGAGAAATTGTGCAGAAAAAAACAAAAAATTCATAATATCTCCTTTACTTTCTTTCTTTTTTTGCATTTAAGTCAGCTTTTAATATCGAAATTTCTTGAAAAAGTAAATTAATTTTTTTCTTTTGTGATGAAACTATAACGGTTAGAGAAATTGTTATGAAAATAAGAATTACAAACAATATTCCTGAAACCATGTTTGAAATAGTTTGAAAGCCAACTAGATTAGCAAAAAATACAAGTACATTGGGGAAACATACAAGAAATAGTAATACGATAATGCTTAACCACCATAAAAGAGAATATTTTATAGGAATTAAATCTTTTTTTAGAATTTTAATAATTACTAAAGTAAGAATAATTGCAATTGTAAGTATTGCTAGTCTTAAATTCAATGCCATTACTCACCCCTCCTGGTACCAATAATCAAAATTGATAATAGTACATTTATCATATAGTAAACATTTTTCCAACTTCGAATTGAAGAAACTCCCCCTAAACGTTCTTTCATTTTAACTGGGACTTCATCAACTGTCTTACCTTGTTTTAAAATTGTAGTTGTTGAAATAGGTTCTGGGTATTCCAAAGGGTAGTCCATAGCAAATTGTGTAATTAATGATCTATTAATGGCTCTAAACCCTGATGTAACATCATATATTTTTTTCTTTGTTAGAAGATTTATAAAACATGAAATCACCTTTATTCCCATTTGTCGCGCTCTAGTAGATTTGAATTCACTAGTAGAACCTTCAACAAATCGAGACCCTATCACCATATCAGCTTTATTGTGTATAATAGGAGAAATTATACTTTGTATATAATTCACATCATGTTGACCATCTCCATCAAATTGGATTGCTATATCATAGTTATGTAATAAAGCATACTTGTAACCTGTTTGAACAGCACCTCCAATCCCTAGATTATGAATTAATTTTATATGAGGTATATTATTTTCCACTAGAATTTCTTCTGTATGATCTCTAGAGCCATCATTTATAACTATCACATCATAATTAGAATCATGCTGTGAATTATAATCAATAATCGATTTATATGTTTTTAATATATTTAATTCCTCATTATATGCCGGAATAATTAATAAAATCTTTATACTCATAATATCTCCCTCAAAAAATCTAAAGTATATTCAATTCTAGTAATTCTTCATCTTTTCATAAATCTATAAAAAAGTGAAAGAACGTAAACATTGGATAATTAATAGTCAAAACACACAATAATCTACCAAAATCGACAAATCAAGTAACCATTAACCATAAACTCTTTAAACATCAATATAACGAATGATTAAATAATTATATACTTTTAAATCAGCAGTATCAACATTGACCGTTTGCTCTGTGCTTTAAATCAAGACTTAATCTTAGATTATATTTTCTCAAATAGGAATAAATACTATCAAAATTCAACTATAGATAAAAAATTTTGCACTATCGATACCTTAAATACAAATGCAAAAGATAAGAAGTTATTCTATAACCAAATATATGAAACAATTTTTTTACCTTTCTAACAGATGGATCAAAATCAAAATCTAATACATATGAAAATCTTTGAATATCTTTTAGTATTTTTTCTCTATTGGAATGATCTAAATCATATGTTTGAGCCAATAATACAGCATAAGGATACGCCAAATATGACATTACTACTTTTTTAAACTCATTGTCTTCTAGCCTTTCACCCATCAAAATATATTCTTTACATATTTTCTGTAAATCCATAATTTCTTTTAATGTAACTTTTTTATCAGTTTGTGCTGATCCGGTTTCCTTGCGATATACATAAAAAACTTTTTCACACCAATCAAATGTCTGACCACAAAACAATAATCTTGTCGTCCAGTCTGTATCTTCATTTCTTATGCCTGGCTTAAAAAATAAATTATTTTCTATTATTAAGTCTTTTTTTATCACTTTAGCCCATACCGCTCTATATAATAAACCTTTCTTCAAAATATTTGCTAAAGCAGTGTTTTTTTCTTGCCCACACACTTCGTTACGATTAATAAAATTATTATTTAAAGTGAATTGTTTTGATTTTTCCCAATATTCCATAGTATTAAACATCAATACATCCGAATGTGATTCGGATAATAAACTATAATACTCACTTAAAACATACTCATCCGACCAATAATCATCATTATCCATAAAAGTAATGTAATCTCCGTTGGCTGCTCTTAATCCAAAATTCCTAGAATCTGCAGTTCCTCCATTTTGTTTATGAATGACCTTAATACGATCATCTTGTATAGCGTACTCATCACAAATTTCAGGTGATGAATCTTTAGATTCATCATCCACTAATATTATCTCAAAATTCTTATACTTTTGTTTTAAAACACTATCGACACATTCTTTAAGATACTTCTCTGAATTATATACCGGTATAATAATACTGAATTTCATTGAACCTCCATTTTTTTAATTTTAGCTCCCCCATTTGTATATGATGATGCCATTAATCTTATTTAAGGACTTTTGTAGACATCACCCGTGGCATTTCATTCTTTTGGGCAATTTTATGGCCAATCCGAAGAATTTCAACACCTTGTCATATTTGTCTTTTGGCCAGTTTACTACAAACCAGAAACAGTTCATCTAACCTTGTAGATATTCTATTCTATATCGTAGTCTCCATTGTTTCTTATAAATTGTTTCTCATACAGATGAAGATGATTGACTGAATAAAGTGGGTTCTCTTTATCGTTTTACCAGCCGTGTGCAAATGAGGAGCTTTAATTTTTATTTACAATTAAAACCCTATTTCCTGCAAATATCTTGCCAATGCATCTTGCCATGTAGGTAATGGCTTAAAACCATTTTCTAAAAGTTTTGATTTGTCTAATCTTGAATTAAATGGTCTAGCTGCTTTTGATAATCCATATTCTTCTGTTGTTACTGGAACTACTTTTGTTGTGTATCCTGCCTGCTTAAAGATTTCACATGCAAAATCATACCAGCTGATATATCCACCTTCGTTTGTTGCATGGTAATATCCATACTTATCTGTTTCAATCATATCCACTAACAATCTTGCTAGATCATATGTGTATGTTGGAGTTCCTATTTGATCATTTACAACTCTTAAAGTATCGTATTTCTTTCCTATATTTAACATTGTCTTAATGAAGTTATTTCCATTCTTACCAAACACCCAGGCAATACGAACAATAAAATACTTATCTAAAGTATTCGATACAGCTAATTCGCCACCTAATTTAGTTTGTCCATATACATTTAATGGTTTATAGTCTTTGCAATCTGGTTGCCAAGGCTCTGTTCCTTGTCCATCAAATACATAATCAGTCGAAATATATATCATCTTTGCGTCAACTTTTTTACATGCATTCGCAATATTTTGTGTTCCATCCACATTAATAGCTTTTACTTTAGCTTGTTTATCCTCGTCTTCTGCTAAGTCTACAGCAGTCCATGCTGCACAATGTACTACAACATCAGGATTTACGCTCTGAATGGTTTTCATTACATCTTCAGAATTTGTAATATCTAAAGGCACATATTCCGCTTTTGTTACGTAAGTATCGTCTTGGATTCCACTATAAGTTTCAGCTAAATCTGTACCAATGCCTGTATAGCCTCTTGATGCCAATTCATTCATGACATCATGGCCTAATTGTCCGGCCACACCTGTTACAAAAATTTTCATCCTATTGCCTCCCATCTTATGAAGAAAAGCTAAGTTTATTGCTTAGCTCTTCCTTTTTCTACATACATCTTTTCAAAGTAATTCTGATATTCACCGCTAATGATGTTCTCCCACCATTCTTTATTGTCTAGGTACCATTGAATTGTCATAGGAATACCTGTATCAAATGTATATTTAGGTTCCCATCCTAATTCTGTTTCTAACTTGGTTGGATCAATCGCATAACGACGATCGTGACCTTTTCTATCTTCTACAAAAGTAATTAAGCTTTCTGGTTTATTCAAAGCTTTTAATACCGTTTTAACAACTTGAAGGTTTGTTCTTTCATTATGTCCTCCGACATTATATACTTCCCCTTCACGGCCTTTGCGAACAATTAAATCAATAGCTGTACAATGATCATATACATGCAGCCAATCACGAACATTTTCACCTGTTCCATATACCGGAATTGTTTCATCATTTAACGCACGAGAAATAATCAATGGAATTAATTTCTCTGGGAAATGATAAGGCCCATAGTTATTTGAGCAACGAGAAATCGTTACCGGAAGTCCATATGTTCTGTGATATGCAAGTACAAATAAATCTGCACTAGCTTTAGCACTGGAATAAGGACTTGAAGTATGCAATGGTGTTTCTTCTGTAAAGAATAAATCTGGCCTGTCTAAAGGTAAATCTCCATAAACTTCATCTGTCGATACTTGATGATAACGTTTGATTCCATATTTTACACAAGCATCTAATAACGTAGTTGTTCCCATCACATTTGTCTTTACAAAGATTTCAGGATCTTCAATACTTCTATCTACATGACTTTCTGCCGCAAAGTTAACAACTACATCAAACTTTTCTTTTTCAAATAAATCAAAGATAAATTCTCTATCTGCAATATCTCCCTTTACAAACTTATAATTTGGTTTATCTTCAACCGATTTACAAGTTTCCAGGTTCCCCGCATAAGTTAATTTATCTAAGTTAACGATCATATCTTCCGGATATTTATTCACCATATAGTGAACAAGGTTTCCACCGATAAATCCGGCTCCTCCTGTGACTAAAAATTTCATGTTATTTTCCTCCTATTAATGATTTATCGCAAATCCACCATGTCCATAACAAGCATTGGCTCGTCCCTTAGCATGTGGATTGGCGTTTCCTACATTGGTTCCATCTACACAAAGATATCCACCAATCGTATTCCCTGTAATTCCACCACTGTTTTGTGTTTGCGAATTTCTTGCAGCTGCAGCTGCTTGTTGCTGCTGTTGTTGAATACGTGCTGCTTCTTCTGCCGCTGCCTTATCTCGGTCAATGCGAGCTTGTATATCTGAATTTGTTGTGTTTAACTGCTCTTTAGCTGCGTTGATTTCATCGGTTGAAGCTCTATTTGCAATTAACTTTAAGGCTTCTTGTTTTCTTGTCTCAAATATCTGTTTTTCCTGTTCATTTGCACCATCTAAACAAGTAATCGCATTGATTTGAGATTTTAATTTATCTAATTCTTCTGTCTTTAATCGTTCCTGTTTCTTATTGTTTGTATAATCCTGTAAATCCTTAACCTTAAATGATTCTATGAAATCATTAAATTTATAATCATTCTCATCTTCCTGGTACGTATAAATAGCAGCCTTATACAACCCACTGTGTGTTGGAATATAGAAAGCGTCTACCTTCAAATTCGGACTTAATACATCTTCCGGTAATTCATCATCATTTAGTTGTACTGTATAAGTTGCTTCAAAGCACTCTGTTCCATCAAGATCTTCTGTATCAATAGAATATTCAGAGACTTCATCTTCGCTATCCCAGAGTTTATTTTCTGTATTTTTTATATCCAGCTTGACTGTACTTTCTGATGATTCTGTAAAATCTGTCTCAGAATCTTTCAAATCAAAAGTTACAATCGGATACTTTGTATCTTCATCTACTGGATAGTAGTAATCTGATTTTGTTTCTATATCCGAATTTACTTTAAATTCCAATCCATTGAACTCTTTATCTTTGTTACCAGCTACTTCTTCATAAGATTCCAACTTTTCTTTAACGAGTGCTTCTGTACTTTTTCCACAACCAATTAAAGATAGTGATAATACCATTGCGGCAAGTAAGCTTTTTAAAAGCTTACTTTGTTTATTTTTCTTGTTCATTTTTATCCTTTATATACCAACTGATTATTCGATTCTTCTAACGTTGGACCTGTTTGATCTTTTTCACTTAATACAGGTTCAATTCCATTCAGCAACTGACCCCAATCTACATTGACTGTAGGATCATCATAGCGCATACCACCTTCAGATTCTTTGTTATAAACGTTATCAACTTTATAACGGAATTCAACATCTGGTGTTAAAGTTAAGAATCCGTGAGCAAAGCCCTGTGGAATAAAGAACTGACGATGATTTTCTTCACTTAATTCCACACTGACCCATTGACCATATGTAGGGCTTCCTTTACGAATGTCTACCGCTACATCGATGACTTTTCCCTTTGTACAAGATACTAATTTTGATTGTGCATATGGTGGATTTTGCCAGTGTAAACCACGAAGCGTTCCCTGCTGTGCACTAAAAGACATATTGTCCTGTACAAAGTCAACCGTCACACCCAATTTTTCATATTTTGGTTTCGAATAGGTTTCTGTAAAATACCCTCTATGATCTCCAAATACATCCGTATCAATAATCAATACGCCAGGAATCTTTGTTTCTGTTACTTTCATCCTACAAATTCCTCCTCACCTTTAATATACTTTCGATCCATGATTTTCTTTAAATAAGCGCCATACTGATTTTTCTTATAAATTTCATACGTTTCTTCTAACTGTTTTAACGTAATCCATCCATTGTCATAAGCAATTTCTTCTAAACAAGCAATTTTTCTATGCTGATGTTCTTCAATTGTCTTTACAAAGTTTGTCGCATCCACTAAAGATTCATGCGTTCCTGTATCTAACCATGTAAATCCATCACCAAGCAATGTAACATTGAGTTCATTGTTTTCAAGATAAATACGATTTAAATCTGTAATCTCCAATTCGCCACGAGCACTAGGCTTTAAATTCTTTGCATACTCTACAACTTTATTATCATAGAAGTACAATCCAGTAACCGCATAATTTGATTTCGGATGAGCCGGTTTTTCCTCTAAAGAAACTGCTTTTCCATTTTCATCAAATTCAACAACACCAAAGCGCTCTGGATCTTCTACATAGTAGCCAAATACAGTAGCACCACTTTCTTTTCTGGCTGCTGCACGCAATCGTTTTGTCAAACCATGTCCATGGAAAATATTATCTCCCAAAATCATGGCACACGAATCATTTCCAATAAATTCTTCACCTAAAATAAAAGCTTGTGCCAATCCATCCGGGCTTGGTTGTACTTTATAAGAAAGTTCAATACCAAATTGATGACCATCACCTAATAACTCTTTAAATCGAGGTGTATCATCCGGTGTCGAAATAATAAGAATCTCGCGAATGCCAGCCTGCATTAAAATAGACATAGGATAATAAATCATCGGTTTGTCATAAATTGGTAATAACTGTTTACTGGTTACTTTTGTCAATGGATACAAACGAGTACCACTTCCACCAGCCAAAATAATGCCTTTCATAAGATGTCCTCCTATAATACTGTACCATAATAATAAACCCTTACGTTACGTAAGGGTCAAGTTTTATTTTGTACAAATAAACAATCCAGCTTGTTTAGAAATCGTAATATTACCATTTTTTGAAATTATTGATTCCACATACTCTTTAAATTCAGATATTTTTGGACCTAATATTTCATTCTGATTTCCGTGACAGCTCATAATATAATCCACTAGTGGTTCTGCATGATCCACTATTAATGAATCTTCGTATTTAATAAATTGAACAGATTTAAAAAATTTTTTTAAAATCATTTTACCATTCTCTATTCCAAAAATATCAAATAGACTATTTTGCGAAAGTTCAACTTTAGAATTAAAAGACTGAACAAGCTCAGTAATTTCTTTCATATGCTCTTTACCATAAGTACTACAGTAAAAAGCACCATTATTTTTTAAAACTCTATATATTTCAGATAATCCTTTATCTAAATTTTGAATATAAAATAATACATGATTTGCGATAACCGAATCAAAATAACCATCTTTAAAAGGAATAGCTTGACAGTCTGCTACAATACAGTTGTAATCTTTGCCTAATTTTTTTCTTACTTCATGTACCATACCTTCAGAAATATCGGATAAAAAGATTTCTCGGTTTCTTAAATCAATGTTTCTATTTTCCCAAAGTTTACCATTACCACAACCAATTTCTAAAAGTCGGTTCACTTCTGAAAAATCAATTTGCTTAAACAACCAATTAAACCATCCTGTTTTATTTGTTGAAAACTGATCATGTAAAGATATTCTAACATTCAAGTTATTAGAATTTTTATACTGTTCTACAACACTAGATTCAATATCAAACATTTGTAATAGCGATATAATCTGATTCCAATCTATATTTTTTTCATCTACATTTTGTACAAAAGATTCCATAGAATCTCTGATGACTTGTAAATGTTTAATTTGACTATCCAATAAATCAATTTGCATAGAAAAAGATTCTTTAATATTTTGTTCTTTTGAAACCATGGGATAGATTTCCTCTAGTGAAAATCCCATATGCTTTAGAGATAATATCTTTTGTAACTTTAATAAATCAGACTGGGTATATCTTCTATACCCATTATCCATAACAAAAGAGGGTTTTAACAACCCTATTTTGTCATAATATCGAATTGTACGTTCTGTCACATTTGCAAGTTTTGCGAATTGTCCTGTTGAATATACCATACTTTTTATTTTCTCGTCTATGTTAATAAATAATTCAGAAAATCAAGATAAAGTGGCTCATTTTATTTCCATAAAGTTCTCAATAAATAGAAATGAGAATTTCATGCTTTTATCTAACAAAAAATATTCTTTTAAACCCATTTCAACCTCCAGGATTTCACATAAGCACATAAAGTATCAAATTAATTTTGTGAAAATATAATAAGATTTGCCATTTATTTCATCATTTATACTAGACTTCAATTCAAAGTTATACATCGATAAATATTCTTGTGCATCTAAACTTTCCACAATTATCGTATTGATAGGATAATCATTTATCAGTTCATCCAAGCATTCTGAATTATCTTGATTAGGCTTAGCCGAAAATTCATTAAATTTTTCTTGTAATTCATCATTGTAAGAAGAAAATTGTATCGCATTAGTATTTGAAAATCGTATTAATGATGAGACGTTTTTAATTTCTGGAGCCCAAAATTTCAGGCAAACAGAAAGCGTATGAGCCCTGCCATTTACAATGGGAAGAGTAGGACAAATTACTGTAATCTCTTTATCCTCAGACAGTTTATCTAACTCTTTTGAAAGCAATTCAGTCGATTTTGGAATGATGTCCTTATTAGTATAAATAGTCTTATATGAATCCATAATATTTCCCGTTATTTTGAAAGAATAAAAAGATAAAACAGACAGTGTAGTAGTACAAACAGCTACAATAGAAAAAAATATCTTCTGTCTTAGAAACCGGAAAAAAAGCAATAATATATATATATATCCTATAATTAAAAATAGATATACAAAACTAGTATGTGCTCTTCCACCAACAAAGTCATAAACAGATGAAAGTTCAAAAATATTATTCAATGGATTAAGAAACATTAAAATAAACATAATCAATATAAATCCATTCACTTTAAATATGTATTTATTTTTGCATAACATTATTAATAGATATATAACAATAAAGGCAATAATAATCCATGAATGAAGATTATTAATGAGAAATCCATAAAGCATAGTCTCTATTTGCACATTATTTCTTAACAATGCACTAATAGCAATCACAAACAAAGAAATTATTATAGATTTAATTAACCAATCTTTTCCCTTTTGAGCGAAGTAAATAAAAAAGAATGTGAGACAAAAAATCACTAATAATGGCAATGCTATTGTAGATTTTGACATTAAAACCACTGAAATCATTACAGCAACTATAATATGTTTCAACCTGATTTTTTCCACCTCTAGAAAGAATAACATTAGCAGTGGCAATCCTATCACTCTCACTATAGATGATCCTAGATATATTCCAGAATTAAATTGCCATAAATCGGTAAGCTGTATTAATCCATTTTGTTCTAAAAATGATGAATTAAATGAAAAAAATATTATGATTGATGACGCATATTGTGATACTTTTTTAAACTTATTGTTTTCTACTAGCTGAGTAGTAGAATTAATTCGAATAGCTAGACTACTAATGACATTAACTAATAAGAAAATATTAAAAGCGTTTAAATACAATCTGACATATAAAACAGGATTTATTCCTGTCAGATATGATACTACAGATGATTGTAATTCCCACGTATTGATTATATAAGAATCTAATTTATATTCTGAAAAACCATTAACTACATTAGTCCTAAATGGATTATCCATATACGGATACTCTGCTATTTTTCCAATATAATATCCATCATCAGAATGATTATTGGCCCAAAATAACCAAACATACAAAAAACTTATACATAAAACAATGAATGTTACTATAAATAAGAAATAGTTATCTTTAACATAATCAGCTAAACTTATCTTTTGTAATTTATTTGTTTTGTACCTACATAAAACAAATATTATAAATCCAATCCATAAGAATACTAAATAAACACAATAAAACAACCAGGGTAACCCCAAAATCTGCACTATCATTCCCGGAATAGCAGCAAAAAAAGTATACACAATGTATCCTAAAATAAATTTATAAGATATTTCCTTATCTCTATTTTTATCAACACTAAGTCCAATACCCATAAAGAAAATAATGGTAACCAAAAACAATATTGAACACTTTATATAATCAATCATAAAATTTTTGCCTGATATATTGTAATTGACCCATCTAACTGGTCATCAACAATATACTTCTCCTTTCTAGTTTTTATACTTTCCTTTTATATTTTTCTTATAATCTAGATATCCTCTTATCATAAAAACTAGTTTTTTTATTCCTTGCTTTTCAAAAACTGTTGCATAAAAAAAACTTCTTTTGACTTCTTTTATAACTGCATCACAATAATCTGGATATGAATCATGATACATATCATAAAGATAAAAACTATTACGTACAATGTAATATCTTCTTAAAGGTCCATGATTATCACAAATCACCTTTCTTCCAAATATTTTTTTTATCTCGTAATCCCCGAGCTCATGTTCTAAAAAAATAGTATTAATTCTTTTAATATCATATCCATGTTTTCTTAAATTTAAGCCGTATTCAAAATCTACGCAATCAATAAACATCCATGATTTGAAGCCTTCAATTACCTTATAAATATTTAAATTAATGATATTACCACTAGTCATTATAACTAATGGGCTAGAATATTTTTCATTAGGCACAGGATCACTAATTGCAGTTCTATGAAACGGTGAATAAATCCCAACATTTTCCTTCTGAATATCCTTCTCTATAAATAATTTCATTTCTTTTATTCCGTTAGAATTAAATTTGCTGTCCTGATCCATTGTTAGTAGATATTTATAACCTTGATTGATGGCTTTGTTTGCAGCAATATTTAGTGCTTCTGCTATTCCTTTATTTTCCATTAGAGGGATATATTCAATTTTCTCAAAAGAGAAAATGTTTGAATTATTACTACTTGAATTGTCTATAGCATACAAAACATCTAGATCTTCAATATACGTTTTTATATTTTCTACCACGTCTCTGTCGGGATTATATAAAACTACTACACCTGCTAAATGCATCATACATTACCTTCTTATCAAACGAACAAAAGTCGAAACTACTGATGGAACCTTTAAATTTTTCATCAGTTTCCATCGTTTCGAATTAAAATAAATAGAATTTTCATCTAGTACTTTAAATTGTTTATACAAATCATTCATCATAAATAGTTGTTTTAACGATTCTGGGCTGTTTTGTCTTAACACTGAACTATCATAAAGATCAACATATGATTTTATCATTTCTTCTACACTTTTAATCGCATAAGAATTGATTCTATCTATTTTATCATTATAATCATCTAAATCATCAAAAATACTACTTATTTTCTTTAATACACATTTTTCATTAGTTTCATTCAGAGTCCAACCAAAACCATATTTTTTTATTCTTTCCCCTACTGCACCAATGTCAAAGCTTAATACCGGTATACCAGAAGCTATAGTCTCAGTTAAAGTGTAAGAGTATGTTTCGGGCCATATTGAAAGATTACAAACTAAATGTATGTTATTTTGTTCCAACAATTCTGGTAGATTTTCCCTAGAATATAGACCATGATAGATATAGTTACTTTTATTTTGTTTTAATCCTTCCACTAAAGAATCACCAAATAAATGATACTGTATCTTTTTGTTAGAAGTATTATCAATTAAGTATTTTAGCACATTCGATCCCTTGTGCTCTGTCATAACACCGACAAATGCAACATTTAAAACATCATTCGAATCAAGTCTTTTAGCAATTTTCCTTTCTAATTCAACACCGTGTTCTAAAACTAAACAATCTATGTCAGTTAGATTGGACTCAATAATGGTCTTTGTAGAATTTGATGGTACTAAAACATTATCAAATTTTAACAAAAATCCTCTCCAATTTGATTGCCATACCGGAATAATATTATTTATTATTCCTTTCTTTTCTTTTAAACAACTTGCACAATCTTTATCTTTTAAAGGAAGGCAATATTTAGATTTGTAAATTAAGTTGACCGTTGGGCACAAACAATAAAAATCATGTAATGTTATAGCAGTCCTAATATTTCTTTCCCTGCAAACATCGATAATATCAAAATAATGACCAATCATATGATGAACATGAACAAAACTTATTCCCAATCCATCAATGATATCTATCACCATTTTTTTGTATTCAGGATCGTATAAAGATCGCATACCATTATCTGGAACTTGATTCAAATATAACAATCTTTCACTATCTTGAAAGTAAGAATATAATTTAAATCTTCCGTTTTCTGGCGCTAACACATGAAAATTAAAATATTTCCTTAAGCTAGAAATCAGATCTTTGCAATGTAAGGTTGTTCCTCCAACATTTTTTTCAACATTGCTCCAATCATGTATTAAAAATAATACATTTTTTCTATTATAGAATTGAATATTAAAAAAGACATTATCACAAATATTTCGGATAGGGAATCGTGAACACCACTGAGAAGTATTCTCTACATATGCAGGATATCTATGTTTCAATTTTTCCATATTCTGTTTGATAAGCTCATCTTTTTTCTTATCAAATGACTGGCTTTCTTTATGATAAACTATGACATCATCGCACAATAAGTGCTTGAATCCATAGTCCATACATCTGTATGAAAAATCATTTTCCTCTCCATATCCTTTTCCAAAAGTTTTTTCATCAAAATAACCTACGATGTCTAATACATTTCTTCGTATATACATACAAAATCCATGAGCAGTTGGTATTTGGGGGTATTCCCTAAATGAAGACCTAAATATTAAATTTGCATATTCTTCAAAGCTCATATTTTCAGGAATAGAGTTTTTTTGTAAACCAATTGGAACAGAAGCAAGAGTGGCATTATTTGAAAGTGCTGTAACTGTAGCAATATCAGGTTGTGAATATGCACACGAATGCAGATTTTCTACCCACTTACTTGGTACCTCTGTATCACTATTTAATAAAATAACATCAGACTCTGAATACTTCATCCCTTTGTTTACAGTACTGACAAAACCTAAATTATTTTCATTTTGAAGTACTACAATTTTCTTATCTGGATGAACACTTCTAAATTTCTTTAATAAAGCAAAAATACGAACATCTGTACTCTGATCATCAATTAAAATTAACCGATTCTGACTAAGATTTGTGTTCTTGATAACACTGTCAATGCATTCCTTTACAACATCAAACGCATTATAAATAGGTATAATAATATCAACCATGTTTTTCCTCCGCATACTACAGTTGCTCTGCAAAACCTTTTTCTAACTTTTTAAATATCAAATACCCAATCACCAAGACAAGAATACCTAAGATTAAAACGAAACCTAGTTGAAATATATCTGGCCATTGATGATATAAAAAACAATCACGATAAGCTTCCATAAGGGATGTCATAGGGTTGAGCTCTATCAATTTTGCCAAAATACCTGCATTCGAGAATTGAGATAATGAATAAAGAATTGGAGTTCCATAAAACAACATATTTAGTACAAAAGTAACTATATACTCTAAATCTTGTATATAAACATTCACTGAAGAGAGAATAAATAAAATCCCTAAAGAAAGAATAGCCTGTATAATTGCAATAATTGGGATAAAAACAATATGTATAGAAATACCTACATCAAATGCCAAGCAAAAGAAAACAACAATTATACACGAAATGAAGAAATTCACTAATCCACTAAGCACTTGTGAAATAACTAAAATTTCTCTCGGAAAATATACTTTCTTCACTATTCCCTCATTTGCTTTAATTGTAGTTGTCCCTATTGATATTACTGTCGAGAAAAAAGACCACGGAATAATACCAGTTACCAAATAAACAATGTAATTTGGTATGGTCGCTCCTCTCATCAAGTATGGAAACACAATATAATATACTAAGACTTGTAAAAGAGGATTCAAGAAAGACCATAGAACGCCTAAGAATGATCCCTTATATTTTCCACGAATATCTTTTTTTACATTTGATTTCAATAATTCTCTGTAATCATATATATTTTTAAACACTTGCATCCAATCACTCCAATTAAATTAGCGTAAAGCAATTTTCTTTTTCAGCCAACACTTGCCCATTCTTGTCCACACATTGAATATAAATTTTATGTTCCCCTAAATCTAATTTCTTCAAGTCTAGTTCAAAACGCCATCCAACTTTCTCTTCATCGATAAACCCCACAAATAATTCACTATAAACCTCGAATACATCACTCCTCTTATAGCGCTCTATTTCTTGAATAACCTTTGAATCAACAAACACATTAAATTTTGCATCAAGATCATCAGTAACACTCCAGCCTCGAAAAGGATACTTTCCTTTATCTTTTGAAATCTTTGAAAAATCACGAGGATAATCGATCATCAAAAAAGCTTTTGCTTTTTCTTTTCCTTCTGCTATAGCTTTGGTTCTCTTCTCTTTATGATCCTTGGCAACTTGATCTAAATATTCATCTATAACATAAATTGGATCTCCATCCAACCTAACTTCACCTCTATAAATCCAAATAGCTCTATGACATAACTTCTTAACAACATCCAAGCTATGTGTAACTATCACAATTGTTTTTCCTGAATTTTTTAATTCCTCTAATTTAGAATAGCATTTGTCTTGAAAATGTTGATCTCCAACTGCCAAAATCTCATCTATTAACAAAATATCAGCATCGACATTTATAGCAACCGAAAAAGCGAGGCGCATATACATACCCGATGAATATGTCCGCACCGGGTTGTCGATATACTCACTTAATTCAGAAAATTCAATAATCTCATTTATACGACTATCTATTTCTTTACGTGTCAATCCAAAAATCGAAGCATTGAAATATATGTTCTCTCGACCTGTAAAGTCTGGATGGAAACCCGCTCCTAACTCGAGCAACGATGTTAGCTTTCCATCTATTGCAATTGTACCTTCGTTTGGATAAATAATTCTTGTCATTAATTTTAATAAAGTAGATTTTCCACTACCATTAGTACCAATCAAAGCTACAGTTTCACCTTTTTTTATATTCAAATTGATATTGTTTAGGACTTGATGATATTCTACATCCCGATGTTTCCAGAACAAAATTTTATCTTTTAATGTATTCGCTTTATCATATATCACTTTAAATTGTTTTGACATATGCCTTATCTCAATGGCATTTTTATTTTCCATTTTAACACTCCTTTATAGAGATACTTTAAAAGTATACCATTATTTATCCTTCTCACAAAATCAACTTTACAGTAAAAATTATCTAATTTACTTCCTTGAATTTAACAATTATCTTATTTGAGTTTCGAATTACAAAGGCTTAGATACCTAACATTACATTTGTCATTCATTTTAGAAAATAAAATCAAAAATAGATAATTGTTTATTTCTTATACTGCTCTACGTCTTAACAAAACATAAGTTTGTCTTCTTTAGTAACTCTTTACTTAGATAATCAAGCAAACCTTATAAAATGGATTACATTTTTAGATGAAACAACTAATTATTTTGGTGTTTAAAATCAACAATGTTTAGAGTCCTGAAATATTTGCATCACTACATAGCTTTTTGTCCTGTTCTTATTACTAATACTAATACTTATGCTTATATTAACTAAATCTAATTTCAGTATATCTCTTAGGAAAATAATATAACTTATCTTCATTCAATTGTTAATTACTTCAACAATATTATTACAATTCTCTATTTTTATCCTATACATCAATTTTCTTCTCACTGTTATCAAAAATCGTAAAAAATCATTTTGTTCGACTAGATTTATATAATTTTTCTAAACCATTTGTTACCTTTCAAGACTTAATCACTTATCCATAAACTTTTTCGAATTGAGCTTTCCATAAATCAATATTTTCGAAATTCATCTCTATTTTTGTGTTGAAACTAGAACGAATCCAACTTAAAAGATTATTCGGTAAATCTTCTCTTTCAATTAAAGGTAAATTCGTATCATTATGAATCGCCCGTGCTCGATTATCTACTCCTATTACCAAACTTCTTTTTTTCTTATTAAGGCACCTGATACCTGCATGTAATCTAGTCCCAATATAATCAACTTCATGACTATCTAAAAAATCATCTAAGTCTTTTAAAGTAGGCGCAATAAATTTTAATTTTTTACAGTTAAAAATATTTTTAACATAATTGTAATCACATAATCCCTGAACCCAAAAATAAACTTGACTATACTCCTGAGTAAGAATATTCAACATATATGCATCTAAGGTTTCATTTTTTGCATAATCTGTTATTGTAGTTAAAACCATATTACTCTTATTCGATGGAATTTGTTCACAATGCTCTCTTGTCAAATTCCACATTGTCGGACAACCAGTGTTTAGGACATTTTTGATTCCAATACTATTCAAAAAATTAAACGTTTCTTCATCTCTAACTGAATGAATAAAATTATTCTTTAACATTAATTGAAGCAATTTGACCGTAAATTCTGATGTTGGTTCATTTATACCTAATTGCTGCATCCCCACGCCTAAAAGACAACTATTTTTCAGAGACTTCATATTGTACGGAAGCACCATTTGTTTTGAATCTTCCATATGTTTATAAATAATATTTGTACCGCATAAAATCTTTAAATATTCCTCAACACTTTCAAACTTATTATCATAAATATGTGTAGGAACATGAATTAGCTTTTGTGATGTGAAAAGATTTTCACAGATGCTATCGCAATATGACATTATAATAGCATCTCCTACATTATCACTTCCTATCTCTGTATCAAGTAAAACCACGCTAGATGGATTCACTTTCCTTTTAAGTAATGTTTTTGCTCCCTTTATAGACTGCATTTTTTGTTCATATGTATATCTATTTTGTAATTCGGAATAATGTACTTTAGAACTGTTAAGACTTGTATAAACATTAAAATCAGGTTGAACTATCAAAGCAGACTCCAATACTTTTTGCAAAAATTTGACATACTCATCAAAGCTCAAACTATCACAAAACTTTTTAATACTATTCTGATTTAAATCATTATTATTTGTTAGCACTGATATAGTACTATCAACTAAATCAGCTATATTGAATTCATTCACCACAGTTCCCCTATTATCTTGTGCCATAGTGGCAAATCCACCACTTTCAAACCCTAAAACCGGAACTGAATAACTCATTGCCTCTAAAGCTACAGAAGGAAATGGATCTTCTCTAGAGACTAGCCAAAAAGCTGATGCTTTCGAAAGTATGTTTTTATATAAATCTGAATTCGATATAAAGGGGATAAAATGAATTCTATCTTTCATTCCCGATTTTTCTATTTGAAAATCTAGCCATGATTTAAGCTCTAAATCATGGAAATCCCCCGTCCAAACAAACTTAATTTTTTCATTCTTCTTACCTAAGATAATTGCCGCATTGACGAATAAATCTACTCCTTTTCGAAGTTCTGCAGTTCCTGATCCCATGACATATGTATCACCTAAATACGAATAAATACTTTGTTCATACAAGTTAATTTCATTAAATTTTCTATTAAGATAAACCCCCTGTGGTCTTATAACCAATTTTCCATAAATCTCTGGATATAATTCTTCAAAATCATTTTTTACAGTTTCATCAGGAAAGATAATGTAATCTGAATACTTTGAGATCTGCTCACCTTGTTGCATAAAACCATAATAATTTATAGTATTCTTCATTTCATGAATCAGCGACACAACTAAAAAACCATAATCTTTTAACTCATTAACAACAGCACCTGAAACTACAGTGTTAGTTATTACTTTGCTTATCCCACAATTACGAGCTGCCTCCCAATAGAGATTCCTTTTCATTTCTATTACTGAATCAAATCTATTTACACTAATTGCTCCCACAAAATCGTAACGTGCATCATAAAATCCATCAATTGAAACTACATTTATATTCGTATCTATATATTTTTTTTGCAATGTCATTTTATTTGAATTCAAATTAACAACACCAACAAAATACCCGTTCTCTTGTAATGTTTTTATTATATTAAAAGCCAAAATTGGAGCTCCAGTATTAGATAAATCATGAGTTACAAATAAAAGATCATTATTTTCAGTTTTAAAATTATATTCCATTTCTTTTGTATAATTTGGAGTTTTGTAAATAGGCTTTATGCTTAATTGATCAAAACTACATTCTACATTTTTATATTCTAAATCCAAACGTACATATTTATAGGATCCCCCAAATACCACATCTGTTTTAGTATTCTTGAAAAAACGTCTTCTAAATTGTATCTTTTTATTTTCTGTAAAATAATTTTCTTTTTCATCATGAAAAAAAACATCAATTAAATCACTTTCAAATAATTGACTGTTCTTCGCTTCTATCCTAATTCCAATTACAGGATTATCAAATTCTATGAATATTTGTGGATCACTATTAATGAATTTCCAGTTGTTATTAACTTCAATAATGTTTTCTATACTTTTCACAGAGCCATCCAAAATGGTTATATCTTCTAATTTCATGTTGCTGTCCTCCGAAATGAAAATATCATTTTTATTAGTATACCATAGTGTTTAAAAGAAAATTTTCATCTTTTGCATTCTAGTCCATTCTAAAATATTTATTTTCACTTTTTCTTATGCCGTTATTAGCCTATCTAACAAATCCCATGAATCTTTCACCTTATAAAACTCCGTTTTCTTTAATGTTTTACTGATAGCCGGTTGACCCATCTTTAAAAAGGTCGCCGTTTTGAATTGATTCATTTTATGTTTCATGTAAGCATACAAGATTTCAACTTGGCGACTTGTGTAACTACCATATAAAATGGAAAGTAACGACAGGGTATTATTCATAATTTCCGTTTTTAATTGATCATGAGTCTAAATTTTAAAATAATTTATATTTCCCCGATAGTTTTGTTTTTCGTTTGTTAACAGTTCAATCACCTTACGCGCCAAATGAAAGGTGGGGCCAGCCATTGCCCAGATATTCATCGTCTGAGTCTGTGTTGTAATGTTTCCGACTCCTACTCCAAATCGAGTCTTTGTTGGATTTAGAAAAAAACAACTCATTTATAATAATACAAGTCCAATCGCCGTTTACACGCATTAATCCCCCAAATTCATCTCCTAAAGTGATTTTAAATTTGGAAACTATCGATTTATAGTATTTAGAATTGCTTTTATTCAAAGTATTTAATAATTTTGTCTGTATTTCTTGCCTATGCTCAATATTTTTGGAATCAATAATATCTCCGATAATCGCAACATAACTAGGATTTATTGTATTCATTTCATACCTCATTCATAGTATATTGACAAATAATTCCCTATTCAAGGAATTGTTACAAACTATTCCTTAAATGGGGAATTGTTTCAATGTTAGTGCTAATTTGAAGCCTAAAAACTCACATTTTGGGATTTTGTATTTCCGCTTCTTATATTTAAATAACATCTTGTTGTAAAGAAACATTCCATTTTACTCAGTAGTGTAAATAGCGAACAAAACGATACATAGTATCAAGATGCTCTGTACATCATGACGCCTGCTAGTGTGAACATCCCTCATGCTATAATTTTATATCTCAATAACTCTGGAAGTTTCTAAAAAACAATAAAAATACAACAATAAACACCCAAATATCTTTGAATATTTACCACTCTCTGATTATAGATCTTGGTTAACATTATTGATGCCTAAATTAATTTTGGCTCAGCTTCTTGACAAACTACCTGCTTTGATAGCCAATAAAATATTTATTAAAAAAGTGGCAGAAAAATTGACTTTTGGTTGGTTTATGGAACTACTAATTTTCATTGTTATTTATAAAAGTTATGTCTTCAGGTAATATTAAATTATTGCTGAAGAAGATATACTCCTTTGCTTTCTTTGCACCATTCGCACTATAAGAAACATCTATCGTGCTTCCCCTAAACTCAGAATAAAGTTTAGCAACTAGATCACACACATCATATGTGACAATCCATTTTCTTTTACACTTAGCAATTTGATCTTTAAGAGCTTGATGGTCCTCCTCTGTATAGGAGTTTTTATATAATTGACCACCCTTGACCACATACGGAGGATCAAAGTTGATAAAAACCTTGTAATAGTGATGTAGTTCATTTTGTAAAAAGGTCACAGCATCTAAATTATACAAATCAATTTTATTTGATAATGCTGATATTGTTCGTATTTTTCTTTTAAGTTCATCTCTGTTAAATCTGGCGTCTATTTTGTATTTCCCTGTTTGGTTACGCTTCCCAATTACACCACCGGTAATTACACCAGAAACATTGGTTCTATTTAAAAACAAGGTTGCTTTAGCCAATTCTAATAAAGTGTGCCCTTGTTGATTTACGTATATATGGTGTTGATTATCCCATTCTTCGACTGTTAACGAAACTGTAGCAACAAAATTGCACATTTCATCAGGATAATTAAGCACGCAATACCAAAATGCATATATTGCTGGATCCAAATCATTAATCACTATTTTTTTTACATCGTTATTCAATAATAGTTTTAAAGCTAAACCTGATCCACCAGCAAATGGTTCAATGTATGTTTCTCCAATCAAATTGTTAGCTTTAATAATTGATTTAACATAATTATACAGTTTTGTTTTCCCGCCGGGATATCTTAGCGGTGATGGTGTTTGTGGCAAATGATTTCCTCCTCCATGTGTTATGCCCATTCCTTTGGGTTTATTTCGTGATATGGCGCTACTTTTAGGAACAAGGTACGAAGTTCATCGTAGAAACGTTCAACTTCTGATTTATTTAGAGTATTGTTAATCCAATGTTTAAATACTAACTTAAAAAAGTTTTGATTGTCGTTAAAAAGATTTTTATTGAAAACTCGCCTCTTTCCTTTGATAGACTTACCTTTATCTTGCAATCTAACAAGTTCAGCTTCAAAATCAGCTACTTTATTTTTTACATTAGTGATATAGTAATTTTTACTATATCCTTTGTCAACTATAGTTTTATTTCTCCAAAAAGAATCGTCATCATCAAAAAGCTTCTCAATATAAGTTAACAATACCTCTTCTGGAGAACCTTTACCAGGAAGAGCTATAATAAAGTTTGTTAAGTCAGATTTATGGTCGCCATCTAATATACAAATAGAACGCATTGTAGTATGTAAGAGTTTACTATCTGTGAATATACCGACTAAGTTTTCGGCACTAATATTAGTGATGACCTTATGGAACAGTCCACTAACGTTACGAAACTCAGGATGTTTTTTTTTGATAATAATCAAAGAGCAATTCAAGCAAGCAACGCGCTTCATCATCTTCGGTAAATAAAGGTATCACTTTATCTTCATAAATATCTTCTTGAGTTAAAGAATGTAAATGCATTTTGATTTTGTAGATATCAGGCTCTTCCATCTGGAATACTGAAGTTACATTATCAATTAAATATAGTACATTATCCTTTTTTGTGAGCATCTCCTCCAAAAGAGACATACTATGTGTAGTAAATACCACCTGTATCTTATATGCTTCAGACATTTTACGGAACAAATTCAAAAGTTTGATTTGAAAAGCAGGATGTAGCGTTGCATCCATCTCGTCGATTAAGAGAACACTCTCTACTTCTTTATTAGAAGATATGGATTCATAATAATATTTTAGTGAAATTAGTGCTGTTAGTATAATACTTAGGTTGTCCTCGCCAGCAGATATTGTGTTAGAGTCGATACCTTCTACATTGCTTGAAAATTCACTTCTTACCTTTATATCCCCCATTTGTTTTGTAGCATTAAATAAGATTTCATAATTGGTAAAATTTTTATATAATTCGGCTATTTCATTTTGGTATGATTGAGGCAATTTTTTCTTTATATTAGATATTGTATCATCATTCTGAAACTCACCAAAAGGCACTAATCTTGAAAGTCCTAAATATATTACTGGGCAATATGGTAATGTGTCTTGGGTTCCCGGTTGATATTTTGGCTTTACAGAATAACGGGTCGTTTGACTTGAATTATGGCGTCTAAAATTTAAAGAGTCTGCACCATAATAATCAACTGAGAATAAAGGGCCTTTTACTCCATGAGCCGGGTCATTATATGTTTGATCCCCACGAGTAAGACTTTCAACCTTTGGATTTGTTACATTATTCACAGCTTTAATTATAGGTAAACATTTCTTATCTATTATCCAATTATTTGTCCTTATTGGAGCTTGTAAAGAATTACTTAACAGATGCAATAAGGATGTTTTACAAGTGCCATTTGTACCTGAAACTGCATTAATATTTTTTGTAAAACGTAAAGTCAAATCTTTGAGCTTACGATATTGAATTAAATTAAATTTTATATCTGATTTTTGATTATCCGCATAAACACTATACTTTCAAACATT
>ENA-ORUM01000893-ORUM01000893.1-human-gut-metagenome-genome-assembly--contig:-NODE-893-length-29809-cov-2.868992_pt1 | contig 29809 bp, 23 predicted proteins | sample MGYA00242083_ERZ509217 | MGnify/ENA primary metagenome ERZ509217 (study PRJEB26280, sample SAMEA2338831) | human gut metagenome | biome: human gut; feature: human-associated habitat; material: faeces...
AAGACACATCCTCAAAGGTAAGCTCGCCCTTCGCTTTTTCCAGCTCACCGTCCCTGGAGGCGGAAGGATCATGGATGCTGGGCCGGGTGTCCAGCACCTCCTGAATACGTTCCGCCGCCACGCCGGCACGGGGCAGCATGACGGAAATCATGGTAATCATCAGGAATGCCATGACAATCTGCATGGTATAAGTAATAAACGCCATCATATCGCCTACCTGCAGGTTTCCGGCATCAATCCCTTTTCCGCCGAACCAGATAATCATAACGGTAATGCAGTTCATGATCATCATCATCAGGGGCATCATGAAGGTCATAACCCGGTTGGTGAACAGCTGGGTCCTCATCAGATCCTTATTGGCTGTTTCAAAACGGTCTTCCTCAAACTTTTCCCGGCTGAAGGCACGTATTACGGAAACACCTGTAAGGATTTCCCTGGATACCAGATTCAGACGGTCAACCAAAGACTGCATTTTCTTGAATTTGGGCATGGCGATACGCATCAGCACAAGAACCACTGCGGAAATAGCCACTACCGCCACTCCGATAATCCATCCCAGGCCGGTTCTGGTACTCATAACCTTGACAATGCCTCCGATACCAATGATAGGGGCATACAGTACCATACGAAGCAGCATAACCGAAACCATCTGGATCTGCTGGATATCATTCGTGCTTCTTGTAATCAGGGAAGCTGTGGAAAATTTATCCATCTCCGCATTAGAAAATCCAACAACCTGTTTAAATACTTTCTCTCTTAATGTTCTTCCGATGCCTGCACCGACACGGGAGGCAAAGAAGCCCACTAAAACCGTCACGATTCCGATCATCAGCGCCATGCCGACCATTTTCAGTCCGGCTGTGACAAGATAACTTTTCTGAATCTTTTCCACGTCAATTCCTGCCGCTTTATCGCAGGATACCGCATAGGCTGCGCCCATGGATTTCACAAGGGAACTTCCCATTGTATCAATGGTCTCTTCCATGCTGTCTCTCATGGAAAGTAAGGTGTCTTTTTCCAGAGTACCGGCATCTGCCCCGGTCGGTTTTGCAACATGCTCTTTTACTGCAGAGTCTTCCATCGCACTCATCTGATAATTCATAATGAGCGGAACTGCCAGTGTGTCATCGATCTCGTTTAATTCTGATCTGGATGTCACCTGCAGCCGGTAAATATCACCGTCTTTCTCATAGATACTCTCCCAGAGATCTGCCTCCTCATCCGTCATGAATAACTCTGCCGTTTCAAACTCATCCGCAGTCAATGCCTCCGGCACTACATGTTCCACACCATAGTTCTGGATACCAACATCAATGATATCCGATGTGTAAGACGGTAGTGACAGATCACACCATGCCTGCACAAAGAGTAACGCAATGATAATCACAATTGATTTCCAATATGGAATCATATTTTTAAAAATCTTACTCATGTTCCCTTTCCTTTCTTCTGCCTTGCCCTTTTCTAGCTTCAATCTCTTTTTCCGCAATATGATAAATGTTATCCAAATAAGAAATCAGGTGTTTCATATCTGCCTCATCCACCTGTGACATCACAGATTTGCCGAAGTCCGCCATGATCTGCCTTGCTTCCTCTGTTAGACGTTCTCCCTCTGCAGTCAGTTCCACATACGTATTCCGTCTGTCATTTTTATTGATATTCCGCTCCACATATCCGCGCTCTTCTAACCCTTTTAAAGTTCTGGAAATCGCGGATGGAAGCATTTTCGCTCTGGATGCAAGTTCCGAAATGGTAATCTTTCCATTCTCCCCTTTATCCATAATCGTACACATTACGAAAAAATCTGTCCTGTTGATCATCGGAAACATCTCCGCAAATTTCAGCTTGCGGAACTGATTCATCGCGCGGAACAGTTCTTCATATAATTTATCCATAATTCACTCACCACCTGCTATTATTTAACATTGTTATATATTGCATGTGTCAAATAATAACACCGGCAAATATCTATGTCAAGAAATTTGCCGGTGTTTCCATTTATTTTCTCTTTTGTTTATACTTATTTAATAATTTTATGCATTTTCTCCAAAATATCAGCCACCTCATGCATCTCCATCTGACCTGGTGCACTCGCTTTTTTGTGTGCCGCAAAAGTGACCGCTGCGCCAAAACTCTCGCCGCACAGCCTGCTGATCATCCCCATCTTTCCCATGGACATTGTGATGACCGGCGTGTCCGGATTCTCTTCCTTAAACTCATTCGTCACAGATAAAAGTTTTAAAACATCCTCCATATTCTGTGGCATAACTGCAAGTTTTACAATATCTGCACCTCCTGCACACATCTGTTCTAACAGCATCTTCATAACTTCTCTGTCCGGCGTCTCATAAAAATCATGGTGGGAGGCAATGACTTTCAAGCCCTGCTTATGAAGCTTTCTGATTTTTCTTGCCGGATGCTCCTCCTCAAAAAATTCCAGATCCAGAAGATCCACGCAGCCTGCCTCCGCCGCAAGATCATGCAGATCACTTAATTCATCCGGTGTTAGTTCTCCCATGCCGCCCTGCTTTTTGGTTCGGAATGTATATAAGAAAATCTTCTCTTTCATGCACTCTGCCGCAGCCGCAAACACTTCGCGCACTGCATTATAATTTTTGTAATCCGCGAAAACATCAATACGCCATTCCACGACATCTGCTTCACTTTTTGCAAGTGTCCGTAATTCGTCTATGATCTCTTCTTTATTGCTTTCCATAACCGGAACGCATAAAAGTGGTTTTCCTGTTCCAATTGTTTTTCCCTTAATCTCCATATGCCTGTCCTGCTCCTTTTCTATCCATCCTAAACCGGATTTGCGAAACTCTGCCTGATTTATGTTCCACGATCATTTCTATTTTAAAACACCAGACTCTAATATTCAATGCATGCAATATAAATAGTATTCATGGAGGCTATAAAAAATTGGAACATCTGTGAATTTGACAATTTATTCACAATCTATTAGAATGACTGTTAGTATAATCTACTAAAGGAGAGTATTACATGAGTTTCACATTTTTAAACGAATTACCTTCTCCTGCCCAGATCCAAGAAAGATATCCTCTGTCAGAGAAATTGCAGGAGTTAAAAAAACAGCGTGACGCAGAGATCAGCAATGTGATCAAAGGTCTTGACAACCGTTTTCTTGTCATCATCGGACCTTGTTCTGCAGACAACGAAGATTCTGTATGCGATTATGTCAGCCGTCTCACTTCCATTCAGGAAGATGTCAAAGACAAGCTGATCATCATCCCACGTGTGTATACAAATAAACCACGTACCACCGGTGAAGGCTACAAAGGAATCGCTTCCCAGCCTGACCCTGAAAAAGCACCGGATATGGTGGAAGGTCTGATCGCCATGCGCAAAATGCACATCCGTGCCATTGAAGAAAGCGGTCTCACCTGTGCAGACGAAATGCTTTACCCGGAAAACTGGGGATATGTAGAAGACCTGCTCTCCTACGTTGCGATCGGTGCACGTTCTGTTGAAGATCAGCAGCACCGTCTTACCGTCAGCGGTTTTGATGTTGCATCCGGTATGAAAAATCCAACCAGCGGTGACTTTTCCGTTATGTTAAACTCTGTTTATGCCGCCCAGCATCCACACCATTTTGTTTACCGTGGCTATGAAGTGGAGACAACCGGAAATCCATTAACCCACGTTGTACTCCGCGGCGCCGTAAGCAAACACGGAAACAGCACGCAGAACTATCATTATGAAGATCTGATCCGTCTCTGTGATATGTATGCCAAAATGGATCTTGTAAACCCGGCTGCCATTATTGATGCAAACCACTCCAATTCCGGCAAGCAGTTCAAAGAACAGATCCGTATTGTTAAGGAAGTTATGCATAACCGTCAGTTATCGCAAGACATCCATAACATGGTAAAAGGTGTGATGATTGAGAGTTATATTGAAGAAGGATCTCAGAAGATCCACGATCATATTTATGGAAAATCTATCACAGATCCTTGCCTTGGATGGGAAGATTCCAAAAAACTGATTTATGATATTGCGGAGATGTGTAAATAAAACATCGCTTTTTATTTTGTTCTATAGTAAAAAAGTCTGCCGACAGGTACTACCTGCCAGCAGACTTTTTTCATGCACCATACAGTGCTCATTTTTCATTACAGATCTGATGAAGATTATTCCGCACGGGACATAGCTTCTTCGTAATCTTTTGTGCCTTTCCAGATCTCATCTTTGTAAGGATTCTTCTTTAACTTCATAGAACGTTTGATGATCGCAGCGAATACAACAACGTTGACTACAATTGAAAGAACAGAGATCACACCCTGTGCTGTAGGATCTACTGCTGTTGGATGTGTAGCTGCATCCATGAATCCATCTGCGTAGAGCCTTGGGATAACTGCGAATTTACCCTGATCCTGGAATAATGGGAATACCTGGGCAAACATACACCATAATGCTAATGTGTTAGCACGGTTCTGAATCCAGCCACCTTTGTTCCAGAATGCTGCAGCAAATGTAGGTGCAAGTAATAATGCAACACCACAATACCAGGAATGAGTCGGAAGGTTTAAGTAAGTATACTGGAAGTTCCATACATCATAAGCTAAGATGAACATCCATGTCATATCCGGCCATAACATATCATCTTTTTTCTTAGATGAGTAGATTCCCCACCAGCCTGTCATACATAAGATATTGATAATACCTGCAAGACCGTTGAGAACGTTCCACCATCCACCATATAACCATACGCCTTCAGATGATAACCACCAGCTTGTTCCTGTCTCTGCAAGTGCATGTGCACCTCTGATTGCAGATTCGAAATCGCTGCATACTGCGATCAAAATGTTGATTGCTACGATGACAAATGGGAAAGCCTTAAACCACTGTGTTTTACCAATACCCCATTTGTATTTGAGCATCATAAAACCAATACATCCAGCTGTAGCTGCATATAACTTCGCATAGTGGAACCAGCTTGTCATATGTACATATGTATTGTTATTAAGTGCCCATTCAGCTCCCGCTGCTGCTGAAACGTAAATTGCAATAAAGTAAACTGTCAGAATGATTGGAAGAACAACGAAACATAACATTCCGCCGGCTTTTGTACGTCTGGCAATTTCATTTGCAAGTACGAGACAGGTAAAAACTAAAATCCAGCCAAGAAACTGCCATGCAGCTCCCTCGCCGTAAACCTGAAACAACAGTCCATGATTTAACATATTGTTTCCTCCCTCATAAAATTATTATTTCTGGTCATACCAGTGATTGTTATGATTTTAACACTTTTTTTATAAAGTTTCAACATTATTTACATTTTCATATACTTTTTGACAAAATTGTATATTATTTCCAATTGATTATTTCCCTTTTTTTTTTGGGATTTCTGGAGAGACTCTTTTTTTTTTTTTTTTGTTTTTTTTTGGGAGCGTTTTTTCCAAAATGTTTTCAAGGATATTCTTATTTTACCTGATTTTGCATCAAAAAAGATGTTCTGTGGTACAACCAGATCCACGAACATCTTTTTCCTTATACTATCCATATGTACAAGCTTATAGATATCAATCTCTCAAGGGTTATTTTTCATCCTCGATCACAAGTTTTCCTGCTGACACTTCCATAAATACACTCTCCGGATCTGCCTTTTTCATCGCAAGCAGTAATTCCCACAGATTGTGGATCTGATTTGCCAGCACACCGGACGCCTGAACCGCATACGGCAGCAGCATTGGCAGCTGGAACACACGGATTCCAAGCGGTGGAAGGAAGATCATGTTGGTCGTATGCACCTTATCTCCGGCAGTTTTGATCATCTCATAGGTGATCATCAGAAAATCCTGTCCCTTGTATTTACAGTAATAAGAAACATAACATTCATCGATCGTCCAGGATACACCGTCCTCCACTTCGACCGGTTTCTCAGATACTTCATTATTTTCTGTTGTCTGCACACTGATGTTCCAGTGAATTTTTCCATCCTTCGTATCATTGTACATCTCTGTCAGCATATGACTCAATTCTTCTGGTCTTTTCATTGTTTTTCTCCTTATGTTGTTCTTTTTCTATTTCTCCAACGCATGTTCCCCGATGCGCACTGCATGCACTACAAAACGTTTTCCCGTGGTAGAACAGGTCGACAGTGTCATAATATGATCGTCTTTCGTCACGTTCACTCCTGTATCATCATAGGACTTTTGTTTCATCTTATCAATAAATTTTTGAAAAGTATCATCCGGCGCAAAGCCAACCGTGTAAACTTCGTCGGTTTCCGGCACATCATAGTAGGCAAAAATCTGATAACGGTACGCACACTCTGATGTATAGATCGTAAAAAACTGATGATCTTTATAAAAATCCTCTGTTTTATATTTTTTCAGGCTGCCAAACATGCTTAAGTTTTTCATGTTGTGCCCATATAGGATTGTATGGTAATCCTGAAAATCCGGTGTGTTCATCCCCTCCATAAAAATACATCCGGCAATCGTCTGATTTCCGTAAATATCCGTGCGAAGATACTTCTCATCATCCCCGGAATATAAAACCGGATAACTGAGCTGCTCCAGATTATCAAACCGTATCCAGCCGATAATATCCGCATTGACCTGCTGAAGTTCTTCCAGCTTCACATCCACATCTGTATACCACCACGAATCATCCCCCTCTGTCTCCTCCGCCACTTCCGTATTCTCCGCTTTCTCTGAAATATAGTTTTCCTTTAATGCCTCATAGGTGTCGTTGGACTGTTTGTAATTCAAAAGATCCGGCACCAGCATAATGAGTGCTGCCACGATCAGCGCTGCGCCAAGAAGAAAAAGAAGAACCGTTGACCGGCTGCTTTTATTTTGTTTCATGCCCGTTTCTCTCCCACTTTACTCTGCTGTGCACGTAAAAAACTATCTGCACTGTTTTAGATTGTACCACAAAATGAGCAGACCTCATAGCCCCTATGAAAGTCTGCTCAGATGTTTTACCTTTTATTTAGTTGAAAGAAACCTGTGCAAGTGCGTCTGTGTAATTTGCAAAGCCGGCTGCCTGAACTGCACATGCAGAAACTTTAATATCGGTAAATGTGGTATTCTCTGTCACATTGTTTCCAACCGTTACTTCTTCAAAGATGGTAGAATGAGCGGATTTGGAAATCACATCTTTTTTTGCATATACTTTGTAGTCAATATTATTTAAGTTCTGTGCTGTTTTATAAGCGTCTGTCACATCTACCCAGTCAGAAGCATATGTGATCGTAAGTTCCGGGTTTTCATTCACGATTTTCGCAAATACCCATGCGTCCTGTGAATCATCTGCCATGTGTACGGTCGGATCTTTGTATACCACTTCTCCTGCAACCAGATCCTCGTACTTATTTTCTTTTACCGTCCACTCTCCGGTGCCATCAGCATCCACATACAGATTGCTGTTTTCATCTCTTGCCACTTTGGACTCGGATAAACCGCCTGTCAGCGGATCATCATCAAAGTTTACATTGCCGACGGTAAAGGTGTTGGTGACAGTTCCGGTTGTGCTCGTCAGGTAAGCAAATGTGCTGCCTGCGCCGATTGCACCGATCAGGCTGATCGCTCCAAGCAGTGTGACTAATTTTGTTTTCTTCATAATTTCTGATCTCCTTTTTCATTTCATGATAATCTTTTCATTCTTATGTACTTTCCATTCTGTAACTTGCGGTTCCTGCCTTATCAGAAACCGTTTGTTACGATACTGTTTTATCACTCAATGGTCACACGGCGGTCATATATCAGAAATTTCAGCAACTGTTCTTCATTCCGTATTTAAATTTTTCTTCTTATCCTCCTCTAAAATATCCGGGATGAAGTTTAAGAGGATCAGCACGATCAAAACACCGCACACCACCGCAATACCGAGCGGTGTCTTTGCATAAATGGAAATATATCCAAGATACGGGATATGAAATGCATACACCCCGACGATCTGCTGCCATGCAACGGGAGCTGTATCTGCAATATTATTGGCGTCTCCCTGTGTGACAACGGTCTGTTCCTCCTTATCCACCGAAATGATCCTGTGCGTCACCAGCGTTCCCGCCGGAAGCTGATAAGTGACGACTACTCCATCCCTCGCCTCACTCCCGGTAAAATTTTTATCGTAGACGATCGCCCCGACCGGGATCCCGGGTTCCATGCTGCCGCTTAAGACCGCATACTCATCATATCCAAGCATTTTCGGGACAAACAGAAAGCCTGCGATCACAAGCAGTCCAAGAAATACCACCATTGATAATACACTGCAAATTTTCTTTATCATTTTCTTTTGCGCCTTTCTGACTTATTTGGTTACTTCTGCAAAAAATCCCTTCAAAACCGGAAGTTCCACTTGATCTTTGGCCTCATAACTTCCGGCAAACACTGCCTCCTGATAAACCGTGATATCGAAATTTTTTGTCACATTTCCAATTTTTACTGCATCAAATAAATTATCCGTGTTCTGCCCCGGTGCAACCGGACTGTTGTAGTAAAACCAGCCGTCCGTGCCCTGATACCAGCCGGTTCCGTCACCGTCAGGATCATAAAGCGTACTCTCGGTCGCAATGCTGTCCGCTGCCTTACCTTTCTCCGAAAAAGCAGTTCCGTTCCAGGTGCCGTTTAACAGCGTCACTTCTGTCTGTTCCGGTGAGACCGTGATTCTTGCCCGGACAAACACATCCGAAATTCCAGTGTTTTTTACACTCGGATTCTTTTTCACGGTGCTTCCTGCTTTGATTTTGCCCTCAAACTCTTCCTCGATCTCAGTCGCCACTTTTGCCGCCTGAAACGTATTGGTCACCGTTCCTGCTGTTGCTGTGATAATTGCAAATGTTGCTGCTGTTCCAATAATTCCAACCATCAGTGCAATTGTAATCACAAATATTTTTTTCTTTTTCCATATTTCTTTCATACACACTGCCTCCGATTATTTGCGCACATCTGTTGTGGAATGATTATCAACATCTGTCGTCCTGGTTGCTTTTTCATGGATCACAAATTGATTTTTCACGGCATCCGTATCCGTGAGCTTTCCATCACTTCTGGTCTTATTGTTTTTGGCTGTGACGTTCACACGGTCTGCCTGCAAGTGTAAATCTGCCGCTGTTGTGACAAAGTCCTCTGCGTCAAAGCTGCAGGCCTCGTCTCTGCTGCGGATACCAACTGCAAATTGTGCGCTGTTTCCGGCAATCTGTGATGCACAGTTTGTGTCTGCGGTAAACTCTTTTAACGTAAAGCCCATCGTGTCAAGTTCTTCTACTTTATAGATTCCCTGCGCAAGTCCTTCCAGTGTCGTCTGTGCTTTCACATTGAACATTCCGGTTGTCGTGTTCTGCTTCTCTGCGCTTTTCTCTCCAAATCTTAACGTCTTATAATAAACATCGCCTGTCGTCTGATTGGTGATCTTAAATGTAAAGATCGGATCACCCTCACACGCTCTGATATCTTTTTTACTGATTTTCTTTGTGATCGTAAGCGTTCCCGTTTTCACTTTCACGTCATATTTTCCTGCATAGGCTTCCCCATCCGCATGCGCTGCCTCCACCTGTGTCTCATTTTTATAGATCACACCGTTTAACGTGGAGTTTGCGTTGGAAGCATCTGTCGCTTCCTCCACCGGCAGAAATGCTTTTGCGTAATACGTGGTATCCTGTTTAGGTCTCTCTTTTTTCAGGTTTTCCTGCGTGATCTCCTCACGGCAGCCTTTGTCCGTGTAGAACGTCAGATACACCTTTGTCATTTTGGCGCTGTCCGCATCTTTCATGCGCACTGCCGCATCATCTGCATAGTTTTCCAGATTTTCCCCGAGAAAAATCGTATCTGCTGTGTCTGTGATCTGATACGCAATTCTCACATTCACGGTCGGCTGCGGCAATTCCAGCTGTGTGCCGCCAAAGCTTAAAAAGGAATACGGATTTACATTTGTAGTCATATTATTTCCACCCAGACAGGATTCTTTTGCCACGATATGGATTGTTTTCTGCCAGCCGGAGGCGCCGTTTTCCTTCGGCTTTACTTCCTGATCAAGCCAGCTGACCGTCGTTGTGCCATCCTCATTGACCGTTACCTGTGCGCCATCCGCTCTCAGACGTTGGATCTCGGCATCTGTCAGCTCAAATTCCGCATCAATAATGTCCGTCACCTGCACTCCGGTCAGGGATCTTGACTGTGTGATCGTGCTCTGGATGTTCTGAAAGATTTTGTTTAACTCCTCCGCAGTATCCGCCGTAAATGCACAGCCGGCTGACGCCACTTTCTCTCCCAGCCATGTGGCAGTCTCGTTATTTAAACCAAGCCCGACTGTGATGACCGTATAGCCTGCCTCTTTCAGCTTCACCGCTGATGCTTCTGTCTCCATTTTGTCATTGCTGTCCGAAGGCTCTCCGTCGGAGAACAGGATCACATATTTTTTGTTGCCATCTTCTGCCTTCTGCAATTCGCTGTATGCATGCTCCAGTCCTTTCTGTGGAGAGGTACCGCCGTCCGCAAAAAGCGCATTGACGGACTTTAACATCTCATTTTTATTTACCTTCGAAAGACCGTGGTTTAATTTGCCCTCGGTACTGCTGTTCCACCCATTGCCAATGCCATAAAAGGTGACGATTCCGACCAGACTGTCCGGTGATGTATCGGAAATACCTGTCACAAATCCGCTGGCGGCGTCTTTTAACGCAGAAATCTTAGACGTCCATGCTGCGATCACATCACTGTCTGCAATGCTCTGATAACTGCCGTCCACATATTTTTTCCATTGTCCGTCGATATATTTTACCGGATACTTCGCATACACATTACCGGATACAGCCGCCGTTCCCATTCCGACACTCTCATCGTACGTCCATGGCCACCAGCCACTCTTTTCATATTTATTCCAGTAATATACTTTATTGATATCCAGATGATTCTTCACACTGCTGAATTCTCCGATATCCTTTAATTGATTTTCACCGGACAAAATTTCATTCATCGAGCCGGACAGATCAAATACCATCATGGCATCCACTGTCTGTATTTTTTCAACTGTGCTCTGCGAGGTTGCAAGCGAACTTGCGTCAAGATCGATCTGATACTCTCTGTTCTCCCAGTCCGTCAGTTTCGCTGTCTTATGATATTCCACATCCTTCTCCGTAAAATCAACCGGCTTCTCCGGTGGGATATCCGGCACGTCATCGTCCACCACTTTGATCACGTCCGCATTCGGAAGCGTAAACTTCATGTTACAGTTTGCCTTTCCTGCACCGCGCTCCATATATAAAATGGTCAGATGATGTTCTTTGTTTTTGTCTGTCCTGTCAATATAGTTCCAGAGATCAGCCGTATCTGTCAGAGCGTCATGGATACCGCCAAGATCGATGACCACCTGTTTTCCATCCAGAATCACCCAGAGATCATCATCCCCGGTAAAAGAATAGTTCAGTTTCCCGATATAATCTCCAAGTGTAAAGGTAACGTCATAGCGGAGTCCAAAATAAAAATTATTATTTCCAAATGGCAGGAAATCCGCCCCCGCAGTTGCTGCCACGTTGTCCTCTTTGTCTAAAACTTCTTTCAGTTCATAAGTGTCACCACTTTGTGAAAATTTTAACCTGTATCCTTCTTTTACTGTCAGTCCTTTTGTCCCTGCCGCAGCTGCTCCGTCTTTCGGAAAAACGCCCGGTTCATTCACACTGAAAAGAACTTCTTTGTAATCATCACTTAACCCGGTAACGATTCCTGTTTTTTTTGCATTTTCTCCAGTTCCTCCGGTATACACGTTGATATGCTGGTCGTCTGTGGTTCCGTTTTGACCTGTTTTTTTCGTGACGGTGTCATATTGATTTTCACTTAAATTCTGGGATACCGTTCCGACCGTGAAACGGTTATCTTTTTGCTCAGACGGATAGTTGGAATCTGCATTGATACTCAGATCCGCCCTCTGCTGTCCGGCTGTGTCATAAGGGATCACCTCGTAGTCATAAAACGATGCCTCACCGATATAGTCCGTATTTTTTGCCTGATAAAAAACTTTTACAACACTGTCCTCATGGATCTCAATGTTTTCAAGTTCACTTTGGGAAAATGCTTCTCCGTTTACCTGCACATGATCCACATCCCAGTTTAACGCCTTATTGTAGTCGCTGATTTTTGCTCCCGGTACCATCGTGCAGACATCATCGCTGTAAATTTTTGCACTCTGCTCATCCTGCGCCTGATATTTGCTGTTGTCATAATGTTCGATGGTCACGGTCACGTTGTTATCTCCATGATTGACGATGACATATTTTGAAAAATGATCCGTGCCAAATGTCACCTCGCCGTCGGCAGAAGTGTTCGCATTCATATCCAACATCTCATTTTTTGTCTCATCAAAATGATACACGCTCGCCGAATCGCCCTCTTTCACCTGCGCAAGCGATAACTGCACCTGCACGGTTGCCCCTGGCTCCACTTCTTTTCCATCTTTTACAAAGGAGATGTCATACGCCACAACCTCTTCTTTTTCTTTCGACTCGCCCTCCATCGCTTTATCGATGGATGCTTCCATTTCTGCTGTGACGGCTACCGGTGCCACGACAAGCTCTGCGCCTGCCGGAAGATCGGTCTCATTCGAAAGTGTCACGACCACGCGGACTGCGTCATTGGAATAGTCGAAGACGGTTTTTAATTCCGGTTGTTCTGTCTCCTCTGTTTTCTCCGTCTCCTCGATTGCTTCTGTCGCCCCAGTGCTCTCTGTGTTCTTGACTTTTTCTGTATCTCCCGTTCCGTCTGAATCTGATGATTGCTTATACTGCCCGCTTACATTACTCTCTGTGTCTGACAGATCCGCTGCATTCGAATCACTGTCTGCCTCTGACACATTCTCTTCCTGCCCTGCATTTTTTGTCTCCTTCAACATCTCTGTGGAAACTTCCGCAAAAACATCCGTGGTGTCTACACTTGTCGCATTGGTGACGGTCACATTGGATGTCAGCAACGTCAAACATAGCAGGAATGCTAAAACTTTTTTTACAATGGATGCAAATCTCATATAATCCTCCTTGCTTTTGCCCTTTGATCTACTGTTTTCTCTTCCAAAGATTTCATCCGGTGTATTTGCGTAAAATATTTTCTGTTGTTTTCACTTTTTCTATATTGATCTTGATTTTCAGATTTCGGTAAATTTTATTGTCCTGATAAAATTTTGAAATAATCCGGTTTGCGACCAACATTCCACCCTCATAGGTACATGCGGAAAGCAAAATCACATACTGCGAATCGCTGAACTGTGCCACCGCGTCCCCAGGACGGAGCGATTTTTTCAATGTCTCCACAAGATGAGGCATCGCATTGCGGATGCGGAACAGATTTACATCACTGACCTTGCTTCCGGTATACTCCCCCGCCTTTAAGGTCAGAAGCAGAATATATTCATTTTCATCAAAACGCGCTGTCTTTCTCACCTGAAGCCTGCAAATTTCCCGAAAGACCGGATACCCGCACAAAAACGCTCCCGCTGAATTCTGTTCTGCAATATCCTGATGTACCTGTGCAATTCCCTGCACATTTCCGCTTTTATTCTGTCTCAGTAATTTGTCATAAACGCTCTTTAATTTTGACAGTTCACAGATTCCGAGCTGCTGCTGCAACGTCCGGCATGCATTCTCGTACACTTCCAGGGCAGAACCAATTTTATTTTTTCCTGCCAAAGCCTTGATCAGATAACAATATAACTCTTCATCGAGACTTTCCTGCTGAAGTGCCTGACTGCAAAGCTGCTCCAGATTCTCATATTTTTCCGCGCGGACATAACATTCGCACAGATACCGGACGCAGTTTAAATACAAAGAGTGATAATAAGTATTCAGCATCATCACCCAGTGCATATCTGCAACTTTTGTCATGAAGTCACCCTGATAAAGTGCAAGCGCCGCTTTTAGTTTCTGGATTGTCTCACCCTCTGAAATAGGTTTCTGCTTTGCCAATTCAAACATTTGTTCGAATCGTTCTGCATCCACTGCCACTTCCAGTCTGGGATTCCAGCGATAGGAACCATGATCGGTCAGGATAAAGTCCTCTTCTCCAAAGTTTTTCTTCAGAAGAACTCTCAGACGATACATCAGATTCTTCAATGCCCCTGCCGGATTTCCCGTTTCTTCCTCCTGCCACAACGCATCCGCCATGTCATAAAACGTCAGTGTCTGATTTCTGTGAAGAATCAGATACGCCAGTAAATTTATCATTTTCGGAGATCGTATTTCTTCCTCATTCACAATATGTTCTTCATTCCTTATCTGAAATTTCCCCAGAGTACGAATCGTCAGCATGCAGTTCTCCTCCTCTTTTCCGGCTCTGACTGCCAGATTTTTCCTGTAAGTCTAACATGCATGTATTGCTATAAAGGTCGAATACTGTACCTAAAAATCCTGGTTACTTCGACTTTTTTCTATTTTTATATATAAGGAAAACAATCAGTCCCACAACAAAAACTGCCGTGATACCGCCAATCACCGGCACTGCCACAGGTACGGATGCTGCATCGATCTCCTGCGCTGCAAGGTCTGCATCGTTCCCGTTCACATCACCGGAAGCGGTACTCGCATCCTCTGCTGTGTTCGCCAACGGTGTCTCGCTCTCTTCGATATCGACAGCTCCATCATTCCCATCTCCATCCACCAACGGTGTCTGCTCCTCCGGAATTTCAACATTGCTATCGTCTACGGTCTGGTCTTCATTATCATCTGCCGGAGCATTTACCGCATTGTCCGCTGCATTATTTGCTGTATTGCCTACCGGCGCATTCACTGCATTTGACGCATTATTTACTACATTTGCAGTAAATCCTGTCGGCTGGAAGGTTCCGGGAACGATGACCGTCTCCTCAACCTCGTTCACAACTGTCTCTGTCCGTGTTGTGCCCGGAACCACGTTTGTCACCGTGCTGGTGATCGTCTCCACAGCCCCGGTGTAGCGGTATTCAAACGTTGCCGTGTTCTCTTTCCCTTTTTCCAGTTTTATAATTTTACTGCTCTCCGTCGGTGTATAATCCGAAACGGTCACCGGAGTGACCATAATGGTTTCTTCGGCATTTCCATAGATGATCTGTGGAGTTGCAATCTGTTCCTTCGTCTGACTGTCTATGAAACTCACCGTATAGGAAACCGGATCGATCAAACGCTTATAATCCAAAACATACTCTGTATTCCGCTCCACCGCAGTTCCCACAACGCCGTTAAAATCTTTCAACCCATATGCTGCCTCTTTTTCATAGTGCAGGCAGTTAGAAAACCATGATGTCAGCCCTGCATCACTTTCCCAGCCAGGCACTGTAAAAGCAAGTGTATCTCCCTTTGCAACTTTTACTTTAATATAATTTTTTGTCACTTCCATTCCATCGGAAACAGTGATCTTATCTGTATCAAAACTTGCAACATTTCCCGCACGGAATGTCACTGTATACATTCTTTTTTCCACCGCTTCTTTCTCCTCCGAAGCTTTCACCGTTGTCATTGGAAGCACCATCGCCATGAAGATAAAAACCATAAGAAAGCCTGTAATTATTTTTTTTACTTTTTTCATGACTCACGCTCCACCTTTCTTTTTTTCACCGCAATCCCGACAATCACAATACCTGCCACCAGAACTCCTGCAGATACCGTCACTGTCAGAGGATCTCCTGTCCTGACACCATTTGCCAGTGGAACAAGCTGTTCTGTGACAGTCTTTGGAATAACTTTCTTTACAACCTTTGTCACCACATTGTCTTCTCCGTACTCCGTCACATAATTTGTGATCACAACCGGCTTTCTGTCGTCTGCATAGTACGCCCGGAATTCAAATTCCATCGCACCTGCTGCACGCGAATAATCAATCCCATTTGCACTGTCCATGCCCTCGCCGTCTAAGGTCAACGTCACATAGACATCCGCCGATTCCCCCGGATCCAGAGCTGTCATATAACGATACTCATTCAGTTCTGTAATTTCAGCTAAACCTTCGGCACTTGCCACATTTTCTGCATAACCACCTGCATCTGCATCCAGCAAAGATGTCCTGTTCGTATCATTGCCGATCTCCACCTGAAACTCATATGCTCCGCCAGACGCTTTTCCTGCTTCTTCCAAAGCATCCGTTGTCTTCTGCGAAATAAAAAAAGATGCCTTATGACTGTTTTGATTCTCGATTTTAATGACAACGGTCCTGCTGTCTCCGGGTGCCATGCCATCAAAAGCACCGGCAAGTTCTGTCTTATCTTTTGTATACACAAGCTGATTTTCCTCTGTCAGCTGCACAGTCTGAATTTCCGCCGCACTGACCACCGATGAAAATCCACAAGTCCAAATAAGCAACAGAACGGCTGCCATGTTTTTTATTTTCATATGATCCAATCTCCTTCAACCGTTATCTTGTTTCTGAAACAGACAAAATCGTTCCATTTTCATCAAACTCCGGGAACACTCCAAGCTCTGCTGCGATCGCATCTTTTGCGTTATTCGCCTGAACTGCCGTAACTTCGTATTCTAACGTATAGACTGCATCTGCAAATCCATTTCCCATAGATTCCTTAAAATGAATTCCGTCCATAAAGTTTGTTGTCGTCTGCTCTGGAGCCAGCGGCTTTGTGTAGTACATCACCGTCTGCTCATCATCCTCATACCCGATGATCCAGTCCTGATTATGTACATAGATATCATCCGCCTCCCCTGCACTCACAAGTCCGCCGCTTTTTGTATCCCATGCATGATAAATAACTACTTTTACATACACATCATAACCATCCGGGATATCGTTTTGTACTGCCTTCGGCATGACGATCGTTTCCCCCGGTACGATCGTAACCGGTTCTTTTTCCCCGCCGTCTGCCAGTGCCACAGGCTGATCCCCGATCACCGTGACTCCCACACTCTTAATGGAAATATTTGCCACTGCCTTTTCACTTTTTGTATTCAGAGCTGCAAGCGTTCCGCCAACCATCGTTGCCAGGATCAATACTGCAGCGATTCCCATAAGCATGTATTTTTTCTTCACTCTCCATCTCCTCCGCTCATCCATTGAATTTTTTATAAATCCTTGTGTTATTATAGGTATCCCCGGTCACACAATGGTCACACGAATATTTTATGCAGCAGACCGCACGAAAAATGCACTTTGTTTCTTCAATTACGCAAAAATACCTCCCGGCAGATTCGGGGTTGTTACCCGCATCTGCTCAGGAGGTATCCTGTCATTTCATAAATATTGATTTTTCTTCACATTTTAAGCAATCATTTTACATCCACTATCTCACATAGATATTGGAAAGATTGTCCAAAATCTCTCCTGCAACATCCGGTTTATTCATCGTGTAAATATGCACATGATTGACACCGTTGGCGATCAGATCAATGATCTGCTCTGTTGCATATGCAATTCCCGCCTGACGCATTGCTGCCGGGTTGTCTCCAAACCTGTCTACGATCGCAAGAAATCTCGGTGGAACCATATTGCCGGACAAAGATGTGATACGTTTGATCTGGCTTGCGTTGGTGACAGGCATAATGCCTGCTACAATCGGAACATCTATTCCTTTTTTTAATGCCTTGTACATAAAATTGTATAAAATGTTATTGTCAAAAAACATCTGTGTGGTGAGGAACTCGCATCCTGCATCCACTTTCTCTTTCAAATGGTCGAGATCTTCAAAAATCGTTGCTGCTTCCGGGTGTCCTTCCGGGTAGCATGCACCACCGATACAGAAATCACCCTGTGCTTTGATATCTGCGATCAGTTCACTTGCGTGCTTGTACTGATCCGGCAGCGGAAAATCTGCATTTGCAGGAATATCGCCACGGAGTGCAAGGATATTCTCGATATTTGCTGCCTTTAACTCCTCAATGACAGATGCCACCTTTTCTCTGGTGGAAGAGGCACAGGTCAGATGTGCCAACGCCGGAATGTTATTGTTACGTACTTCCTCTGCTAGCTTTACCGTATAATCAGATGTTCCACCTGTTGCGCCGTAAGTGACACTCATATATGCCGGCTTTAATGCCGCCATATCTTTTACGATATTTTTATAATTTTCCAACTGCGCACCCTGTTTTGGCGGAAAAAGCTCGCAGGAAATCGTCACTTCATCTTTGTTTAATAATTCTGTTAATCTCATCTTTTTGTTCCTCAATCTTCTTTCTTATATATTAAAAACTTCTCAGTTTATCCGTTCCATCATCCACCGTATTCTCGATTTTTCGTATCTCTACAAAATAGGAATAGTTATCGTTTACTTTTACTTCGCAGTGGTCACCTATTTTGTGCCCCAACAATGCTTTTCCGAGAGGCGATTCGTTACTGATCAGATTTTTCAGGGAATTGCCGCGGATGGTTGTGACAATTTTATAGGTTTCTTCCTCGTCATCATCCTCAAAATAGACGGTAACAGTATTGTTCATTCCGACTTCATCATCCGCAGAATCCGTGGAAATAATCTTTGCCGTTCTGATCATTTTCTCCAGATAACGGATACGGCTCTCATTCTGATTTTTGTCTTTTTTTGCTGCATGGTATTCAAAATTTTCACTGAGGTCACCATGCGCACGTGCTTCTTTGACTGCTTCCAGCGCATTTTTTCTCACAACCAGCTTCCGATACTCAATCTCTTCTTCCATTTTTTTTATGTCCTGTTCGGTCAACTCGTCATACATGAATCCCAACCTCCATTTTCCATCTCTATCGGTACTGATCCTGTACCATTCTCATTATGATCTGCAGATCTGTCTCTTATAAAAACACCTGTTCTAATGCGATTTTCTCCGGCAGACAGCGTTCGATCGCACTCCCTTTCCGGCAGACAGACAGCCAGACATCCCGTTTGACATTCCATGTTTTCAGATAATATTCTCCCACCTGTTCTTCCATCGTGGAAAAAGAATCCAAAGACATTGCGATCCCTGTTCCAACCGCCTTGATGTAGGCTTCCTTCCTCGTCCATATTCCGGTAAAAGCCTCATCCGTCCAACATTTTTCCAGATATTTTCTCTCATCTTCTGCAAAAAAACGCTGTGCGATCTTCTGTTTTCCGGTGCGCATCAGTTCCACATCCACACCTACATCCTCTGTGCCAAAAACTGCTGCCACATACATGCCTGAATGGCTGAGGTTAAACATAAGCGGAAACCGTTCTCCCTGCCCTGTCCCAAGATACGGCTTCCCATTTTTACCATAAACGAATCTTACCTGTTGCAAAGACCGTGTTTGTCCGATCTGCTCCAACTCTGCTGCTGCAGGCGATCCCACAGGTATTGTCTGCGTGTAACCATACTGCCGCAGACCGTATTCCAATAACAGACCTGCCCCAAAGGCACGAAGCCTGTCATCTTCATTTTTACATTGTTTTATTTTCTGTTGTCTGGCGCAGCACAAAAACTCCCATAGCTGTGGTTGATCTGATCTGTCACGCAAGGCACTGATATCTGAATAAAACACGCGCAGTTTTTTTTGATTATCCACTACTTCTGATGCTCCTGCAGAACTTCTTTTTTTCGCCTTGTGGAATCCCAGACATTCTGCACACGTCTGGTCACGATCTCCGGAATAAATGGTTTTACAATGTAATCGCTCGCTCCTAATTCCATCGTCAACACCTGTTGTTCTGTTGTATCATCCGCCGTGATGATCACCACCGGAATATTCAGGATCCTTGGATCATTCTTCCTTTCCTGCATAAACGTCTGTCCATTCATGCCAGGCATCATCAGATCTAACAGGATCATATCCACTTTATAATTCTGTTCCTCTAAAATACGAAGTGCCTCTTCCCCATCTCCTGCCTGCAGGATACGGTAATCTGTTTCAAAAATACTCTCCAGCGATGCCCGGTTAATCTCCATATCATCCACGACAAGCATGGTTTTCTCGTTTACCTCTTCTTCCATCAGTGCAAGACGGTACTTTGCAAGTTCATTGTCCATCTCCCGCTGGACCGTGATATCATCAATGCAGCCAAAAATAATATGGCGTTCCCCTACCCTGTTAATATACTTCAGGCGGAGCTTGATCCAGATTTCCCTGCCAGACTCGAGAAAACGTTTCACTTCACATTCCGCAGTGCTTTGATTCTCCACAACCTGTGCAAAAGTATCCATAAACCTTTCTCTGTCAACATGATCAATGGATCCCTCAATCTCTTTGTGCACACGGTCTGTGTCATGATAACCAAACAGGTCAAAATAAGCGTCATTTACACGCACCACTTCAATATTTCCGTCGCTGTACTCATAAATTGCAGCTGCCTGCATCATGTTGGAGAAAATCATTTCCATCTGCATATTCGCTGTCCAGATGGCATTCGTATCGTTGGATGTTCTTCTTGTCTCATCATCTTCAAAGTATGGCTGTTCATACAACAGCTTTTCATATTCTTTTACCGGCATTGGTCTTGCAAAATAAAATCCCTGCACATATTCGCATCCGATGCTGTGCAGAAACGATACCTGCTCTTTGCGCTCCGCACCCTCAGCTACGACCGGCATGTTCAGCCACTTTGCCATGCGGACTACCGATGCCAGAATGTTTTCACTCCTGCCATCATCTCCGGAGCCATCCAGAAACTTCATATCAATTTTCAGGACGTCAACCGCAATATCTTTTAGTACATTCAGCGAGGAATAACCACTTCCAAAATCGTCCATCAAAATAGAAAAACCTTTTTTCTGAAGCTGTTCCATCATCTCTTTGATTGCTTTTGGGTTTCCTGTATATGCACTCTCTGTCAGTTCTAACTGCAACCATTCCGGTGGAATATTGTATTTTTCTGTCAGTCCACAGATCACATCCACAATTTTTGGATTATAAAGACTTACACGCGAAATATTGACGGAAACCGGAAATATTTTTCTTCCCTCATCTCTCCATCCCGCAAGCAGCTGGCATGTCTTTTCCCAGACATACTGATCCAGCTTCAGGATAAAACCGTTCCGCTCAAATACCGGGATAAATTCTCCCGGCGATATCATCCTGCCATCTGCTGTGATCCATCGCACCAAAACCTCTGCTCCTGCAATGGAATTTCGCTGAAGTTCATATTTGGGCTGCAAATACAGCACAAACTCTTCGTTCTTCAGCGCATTCTTCATATTGTTGATGATGCGCTGCTCCTTGATGATATCCTCACTCATCTCTTTTGTGTAAAAGAAATAATTCTGGATATAATTTCCCTTACAGTTTTTGGATGCAAGATTGGCTTTGTCATACATCTCGTTGATGGAAAGATCACGGTTTTTCACAAGATATACACCGAAGAAAGGCGTGATATCAAAATCCAGAGGATATTTTTCCATCTGATTCGTGAATTTCTTCACAAAGTCTGTGATCTCTTTCTCATTATCATAAGAAAAGCATACCGCAAAAATATCTGCCTCAATTCTTCCATAAGTAATATAACGATATTCTTTTTCCACATTCTGCAGATAATCTGCCATATACTTTAATAAATTATCACCCTCATCCATTCCAAAAAAGGAATTGATCAGCTGGAATTTTTCAATATCGATCCTGATGAACACAAAATCTTCCGTACCGAAAATATTCAGCATATTTCTCGTATTATAAAAGAACTTTGATTTGTTCAAAATGCCGGTAAGCACATCATACTCCGCACGGTACTTTAATTCATCATCCACTCTCATCTGACTGCGCTCGATCACATTCTTTACACGAAAACGCACGATCATCGGATCATAAGGTTTCCGCATAAAATCCCATGCTCCGTATTCCAGACACTTGCACTCGATCTCATCATTGATGCCTCTCAACATCGCGATCACAGGTATATTCTGATATCTTACATCTTTGTGAAAAATTTCTAAGAGTTCCAGTCCGCTCATGTCCGGCATGATCAGGTCAAGAATGATCACAGTTACCGCCTGATACTTCTCCTCTAAAACTGCTAATGCATTCTGTCCATTTTCTGCTTCAAGCACGATATAATTGTCATTTAAAATTTCCCGCAATGCAGTCCTGTTATGTCTTGCATCATCCACAATTAATATTGTATGTTTCCTTGTCATAAGCCCTTGTGCCAGTCCTTCTCCATTTGTTAGTGGTTTCAGCCACCAGTCAAAATCTTTTTTCTTCCGTACATACCATATACTTATATGATAACAGACTTAATTTTTCTTTTCAATACAAGAATTTTTATCTGTCATTCACTTAAAAATCCATGTAAGAGAGATACAGCTCCTCAAAATCATTTTCTTCTGCCAGATTGATGACGTCTGCCATGGTCTGGATTTTTTCAAGTTCTTCTTTTGAAATTCTGCTAAGTAAAACCTCTTTTGTCCCTGCAAGAACTGTATTTCCGGCCGGAATCGTTTTCATCTCCAGTTCTTTCGGGATCAGGCCAATCCCTGCCGCCTTTTTGATATCTATCTTTGTTCCAAATCCACCTGCAAGATAACAGTTGTCCACTTCGTCAAACGCAATACCCGCCTTTTTTACTAAAATATCCACTCCTGCGCGGATCGCCGCTTTTGCCATCTGAAGTTCCCGGATGTCATTCTGTGTGAATTTTACTTTTTCTGCCAGTTCATATCCGGTGTCAAAATAAAGATCCGAATATGTTCCATGTTCATCGATCATCTGATGCTCCCGGAGTTCATACACCAGATCGATCATACCTGTTCCGCAGATTCCGATCGCCTGCTGTTTCTTATTTTCTCCATCTGTTTCACCGATCACCTGAAATCCGGCTTTCCCTGTCTCTTCCATGAAAACATGTGAGATCACTCCCGGAATGCTCGCCATGCCACAGGAAATATTTCCACCTTCAAACGCTGGTCCCGCAGACGTGGACGTCACATACATATGACGGCAATTTCCAAGCACCATCTCCCCATTCGTTCCAATATCCAGCAGCAAATGATATCCTTCGGATCTGTGCATATTCATTTTTGCAATGCCAGCCATGATATCAGCCCCTACAAACGCTGAGATCCCAGGCAAAATCACAACTTTTGTATCCAATTCTTTCATTCCAAGAAAATCCGCAGCACTGCCTTCCATCCATGAAAGGTCAACTGGCAGAAAAGGCGCCACTCCCAGTGTCTCACATGAAAATCCGCGAAGCAGATGACACATCGTTGTGTTTCCTGCAATCACGATCCTTTGTATCTGCTGTTCCGTTATCTTTTCTTTTTGAAGAAGCTCCCGGATCAGTTTCTGAAGATCCTGCCGGATACACCTCTGTATCTCCCACTTTTTTCCACTATTCGATGCAGAAATTCTCGAAAGCACATCCGAGCCATAAGCTCTCTGGTGATTAACGGATACGGCAGTCTGGCAGTCTGCTTCTGTTTCCAGATTCACAAGCAGTGCCGCCAGAGTCGTTGTTCCGATGTCGATGCAGATTCCATAAAGTGCATTTTCTGTTTTCTCTGCCGTTCCTTCTGCTGTATTTTTCAGAATTTCTTCTGTTCTCTGATTCTCCCACTGCGAAAGGACTTCTATCGTTTCTTCCAGTTCCGGAATTTCAACTTTGTATTCTTCCGTTGGATATGACTGGCATGCCAGACGATAGCCTTGCTCCAACTGCTTTTCCGATAAAAACTCTCTATCCTGCTTCGTCGGTTCTGTTGCTCCGCTTTTGTACCGCACAATACATTTTCCGCAGATTCCATTGCCATTGCATGGAGCACTGATGTATTCATTTTTTTCCTGTAACATTTCCAGAAGATTTTTCTGTTGTTTTGATCTGTCTATAATCATTTTTTCCTTTACCCTGAAAAATCAACAAATCAGCACAGCTTCCTCGATGGAAACAGTGCTGATTTTTGTATTTTATAGTTTTTCAACTACGACTTTGCAACGTTTTTTACAGAATGCAATTCCGTATGCAAGAAGATCGTTTCGTCCATCCTCACGGAGTTCTGCGTCATATCTGTGATTCTTAATCTGCTCCATAGCTCGTTCACACGCCTTGTCAAGTTCATTCATGGAATGTGCGTATTTCAGTTCTATCACGATTCCAACATCTGGATTCTTAGGCTTAAGCAAAATATCTGCATATCCATCACCAGATTCTCTATTCGATTTAACCGCCCAGCCCGAATAATTTTTTAAAATACCGATCAGAATACCATGATAAAAAATCTCTTTTTCTTCGTTTCTTGCTTTCGTATCTAAAACGCTGATTGTTTCGCCAAGAAACATTGTAAGTTCCCGCTGGATGTCATCTGTCTTTCCTTCAAGAAAACCCCTGTTGATTTTTTCCGTAGATGCGTGGTCATTCGCAACTACCTGGTCAAACCAGTCACGGATTTGTAAAAGAAAGACTTCCCTGACTTCCTTGTTTGGAATGATCAATCTATACATCCCATTTTCTACATCACCATTTTTTGTGAGATATCCGGTTGTAAAAAGAACACTCCACAAATTATCAATGCTGTTATCAATCTCGTCGTAGGTCAGATCCAAACGGATTCTCTTTTCGACTGCCTCTCCCACAATCAATTGTTCGATTTCATCCTTTGTAGTTTTATCTGCCATGTCGATAAATCGTTTTACAAGATCATTTCCACTACTGTTAATCCAATATGCCTTTGGCTGCGATTTAGCCTCACTTACCAAATCGTCAACATAATTGATTACATCCCATGGGCAATAAATATCTGCATTACCAAAACGATAGCCATCATACCATTCCTTCACTTCTGTGAAATGCTTCTGCAGATTGTAATCTTCCAGCAGTTTTTTTACTTCTTCATTCGTAAAGCCGAATTCTTCATCATATCGAACATCGTCTGCCGAATAAACCTTAAAATTATTCAAGCCAGTAAAGATGCTCTCTTTGGAAACCCGAAGGCATCCTGTTAATACAGCAAACTGTAGAAAATCATTTGTTTTAAGTGCTTCACCGAACAATCCACGAATAAGTGCCACCATTTCTCTATAATAGCCATGCTGAAAGGCCTTATCAAGTGGAACATCATACTCGTCGATCAAAACAATCGTTTTCTGACCATAGTGTTGATATAAAAGTTCTGAAATTTTCTTAAGTGAGAATTTCAGCTTCGTTGCAAGAGTAGTTTCCTGTTCCCCTTGAAGTGAAATCAAATCACGATATATATTCTTTTCGTCATTGTCCAGTCTGCTACTGTTCAGCAAGAACTTAAATCGTCTCACCTCGCCAGCAATCAACTCACACAGGGCAGACCGTGCTTCTTCAAATGTTAGTCCATCTACACCTTTGAGAGACAGAAATATAACAGGATACTTTCCCATATATTCCTTACAAAGTTCTTCATTCTGCGAAATATAAAGGCCATCAAATAATGCTGTGTCTGTTCCAATCTCGAAAAAGCTCTTAAGCATACTCATATTTAAGGTTTTTCCAAATCGGCGTGGTCTGGTAAATAAATTCACTTTACTCCAATTTTCAAGAAGCTGCTCTACCAATTTTGTTTTATCCACATAATAAAAGTCTAACTTCCGAATTTCCTGAAAGTTCTCAAAACCGACTGGAAGCTTTTTTAATTCCTGCATATTTTACACACTCCTCCGAAGCTTTAGTCTTAGGATTGGGTTACATACAGCAAGGTAGACCTGTCCTAGTGTGGTTTAATTTTACCATTTAGTTTGACAAGTATCAAGCCGATAAGTCGTTGCTAAACAAAAATAACACCGATTTTCATATGTTAGTTTCTTTATGAACAAAAGCAAACGAGACATTTAAATGAATATTCAAAGAATCCGAGATTTGAGAGAAGATTCCGATTATACACAGGAATATATTGCAAAGCTTCTGAATGTAAACCAGCGCACTTATTCCAGATATGAAAATGGAGAACATGCAATTCCACTTACAATACTTTCTTTTCTTGCAGACATCCAAAAAACCCATATCAGCGAATCAACGCTGATATGGGTTTTTTTTATACACAACCTTCTCCAAAGAATGAGTACTCTTATTTATTGCTGATAGCTGCCTGAGCTGCTGCTAAACGAGCGATTGGTACACGGAATGGTGAGCAGGAAACATAGTCCAAACCAATCTTGTGGCAGAACTCTACGGAAGATGGATCTCCACCGTGCTCTCCACAGATACCAACATGAAGTTTTGGATTTACTGGTTTACCAAGTTTGATAGCCATATCCATTAACTTACCAACACCATTCTGGTCAAGTTTTGCAAATGGATCATTCTCGAAGATCTTTGTATCATAGTAAGCATTTAAGAACTTACCAGCATCATCACGAGAGAATCCAAATGTCATCTGGGTTAAATCGTTCGTACCGAAGCAGAAGAAATCAGCTTCTGTAGCGATCTCATCAGCAGTAAGAGCTGCTCTTGGGATCTCGATCATAGTACCAACTTCGTACTCTAATTTAACGCCTGCTGCTGCGATTTCAGCATCTGCTGTCTCAACAACAACTTTCTTAACATATTTTAACTCTTTTACTTCACATACAAGTGGAATCATGATTTCTGGTTTTACTGTCCAGTCTGAATGTTTCTTCTGTACGTTGATAGCTGCACGGATAACAGCTTTTGTCTGCATCTTAGCAATTTCTGGATAAGTAACTGCAAGACGGCATCCTCTGTGTCCCATCATTGGGTTGAACTCATGTAAAGAAGCGATGATGTTCTTGATTGTCTCAACGGATTTACCCTGAGCTTTTGCAAGTTTCTCGATATCTGCTTCTTCAGTTGGAACGAACTCATGAAGAGGTGGATCAAGGAAACGAATTGTAACTGGGTTACCTTCCAATGCTTCGTAAAGTGCTTCGAAGTCTCCCTGCTGATATGGAAGAATCTTCTCAAGAGCAGCTTCTCTTTCTTCTACTGTATCAGAGCAGATCATCTCACGGAATGCAGCAATTCTGTCTTCCTCAAAGAACATATGCTCTGTACGGCAAAGTCCGATACCTTCTGCACCAAGCTCACGAGCTTTCTTAGCATCTGCTGGAGTATCTGCATTTGTACGAACTTTTAATGTTCTGTATTTGTCAGCCCATGCCATAACACGACCGAACTCACCAGCGATTGTAGCATCAACTGTCTTGATAGCCCCATCATAGATGTTACCTGTTGTACCATCGATAGAGATGTAATCTCCTTCATGGAACTCTTTTCCAGCTAATGTGAATTTCTTATTTTCTTCGTCCATAGCGATATCGCCACATCCGGATACACAGCAGGTACCCATACCACGTGCAACTACAGCTGCATGGCTGGTCATACCACCACGGACAGTCAGGATACCCTGAGCAGCCTTCATACCTTCAATATCTTCAGGAGAAGTTTCCAGACGGACCAGAACTACCTTCTCACCTTTAGCCTTCCAAGTCTTTGCATCTTCTGCTGTGAACACGATCTTACCGCAGGCAGCACCTGGTGAAGCAGCCAGTGCCTTAGCTACAGGCTCTGCTTTCTTCAGTGCAGCAGCATCAAACTGAGGATGAAGCAGTGTATCCAGGTTACGTGGATCGATCATCTTAACTGCTTTCTTCTCATCGATCATGCCTTCATCAACTAAATCACATGCGATCTTTAATGCAGCCTTTGCAGTTCTCTTACCATTACGTGTCTGTAACATGTACAGCTTTTTGTCCTCAATGGTGAACTCCATGTCCTGCATATCTCTGTAGTGATCTTCCAGAGTATGGCAGATACCTACGAACTGCTCATAAACTTCTGGCATAACTTCCTTTAACTGGTCGATCTTCTGAGGTGTACGCACGCCAGCTACTACGTCTTCGCCCTGTGCATTCATCAGGAACTCGCCCATTAAATGTTTCTCACCAGTTGCTGGATCACGGGTAAATGCAACACCAGTACCGGAGGTCTCACCCATGTTACCAAATGCCATCATCTGTACATTTACTGCAGTACCCCAGGAATATGGGATATCGTTGTCACGACGATATACGTTAGCACGTGGGTTGTCCCAGGAACGGAATACGGCTTTAACAGCTCCCATTAACTGCTCTTTAGCGTCAGCCGGGAAGTCTTCACCGATTTTTTCTTTATATTCAGCTTTGAACTGTCCAGCCAGAGTTTTCAGGTCTTCTGCTGTAAGTTCAACGTCAAGAGTAACACCCTTTTCTTCTTTCATTTTGTCGATAAGTTCTTCCGGAAGGCCATGGCTGGCCCCCAAAAGCTCGGGCAGGAAAGCCGCATGACGGCGCGCGCGTTTCCAGCGGGGATCCCAAAAGGGACGCTTCGTCCGCTCCGCACGTCCCGCGAATCCCACGACTTCCGTCATTTTGCCCGAACCGCCTCTTCTACCCTGTCCATGAGCGACTGCTGGGAGTTGATCTCCATCTTCTGATAGATGTGCATGATGTGCGTGCGCGCCGTGCCGTCGGATATGACCAGCGACTCGGCTATGTGGCGGGCATTGCGGCCGCGCGCCAGCAGCACAAGCACCTCCGATTCGCGCGGCGTCAGCCCATAGCGCGCCGCCACGCGGGCGCAGGCGTCGGCGAAAAGGGCCTCTGCGCTCGCCTGCATATCGGCCTGCTGCCGCACCCGCTGCACATCGTGCGCCCGCAAGCGCCACAAACGCACGATGTGCAGAGCCGCGAGCAGGAGCAACGCGAAGAACGCCAGAAGGATGATGACGGTTCGCACGTCGGAGCCGAAAGCGGCAGGAGCCAGCATGATGCCGCAGATGCCCAGAGCCCACCCCAGCTTGTAGGCGAAGAACGCGATGCAGGTATAGGCGAACGGCATGCGCTCCGGGCGGTAGTACCGCGGCACGGTCCACACGAACAGCAGCAGGACCGAGTAGCAGATGCCCAACGGCACCAGGTACAGCGCCGGAACGGAATCGTCGAACAGCGCCGACACGTACAAGGCCACCACCACGAGCGGCAGCACGAGCGTGCGGAACAGCTCCACGAACTCCATTTCCTGCAGATGGTTGAGCAGGGAAAAGAACAGCGCGCCGGACGCAACGCTGGCGATCCCTGCGGAAACCTGGATGGCTCGGGAAGCCTGACCGCTGTCCTGCAGCGCCATGGCCTGGTCGTGCAGCGACAGCAGCAACACGTTGATGAGCGCGATGCTCGCGCAGCATTCCCAGAAGGGAAACGCCTGCGAGAAGCCCTCCGACTGCTCGCGTTCGGCAGTTATGTCCTCTTGCTCGGACGAGGTCTCGGGAGTGCCGCGCAGGCGGTCGCCCAACGCCAAGAGCGCGCAGGCTCCCGGCATGAAGAAGAACGCCGCTCCCAGCGCCAAGCCCGAGGGCGCCATGGCGCACGCGATCTGCAAGGCGCCGGCAACGGCAAGGGCCAGGGCGAACGAGCGGATGGCTTTCCTGACGCCCACTTCCAGGAAGAATTCCGCATACAGGACGAACAGCAGCCCTGCCGCCTGCAGGCAGACGGAACTTGCCGTAGCCAGCTCGGAAGACGTGCCTTCGCCAAACGCCTGTTGGGCCCGTACAACCAGCCCTGCGGTCTGCACGAGCGCCAGCACGGCCAGAAGCCACCCTTTCGAGCTCAGGCGCGCCTTCGACCCCGCTGCCACGGCCACTCCCAAAGCAAGCGCCGCGGCGAGCGCCAGCATGATGAAGGCCAGCTCTTCCGGCGTGCGCGTGCCGAACACCCACAAGGCGGTGTAGCGTTCGTATTCGGTGCTGGCGAGGCACAGGCCCAATCCCGCAGTCGCACAGAGAAGCCAGCGGTTCTGCGGTTCGAGCGCGGCGGGGCTGTTCATGGAAAGCGACTCCTTCCTTTCGTTCGTCAACAGGTCTGGCCAAGGTTCGGACATCGTTCGAGGGTTCGGCCATGTGCAGCAAGAATCCGATTATACGTCTTAGCCGTCGAAGAAGATCAGATCCTACGTCTGATTCGTAACCCGAACGTGTTTTTTACTCTGGCAGCAATGCGGGAGCGTA
>ENA-ORUM01000901-ORUM01000901.1-human-gut-metagenome-genome-assembly--contig:-NODE-901-length-29462-cov-2.950590_pt1 | contig 29462 bp, 18 predicted proteins | sample MGYA00242083_ERZ509217 | MGnify/ENA primary metagenome ERZ509217 (study PRJEB26280, sample SAMEA2338831) | human gut metagenome | biome: human gut; feature: human-associated habitat; material: faeces...
CTTCCTTATCACAGATAAACTGGTCGCCGCTTAAAACCCTCCCGGTAAAGCATTGGATATCCGGATTGGCCTTTTTGCAGGCTTCCTCCGCCTCTTTTATCAGTGCGGCATCCGCCTGGAACACAGAACACTCCATACGCGGGATCTCCCCCAGCTGATAACCAAAGCCCACGGCATCCATATCGTGCTGTACGGCATCGCTGGAGATCACAATATCCCCAATCTCAATATCCTTATACAGGCCGCCTGCGACCCCGGTATTGATCAGTTTTTCCACACCAAAGCTGTCGATCAGTATCTGCGCGCAAACAGCCATGTTTACTTTTCCAATGCCGCTCATAACGACAACCGTATCATTTCCCCAGAGCCTTCCCTCATAAAAATCCATGGAGGCTTTTGTCTTCTTTTTTACATTCTCCATAGAAGAGATCAGGGATTCCACCTCTTCCTGCATTGCCCCGATAATTCCTATTCTCATAAATCATTCTCCTTTTTACTGTCATTATTTCCGTCTGATAAAAATTATAACACAGCTTCCCCATCTATGTATTCTCCGATTTTTATGATATAATACGGATTACCCATATGGTATTCAATTAAAACATCAGGAGGTAACTACGATGGTTTACAAGACAAAAGGCGTCTGCAGCAGCGCTATTGAATTTGAAATAGAAGACGATATAATAAAAGACATACAGTTCCGGGGAGGCTGCCAGGGAAATACCACAGGCGTGGCAGCCCTTGTAAAAGGAATGTCAGTAGACGAGGTGATCGAACGGCTTTCAGGCATCCAATGCGGTTTCCGCGGTACCTCATGTCCTGACCAGCTTTCGAAAGCTTTAAAGGAATATAAAGAGACTCATTGACATCTGTTTAATTGATGGAGGTATTATGAAACGAATCGTATTGACCGGAGGGGGTACTGCCGGACATGTCACTCCGAATATGGCATTGGTACCTGCACTGGAGAAAGAGGGATATCAAATCAGCTATATAGGCTCCAAAGAGGGGATGGAAAAGAAGCTGATCGAAGACATTGGTCTTCCCTACTACGGTATTTCCTCCGGTAAACTCAGAAGATATTTTGATGTGAAGAACTTTACGGATCCCTTTCGGGTCATGAAGGGTTATTTTGACGCTAAAAAAACATTAAAACAGTTGAAACCCAATGTCGTGTTTTCCAAAGGCGGATTTGTCACCGTACCTGTGGTCATGGCGGCTAAGCATCTGCGGATCCCTGTCATCATCCATGAATCTGACATGACACCGGGTCTTGCAAATAAATTAAGCATTCCAAGTGCCAATAAGGTTTGCTGCAATTTTCCGGAAACCGTAAAACATCTCCCAGAAGGGAAAGCTGTACTTACTGGTTCACCGATCAGAGAAGAGTTGTTTACCGGTTCTAAGGAAAAAGGCCTTAAGCTTTGCGACTTTACATCTTCAAAACCTGTTCTGCTGATCATCGGCGGAAGCCTTGGTTCCGTAGCGATAAACAATGCGGTCAGGGAAAATATTGATGAGCTGTTGGAGGATTTTCAGATCATCCATATCTGCGGGAAGAATCACCTGGAATCTATGCTTGCAGGCAAAAGCGGTTACCGCCAATTTGAGTATGTGAAAAAGGAACTGAAGCATCTCTTTGCCTGTGCAGACGTTATCATCTCCAGGGCAGGGGCCAACGCCATCTGTGAGCTCCTGGCCCTCAGGAAGCCAAATATCCTGATTCCGCTGGGATTAAACGCCAGCCGGGGAGACCAGATCTTAAACGCCCAGTCATTCCAGCGGCAAGGCTACAGCTATGTACTGAACGAGGAGGATGTCACCTCTAAGTCCCTGCTGAACGCAGTGCACGAGGTTTATAACAACCGGGCAAGCTATGTGAATGCCATGAATCAGAGCGAACTTTCCGATCCCATCAGAACCATCGTTAAGCTGGCCAACGAGCTCGCAAGAAAATAGACGGATCAATCAAGTATTCCATGCAATAAAATAGTCAGGCCCTTTAAAATGAGATGAAGGGCTTGACTATTTTTATTCGTAATTATTTTACCTGTTGAACTGTTTACTTAACGATGCTCTCAAGCTGGGGCAGGATTTCATCTTCCGGATGGCTGGAGCCGTGCTGTCCGATACAAATAGACGGCTTAGTCTTCCCGTGGTAATCACTTCCGCAGGTCACGAACAGTTCATACTTTCCGGCCTCATGGCTGAAAAACATAGCATCCTCCGGTGAGTGATAGCTGCTGAAGGCTTCCACCCCATCAATGCCGGAAACGGCGATCTCTTTCCAGAGTTCCATATGGTCCTTTAAGTTCACTCCCGGATGCGCCAGCACTGCCTTTCCCCCGCTTTCATGGATCTCAGTGATCACCTCTTCCATAGAAGGGAACTTTATGCCCACATGACAGGGTTTTCCCTGGGAGTAATAGTCCCAGTAAAAATTCACGTAGGGATTGCTGCTTCTGTCTCCTCCCGGACGGTAAGGCAGGAGCAGCTCATGTTCCTTATATTCTGGTTTATTTAATAGAACTTCTGCAAACATCTCCCCTGTCCAACGGTTTTTCCAAAACATAGTTTCCGTCAAGGCTTCCATGTCTTTCTCAGACACATCAAATCCTAATTTTCTCGTCCCCTCAAGCATCTTAACCGATGCTTCACTGCTCTGCTCTGATATATTGTCCTCGATCTTTTGAAAAGCCGCGTCCCTTTCATCGATTCCATAACCAAGAACATGCAGGTTAACCCCTTGAAAGGTACAGTCAATCTCTACCCCTGAGATAAAATGAATCCCCTCTTTCTGGGCTGCCTTTCTTCCTTTCTCCACGGCCCGGACACAGTTATGGTCCGCAATGGCCATATACCGGATGCCCTCCTCTTTGCATTTTTGCACTAATTCTTCCGGCTGAAACTCCCCGTCATCGCTGTAATAAGAATGCATATGTAAATCTATCATAAAAACCCATACCTCCCGAATATCTGTACACCAGTCACCTTAATATATAAATACCGTCTTTTGCCGATTGAAACAATACTAATTTGGACCTATAATATAAGAAAAGCGACAAAAAGGAGGACTCTCTATGCCTCTTCAGGATTGTACAATCTATACTGACCAGGACAGACGGGAAGTGCGGCCCCACGGAACCATCGAATTCCCGTGTGCCGGCTATGACTCTGTCTATTCTGTTGACAGCGTCAGCAGGATCCCATGGCACTGGCATGAAGAATTGGAAGTCATTTATCTGTACTCCGGGACTTTAGAGATAAGGGTTCCCGGCAGATCCCTGCGCATGAATGCAGGAGACAGCCTGATGATCAACTCCAATATCCTCCATGAGGCGGAAACCTCCGGCACCTGCCGGCTTCAGTCTCTTGTATTCCATCCGGATTTTATATGCGGCTCTGAAAGCTCTGTTTTCTATATAAAATATATCCAGCCGCTCATCAGCTCCTGTGCCATAGACTGCCTTCAATTTTCTCCTGTAGGCGACACCGTGCCGGAACCCACGCAGTGCTTCTTAAAGGCTTTTCAGGCCTTTTCTGAAGGTTTATGGGGCCATGAATTCACAGTCAGGGAACATCTCTCCCGCCTTTGTTTTCTTCTGTATCGAAGCCATGAATCTGTGATCTCAGAAACCACGGCAAGGCAGGACCAGGATTCCTGCCGCATCAAAACAATGATTCATATGATTGAGGAGCGGTTTGCGGAACCGTTAAAGCTGTATGACATCGCAAAATCCGCCAATATCGGAGAGAGGGAATGTTTACGGTGCTTCCGCCGGACACTGGGGATCCCGCCCATGCAGTATCTGATCCGCTACCGTCTGTCTAAAGGAGCCCTTCTGCTCACCAAGACCAGCCAGAGCATCTCGGAAATCTCCATAAGATGTGGTTTTGACAGCCCCAGCCATTTTGCCCAGACCTTCCGCAAATATTTTTCCATTACGCCCAGCGCTTATCGGAAAGGAAAGATTTAAGGGGGAAGAAAAATGCTTTTGGTGCTGAAGATTGTATTTGTCGTTTTTGCGGCAGTCATGGTCTTTTTCCCAAGAAAGATTTGGGACATTTTTTACGGGAATTTCAGTGAGAATGCAGAGCCTCACGACGCAATGCTCATGGCATACCGTGCGGCTGGTATTATAGCCCTTGTGGTATTTATTATTAGAGGTATTTGGGGAAGCTAAGGGGGAGAAACCTTTGGAAATCAATAAAGTCATGCATGCGGCGCTGAAAGCGCTGTCTTATCCAGATTTGGATGTGAAAAAAACATATAAAATCAAACGGCGGCTGGAGGGCATCCGCTCTGCCCAGCTTTCACCGGAGAAAAATCTTTTTCAGGACTGGCGTGTGCCTTTTGGCAAGACCAGTGTGCCTGTGCGGCTGTTTTTTCCCAATGACAAAGAGGTGTTGGAACCGCCTGTGATTCTCTTTTTCCATGGCGGCGGCTGGGTCGTTGGGGACATCAACAGCTATACGAAGGTTTGCGCTTCCATGGCGCAGATATTGGAATCTGTGGTCATTTCTGTGGATTATCGTCTGGCGCCGGAGCATAAATTCCCGGCAGCGCCGGAGGACTGCTACCATGTGGCAAAAACATTGTTCTGTGATGGCTTTCCTTTTCCGGCAAAACCGGAGGAAATCACCCTCATGGGGGATTCTGCCGGCGGCAATCTGGCGGCAGTGGTGTCCCAGATGGCAAGAGATCGGGGCGAATTTGAAGTGAAGCAGCAGATACTTTTGTATCCTGCCACATTCAATGACCATTCTCCCGCGTCGCCTTTCCCTTCTGTAGTGGAAAACGGCACGGATTATCTCTTGACATCTAAACGGGTTTGCGACTATATGGAATTGTACCAGTCCTCCCCGGAAGATCGGCAAAATCCGTATTTTGCGCCTCTTTTGGCGGAGGACTTTACCAATCAGCCCCGTACCCTTATTCTAACGGCGGAATTTGACCCCCTCCGGGATGAAGGGGAAGCCTATGGTGCGGAACTGCAACGGACAGGAAATGACGTGACAGTGGTGCGTATTGCCGATGGGCTTCACGGGTATTTTTCCCTGCCGCCACGGTTTGAAGCGGTGCAGGAAAGCTACCGCTGGATACAGCAATTCCTGAAAGGAGGAGAGCCTTTGTGAGTGATGCAAAGTGGAGCAGGCTGGAAAACGCTGCAAAGATATTTCCGTCCACCACAAGCAGAGAAGATACAAAGGTTTTCCGTTTCACCTGTGAACTGACGGAAATGGTGCAGGAAGCACCTTTGCAGGCAGCCTTGGAAGAAACACTGGAATTTTTCCCCTTTTACCGCTATTCCCTGCGGCGGGGGCTGTTCTGGTATTTTTACGAAGAAAGCAGAGAAAAGCCGGTGGTGCGGGAGGAACATCTGCCGCCTTGCAGTAAGCTGTACCATCCCGATCGTCACGGATTGCTCTTTTCTGTGACATATTATCGCTGCCGCATCAATCTGGAAGTATACCATTCCCTGACAGATGGGACAGGGGCATTGACATTTCTGCGGATGCTGACCATCCATTATATCAAGCAGGTACATGGGGAGGGTGTCCTTTCTCACGAAGCCCTCCGCAATGCGGTACCTGTGCCGGAGCGCATGAGCGATAGTTTTGCGCGATATTATACAGGAAAGAAAAAATATGAAAAACAGAAAGTCAAACGGGCTTATCGTATTTCTGGTATCCGCCTTCCAGACCATCAGATTCGTGTCATTGAAGGGACGGCATCGGCATCCCAGATATTGCAAAAATCCCATGAGTACGGCACCACAGCCAGCATATTCCTTTGCAGTGTGCTGCTTCGTGCCATTCATGCCCAGATGCCAAAACGGGCGGAGAAATACCCTGTGAATCTGTCGGTACCTGTAAATCTTCGGAATTATTTTCCGTCGGAATCTGCCAGAAACTTTTTCTCTGTCATTACGGTGGGCTATGATTTCGGAAAAAATCCCGATGATTTCGCTTCTGTCATTGCCGCCGTCAAAGAAGGCTTTGCCAAAGAACTGACGGATGAAAAAGTCAAAGGCAGGCTCAATGACCTCTGTGCTTTAGAGCATAATCTGCTGACCCGTATGGTGCCTTTGTTTTTGAAGGACATTAGTCTGAATATTGCCAATCGGGTGTCGGCAAGGGAAATCACCATGGCTTTTTCCAATATCGGTCGTGTGGATATGCCTGCGGAAATGGCGCCTTATCTGCGGCAGTTCGGCGTGTTTGTCAGCACCAAGCGGATGCAGGTCTGCCTCTGCTCCTATGGAGATCGGCTCACCATGGGATTTTCCGCACCTTTTGTGGATACCTCCGTACAGCGTCATTTTTTCAGACAGCTGACGGAAATGGGCATTGATGTGGAGCTGACGGCAAATGTGCAGGAAGGAGGGGAAGCCCATGCGGATTTGTGATGCTTGCCATGTGCATGTACGGGGAAGTATGGACCGTTGTCCCCTCTGCGGCACAAAGCTGCGGGGAGAGAAAGAAGAAAACGTATTTCCAAGATTGCAGATGTATGACCATATGTATCGGAAGATTATGCGTATCTTTCTGTTTTTGTCCGTCATTGCCGTGATTGTGTGTCTGGCAGCAAATCGGGTCTTTGTACCGGATCTGTTCTGGTCCATGTTTGTGCTGGCTGGTGTGGTTTCTTTCTGGATCAGCCTGTATGCGGCATGGAAAAAGAAACGGAATATCCCCAAAGGAATCTTATGGGAGATGACGGTCATTTCCATTCTTGCAGTGGCATGGGATATGGGAACGGGCTGGCATGGCTGGTCTGTGGACTTTATCCTGCCTATCCTCTGTACCGTGTCCATTGGGATGATGGTGGTCATGGCAAGATTTTTGCGGCTGCAATTACGGGAGTATGTCATTTATATGCTCATGGAGATTGTATACGGTCTGGTGGTGTGGATACTGCTCTTGACCCATGTGATTCAGTTCATTCTGCCGGCGCTGGTCTGCGTGGTTTGCTGCGGTGCGGCATTGGCAGCACTGGTGATTTTCCGGTGGGAATTGTTCCATGAGGAGATGCAGAAACGACTGCATTTTTGATATACAGGGGATTTTGTCCTGCTGAAAAGCAGGGCAATCAAAAAGAATAGTAGATAATCAAGCGGAGTTTGCGCAATGTAAAAGGGTGGCGTCAAACTCCGTTTTTTATTTTGCAGAAAATTTTATGAATTTTTGCTGTAAAAATAAGAAATGATTTTTTGATAGAATAGCAGAGTATTTTTTTGGGAAGATTCCCGAATAGAACAGAAAGGGAGGTCTGCACATGAAAGAACTCGTTGTAACAAAAGCGGCTATCACATCCTATTTGCAGTTTTTGAAGATACAGGAAAAAAGCAAGGGAACTTTGGAAAAGTATCAAAGAGAACTGTTGGATCTAGAAAAATATTTGAAAGGCAAAAAAGTTACAAAAGAAGATTTGTTGGTGTGGAAAGAAGATTTGGAAAAAAGATACAGCCCTGCAGGCGTCAACGGCAGACTGGTGGCTGCCAATGGCTTTTTTTCTTATTCTGGCAGGTATGATCTGCGGCTGAAATTATTGAAGATTCAAAAAGAGATCTTTATCAGTGAAGAAAAGGAATTGACCCGTGCAGAATACGGCAGATTGGTACGTACGGCAGAAAAAAAGGGCAAAGAACGGCTTTCTCTGCTGATACAGACCATCTGTTCCACGGGGATACGTGTTTCTGAACTGGAGTTTATCACTGTTGCAGCTGTCAAACGGGGCAGGGCAGAAGTGAATTGTAAAGGAAAGCGGCGCGTGATTTTTTTGCCTGCACGTTTGCAGAAAAAACTCAAAGCTTACGCAGCTAAGAAAGGTATCACAGAAGGCGTTATCTTTGCATCAAAAAGCGGACGTCCTTTGCACCGGGGAAATATTTGGGCAGAAATGAAAAAACTCTGCAAAGATGCAGAGGTCAGCCCAGAGAAAGTGTTCCCTCACAATCTGCGGCATTTGTTTGCGCGGATATTCTATAGCTTAGACAAAGACATCGCAAAGCTGGCAGATATGCTGGGGCACAGCCATATTGAAACCACAAGAATTTATATTATGGAAAGTGGACGAATCCATCGACAGAAACTGGAACGAATGCGACTGGTGTTGTAACAGAATTCCCCTTCTGTCGTAAAAATAAGCTGTACCACATAATGAAATCGAGCGTGATACACTTCAAATATAACACTTTTTACATATGATAGCAAGTGATGACATCAAAATAAAACCGAATCTGACGTTTTTGTAAAAAAAACGTATTTTCGGTTTTGTTTTGATGTTTTTTTTTTTTTTGGCAAAAAAAGAAAAATTCCTTTGACCAGTTCGTCTGACATTTTCTGCTTTCCGGTCAAAAAAATATGACAGAAGGGGAATTTCGTTATAACGAGTGAGAAAAATGGAAGAAATCAAGTTTACAGAGGAAACAATTGAAGACTTTTTGCAGGAAAAAATAAAATCTGGCAATAAACCGGAAACCATTGCGGAATATCGCCGGATTTTACAGAAGTTCCAAAAGGAGCTTTTGCCGGAGGATGTGCTGCGGGAAAACACCTTGCAGCAGTGGAAAAACACCATGCAGCAAGAGGGAAAGCTGGCAGTGCGTACCATCAACCGCAGGCTGGCAGTGGTGAATCAGTATCTGCATTTTATGGGAGAAAGAAATTGGCAGGTATCCTGTATGCCGCTGGGAGATACGGAACAAACCGTTTTACAGCGTGGGGAGTATATTCGTTTGCTGCAGGCGGCAAAACAGCAGAAAAAAGAGCAGCTTTATTTCATCATCAAGTCCATTTGCACATTAGGTCTGCATATTTGGGAACTGCCCCAAATGACAGTGGATTTTGTAAAGAAAGGCAGTGGGATTTTCAGCGGTAATGGGCAGGAAAGAAAGGTTGTCATACCACGGTCATTCCAGCGGGAATTGGTGGACTATTGCAAACGCAGCAATATGGAACATGGCGCCATTTTCCGCTCCCAAAGAGGAACAAACATTCATCGCATTACCATCAACGCAGCCATGAAGCAGTTGTGTCAGATGGCAGATGTGGTGCCGGAGAAGGTAAATCCTAGATGTCTTTTACGGCTTTATGAACAGACACAAAAACAGCTGCAGGACAACGTGTCCATGCTGCTGCTGCAGTATTATGACAAGCTTTTGGAGGCAGAAGAAATGATGACAGGATGGGAAACCTATGAAGATCCCATATCTGTGGAGGATAAGTCTGCTTCTGGTCAGTGATGTAAGATCAGGAACTGCTGACAAGTTTTATCAAACAGCGCGGTTGGCAGCGCCTATCTTGATAAATGGTTTTCTCGTTAGAAGGGGGAACCCAGTACCAAAGATGACAATCGGCAAGAAGAAACAGAAGGCGACTCAGGAAAACGCGGGAGACGGGATTTTGTCTTCTGTATACACGAAAGGGGCGCTTGTTTTCGTAGAGAGAGGAGGGGAGAAAGGAAAAGAACATGTCTGAGCATGTCATCTGCTTGGACAGAACAGTGTTTATGCAAAAGTATTGCGCATAGATGCGGGGTATGGGTGCAGAACCATTGTTTGCACCATAAATGAAGGAGGAGTGAGAGAATGAGAAACAAAGTGAAGCGGACGCTGAGCTTCCTGTTGACATTCGTCATGCTGTGCAGCTTGCTGCCAATGACGGCAATGGCGGTGCCAGGGGATGTGACGGCGTCCAAAACAGCAGCGTATAACAAAAAAACTGGTGAAGTCACAATCACCATGACTGTGCAGGGTGAATCCGTGACACAGTCTACAGCTTCCAAAGCGGATGTGGTGCTGGTGGTGGATAACTCCGGCAGTATGGCATCTAGTGTTGGGGAACCTTGTAATACACCGAAAGATCAGTTTGTGAATGCTGGTTTATTTGGAGATGGTTTGATAAAGCGTTGCCCTGAATGCGGAGCAAGATATTGGAATGGTCCGCTTTTTGGTTATGTACCTGAATCTTGTACCGGGGAAAAAGGAACAGAACCCAGAATTGATACAGCAAAGAAAGTTGGTAAGAAATTTGCTGACAGCATTCTGTCTGGCGAAAATGAAAACCAGATGGCAGTGATTGGCTTTGCACATGGAGAAGAATCTATTCTTCCTTGGTGGAGTACTAGTCCAATTAAAGTAGAACAGAATTTGACAAATGATGTTAATGCTGTAACAGGTGCTTTAGACGAAATGAACGCCGATGGTGGGACAGACTATACTTCTGCATTGCAGGAAGCTTATAATATGCTGAATGACAGAGGTGAAACAGATCGCCCCGGCTATGTTGTATTCATTTCTGATGGTGCGCCTGGTAAGCAGGGCAGTTCCATTGGAGATCCCAATTGGGATGGCTCAGGACAGGCGGAAGCAATCAAAGATGCAGGCTATGACTTGTATACCATTGGTATTGCATTGGATGATGAAGCAGATGATTATTTGAAAAGTTTGGCGAGCGATAACCACTACCAGAACGTAACCGGCACAAATTATGCATCTGAATTGGAAGAACTTCTGAAAGAATGGGCAGAAGAAATCAATACTGTGCCTGCTGGTACAGATGCAGTATTGGTGGATACCATTTCTGACCAATTCACCTTAAAGGAAGATCAGAATGTAACAGGCCTGACATTCGATTATGCAAACAATCGGGTGACATGGAATGTCGGTGAAATCACAGAAGAAGGCAAAGCGGTTTCTTTTGTGGTGATTCCGAAGGATGGCGTTTATGGCGATAATATTCCTACCAATACGGAAGCGGAACTGACTTATACAGATGCAAAAGGCAAATTTCAAACTTTGAATGTAGCAAATGCAACTGTGAACATCCCTGCACCTGTAGCGGAAACCGTTACACTGACTTATGACGCAAATGGCGGCGAAGGTGCACCTGCAAATGAACAGGTAGAAAAAGGTAAAACAGCTACACTGAATAATACAATAAAACCTACTCATGTTCCTAAGGATGGCAGAGATGTTGAATTCAAGGGTTGGAGTGCAGATGAAGCGGTTATCAATCAGGTGTATGAAAAAGATAACGTGCCTACAACCGTAACAACCATTGATATTGCAGAAGAAAATGTAACTGTTTATGCCGTATGGGCTTACGGCGATCCTGTTGACCCTACAACACCAGAAGAAAAACTGCCTGTATTTCTGTATGTACTGAATCAGACAGATGGGGAAACAACAGATGATCCAGCAGATTATTCTTATCTGGCAACTGGCGCGAAAGTAAAAGCAGGCACCAGCATGGAAACTCCTTATACAGGTAAAGAGGCGCAGAATCAGATCGCAAGTTGGAATGTAGGTGGACTGGGCAATCATGATGGTTATGCTGAAGTTTCCAGCACACCTGTAGGAGCAGAAAGCACATGGGAAATGGATGAAAATGGGAATGTAATTTCCTTTAGTTTCATCATTAATGGTGTGACATATACCGATGCGGATTATGATTTCACATGGCAGAAGCTCAACTATATTGGCGCAAGTTACAAAGAAAATGAAGAAGATGAAGAACTGAAACCTGCTTTCCATTTGGATGGCGTTCTGACAGAGAAAGAAGATCCTGTTGATCCTCCCGAATGGGATCATTCCAAAAATAAAACCGCAACAGAATTCGATAAAGATTTCAACTCCAGAGTAACCCTTTCTCTGCCTTCCGCAGAAAAAGAACTGGTGTCTGATGTGGTATTCGTACTGGATAAATCCACAAGCGCAACGGTGGAAAATCAGGCACTTGGTATGCTGAAACAACTGAAAGAGAAAGCAGCAGAAGATGGAGCAACTGTAAAAGTTGGCGTTGTCATTTTCAACAAAGAAGCGCATGTAACTGAATGGAAAGATTTGGTAACAGAATATGATGCCATTGAAGATGCAATCACACAGAAAATCTCCAGTGGCACAAATACCCATGCTGGTCTTTTGGCAGCACAGAAAATGCTGGAAGACGATAAAAATGTAGAAGACAGCAGAAAACATATGATTTTTGTCAGCGATGGCATCACTTATATATTTGAGGAACCTGCGCAGGCGATCAATTCTCAGCAGCTGACTAATGGCGAGTATGGAATTATGGCTGGTAATGACTGTTGGGGCATCCGTCATTATTATGAAGGTGGAGATAACTTTATCCCTGATAATTGGGATGCCTATTTACAGGATGTAGAAAATCATTTGAGTGATGTGGAACAATATATCCAGCCTTATGACAATATGAGTCAAGAAAATCATATTCCAAGAGGTGATACAGTACTTCCCACTACAGTAGACGTTGCACTGTATAAAACAGCAAAACTGTACCATGAATTGAGTGAAAAATACCATTGCTATGCGGTATTAGGGGATACTGGTGTTACAAATTATCCTTGGGGTCCTGATTTTATGACCTATCTGGCAGATGGTAAAAAAGTAAGTTTTGATGATATCCAGAAAGACATTTACTACCTGCTGGATGCTGGCTCTCAGGTTGTTGACATCATCGGTCAGGGGAAAGACAATCAGGGTAAGGATTACAACTTTAATGTTGTAAATCTGGAAAATATGACCATCACTGTTGGTGGCGTAGAACTGAAGAAAGAAAAAATTAGTGACAACGAATATGGATTTGGCGATGTCAGAGATGGTATCTATGACTTTAAGGTAACCTATTATCCAGAAGACGTGGCTGACGCAGACGGTGAAAAACGTGAACATTTCGTTTGGGACATCAACGTACCTGTCAGCAACTTTGCCCCTGCACAGTTCTCCTACGATGTACATTTGACAAATCCCCAGACAGCAAAAGGCGAATACAAGGTAGAAACCAACGTGGAAGCCGTTTTGACACCTAGGGATTCCAATGGTACAGAAGGCAGCACCGAAACATTCCCTGTGCCTGAACTGACTTATGAAGTCAAAGGCGGCGGCAGCACAACAGAACACCTGATGACAGTTATCGTAGAAGGCAAAGGTAATGTCGTTGTAAAAGATGTTCAGACTGTTGGTGCAAACGATACAGAAGTTGTAGAAATTCCTTTTGGTGTTGAAAAACAGAAATTCGAAATGGAAGCAGCTGATGGCTGGAAACTGGACAAAGTAGAAGTTACCATTAATGGCAAAACAGAAAATCTGGGTGATGTAGACAAATATGAAATGGATGAAAGCTTGATTGATGGCGCTGTACTGAAAGCTGTCTTTGTGAAAGACAATGATGGTGGTTCCGGTGGCGGCGGCAGTCATAGACCAAACAACAAGCCTGATGAAACACCAGAAGCACTGAACGGTGACGATCACTTCGATTATGTGGTTGGTTATTCCGATGGTCTGGTTCATCCAGAACGCAATATCACCCGTGCAGAAGTGGCATCCATCTTCTTCCGTCTGCTGCAGGATGATGTAAGAGAAAAGAATCTGACAGATCAGAATCCTTTCAACGACGTATTTACAGATGATTGGTTCAATGTCGCTGTATCCACCATGTATGATATGGATATTGTATACGGCAGAGATAACAACAACTTTGATCCCAATGCGTATATCACTCGTGCAGAATTTGCAGCCATTGCAGCACGTTTTGACAGTGAAGGCTACAGCGGTGAAAACCTGTTTACCGACATTGATGGTCACTGGGCAGCAAACCAGATCAATCGTGCAGCTGAAAAAGGCTGGATCAGCGGTTATCCCGACGGCACTTTTGGTCCTGACCGTTACATCACTCGTGCGGAAGCAGTGACAATGATCAACCGCGTGCTGAATCGTCTGCCTGAAAGCGCAGATGCACTGCATGAAGATATGAATGTGTTCCCTGATAACATGGATACAACTGCATGGTACTATCTGGCAATCCAGGAAGCAACCAGCAGCCATGAATACGAAAAAGACAAAGACGGCGTTTATGAAACATGGACAGACGTTCTGCCTGATCGTGACTGGGCACAGTATCTGAAACTGAATTGAGTTTAAACAGCGGCGCGGCATGCCTAGTCGCTCCGTAAGTAAATGAAGATAGCTGGAATTCTTTTGATAGAAAGGGTTCCAGCTATTTATTTTTCAGAAAAACACTGATAAAAATTTCTGGGAATTTGTTTTCTGGTTGACGCTGCCGTTGGGGGCAGAATGTCAGAAAGGTGCTGAAATAGGTTTTCTGTTTCCTGAAAATGAAGAGATATGTGTTGCAAAAGCGGTTGTTGAGAAATCGTTTTCTTGGTTTCTCAATAGGAATTGCAGCCCATATCTTTTTTTGTTGTCTGATAAGGGTATTGACAGAAAAAATATGAAATGATATGATGTCTTACAAGATTAGTTTTTGCTAACAAAACGGAGGTGGAAAGAAAATGAAAAAAATGGTGTTGGCAGTCTGCTGCTGTGCCGCATTGCTGGGGGGCTGCGGTGACAGATATGAAGCCAAATCGGGACTGACGCCCTACAAAGAGGAGATATTTGCCATGGATACCTTCATGGACATCACTGCTTATGGGGATCATGCAAGCACGGCTGTGGAGGCGGCAAGTGCGGAAATCCAGCGACTGGATGAACTGCTGTCTGTTACTGGGGAAAGCGGCGATGTGTATCAGCTGAACCAGTTGGGACAAAGACAGGTGGAAGCAGACACCCTTGCCATTATTTCCAGAGCGGCAGAGGTATCCAAGGAAACGGATGGACTTTTTGACTGTACCATTACGCCGGTTATGAAGCTGTGGGGGTTCCGTGATGGTAATTTTCATGTACCGACATCAGAGGAGTTGGCGGAACAGCTGGCAAAAGTGGATGGTTCTAAGGTACATATGGAAGGCAATACGGTGACACTGCTGGATGGCGTCACTGTGGATCTGGGTGCCATTGCTAAGGGGTATACTTCCCAGCGGATTATGGAAATTTATCAGGAAAATGGCGTCACTTCCGGCATTGTTTCTCTGGGGGGAAATGTGCAGACCTTAGGAAGAAAGCCCGATGGCAGCCTTTGGCGGGTGGCTTTGGAAGACCCCAGAAAGCCCGAGGATTATTTCGGCATTTTGGATGTGGAAAACAAAGCAGTCATCACTTCCGGCGGATACCAGCGGAATTTTACGGAAAACGGCAGGGTGTATCATCATATCATCGACCCAAGAACCGGTTATCCGGCGGAAAATGGCTTTATTTCCGTGACCATTGTCAGTGAGGATGGTACACTGGCAGATGCCCTTTCGACATCACTTTTTATCATGGGACCGGAAAAAGCGGAGGCGTTCTGGAAAGAACACAAAGACCTGTTTGATGCGGTTATGATGACAGATGATGGAAAAATACTGATGACAAAGGGGTTGCGGGATATGTATACACCCAAAACGGCAGACCCCATGGTCTTATGGACATGAGCATTTAAAAAACGGCAGAAATGCCGTTTTTTTGTTGCGGGGAAAAATGTTGTTGACAAGAAATGTCTGACATGGTATATTGAATTCACTGGTTAGCATATGCTAACTAAAGGGCGGAAATCGTTTTCCCAAACGGGGATACATGGGGAAAACAGCATAGTTTATGTACAAAAGGAGAAGAGGAGTGATACAAACATGGGAAAAGAACACCAGAAAAGAGTCCTTGCGGCATTGATGGCAGCGTCCATTGCCATACCGACACCGGTGCTGGCGGCTTCGCCGGCGGACTTTTCGGATTTCCCAAACAACTGGGCAACCAATGCTTTGTCCTATGCGGTTAGCAATGGCTTACTGAGCGGGGACAGCGGAAAGATTCGTGCCAATGACACATTGAAACGGGCAGAAATGGCAGCGATTCTCAATCGTCTTGCCGGTGCGGTGAAAGGGGCTTCACTGACCGGTTATACAGACGTGCCTACAACAGCTTGGTATTATGAGGATATGGCAAAGGCAGTGCAGATGGGCACATTTGCGGGGGATGGCGGCATGCTGCGGCCGGAAGCGCCTATCACCAGACAGGAAGTTTTTGCGGTGCTGGCAAGATTTTATTGTTTGGAACAATCCAATACCGATGTTTTGCAGCAGTACGCAGACAGCAGTCAGATTGCGCCATGGGCAAGAGATGCTGTGGCAGCCATGGTTCAGGCAGGCTATATCCATGGCAATGAAGGGAAACTCAGTCCTCTTGCGCCCATTACCAGAGCGGAATTTTCACAGGTGCTTTACCAGTTGGCAGGAAACATCGCTGAAGATGGAAAAACGGCAGATGCCAATCTGGAAGGCAATCTCATTGTGCGAAAGGATGATGCCTCTTTGTACAATGTGACCGTCAAAGGGGATTTGGTCATTGCTGACGGCGTACAGCGTGTGAAACTGGATAACGTGAAAGTGGAAGGCAGAATCCTCGTCCGCGGCGGCGGAGATGGCGTGGAATTTTCTAAAACCACTGCCGGAAAAGGAGTTCTGGCAGTGCATCCCACCCAGACCAATTTCACCGCCGCAGACAGTTCTTTGGGAGAGGTGACCCTTTCCAGCGATACGAAGTTATCCGGTGATTTTGACAAAGTACAGATTTCCAAGCCCTTGTCCCTGACTGTGGAAAAGGGGAAAATCGGCGCGGTGCAGGTGGAAGCTGGCGCGGAAAACGCCAAAATCCAAGTGGAAAAAGATGGAACCGTATCCAAGGTGGAAGCCAAAGCCAAAGGAACTCAAATCAGCGGCGCAGGCAGTGTAGGCGAAGTCCATGCGGGCGGAGATGGCGTACAGGTTTTTACGGAAAATACAAAAGTGATCACTGGGGACAAGGTTTCTGGCGTTCAGGCGGGAGGAAAAGAAGTCAAGCCCAAAACCACTGTGACAACAGATGGGAAAAATGCGGAAGAAGAAATTCCCGTGAGAAAAAAGAAACATTCCTCCAGCAGTTCCGGCAGTTCCAGCAGTTCCGGCGGTTCTGGCGGTTCCAGCAGTTCTTCCGAAGAAAAAAAGAAGGGTGTTCTGGCGGATGAATATAATTATGTTCGATGTTCTGGCGGATGGCATATGGTATGGCACAGGTACAGACAGCCTGTATTACCAGGCAAAAGGGCCCGACATTGTCCGCGTTATTGTGAAAGACGGACAGGTTTTTGCGGCATACAGCGAAAAGCACATTGAGGACGAAGGTTATGAAAGAGGACAGAATGTGCTGAACCATGTAAAGGGCATTCGAACCGCAGAAGATGTGGGTAAGCTGGAAGCGCAGCTTCGCCAGAAAACAGGGGCGGCTTATGATGCGGTATCCGGTGCTACGGAAACAGCCAAAGGCCACTTGAGCGCACTGAAAAACGCTGTCCTCCGTGCGGAAAAATACAGCTCCGATCAGGTAAAGCAGAATGTTCAGTGGTTCGATTTTGAGAAAAAGCCCAAGGCTAACATGAACTTTGGTGAAAAGCTGGATCTGACCGGTACTGTGCTGAAAGTGCATCTTGCGGATGGACAGACAAAATCCGTACCCTTTGACAAGATTTCTGAATATGGCATTACCACCAATATTGAAAATGGTACGGTCATTACGAAAGATACACCGGGTGTCAACCAGCATGGTGCCTTGCAGGTGCAATTCCGCCAGAATGATGGCTTGATTGTGATGCCTGCCAAAGTGGTGGCATCCAAAAAGACCACAAGAAAAACGCCCACCCATCTGCTGATTACATTTGCCGATGGCAAAACACAGAAGATGGAGTTGGATGAAAACCAATGGGATTACAGCATCAAAGCTGAAGGCAAGATCAAGGATATCAAGGTTTATGACAATGACCGCCTGCTGACAGAGGCTGTTTATCAAGAGGAATATAACGACTGGGAAGCGTTCCTTGGGGAAGTTTCTCCCGGTGAAGGCTTTACAGGATGGAAATACAATACTTACTATATTTCCATGGACAACCAGACAGACGATTCTGCCGTGGCATCCTTTACGCTGGATATAGAACTGCTCCAGACCGTATATGGTGTGGGATACAAGCTGGATCTGAGTCTGCTGAATATCAATCTGGTAACGGAAAAAGGCAGCAAACAGCGGAAAGTAGGCTGGGATGCCTGCAAAGCAAAAGGCTTTACAGCGGAACCTGATCAGGGTTATATCTTCACCAAAGAAGATGCCCAGAAGGGAACAAAGACTATCCAGATTAAGAATAATGGTGTGACACAGTCCTTCGATGTGCAGGTCATTGATTACGAAAAACAGATTCCTGCAAAAATCGAGTTGTCCTCTAAAACAGGAGAACCCATCCAGACTATCACCATTCCCGGTGAAAAATGGAAAAATGCCCATGGTATGTATTCCCTCTACAATGTGAAAATGCCGGAAACATATCAGAAATGGGAAAAAGACACATTCACTATCAAGGTATATAATGCCGCAGGGGAAGCCCTTTCTGATTACACAGTGGAAAAAGCCATTGACGGCAAAGCATTGGAAATCGCATTCCCTCACTACACAGAATACGATTCCTATGGCGGTTATGTACGTCTGCTCTTTGATTTCTCCGGTAAGACAGAGCCGGCACAGCCAGAAGGGGAAATCGCTGACGGTGAATGGTACGGTACAGCCACATGGGGACGCTATTACCCTGACAGAGGCCCCAACGTGGTGAAAGTGACAGTAAAAGACGGCGTCATCACCAATGCGGAATCCATCAAGTATACAGATGATACCAAATACCTTTACACAGGCGGGGAAAATATCCTGAAAAAAGCCGTAGGTCTGTCTGATTTGTCCATTCTTTCCAAAGCACTGACAGAGAAAAAAGGCGATGCTTTTGACGCGGTCAGCGGTGCCACAGAAACGGCAAAAGGCCATCTCAGCGCCATGGAAAACGCTTTGGCAAAGGCAAAACAGTATAGTCTGGATCAGAAAGACCAGCAGATCGCATGGATGGAATTTAAGGTAAAACCTGCTTTGACTGCGAAATTTAATATGCCTCTGGATCTGAGTCAGACAGAACTGACACTGCATATGACAGATGGCAAGGAGAAAACAGTACCTTTCAACCAGCTGCAGGAATACGATATCGTTACAAATTATCAAAACGGCGATACCATCACCAAGCAGACAGAAGGCATGAAAAATGACAGATTGCTGGTGAAATTCACCCATGAACTTTCTCAAACCACCATCCCTGTAAGCATTGCTTTCTTTGATGAAGTGAAACAGAAATCTCCTACACATATTCTGGTGACCATGCAGGACGAGAAAACCCAGAAGATTCCGCTGGAGGAAAACAAATTCCGTTATCGTCTGGAAACAGAAGGCTCTATCAAAGCCATGGCCATTTATGACAATGACAATAAACTGGCAGACGGCGTTTTTGAAGATGGTTATAATTCCTGGAAATTTGCGCTGAAAGGCGTTGATGCCGGAGATGACTATACAGGCTGGAAATTCGAAAATTATTTTGTAGACCTGGATACATCTGCTGATACATCCGCCGTGGCATCCTTTACACTGGATACCAGCCTGGTGCCCAAGCAGTATGCCGTTGGGGAAGCTTTCCAGCTGGATAACCTGAATATTTCTCTGAAAACAGAAAAAGGCAGTTCCCAGCGCCTGAACGGATGGGCGGAATGCCGCAACAGAGGTTTTGCCGCGTCCATGGAAAATGGTCATATCTTTACATCGAAAGAGGCGGGCAAACAGACCATTACCATTTCTATGGGAGAGCACCAGCAGACATTCCAGGTGGAAGTGAAAGATTACGCTTCCCAGATTCCTGCGAAAGTGGAACTTTATGACAGCGCAAAGGATACATTGCTCCAGACCATCACCGTAGAAAATCGGGAATGGAAAACAGAAAAGGGCTGTGTCACCAAAAAAGGAATTGAACTGCCGGATACATACAAAGGCTGGAAGAGCGATACATTCAAAGTCAGAGTATATAACAGCGAAAATGAGCTTATCCAAGACGAAGTCTACAAAGTAGGATTGGATTATTATAAAGAAGCTTTGGAAATCGACTTCCCCAATTACAAAGAATATTATGGGAAGGGCGGCTATCTGAAGATGTATTTCTCCTTCCAGAAAACAACGGAAGGACCTACCGAAGAATCCAATGCTACCGCAGAAGGCAGTGCGAAAGTGGGCGAGTTTGGCTATGATGCCAAGGTGACTGTGATTTATAACAAAAAGACGAAAGAAATCGTATCTGTCACAGACAATGGCACAGAAGCAGGCGGTAATGATTCCTTCTGGAAAAAAGCGGCGGCAATGTTTGAGAAATTCAAAGGGAAAACCGCAAAGGATATTGACGGCATTGACGCTGTGGCCAGCGCAACCGTTTCCAGTGAAGCCATCAAAGGCGCTGTGAAAGAAGCCCTTTCTTCCAAGTCCGGCGAAGTCAGCGAACCAAAAGTAACAGCGGCAGACCTGAGAACCAATCTACTGTTCGCGGCAACAGAAAATGCCCTGCTGAACATTTCCGCACCGGAAGGAGCAGATGTTTTTTATACCACAGACGGCAGCGACCCAAAGGGGGACGATGCCTCTAAAAAAAAACTGAACCAGCCGACCCTGTCTTTGAATGGGAATGGGAATGATGCCGATGAAACCATTTCTTTGAAGCTGGCAGCCCAGAAAGACGGAAAATGGTCAAAAGTTCTGGAAATCCCTTTGACTTTCGTGAAGATTCCTTCTCTGGATACAGGTACAAAGGTATATACAGGGCAGGCGGAGTGCAAAGGCAATGAAGGCAAGCCCTATACCGTAAAGGTGCGCGTGACTACGGTAAATGGCAGGATTGCTCTGCTGGAAGATAACGGCACGGAGATTCCCGGCACCATTGACGAATCTTTCTGGCTGGGCGGTGATGTCATGGGCCCAAGCGGCATGCCGGAAAAACTGAAAGGAAAGACATTGGAGGAAGTGCTGAAGGCACGCACCACACCTTCTGAGAAGGAAGAAGAAAAGGTGGACGCCATCAGCGGCGCGACCCTCTCCAGTGATGCGGTAAAATATGCCGTCATTGACGCCTTGCGCAGCAAGCCTATACGGGAAGGCACGGGAGAAATTGCGCCACCCACTTTCCAGAGCACCAGACAGGTGGCACCCAACGGAAAAATCAATTCTATTTTTGTCACCATGAAAGCGCCGGAAGGGGCAGTTATCCACTATACCACAGACGGCAGTGAGCCTACGGAAGAAAGCCCTACACCTTCCAAAGACCCTATTTTCCATGAGGATTCCGGCGCGGAATTGAAGGCGGAAAATGAAACATATGCTGACGGCAGAGTAATTTTGCTGAAAGCGGCAGCCTTTCAAGATGGAAAACGCTCGGAAACAGTGACAGGCAGATATGTTTTTGCCAATCCCAATCCCAAACATTCCTATGAACTGGGGCAGTTCAGCGGAAAGGCAGACGGCATCACCGCAAGAGTGGAGTTTGAAAGCCCCAATTTTGACCAGAAATACTATCTGACCAAAATCCGTCTGGATGATGCCAGCGAAAAAGCATACGCAGCCTTTTTGCCGGAACTGTTCAGCCAGATTTATCTGAAACAGGGCGTGGAAGGTGTGACACCCATTTCCGGTCATGAGGAAGAAAGCCGAAAAGTCCTTGCGGCTGTTCAGGCGGCATTGCAGGAGGGTTCTGTGGCAGCGGAACCAGTCATTACGGTGACACCAAAGCAGGGTAATTACGGAAATGATGAAAAAGTGACTGTGGAAATCACATGTGCCACCGACGGCGCGGAAATCTATTATGTGGTAGAAAACAGCAACGACCTGACCAACGGAAAACTGTCTGACTTTGAAAAACATAAAGCCCTTTATGAAAAACCCCTGACATTGACCATGGAGAATCCCAAAGGCGGTACACTGTATATCCGTGCGGCAGCAAAGGTGGGAGAAAAGAATTGGTCTCCTACAGCAAGAAAAGATTTGACTTTCGTGAAAGCAGTGGGAAAAGAAGCCTTTGAAGTGAACGGCAGCAAATATGGCACATGGAAAGAAGCTGTCAGTGCCCTTGAGGAAGCAGGCAGCGGAGAAATCATTCTGGGGGATGATGTGGAATTACAGGAAAAAGACACCTTCCCTTCTGTTTCCTGCACCATCCGTTCTGGGGATGAGCGCAAGTGCAAAATCAAAGGCGGCGTCATGGAAGCAAGGGCAGATATTACATTTGAGAATGTTGTGTACGATGTAAATCGCATTTATGGCAATGGGCATTCTGTTACCATTGGCGCAGATGTGGAAACCCCTTTCAGCTTCACAAAACGTGCTATTTTTGCGGGAACTGCACATGACGCAGAGGAGAAAGAAATCACGGCAAACCCTGTGCTTTCTGTGGAAAGTGGTAAATTTGCCCTTTATGGCAGCGGCAGCAGCGGCACCACCCTCAAGGGTAATGTGGAAATCAAGGTCAAAGGCACAGCAGACGTGGAGATTGCCGGCGCATATATGAATAGTACCGTAGATGGGAAAGTGACAGTTTCTGTGGAAGATGGAGCGGTGCTTTCCGAGTTTCTGGGTGAATTGAGCAAAGGCAGTGTGAAAGAATTGGAACTGGTGATGACAGGCAGCCCGAAACTGGATGGACGCACCTTCCGGGGCACTGTTAACGGCACACCCAAAGGCACGCTGGATTTGCGGCAGGCATCTCTGTCACCGGAGCAAGTGGAGAAATTTAAGGACTTTGCCGAAGTTCTGAAAACAGATAGTCCGGCGGCAGAAGAAACGCTGACAAAACCAGACGAGGAAACTGTCACAGTGGAGAAAGAGAAGGAAGAAGCGGCAGAAGAAGCGGCTGTCATTGCAAAAATGATTGCCGAAGCCGTTTCTGACTTTTCTGATCCGGGAGAAAGTGACCTCCTGTAAATAAAAGAGAAGGAAGTAAATTTGCAGATATAGAAAGAAAACCCGAAAAAGGGACATCTTCATAAGAAAACAAAGAAAGCTGAAATCCTTATTATTATATAGAGATTTCAGCTTTCTTATTTTTATAAAATTTTGAGGGTAAGTTGCTTTTTACAGGTGTTTTTCTTTTTGGGGACTTTGATGATGGAGTTTGGAACGAATATTTTGTGCATAATATTACCAATTGAGGGGACGGATTTTATAGGAAAAACAAGAAGGATTGTTTGATATTGTTTTGAAAAAACAGTTGAAGATTTAACTGAATAGATATTATGAAGAATTAAAATAGAGTTGTTTCTTGTTTTTTTAGTGGGATGTTGTATGGAAAATATAGAAAACTCGTTGGAAAGCAGGAAGAAGGAATAAATGCAGAAAAATTTTTATGTATGTATATTGATTTTTGTACGAATCGTGATAAAAAAACCGAAAGTATGTACCATACGGAATTGATGAAATTTGCGGGGCAAATTGATAGAGGTTCTGTATAGAATTTTTATGCGTAAAATATGCATAATAACACTTAGGAGGGGTCGAATTGAGAAAAAACGCAAAGAAGGCAACCAAAAGAACATGCTCTATGGCGTTGGCTGCAGTTCTGGCTTTTGCACCTGTGACAGTATTTGGTGCAACAGACACAGCAAATCATTGGGCAAATGCAGTGATTTCTGATTGGGAAAGCAAAGGTCTGATCAAAGGCTATGAAGACGGCACATTTAAGCCGGACAATAGTGTTAGCCGTGCAGAATTTGTTACCATGATGAATAACGTGCTGAAAAACGATGCAGAAGGCACTGTTAGCTTTACAGACGTGAAAGAAACCGATTGGTTCTATCAGGCAGTGGCTGCAGCAGTGAATGCAGGATACTGCAATGGCTATGAAGACGGTACTTTCAAACCCAGCGCAACCATCAGCAGAGCGGAAGCAGCTGTGATGATCGCAAATGCTATGGGTCTGGAACAGGATGCTGCAGGTGCGGAAGGATTTAGCGATGAAATTCCCGTATGGGCAGTGGGCAGTGTAGGCGCTGTTGTAAAAGCAGGCTATATGAGCGGTTACCCTGATGGTACTTTTGGTGCAGCCAAATCCATTACAAGAGCAGAAGCTGTGTCATCTTTGAATCGTGTACTGACACAGAATGATGAAACAGTAGCAGCAACAGAAGTTGTGCTGACAGAAAAAGAAGCTGTTCTGGAAGATCAGGTTGTAGCAGGTAATGTGGTCATTGACAGCACAGTAGAAAAAGCAACGCTGCGGGATGTGGAAATTCAGGGTGACCTGGTGATCCGCTGTGCAGAAGACGACAAAGTTGTTTTGGATAATGTGACTGTAAAAGGTCGTATCATTATTGAAAAAACAGGCGTAGAAGTTTCTTTCTCTGGTAAAACAGATGTGAAAGAAGTGCAGGTAGGCGCAGTATGTGAATTGACAGCAGATGACTTTGAAGGCAGCATTGATACTGTTCGCATCACAAAAGAAGTTGCTGAAAAAGGTGACGTTGTCATTGACGTACCTGTTGATGAAGTGATCGTAGAAAAGAAAGCTTCTGTAAAAGTAAAAGAAAATGTAGATACCATCCAGATTGCTGAAGATGCTGAAGGCTCTGAACTGGATATTGCCAAAGATGTTGTTGTGGATCTGGTAAAAGCAGACGGCAAAGTGGAAATTTCCGGTGATGGTACTGTTACGAAACTGGAAGCAAATGCAGATGGCATTACATATCACAGAGATGTAACCATTAATAAGACAGAAGTAGCGTCTGGTGTAGAAGCGCCTACAGTTGTTGACGATTATGTAAGCGGTGGCGGCGGAAGCAGTTCTGTTACGAAATATACTGTAACTTTCATGGATGGGGAAACCACAGTAGATAGCCAGAGAGTACGCAGAGGCAGTACCGTAAGCAAACCCACAGCTCCCACAAAAGAAGGCTATACTTTTGTAGGCTGGTTCGATGGTGATACACAGTTTGATTTTACAACACCTATTCGCAGCAGTTTGACACTGAAAGCAAAATGGGTGTCTAATCCTCAAGATGGCGATGTGACAGCGTATGTAGATGGAAAAGGGTATGCTTCTTTGGCAGATGCTTTGAGCGATGGAGAACTGGCAGAAGGCGCTACCATCGTATTGCTGGAAGATCAGGAAGCAAGTGTACTGTTCAACATTACCAAAGATGTTACCATTGATGGGAATGGAAATAAGATTACAGCAGATGAAGGCATGACCAATAGCCATTTGATGCAGGCATTCGGTGCAAGTGTGACATTGAAAAATGTGACTTTAGACTGTGCAGGAGTAGCAAAAGGTCTGCATATCTACAATAACAATCAGTCTGGTGGAGAAAATGATGTTGTGACATTGGAAAATGTAACAATCTTGAACAGTGCCGGAAGCGGTATGACTGTAAATGGTGCGAAGGTAAATGCCACCAATCTGACCATAGAAGGCAGTGCTTGGGAACAGAGTATTGATGTATCTAAGGGCGGCAATGTTACGACACCTTCTCAGTTGACTCTGGACAGCGCAGATGGTCTGAAAGATACTTTCGCGATTGTTGAGGATGGCGATACAACTGCAACTGTCAACATTGGCGGAAAAGAAAATTGTGGTGCAGTGGCTACTGCTATGGAGGACAGTAATGGCAATTCTTATCTGAAATATCAGTACAATACCTTTGCAAAAACAGGTGAGGATTATATGGCTCCTGCGGCTGTAGATGGTTCTTTGGAATATGTTCTGAGCTTGGCTCCCGCTGGTGCAAATATCCGTTTGACAGCAGGGGAATATGACGCACCGAATGTAAATGGTACTAGCGCATTTGCATTGGCGCACCCTGTAAGCCTGCTGGGTGCTGGTGAAGATGAAACCATTATCAATGGACATATTTTCATCAATTTCAATGGCAATGGACAGGATTATCCTGATGGTACAAAATACCCTGTAACATTCTCCGACTTTACATTGCAGGATGACAATGCAGATGCACAGGTGGCAATCAACACAGGTGGTGTGAATTATGTTCGTGAACACTATACATTCACCATTGAAAATGTTACCATGAAAGACTACCTCTTTGGTGTGCAGCTGGCTTCTGGCTACCAGAATAACCAGATGACATTGAATAATGTCAACTTTGAAAATATCTGGTGTGCAGCTTCTGTACAGGAAACAAATGAATTGGCTATGAATGACTGCACATTTACAAATGTTACTTATCAGTTGCAGAAATTCTACCCTAACTATTATTATCCCACATTTGGAGATGAAACAACAAAAGTAGACGGCACTACAGTTAGTGTGCCTGGTATGGATGATTGGGAAAACACAGAAGCATCCTATACAGACGCTGACGGCAATAAAGTAACTGGTACCTTTGAAGATGCAGTGGCAAAGGCACAGGCAGGTTCTACTGTAACATTGGTGAAAGATGTTACATTGGATAGTGCCCTTACTGTTTCCGTTGAAGGTCTGATTATTGATGGTAATAAAAATACACTTACTAGAGCAGAGAATGGCAAAAGTGACTATGGTATTCAGATTGCGTCTTCTGTGAATAACTTGACGGTTCAAAATCTTACAATAGAGAGAAAAGGTTCACCTGATGGTGCTGTTGCGATTAAGATTCCTCAGAATGCAAATGTAAATTTAAATATGACTAATTGCGAAATTAGAGGATTTGAATTTGGTATCTATGACAGCAAGTCAAGTGCAGATAATGCAAAGAGTTCAATTTGGAGTCTGGAAAATGTAGTGTTTGAAGATTGTGACCAGAAAGCCATCTACACAGAATCTTTGACAATTTCAAGTATTGAAAAATGCAAATTCATTAATTGTGGAACCAAAGAAACTGGTGCAGCTATGAATATGGCATCTGCGATAGATATCAACTTGAAATATGGTATTTATGAAGATATTCGAATTAAAGAATGCTATTTTGAAGGCAATGGCGCAGGTCTTGGCGGCGCACTGCTGATTAAAGCAAGAAACGATGGGAATTATGCAAGTAATCCTGCATCTTTAACTGATGTAAATATTGAGGGTTGCACATTTGTTGGTAACAACAGAGACATTGTATTTGGGGAACCTATGAAAAATAATGTAGGACCTTACGCCGTTTCTATTGATGGAGAGTCTGTAAGTCCTAGTGAAAAAGAGGAAACAGTGCTGCCTATTAAAGAAACTTATAGTGGTGCCGAAGTTTGGGATTATCGTGTATACTCTGATAAGCCCGGCATTTCCTTTGCAGGCAGCGCCACAGGTGTAGTGGTAAGTGACGCAGATAATTTCGATCTGACATTTGATGAAAATACTTTTGGTGAAGCTGTGACAGATTTCTTCTGTGCAGACTGTGTAGCAAATCCTGGTACAAACCATGCAGACCATGAAACTTTTGCAACTGTAAAAGCAGATGGTTCTCTGGAAATGGTACAGGCTGATGATGGTCGTATGCCTTATTTCCAGATGGACAATGTAGATTTGGAAAGCAATACTTATACCATTTCCTATGATCTGAATGTAGCATATGATGATGAGGCGGATGGTGTACTGAGTGTGAACACAGGCAATACTGGTTGGGGCGCAGATGCCCATTTCGTTCTGAAACAGGGCGAAGGTCTGTATAATTTCTCTGGAAATACATTGTTAAGTGATGCAGATGTATTTAAAAATGGCGGTACTTTCAGTGTAGTGGTAACTTATACATTGGATGGAGATACACCTAAAACAACATTGACCATTGAACCAAAGAATAATGCAGAAGACAGTCTGAAATTTACTATCGAAGGTAAAGGTGGCAGCAATAAAAATGCTATCTACTGGTGCGGATATACTTATGAAAATGTATCTGCAAGTGTAGCAGACTTTACATTGACATGTAAATAAATTGAATGCTGTGAAAAACTGCGCAAAGCAGTTCTAACATTGGCATAAGATGATGTCGAACCCCCAGACAGGTACGAGAAAATTACCCTGCCTGGGGGTTGTTTTTTACGGAAAAAATCTCCATCTGCGGAAAGAAATCGTATTTTTACATAAATGTGCGTCCTTTGGTTCATAATAACTCTGAACAACCGACCGACGGAGGTTGGACACAGAGGAGGACAAACAACATGAGAGCAACTGGCATTGTCAGAAGAATCGATGACTTGGGAAGAGTAGTGATTCCAAAGGAAATCCGCCGCACACTGCGTATCCGGGAAGGCGACCCGTCACAGATAATATTGTCAGAATACGAAAGGTTTGGATTTGCCATGATTCGGCTGGAGGAGAGATGGCTGGGAAGGTGAATACATAGGGCTAAGATCATAAAATTAAGGCAGAGATTTCTATATAGAAAGATCTGCCTTAGTTTGTTTCTCATGGAAAATGAAAAGGGATGAGGATATTATTTATGGGATTTCATCTTGAAGCCGATGGTCAGGACGGATATACTGAAAGAAAAGATGTTCATAAATGAAAATAGTGGAACGAGAAAAAACAAAGCAAATGTATGATGGTAGGAATTGTGATGTGGCAAGAAGGGAGAAAAATATGGATATTCTCAATCAACAGGTTTATCATAAAAAGTTTGGAGTAGGCACAGTGGTGGAACAAACAGAAGCTGCTATTTTTGTAAAATTTACAAATGTGGACAAGCAATTCCAATATCCAAGCGCATTTCAGAAATTTCTTGCCTTGAATGATAAAATACTGCAGGAAGAAGTTTTGAAAGAAGCGAAACAAAAGGAACAGGAAAAAGAACAGCAAAAAGCTGAAATCAAAAGGGATATCTTGTTAAATCGAACTTCGGAAACTCCTCAAGATCCACAAGACCGTCCCAATGTCGTGTTTAAGTGTAATTATTGCGATGGTGGGAAATCGGATACGCTGATGGGCTTTCATGGTGTTTGTTCAGATAGTATAATTCAATATAATATTAAAGTGGAAAAAAGAACATGGTGTTCTTCTCCAGATTGCGCATGTTTGGCGTATCTTCAAGGGGAAATTTCAAGATATGATTTGGAATCCGAATTAGATAATGGTGGATCTGTATGCTATGAAAGTCAGATGTTAAGAGATTGGAAGGCTATGGCTGGTTTTTATCATAATGGACTACGCAAAGGGATGCCTATGCACTTAAATAGGGCACAGGCAAACAGATTATGTATTTTGACAACACGGGAACCTTATACCGAAGAAGAAGAGCGGCTGATATTTGCAGTATTTTTGGTGGATCGTGCTTATGATGGAGATAGCTTAGACGCAGGATTTGTTTCTACACAATCTCGTTTTAAGCTGGCGCTATCTCCCAAAGAGGCGAAGAAGATGCCGTTCTGGAAGTATCATGCCAACAAAAGCAAAGTAGAGAAAGCCTTTTGGGGTTCTGGTCTGCATCGTTACATAACAAATGCAGAGGTGGTTCAGATTCTTTCGGATATTGCAGCATTGAAGAAAGGAACTGAAGATGAAGCATTGGCACAAGAATTTTTAGATGTTTTTTGTAAAGCAGCCAATACATCTGTGGAAGAAGCAGGCAGACCAGAAGGCGTTTTGATGAAAAGGAATGTTTGAGTTTAAAAGAAGAATAAAGTCATAAAAGAGTCCTCCATACACACATTTTGGTTGTGATGGAGGACTCTTTTTGCAGAAAATAGCACCATAGAGACTTGCTGAAGAGGATTGGTAGAGGGTATGAAGAAAAGTCT
>ENA-ORUM01000920-ORUM01000920.1-human-gut-metagenome-genome-assembly--contig:-NODE-920-length-28917-cov-5.972975_pt1 | contig 28917 bp, 27 predicted proteins | sample MGYA00242083_ERZ509217 | MGnify/ENA primary metagenome ERZ509217 (study PRJEB26280, sample SAMEA2338831) | human gut metagenome | biome: human gut; feature: human-associated habitat; material: faeces...
GCGACGGGGGATATATCACCACAGAGCCCTCTGCAAGAGGGGCGGGGCCCCTCGGGACAATTTGTCTCGAAGTGTGGCCGGGTTACTTGTCTTTTTCCATTTTTTTCGGGGCCTTTGCCAGCTCGGGCGGCTGTTTTTCCTTCCACTCGTCCAGCAAAGTCATGATCTGCTCCTTCATTTTGGCGGGAGTGACCTCCTTGCCAAAATATTTCTCCAGTTCGGCCATCGAAATAATCACGCCGCGATCCTCCTTTTTCTTTTCGCTTAATATACCGTCAATCACATCGCCATTGAGCTTGCCTTCCTTATCCAGCTCCCGGAGCTGTTTCGCCTGGGCCAGAGAGGGGGATGCCTGTTCTCCGTCAATGGAAACGGCAATCAGCCTTTGGTTTTTCGGCTTAATATAGGAAAGCTCCACCGCAGGCATGAAGCCCATCTTTTTATCGTCCACCTTATCCATGAGCTCCGGGACAAGGTGGTTAAGGCGCAGATACCGCATAACCTTTTTATAGTTCATGCCATGCGCCTCGCCCACAATCTCAACCGAGCGTTTCCCCACATCGCCCTCGGCCACACCTTTCAGCCGGGAGCCCTGGTGCTTGATGTCCTCTACCTCCAGATCCAAAAGGGCGGCCAGTTCGCTGGGGAGCGTCTGATCCCTCTGCTTGTTGCTGTCCTTCATGGCCTCCACCGCCTCGTGGTCGGTCATATCCCGGACAATAAAGGGCATTTCCTCCAGCCCGGCCAGTTCGCTGCCACGGCAGCGGCGATGGCCTGCCACAATCTCATAGCCGTTTCCGTCCTTTTCCGGGCGGGCAAGGCCGGGCACCATAACGCCGTTGAGCTTGATGGATGCCACGGTTTCCTGCATTTTGGCATCGTCCCGCACCTTGAACGGATGGGGGCGGAATGTATGGAACGGATGGAGCTCGGAAAGTTTCAGATAGACCAGCTTTCCCTCCTCAACAGGGCGGGGCGGCGCAGTCGGCTCCGTCACACCCTGCTCCGGGGGAGCGGCCTCCTTTGCGGGCGTATCCTTTCCGGCATCCGGGGGAACAAGAGCTTCGGGAGCTTTCCCGCCACTTCGGGACAATTTGTCTCGTTGTGAGGGCTGGGCCTTGTCGGGGGCCGCCTTGTCAGCCTTAGAGGGGCGGCCCTTGCGGGGCCCGGCCTTTTTGGGTTCTTTTTCAGCCTCCGGCCCGGGGCGCTCTGTTTTATCAGACTTAGGGGGACGGCCACGGCGCGGCTTTTCAGCTTTCTCGCTTTCAGCGGCAGGATGCTCCGGTGCAGGAGCCCCGGCCTCCTGTTCACGGGATGCCTCTGCCTTTTCCACCTCGGCCCGGGCCGCCTGCCGCTTTTCTGCCATGAGCGCGTCAATCTGCTCCGCAGAGATTACCACATCTCCGGGCTCGGCAGGCCCGGCCTGTTCCGGCGGGTGTTCGGGAACGGGGGCCTCCCCGTGGGCCGGATCAGCCACAGCGGGCGCGGGGGCCTCTTCGATTTTCTGCACCTCGGGGCCCGTGTTCAGTTTTTCATCTGCCATTCACTAACCTCCTTTTCGTGAAAGTTGCACAATTTTCGAGCTTAAATTTCTGTAATTATTTTTCTACCTCCTTCCGGTCTATCCACGCAAAAAAGCCGCCCAAGATAGCACCTGGACGGCTTTCTGCGTAATGTGATAGATCAAATATTATTTTTTTCGGATTGCAGGCTCCGAAAAGCCTTGTATTTACAGCGTTCCTAATAAGAAACAATCATATGCTGTTGGACACTGACGATGTGATCTACATTGATCAGGTTCGACTCAACTTCTATAAATCTGCTCATAATTTGCTCCTTCTCAGAAATTGTGAACTCCGGGCGCAGGGCACGCATCGGCTCCGGCGGCCCGGGATGTGTTGGGAAATTGCTCACCTTGGTGAAGATCAATAAGGGCGACCGCCCCATTGTTCTGGTCAAACATCTCCATAAAGCCGCCGGGGGAAGTGCTGCAAAAATGCACTTCCCCCGGCCTTTTTCCCTCTATGGAATTTGGAGTAAAACAGGGCGGGCTTGGCTGCTGCGGCCTGTTTCGCAATATGGACATATACAGGTGGCCCCCGCTGTGAAAGGCTCATGTAACGTAGAAATGAAGTTCTTCCGCCTGCTGGCCTGGCTGGGGGAGGAATAAGATCCCGTATGTTCCGCCCCCGTCATCCCAGGGGCCGCATAGCATACAGTCCTCCGTGTGCCCGTCCAGCCGCCACAGCTGCATGGACCAAAAATCCGGCTCGGTCACTGAGCCGCGTGCGGCAAGATCCCGCACTTCCTCTTTTGTCAGCGGCTGTGTCTTTAGATAGTGCCGGAACAGGTCGTCGGGAAGGTCCAAGGCCTGCTGGTAAGTCAGCGGAAAGGCGCCGGTGGACCAGAGGGCAATTCGTGCGGAAAACGTCTTTTGACTGGGCACGGGGAACTGGAAGTCCAGGCACCGGCGGAAGAGATCAACAGACGCAGGATCTGCAGGCGGCATGAGCGAATGCTCCAGGATCTTTCCGTCACGGAAGAAGAACTCAAGTTTTTCTCCAAACTGGTCTTCCAGGACCATGGCGTTGGGCCGGGACGGGTAGATGAGACACAGAGAGGTCTCAAAGGTCTCACGCAGATACCCCATGATCCGATACTGCGCCGCGGTGCATGGTTTATAGGTCATGTTTCGGTTCCTCCTTATCTTCTATGGCGAAATCAGCGCGTGATTCTCCGAGATCCTCCAGCGCGAGGATCGAATCTCCCGCCGGCAGGCATTGGAGATCAGCCCCGCCATGAGGCGGGGTACGGTCCAAACGGCAGAAGATCCGGTATTGGTGCCCGATCCGCAGATCCATCCGCTTATCTAAGGTCACCGTGATCTCCCCGCCCTCCTGTAAAAGCAGCCGGATTTTCCTGCGCCGACCGATGCCGGGACGGCCAAGATCCACGCAGATGGCTTCTATCGCCTGATAGCGGCGGCATCGGATCGTATGGTAATACTCCACGCAATGCAGGAGGGTACAGAGCGTCAGCATCCCGCTGAGAATCAAAAGAATACGATCCCCAAGAGCGAAAAATACAGCGAGACCCACCAGCAGAAACACGACACCAGCGGCGCCGGTGAGAATCCACCGGCGCCGCAGCACGGCGGGCCACTCCTGAAACGCAAGCCTATCCATACCCTACACCCGCTCGAAGATGATCTGCTTATGCAGACACAGGTTGGCAACAGACAGCGTAACCGGCTCCCGGCTTTGAGAGGCCCGCATCAGATCCCCCATGTTGTCGCTGGTGGCGTCTGTGTCGTTGTAAAGGGCGTCCATCACCTTGTCATCACTGGAGACGTCCGTGACGCCCAAATCCACGCAGCGGATCAGCTCCGCTGTGGAGAGCAGCGCCTGCCTTGCCAAGGCCATCACCCGGGCTTCGCCCTCAGACAGCCGGACTTTATGAAAAATCTGCTTCGCCCGGGCGAAAGGCACGCCGTCCAGCAGGAGCATTTTGAGGAAAGTAACGGTACGCAGGGGCAGGCTCTCCGAGATGGGCACCACGTACAGACCGCTGAGCAGATCGTACAGAGCCTCAAAGTCAGTCTCACCACGCCCGGCGGCCACCAGGCCCCTGGTCACCAGACGGTCCAGGCAGTGCTCCAATGTACGGCGTTCCTCCAGTCTCAGCGCCTGGAACATGGGCTCGTAGTGCTCCTCCACGCCCTGGGCGTCCACGAGCCTCCAATTCAGGATACTCCAAACGGTCATCTCCTGGGGGTCCATCTGGTATTCCTGGCGGTTTACCAGCACCACGGGATAGGCCCCGTCCTTGGTCGTGACGCTCCGAAAATGCCCCACCGCCGTGTAAAGTGTTCGTCTTCGCGTGTTCATCATGGTCATCCTCCTATGTATCTGTTCATCCTTGGTTTGGCCTCAGAAACCAGCCGCTTTAGGCTGTGCCTCACGATCCAGCAGCGCGGCGAAGGCTGCATCTCCACGCAGTTTCTCTGCCGCCCGGGAGATCCACGCTCCTACATGGTTGGGCTTGGTGTGATACATCCTGGCGATATCGGCCCCGGTATAGCCCTTGACCTTCAGTGCCAGCGCCTCCACACCCAGCCTGGCCACGCCGGTGCAGGTGCGCCTGCCGTGCTCCAGCAGCTGATCCACAAGGATTTGTGCGTCCCACACCTCTTGTCCATTCACATCCCGAAGCCAAGCCTTCGGGGGAGGGATATCCTCGCTGACCGGGACCTCCAGGGCTACGGTGGGCAGATGTTCCCGCTGGCTCAGTACACGCCGGCAGTGGTCCAGCAGGTGGTTGCGGATCACGGGCCGGGCGTAGGCGGAAAACGGGGTTCCACGCCCCGTCTGGTCATAGGTCATCGCGGCGTGGCAGAGCGCCCAGCAGCCCTCCTGGTATAGGTCATCCGCGCCCATGCCGCAGATATCCTCGTTGTACCGGATATGCCGGGCGATGGTCTGGCCCACCAGAGACAGGTTCTCCTCCACCAACGCCCTCTGTACATCGTTCATCTGCATCCAGTTTTTCATTGCGGTTTTCACCTCTCTCAGCTTGGATCGTGGTCAGGCCGCCCGGGCCTGCGCCCGGGAGAGGGCACGGCACAATTCGATCACTTTCTGGCATCGCAGCTCAGAGAATTTGGCGATATGTGCCTCAGATTCCGGCAAGCCAAGTTGGAGCTGGAGCCAGCGGTACGCCTGTTTCCGCGTCATGATGCCGCTTCCAATCAGCTGGTTCAGGGCGGAGTGCGCCTCCATGCGCTTGCGGCGCAGGTTCCGGTCCGCCAGCGTGCCCATGGGCAGCAGGGTGTCCTTGTGGGCCGCCACATAGGCGTCGCAGGCGGGATACCGGGCGCATACATAGAGCTTGGCCCCCGCGTCATCTGTATGATCACCATAGACCATGGAGGATGGCCGCAGGTATGCCCGGGAGCCGCAGTAGGGGCATTTGATGTTGATCCGTTTCATGCTCTGTTTCATCTCCTTCATACGACATACGAATTAGCTGACCAGTCAGGGTATGACGGAGATTTGGCAGTCCATATAGCGCAGGCAGCCCAGCCGTCAGTTGGTACAGGGGCAGCAGGCCTCACGGGGAATAAAAACGGCGTTCCGCCAGTTTCCCCAGCAGTCCTTCAGAAGATCGAAGATACTGTATGAACTTTTCCCTTGACTGGAACTTCCTCATTTATTCCGTCGCTTTATTACGCACCGCTCAAAAGAAAAAGTGCTCAGCAATTTTGTAAACAATTTGTAAATTCAAACATAAATGCGGATAGCTGCCAGATAAGGCAGGCGACATCATTGTATAATACTCTCACATTGGAAATATCGTATGGTGTCCAATGATTTATGACTATTCCAATATTAACCATTGAGTTCTGTTCCCGCTTATAATCTGCAAGGAGGTACATATGTTTGAAGCCTTTTATCAGAAGTATTTGAATCAGTGTTTAAATAAAGAACTTCATGCCAAATACTTCAAGGGATCTGATAAACTGGAAACTCTTTTTAGCATCCTAGTCATACTTTCGGCATCTGGTGTTGTACTGTCTGCCATTTTGCGCGAGACACAAATAGGTGCCGTTTTTATGCTTCCATACTTATTGTTTTTTGCGTTGTTTATCCAACGCGTGTATTGTAACAATAAAGAGATTCAAAAGGCTCTTTCCGATTATCAGAGTGTGGATGATGTGTATAAGCGAATTAAAATATTGGAAAACTTGCTGAAGCATCCAAAGTTTGGTTTATACAACATAGATGGCGTTGAGTATCTATCAAAATGCTGCGAACTAGAGTTAGGTCAACTTAAGGAAGATAGAATGGGCATAGCTCATATACTACTGACGCTTGTAAGCGCGTTACTTGGTGGAATAGCCAATAATACCGAATTATCCCAAATACTTATATTGGCATTTGGCACCGCGATTGTTCTCGTCATCATTCTTATCATATATTGGTATCGCGAGAGTTCCGCACGAACCTCTCAGCGAAAAGCGTACGCTATATTACAACAGGACTTAGCGTATGTAAGATACCAGATTCAAACATCTGCATTGAAGCCAACGATCTATTTACCTGCTTCTTCGAGAAATAAAAAATTACCCCGTCGAAGATAGAGGTAATTTTGTTCAGTGTGTAGACGTTAATTTCAATCTGCTATGCGGATCGGTATACATGAAAAATGAAGAAGTCTGATACAGCTGCGTGGAATTGTACTCTTGATTTTTGATATCCTATGTGTTACCATTTCCACGTAGTTCAATTTACCTTATACACAAAGGACAGGTGATCATAACATGGCAGAGTCTGAGAATAAGCGCGCGCGCCGTACCCCACAAGAGAGAGCGGCTGGGGTGGACGAAAGAATCGCAAAGCTAAATCAGGCCATCAAAGAGCTGGAGTCGAAGAAGGCGTCTGTTGTGGCAGAATATGATGCGAAGATCACTGCAACACAGGACCGCATCAAGTCTCTGGAGGAAAAGAAAGCGGAGATCCTGGCCCCAAAGCCGCCTCGCAAGACGAAAAAGCAGAAGATCCAGCAAATCGTCAACCTGGCAATGAAAAACGGGATGTCGGTGGAAGAAATCGCCGGCCAGCTCCATGTAGAAGTCGAGGACTAAATCTTTTGCAATATAACAGCAGCGCCGCCCTGGTAGAGCCGGGACGGCGCTGTTCTGCTATTTTGGTGTGAAGGTAAATAGGCCTGTCGCCAAAGCAGGTCGTCAATATGTCGTTAAGAATACCACGAGGTGATGCCGAAAAGACGGCGGAAAATGACGGGCTGCTGAGGTCTGGTGACGGGGCCGCCGGGCTAAGGTGGTAGTCTACCGGCCCCAAATTGGTCATATGAAAAACAGAGGAAACCGCCGCTATGGAACTTGACTTTGTACGCCCACCGAATATAATATAAATTGGATTATCATAATACAGATTATCATAAATGGAGGTGGGCTTTCTCATGGAATTTATCGGACGCCGCAAGGAGCTGGAGGTACTGGAACAGGAATACCAGCGCCCCGGCGGCTTTGTCGTGCTGTATGGCCGCCGACGAGTGGGCAAGACGACGCTGATTAAGGAGTTTATCAAGGGCAAGACCGCCATCTATTTCCTCGCCACAGAGGAAGTGGAGTCTCAAAGCATGAAACGGCTGGCCGGCGTGATCTCCCGCGCCACGGGTAATCCCACCCTCAACCGGGTGGCCTTTTCTGACTGGCTGGATTTGTTTCAGGAGGTCACCCGGTACCGGCCGGAGGAAAAGAAAGTGTTGGTCCTGGACGAATTTCCCTACTTGGTCAAGACCAATCCGGCCTTCCCCTCGATTCTGCAGAATGCGTGGGACGAATTTCTGAAGGACAGCAATGTGATGCTGATCCTCTGCGGCTCGTTGATCGGGATGATGCGAAAGCACGCCCTGTCCTATGATAGTCCGCTCTATGGCCGGCGCACCGCGCAGATTCGCCTGTCGGCCCTCACCTTCACAGATATCCACGCCGCCCAGCCGCAGCCCTTCGAGCGGGCGGTGGCGCAGTACGCGGTTACCGGTGGGGTGCCGAAGTACCTGGAGTTTTTCCCACCTGATGGGGATCTTCTGACACAGATCCGGCATGTGATTCTCTCCAAAAACGGCTTTCTCTATGAGGAGCCAAACTTTTTGCTGAAGGACGAAGTGCAGTCCGCGACCAACTACTTCTCCATCATCCGTGTGATTGCGGATGGGAACCATAAGCTGGGCAGGCTGGCCGGCGCGCTGGGCCTGGAGTCTTCCGCTCTGACGCCCTATCTCTCCACCCTGATCGAGCTGGGCTTTTTGGTGAAGGACACGCCCATCACAGAAAAAAATCCGGAGAAGTCCAGAAAGGGCCTCTATTTCATCGCTGATAATTTTGTGCGGTTCTGGTTCCGATATGTCTACCCCTACAAAGGGGAACTGGAACTGGATAACCAGCAGATCGTTTTGGATGAACTAGAAAAGGATTTCGTACAGAAATTCGTGGCCTTTGCCTATGAGGATGTGTGCAAGGATATTTTCGCCTCGCTCTGCCGCGCTGGAGAACTGGACTTTACCCCTTCCCGGATCGGTTCCTACTGGCTGAACGATGTGAACAGTGACACCCAAATCGACGTGATGGCGGTAGACCACCAGCGGAAGCGTCTCTTTGCGGGCGAGTGCAAATACCACAGCAAGCCGGTGGATGCTCCGGTCTACTACGCGCTGGAGGAGAAGGTAAAACAATCAGCGGAGCTGCAGGCCGCCTTTCCGTCCTACCAGGTCATCTATGGGCTGTTCTCCAAAAGCGGCTTTACTCAGCGCATGATGGAGCAGGCTCAGGGACGGTCGGACATCCTGCTGATCCAGGAAGACCATATCCTTTCCTCAGATTAAAAACAGGCAGGTGCGATCCCCATTCGTTTCGCACCTGCCTTCGTTTTACCCAATGATCCAGAAGGGGCCGCCGGCCGCCGCATTCTTGCTGGCCTCATTCAAAATAATGGACAGGTCCCACGCCTTCTGGCTGCGGGAGGTGCTTGCGGGGTCAGCCACCAGGATCTGCTCATTCTCCACGCCCCGCAGGACGATGAAGTGGCCGGAACTGGTGAAATGCCCCTTGGTCATGAGCGCCACCACCAGCTTGCCCTCGCCGAGCGCGTCCACGATCCTCTGGGGCTCTGACGCCGTGCATCCTTCCACTGGAAGGCCCCATGCCTTGGCGGCGGCGGGGATCAGCGCATGGTAGGAACCGCTTTTGCTGCACCAGTATCCGTTTTTATAGGACCATTCAGCCATCTCAATGGGGTCAACGATGTCGCCGGTCAGGGATGACACCACAATGGACATGGAGGTGGGCCCACAGCCATAACCGCCGATGTTGTCGGTGCCATAGGGCTCGTTGGCATACCGTTCATCGTATTGATTGAAGTAGACCACCTCCACCGCACCGTCTGTAAAACGGACGCTGCCCAGGGAGGGGATCACGGTTCCGGAGGCGGACTGGAACATCCCGTCCCCGAGGAACAGGCTGAGGTTTTGGGCATAGTCCTCGGCCAGCTCCTTCTGTTCATCCGTGAGATGGAAGATCTCATCGGCAAAGTGGGCCTCGCCCTGGTAGACGATGGTATAGATGTACCAGATCTCCGTCCCGCTTTCATCCGCCTCGGTCTCCGGATCATCCGGGATCGTCCGGGTTTCGCTGGTGCGGGAGAAGGTGTAGAGGTCGCCCACCTCTGCACGCAGGGTCTGTTCCAGGTCAGCCAGGGAGATGTTCTCCCAGTCCTCGCCCTTGGCGGCACAGTATTGGCCGATAAAAGCGTTGGTATTGCTCACCAAATCGTCGGCATAGGGATTGACGATCTCATAGTTGTCACCGCCGGTCTGGGAAAAGTCGTCCGCAATCCGCTGTTCCACATCATCAATGCCCTCTCCAAGAATCTGATTGATGGCAAAGGCGATCTCGTTGGTATTTTCAATGATGGCAGCATTGTTGTTCATAATGGGCTCGGTATTCGGATCCGCGGAGCCGCCGAACAGGCTGCCGAAAATAATGGAGGGGAGCATGAGGATGAACAGCACCGGCAGCAGCAGGATCACGATGACCACAATGGCAATTGTTCCGATGTGTTTCCTGGCCCCCCAGACCGCCCCGGCTACTGCGCCATAGGGGCCGCCGACAGCGGCGCCCTTCGCCGCCCCAGACACAGCTTTTCCGGTCTTGACCATCCCGCTGATCACATGTGCAGCATTAGATGATACGGAAACTGCTTCGTCCAGACCGCTTTTTTCGTTTTTCATTGGCATACCACCTCACTGTTTTGTGAACGACTGGAGTGTGTCGGCCGAATGCCTGCGCTATCAAGTGGTACTTCACGGATATCACTCCAAAGATTTGGCGTGAAACACAGTTCTTTCCCGCTATCGGAATATCAATATAATCATATTGACTTCTTCGATTTAGCTGATATAGAATGAGCTTTATAAATGAATAGAGAAGGGGGCATTTGAAATGGGGCACCAGGAGAGCCTTTTATTTTGCGCCACGAAATCTGACATGATCAAACTATGTAACGTGCTCAACCGTGCGGCGGCTGACTCCTCAGAGCTGGGATTGGAGTATGTAGGTTTGGACGTCTATGAGGTGGCACGACTGAAGAGGGGCGTCTCACTGAGCCTGCCTCCGAAGTGGAAGACTGTTCAAAGCTATCCGGCTGGAACCTATTTTGTTTGGTGGGGCGGAGAGCGCAGCCCACAAAGGGATGATGCGTATCTGCGAAACATCTGCGGTGAGAAAGATCCATACTGGCAAACAGTTTTTGCGGAATATGTTGTTTCCGCAACTGAGATGCTGGAAGACTTACCCCAGGAAGCACCGAATACGATTCTGGAGAATGAGTGGATGCGGACATTCCAGCCGAAAGACAATCAGATCGACATAGATTTGATCGAGCAGCTATGAGATCAGTGGGCAACCACCCGCCCCAGAAGCTATGCCTGGAGCGGGCAGTTGCCCTTTTAGAAGAACAGCGTGGAAATTACAATCTGATTGACATACTGCCGCTTAATAACCTGTCTTCGGCAGTGTCGGTGTGGTGGTGTACTTGCGGATGATGGTCACCCAGCTGGCCTGGGCGGTCTGCCAGGTGCCCTGATACTGACCGCCGGCATCGGCCCGGTTGACCAGCTGGTAGCCGTTGACGGTGTTACCGCTGACGACGACGCTCAGGGTCGGCCCGCTCACACTCTGGAACCCGACCGGCACTTTGCCAAAATCGAAATACACATCGGTCACGACCTCGCCCGCCTGCATGGGGATGGCATTGAGGCTGAAGGAGTAGTTGTTGCTGGTCAGCAAATTGGACGCCAGCACCTGGTAGTCCGCCGTGTAGTTGGTCTTATACAAGATCCGGTAGTTCAGGCGGGCACTGTAGGTGCCGGTGGTCAGGACGGTAGCCCGGGCCACGTCCGTGGGGATGCGGTCATGCCAGAAGAAGTTCTCCAGATCCACATTGCTGGTGTTGGCGACCGTGATGTCATACCGCATGGTCTGGCCGGCCAGCAGCTCGGCGTTGCCCCGCTTGGTGATGGTCACGCCCAGGTTGGAGGGCTTGTCGTAAGCGGATAGCTTGATGATTTGACCCGCATATTCCAATGTGATATCATGAACCGTCGGGTCCACCTGCCAGTAGGCCGGGGCGGTCACCTCCTGGATTTTGTACCGTCCCAGGGGGAGCGGGCGGGATGCGGCGACACCCCGGGCGTCGGTGGTAATATAGTCCACAACCTTGCCGCTGCGCTCCTGAACGATCTCAAAGACGGCGCCCTCCAGCGGGGTTCCGGCGGGGGTGCCGGTCACCGGGTTGTACTCCTCGGCGTATTTATAAATCTGGATCTGGCCGGTGATGGGGGTATTTTCCCACTCAATCTCAATGGTGTGGCCGGGCTTCACATAGACGGTCTTATATTCTTCGTCCAGCTCATAGCCCTCGGCGGCCTCCAGCTCCCGGATGTAGAAACGGCCCTTGCCCTCGGCCAGCGCCTCATCAATATAGATGTAGCCGTTCTGGTCGGTGGTGTACTCCCCGATGGGGTTTTTGTCGGCGTCATACAGGAGGAACTTTACATCGTAAATGCCCTCGCCGGTGACGCTGTCGATTTTGTGGATGATGATGCCGCTGAAGGCCTTGTTCTCCACCCGGAGCACGGTGGTCTTGCCGTCCTCCACCTCAAAATAATGGGGTGTGCCATCCAGCTGGAAGCCTTCCGCAGCCTCAATCTCCACGGCATAATAGGCGCCGTCCTCGAGGGCCAGGAATGCACGGCCATTTTTATCCGTGGTGATGGTGTCGATCAGCTCGTCGTCGATCTTTCGGATCTCGAAGGTGGTATCGGGGATGCGCTCTTTGGTATCATCCGCGTTGACCTTGACGATCTCCACCCCGCCGATGGGGTCATTGTAGAAGGTCAAAGTCTGTGTATCCTCGGGATTGACCTCAACGGTCTGGATCCGGGTAGCTTCGTCGATGGTGTATCCCTCAATGGTCTTGGTCTCCTTGACCACGATGGTGCCGGTTACCCCGCTGATGCGGATCTCACCGTTGGCATCCGTGGTATAGAGGCCCTTGCTGGACAGGTGGCCGTTATCCGCATCCACATAGCCGCCGTCGGCGTAGGTCAGCTCGAACTCAACCCCAGAAAGCGGCTCCTTCGTGACGGAATCCAGTTTCCGGATGACGAGGGTGCCCTTGGCCTGGTTATAGAAGCGCAAGGTCTGTACCTCGCCGGCCTTGATCTCGATGCTCTTGGGGGCGCCGTCCAGGACATACCCCTCCACCGTCTTGATCTCCCGGGCGGTGATGGTGGTGCCAGGCTCCAAACCGTCAATCACGATGCGGCCCGCCTCATCGGTGATATACTCGCCGTTGGAGGGGCCGACTACCGCACCGCTGGAATCCGTCACCAAGAAGGTCACACCCTCCAGAGGCGTAGTGGTGCCCTCGATGTATTTCTCGATGACAAGGGTCGTCGAGGGGGTATTGGTAAAATACAAAGTTTGCGTGTCGTTTGGATTTACCACCACAGTTTGGGTCTGATGGGCCGGGTCAATGGTGTAGCCGGGGATGGTCTCCACCTCCGTTACCACCAGGGTGCCCACCACGCCGTCGATCTGGATTTTGCCGTCCTTGTCTGTCTTGTAAATGCCGTTGCTGGAGATGTAGCCGTTTTCGTCCGGCACATACTCGCCGGTGGAGGTAGTGATCTTGAACGTTACCCCCTCCAGCGGCTCCCCTGTCAGGGAATCCCGCTTGTCGATGACCAGGGATCCGGCCTTGGAATTGGTGATAACCACCGTCTGGGTATCGCCGCCCTCTCCAATGACCACGTTGGTGGAGGGAGCATCCATCACATAGCCGGACGGACTGCGGATCTCAGAAATGACGTATGCTCCCGGGGCCAGGTTGGTGATGCGGATTTCTCCATTGCTGTCGGTCGTGAAAATACCGTTCTGGGTGAGGGTGGAATCACCGATCACTCCGTCCAGGCCCACCTCACAGCCGGCGGCGGTCGTGACTCTGAACTCCGCGCCGGGGAGGGGCTGCTTTGTGGAGCTGTCCCGTTTCTGGATGATCAGTTCGCCCTTGGGCTGGTTCTTAAAGGTCAGGCTCACGGTACGGCCTTCCTTAATCTGGATAGTTTGACTCTGCGTGTCGATGATATAGCCCGGAGGGGCGGAGACCTCCGTGACGATGACACTCTTGCCGGGGGACAGGCCCTCGATCCGGATCTCACCGTTTTCATCGGTTCTGAAAATGCCGTTGGAGTCCCCAATGAGGGTGCCGTCCGCATAGGTGACCTTGAACTCCGCGTTGGGGAGCGTCACGCTGGGGTTGGTGGCGCAGACCTTGCGGATCAGCAGGATGCCGTCCGGCATATTCTCGAACCGGACGGTCACAACGGACTGCTCCCCGCTGTCGGCCAGGTAGACTGTCTCAGAGGACTGGATGATGCTGTACCCATCCGCCGGATCCACCTCTTCCAAAATATAGGTGCCCGGCTCCAAACCGGTCCAAATGGCGGTTCCATTTTTCCCGGTGACTTTCTGACCAATCACAGTACCGCCGGTACCTGAGGTGCCACCCAGGTAACGTAGCTGGAACGTGGCCCCAGCCAAGGCTTCACCGGTAACGGAATCATACTTCTCGACAATAATTGCGTTGAGCGGCGTGTTCTCAAAACGCACCGTTTTGCTCTCGCCGCCGTGGAGAATGACTGTCTGGCGGGTGGGCTCCTTCATCTGGAACCCAGGGGCAGGCTCAACTTCCTCGATGGTAAACTCGCCGGGATACAGCCGCTGGCCTTGCTCATGGAGCTTGATCTCGCCATTGGCGTCGGTGACGAACTCGCCAAAATCATAGGAATCCGGCGCATCGGCGGCCTCGCCGTTGGAAGTGTAAGTCACATGAAAACGCGCCCCCTCCACAGGAGCGCCCGCGATGCTGTCCACCTTATAAATGGTGAGTTCAGGAGCCTTGTGATCCTTGAACGTCACCTCTTTTTCATCGCCGGCATTGAGCGTGATGGTCTGCACCCGGTCGGCGTCCTTATCGGGGAGGTAGTAGGGGGCCGGGACGGACAGCTCCGTGATTTTGTAGGTGCCCGGCTGAACCCGCAGGGTAACAGTGCCGTCCTGGCCGGTGGTCACATCATGCTGATAATCGCTGTCGATCCCCTCGATTCGGAATACGGTACCGGGAATGGGGGTGGTGGAGTCTGCGGCGTCCACCTTGGCGATGGTGAGTTGGGGCTGCTTGTAATTGTCAAAAATCAGCTGCTGGTCATCGCCGGGCCCCAGCCAGATGGTCTGGGTGGGCTCCGCTGCCACCACATAGGGGTCCGGAACAGAGATCTCCGTCACCTCATAGCTGTCAACAGGGAGTCCGGTTAGGGTCGCGGTGCCATCCTGCCCGGTGGTCACGTCCATGTGGTAGCCGTGGTGGATACCCTTGATCTCGAACACCGCGCCGGGAACCACTTCCTTTGTCTGGCCATCCCGTTTCAGAATGGTAAGGGTCGGAAGCATCTGATCCACCGCCGTAACGGTGACGGTGCCGCCGCCATCCACAGTGGCTTGATCCACATGGGCGATGACCGGCTGCTGCAGTTTGGCATAAGGGGCCGGGACAGATACCTCGAAAAAGGCGTACATCCCCTCGGTGACATTGGGTACAATGATGCTGCCGTCCGCGTCAGTGGCCTCCGTGGCAATCACTTGGCCGTCTTTGACCACATTGAACACGGCACCCTCAATGGGATTTTCCGAGTCATCCAGCTTGATCAGCTGAACTTTGACCTTGGCGTCGTTTTCAAAAATCAGATCAACATCATGCTTGCCATCCCAGTAGAACTCCTGACGGACCTTGTCTGGATCACTGCTGGTGGTGTAGCCATTCGGCGGAGTGAGCTCCGTCGCAACGAACGATCCGATGGGCATGGCATCCCAGGGGACGTCCTCCAGGTAGCCCCCTTCGCCGGTGATATAGGTGCCTGTGAACTCGTTGTCCACACCCTCAATCTTAATAACCGCGCCGGCCAGGCCCTTGGTGGGGTCGTCCGCATCGACTTTGCGGATGGAGCCCTCGCTGGTGATGACCGGCGTGTCGGTAAAGGTCACGGTGACGGTTGTCCCGTTGGCGTCGGGAAGGACCACATACTGAGGGCCGGCGTTGTCGATTTGGTACCCCTCCGGGGGATCCAGTTCCGTCACAGAGTAGGTCGAGGCCTCCAAATTGGTGAGCGTTACGGTCCCGTCGCTCCCAGTGACAACCTCCTGCTCGAAACTTCCATTGGCGTTCTGCACCAGGAACCGGGCGCCGGGGAGTGTCAAATTAGGGTTGGTGGAATCCACCTTTTTAATAGTGAACTCATACCGCTCCCGGGTGACGGTCAGATCCCCAATGACGATGCCCTGGACATCATAGGAGGGGTGCTGGGCGGTGCCGGGACCGGCGTAGTCGTACTCATAGACGTCGCAGTCGCCCCAAACGCCCTGGGCGCCCAGGTCCAGAATATACTGGGCGCGGTCACGGAGGGTCGTCCCGTCCACAACATCATCAATGCTGGAATAGTTGGTATGCTCCAGGTTGTTGTAGACGTACATCAGCTCTTCCGCGCAAGTGGCTGCGGGGTCATTCAGAGTGCCTTGCTTGTATCGCCAAATGACCGCCTGCACCCAGGCGTTCATGGTCCAGATATAGTCGGAACTCCAAACTTCATCAACGCCGAGAGCCTTGGCCTGATCCGTAAAAATCCCACGTGAGTGGGCGTAGAAGTAGGCCATCATGGTCTTGACGGTGGGGTCGGTGATCGGCTGTGGATTGCTCCACTCGTGCCCTTCCAAGCTCCACCCCATGCCCATGCCGTGATCCCGACAGAATCCCATAATGGAATCGCCATGGTAATCAAAGGTCATTTGGTGTAACCAACAGGTGTCGAGCGCCGCGGACTCGTAGTAGACGCCGTTGTGGGTGCAGTCCTCCATGACAATGGTATCAGGACCGGCCGCAAGGGCGGTGCTGGGCAGGAGTCCGAGCATACACACCAGCACCAGGAGAATGGCAGTGAGGCGCTTGGACATAGCCGGGCGTTGTTTCAATTTTGCCATGCAGAAGTACTCCTTTTCACTTAAATTTTTCAAGAAAAAAGCCTTTCAGCTGTTGCTGAAAGGCTTTCCTCATATAAGGCATTATGCGTATGGGTTGATTGTGCTTGACATACCAACAAACAGATAACAGTAGGTCACACCCTCGTGCCGCACCACACCAACCCCCAGGCCGTCCGCCTTGGAGTCCAGCATAGTCCGCAGATGCCCGGGGGAATTGACCCAGTTTTCCACCGCGGTCTTGGCAGCCCCCTCTGCGGAGGCGCCGGTAAATACTGTGAGGTTGCAGTTAAACCCATAGGGATAGCCATGGGCGAGGGCCAGCTCACACTCCTCCTGGCTGTCATGCCAGGTGTTCCGGCGGGTGGCGTAATCCTGCGCCGCGTCCATCAGCGACTGGTCAGCCGGAACTGCGGACAGGCCATGCTCCTGACGGACTTGGTTGACAAGGACGAGGATGTCCTGGCGGAGTTCCAGATTCTCGTTCAGATCAGCGGAGGCCGAGTTGGTCAGGGTGCCGTCCTTGGTGACCGTGATGGCAAGGTCCCCCTGCTGGCCGTCGGGCGCAGTGAACTGCACCTGCGAGGTACCAGGGGAAACGCCCTCGATAACCCAGTACCCGGAGACCTGCTCGACCGCAAGAACGTCCGGATTGCCGGAGGTTACGATATAATCTGTCCCGCCACCGGGGATGATGAGGGCGCTTCGCTCTCCAACATCGAGCACCGTCCCCTTGTAGCTCCCGATGGATACAGCTGAAGGCGCGGTGCCGGTATAGGGAGAACTGGTATCGATTTGGACGCCGTTGTCCCAATAGACGTTGAATCCCACCATCCGGCCGATGTCCCGCAGCTTGACATAGTTATTGCCGTTGATGCTGTATGCCTCCATCTCAATCGGCTGGCCGTCCAGATAAAATGTATGGGTACTGGGGAATGCTTTGAGAAATGCTTCTGCCGCTTGGGAGACATTTCCTCCAAGCAGCACCGCGCCCATCAGGATAGACCCGCCCATCGGCGTCCAGCCAGTCGTTACGAATGGACAGGCTCATGCGATCCAGCAGAAGGCCGTAGAGCACTTTCGCCTCCACGGACACGGACTTATAGCGCTGATCTGTAAACAGCACCTTGGGGATACGGTAGAAGGTGAACTGCTCCGCATCGTTTCCATAGAAATAATCTAATTCCAACGGCTTCATAGCAGCCTCCTAAAAACAAAATAAGCGCCCCCAGTGACGAAAAAATCGTCACTGGGGGCGCTCCTTCTCAAAAGTAAAATACCATATAAACGCAAAAAAAAGCCGGCCTGCAGGTGAATCGTCACCCGCAGGCCGGCTTACTCGGTGACGCGGCAATGCCGCGCCGTTCGACAATTTTATCAACCTCCCCATGTTGAATTTTTGCTGTGGTGTCAGGACTAAATCAGCGCAACTCCTTGCGGCGCAAGGGCTTGCCGACTTAGTCCTATTATAACAGAGGCATCGTGGAAACGAATGTGCCGTAAATTGTTCTTGGCAAGCAACTTCCCAAAGGTCGAGGACACATAGTTGGGTTTAATAAGATTGCCGATCACATCGACACAGACATATCCCAGATATTCTTTGTTGTAGGAACGCCCGCACAGCTTGCGATTTTCTTCCTGCTGTTTCTTGGCCTCCAGCAACCGCTCTTTCAAAAAAGGAATCAATGGATAAGTCCGCAGACTGGATTTGTTTTTTGCCTTGTCCTTCTTAATCGTGACCCGTTCTCCCTTTACATTGCAAGTTGTTACCGTATGCCGGATGGAGAAGCAGTTATGGTTGAAGTCAAAGGCACTCCATTTCAGACCGATAACCTCACTGCGGCGCAGACCGTAAAAAGCAGTCAGAAGAACTACCAGTTCGATCTTATGCCCCTTGATGACTTCAAACAGATTCAGGACTTCCGAATCCAGGTAGTAGTCACCCTTGAAGGGTTCAGGCTTGGAAATGATAATCCGGTCAGCCGGATTGCTTGGAATCAGATTTTTGTCAACCGCATAATTCAACGCCCCATGAATCAGAGCGTGGTAATGTTTAACGGTGGTCGGCTTGACCCGTTCCAATTCTTTCTCATAAAAAGCGAGAATATCTTGTTTGGTAAGGTCACAAAGGGCGACAGGATGCTCTCGGAAATACGGGGCGATGGGGTTATTAAGCTGCTGTTCGTATCCCGAATAGGTCGAGAGTTCGATGGGCTTGCTGTCCATCACCCGTCCGGTAGCAGACTTGTACTTGTACTCAAGCCACTGGTACAGGAAATCCACAAAGGAAATCTCTGCGGATGACGGGCCAGACGGAGAAGCCGACTGCTGTGAGGCCGCAGCCTCCTGAAGCAGCTTTTCCGTCCATTCCTTTCGGATGGTGGGAAGCATATTGTTTGCCCAGGTCTTGTTACCCTTAACTTTCTTATGGGTGGGAATCCATTTGGGCTTTCTCTTACCGTTTTCATCGGTAAGGTTTAGAACCCAATAGAGATACCCTTTTTTCTCGGCCACATGGCCGGAGATTAGTTTGCTGTTTTCTTGCAGGTGTACCGCTGGCATACTGATCTGTTCCTCCTTTTGCGGTATTGAGTTCACCTACCAATGACACCTTTATTGTATCATCGGACAGAACAAAACTCCAGGTAAATCCGCGTCAGAATTGTTAACTTTCTGCGTCTATCCGGTGAAGATCGACACCATAGCCTGCTACTCTGCAAAAGTGGAGCAGGTGATTTTCAAATAACGAAGAATGTGGGCTTTGGGGATGCGATAAGCCCGTCCAATTTTCAGGTACTCAATTTTCCTGTCTTTAAGTAACTTGTACCCGGTTTTTGTACTGACGCCAAGCGCCTCACACATTTGACCAATGTCCATCACATCAGGGTAGTCTTTTAACATCAATCGGTAGGCATCTCTGGGAGAGAGTAGGCCGCCGTCATTTTCATACATTGTGAGTCCTCCTTTCGTTGGGGTATCCTATGCCGATGCTGATTGCCAGGGCTGCATCTATCTCCAGCATTTTTTCTTTGCTGATACGCCCAATGTAACCACGGAGCCGCTGCCGGTCTATTGTCCGCAGTTGTTCCAACAGAAGCAGAGAGGTAGGCGCAAGCCCCGGCACATTCTCAAGTAGGATATGGGTAGGCAGACTGTTCTTCGCTTTTCTGCTGGTGATGGCTGCCGCAACAACGGTAGGACTAAAGTGATTCCCCACATCATTTTGGATAACAAGGACAGGGCGGATGCCGCCTTGCTCGGAGCCGACCACCGGGTTCAGGTCTGCATAGAACAGATCGCCACGCCGGATAGCCTTTCGCATAAGCTGACCTCCTGAATATTAAGTAAGCCGGAAACAGGGCAGGCCATAAGACCTGCCCCATTTCCGGCGAAATATAAAATCCGATTTGTTTTCTTGCTATGTGCCATTTGTCCTTGACACCCCGCACATATTGGGAAGTCATCAGCGGCCAGCAGCGAACCGGCCCACGGGAATCTCACCCCTCCGAGGATCTCTCCGAGCTGCCCCCATTGCGTGATCTGTGGCTGGACAGGAGTACCATTATACCCCTTTCCGATCATGGCCGCGCCGGGTGCTGCCCGGTTTTTACAGGCTGCCGTTACTCGCTCATACGGGACAGGATTGTATGCAAGACCAATTATGATAATCAGGTGGGATCTGCTCATCATGTCCGTATATCATGGCGCGGCCCCTGAATCGGCTTTTGCTCCTCGCACTGGAAAGGGGGATGTTACTGATGAATGAGTATGTGGTTGTCAAGGTACAGGCGAAAGGAGAACACTCCGAAAGAATGCCTTTCACCTATCGTCCTGAAACCGCATGGGTGTCAACCCTGTGCCGCAAAATATTTTTTTAGTTTGGCAATCGCCAGGTTTATGGACTTGGCAACGGCTTGATGGCTTGTCCCTTCCATCCGACCGATCTGCCGGGTAGAGAGTCCCTGAAAAACGTGAAGCCGGAATCGCCGTTTCTGAACCTCGGTCAAAGCGCCCACTGTAAAAAGCTGCTCCAGGGCTTTCCAGGCATACTTGCGGTTCTGTATGTCAACAACTCGTTCTTCCCATTCTTCATCCAGCGCGCGAGTGGCACAATGCTCCGTTTCCTCCAAACCGTGGATTGAAACATCCTTGCGGGTCTGGGCGCTCTCTGCCCGATCCTGCTCATAGTAGATTTGATCGGACAGGGCTTTCAGCTCTGCAAAGTCATGTTCCGTTTTATCAGGGTTCTCCTTCAGATAATCCTCCAGTGTGATTTCTATGATTTCATTATGAAAGCGATAAACGATATTTGGGCTGTTTTTGTTTATCGCATAGTCGCTTTTGCGATAATTTTGCACCTCTGTTACCTCCAATTTGTTTTTTTGAGAAAAACAAATTGGAGGTGGCGGCCCCCTGATTCTTTGTTCAGGGAGCCTTAAATGAAAGCGGCTGACTTTGTATCGGGATACAAAATCAGCCGCTCTCTGGATATGCACATTGAGAAGTCCAATAGGGTAGGCAGCACGGGCAGGCGGGGGTTTGTCCCCACTTGGGGCAAACTCCCGCGCACAAAGACGCCGACCAACGCCTATTGAAATTTGTCCATTGAAAGCCGTGTGTCGTTTGAGTGGGACAAAAAGTAACTTCTCAATGCTGTGGACTTTTTGATCCATAGCACAGTTACTCCTTGTCCGCTGTTATGCGGACGGCACACAGGCGGCTGGCATCATCCCCCTTCTTCCATCAATGTGGCAGTTCTACGCTGCCGCCCTTGCTGATAATTTGTATTTGTAAATTTCAAAAATAGGGAATCTTGACGATTCACCTCGAATTTTGCCGATAATATAAAGAAAAGCGGCCTTTATCCATAAGACAAAGGCCGCTTTATGCACTGACTATGTATGATTCTGTTTTTGCAGCTCCTCATTGGCCTCACCTCTTTTTATCTCAGGGGATGGGTAAACTGCCACAATAGAAGTTTATATGGTAGAATTCATTACGATTTCGTCGAGAAATGTAAAATGTACTAAATGTGCAAAGGCGGGGAGAGATCTTCTTGAACTCCCCCCGCCTTGCATTCTACTTAATGATTTTGGTTTCTCGACATAGTAAACCAGATGCAGAACAAACCATCAGTTCACAATATAGGACACATCAAAGTGGATGCTGCTGGTAGACAGATTGCCAATAAAGATAGAGAAGTTGGAGTCGCCGGTAATTTCGAAGGATGCGGAACCGGAGCCATTGGAAACGGTTTTTACGAGTCCATAGCCAGTATTGTTATCGATCAGACCAATCTGAACATTGGCAGAAGTAGGAGTCCAGTTTGCATTTACGGTCACTTTTTGGCCCTTGGTCAGATCCTGAGAGTCAAAAGCATATCCCTTTCCGCCAGAAAGGTTGCCGGAAGCATAAGGTACCGCTTCGCCGGCCTTAGCCGACACAGTTCCCTGATAGAACATCATGTTGTCCGCAGCGTCAGTGGAGAGGTTGAACTGAGACAGATCTGCGAAACCCGTGGTGGTCTCAATGACCTTGGCAAAATCGCTGGAATCGGTAGACAGTTTCATCTGGGACAGATCAACAAAACCGTCGTCAGATTCAATGATGCGGGCTTCGCCCATATCCCCCGTCTTCACATCAGAAACATTCATCAGTTCGGCATTGGGCACGTCGATGGTAGAGGGAACCTCAGCAGCTAACACAGACATTCCCAGACAGCTGGCGCACAGAGTGCAAGCCAAGGCGGCCACGACAGTCTTACGGGATTTCTTGTTGGAATTCAACATGGTTAAAATTCTCCTTTCAAGCCTTTTTCTCGTTGAAACAAATGCAATTCCAGATACTTTGTTTGGGTTACGAAATACAGTTGTGTAGGAAATCAGAAGATGCCCATACTTTTTACGCTCTGCCTGATTCATTCGGCAAACAACCTGCTCATCACAAGATGTTTCTGCCAAACGATCTAAATCCCGCTTTATGAGATACACTACGGGATTGAACCAATAGACTGTTTGGAGAATAACTGCTAAGAGCTTTCTCCATAAGGCACGGTGCTTAAAATGCACTAATTCATGGGCCAGTATCATCTGTGCTTCATCAAGCTGCAAATCAGCATTTGGGATTATAATAGTTGGGGTAAAAAAACCAACCAGCATTGGACTTTGTATTGCGGAGTGCAACTTTAAAGCTACTTTTTGCTTGATCCCAAGACCTGCAGCACAACGACTTGCAATTTCTTGCAACAGCGCATCATGAACTGTCTGTGACTGCTGGAGCTGGTATCTGAAACAAAGCAGCCCCAAAACATTCCATAGAACCAGGGCACCAGCAACAACAATCCAAATAATCAATGCCCACTTCTGCCAATCCAAACTCATGTTAAGAGTAGTATCTTTGATGATATTGGGGCTTGCTTCTGTAATACTCGCCACAGAGTTTTCAGGGGGGAGTACATTTATTCCAGACACAACTTTGTTCCCAACCACTGATATTGGCTCGGCCTCGGCTAATGTTTTCGGGAATGCTGGCAGCAGCTTGTAAAATGGGATAACATACAGGAACATAATGACTGTGGTACAGTTGTAGCGCCATTTTTCACTGATATGTTTTCTGCCAGCAAAAGCCGATGCCTTAAACACAAGGTAGGACACACTTGCTACAAGGTTCAAGCACAAAATGGTACGAAGCAAGTATGAGGCCATACAATCAGCCTCCTCTCACGATTGCCCGTCGAGCCATTGTTTCAGCGCCTCTCGGTCTTCCTCCGACATCTGGGAGCCACCATAAAGTGCTGCGAAGAAATTCTTGATCGATCCACCATACAGTGTATCTAAGATTCGCTGTGCATTACTTTTATGATATTCCTCACACGTCTTGATCGGCCAATAATAAGGCACACGGCCCTCTCTTTTTGATGTGATTAAACCTTTTTGGGTTAAACGTGACAGAAATGTTGCTAATGTTTGAGCTTTCCAATCCTTATTGCGATATTCGGCAAAGTACGACAATATCTGTGAAGCAGACATGGGGGCTTCCGAGTTCCACAGCACCTCCATGATTTCGTATTCGGTTTCTGATAGTTTTTTGGATCGATCCATAAATAACTCCTTAGACATTTAACGCCTTGGGAGGCTCTTAACAACTAAAAAGTTAAGACAGGCAAGAAGTCTCTCAGGTCAAAATATAAGAAACATTAAACTCCAGATCATAGCTGGACGGGTTGTAGAGGTAAATCTGATATGTGCCGCTCTTGCTAACAGTAAAGGTATGCGACCCACTTCCACCAGTGAACGTGACATACGTTACGGTTCCACTGGAATTCACATAGCCTACCTGCATCGTTGCATCAGTCGGGGTATAGGTGCCGCTGATCGTAAGTTTCTGCCCTGCACTGATTGTCACCGAACCATAGGCATAACCTTGACCAGATCCCAGTTCTCCCTTGGCCAGCGGCATAGCATCCCAGTCCGACGGCAGCAAATCGTCAATGTTACCTGTCATCTCGCTACCAGAAGCAGCTGCTCCATCCGCCGTGAAGACATTCTTTGCGCCCACGTTGTCCGTCATCTCGCTGCCCATAGAGGCCGCTTTGTCCACCATGAAAACGTTCTTTTCGCCCGTAATGGACATCTCCTGCTCCGATTCAGCCGCAAATGCAGAAACAGCGAGACAGCTAATGGCCATTACACACGCCATTGTAATACAAGCCAGCTTTTTTATTTTCACAAAATTTGCTCCTTTCTCAGCTTACCATTAGCCTATTGTATTTTTTAATAAGTTTTATGCTATTTATTATCATCTCCTTCCAACATTTGATATTCCTTATCCGAAGTACGTCTACCTTGGACAATTTAATATTACTACAACAGTGTAGAAATGTCAATAGTTTCTACTACAATATATTAGTAGAATTTTGTTTTTCTCATCCATGTGCAATTTCAATTTTATATCCCACCCGAAAAACGGTCTTGATATAGGTGGGATGCTTTGGGTTAGCCTCCAGCTTGTTCCGCAGGCGCCAGATCGTGTTGTCCACGGTGTTGGTGCCTAATTCACAGTCCTCGCCCCAGGCCGCATTGTAAAGCTGCTCCCGGCTGAACACATGACCAGGGCAGCGGGCCATGCAGTAAAGGATAGAGAACTCTCCGTAGTTCAGGCAGATCTCCACACCAGCCTTCGTGACCCGCCGCTGCTCTGGGAATATCTCAATATCTCCCAGAGTCAGGGTAGAAGGCTCAAGGTCAGCAGCATGGAGAATCTGAACATCTTTTCCTTGTAAGGCTTCCAGGATGGAGCGAAAGACACTTCCATCTGGGTCAGAAGTACGGATGACTATAATCTCCTTCATACGATTCCCTCCGTGGGCCGCCGATCCTGAGCCGCGCAAAAGAAAGCGGCGGCCTTGATTGTTCAAAGCCGCCGCAAATCGTATAGGCGTGTCAAAATGGCTGCTGGACGGCGGCTTTTTTCTTTTGCCGTCGCCCGGCAGTTTTGTAGTTTATTTTACATACTGCTCTAATTCTTGTGCCTCTGTTTCCATCAGCTTTTCAATGTTACCGCTCTTGTCACGAACCACTTTGAGATTGATACCATCGCTTGCGCTGCTGTCGCAGTAGGTGTTGTGGTCTGCATCATAGAGAATGTGGATGATTTTTCCATCATACATCCATTTTTGAGTAGACTGGTCATAGGAAACGCCAAATGCGGTGTAGGCATCTAAACTATCATCACGATAGTTCGGATCGCCCATTTCAAAACTACCGCTGTTCCCGGTAATGCCAGCCGCGTTAAATTCTGCTTTGATTTCTTCCTGCTTTTCAGTTCTTGCTTTGAAATCGGCGTCCGAGGACTGCTTCAACCCTGTCAGGGTGCCATTGGTGTCTCTAATCGGCTCTACATCTACGACACCATCCTCAAAGAAGAACGAATTTGTGTTCTCTGCACTGACCTGATCTTTGAAGTAACGCACCATCTGACCATTATAAAAGAAGCGGTCTTTCTCCTTACCCTGTTATCTGCCTGATTACCTTCTTCCCCCACACGCTGTACCAGAGTGGTATTTCCAATTTCCACAGCTTCCATATCCCCTACCTCTGCGGTAGAAAATCCAAGTCCCATTAGTTCCATATTGTCATCAGTCCTTGCGGCAGCAAATGCCGTAGTTGCACCAGCAATCAAGGCAAGTGCCAAAATACAGGCCCAAATAGATGTCTTTTTGAATTTCATAATTGCTTCAATCCTTTCTGAAATTGCATTTTTGCCAAAATGGTTCCATAAAGCGGACATACCGTTTCTCCGTTCCTCCATTTTAATTAACATCAGCGCATAGGAGGAACGATTTTTTACACCCGTCATACGAATAACCCAGGCATCACAAGACAATTCCGTGTCCCGGTTGGCAAGGACATACATCCCCCAAACCAGCGGATTAAACCAATGGATGCAGAGCACAGCAGCAAAGAGAATTTTTGTGATTGCGTCAAAACGACGAATGTGGACATATTCATGGGTCAGCACATACTGCAATGCAGCCTGGTCATTCCGATCAAGTTTTTTTGGCAAGAGGATCACCGGATGCAGGATGCCATAGGTCAGCGGAGAAGAAATCAAATCAGAGCTTCGCACCTCAATGGGGCGGACAATCTGGTGTGCGTTCAACCACTCTCGGATATACGGCGTATTGTCAGGGACAGACATTCTGAACTTCCGCATACTCCGCAGATAGGAGATGGAAAAATAGAGCGCCAATAGCAGTACGCCAACCAGCCAGAGTATCACAAAGATGGAAATACGCTCTGCTGCAGGACTTGAGACAACTGCACCAGTATCATAAGCGTGTCGGCTCTCCCCTGGTATGGGGAATCCGATATTTCCAGAGGGCAATTTTTGAACCACATCTGAAAAAACATCAAGGTCGATATGGATCTTGAAAGGCATTGGGATAGAGAGTGGCAGGAGCAAGCGCAGAGCTGCGATCATCCACAACGCTAAAAAGGTTGTTTTAGGCAAACGATGGATCGCCAATGCGCGGATAACCACAATGAATAAGATCAGCACACCTCCGGCCACGCTCATTTGGAATAGGCTCATGCGTTACCTCCTATTCCAATTCAGCCACCATCCGGCGCAGATTTTCAATTTGCTCCTTGGATAGCTTTTGATTGTCCAGCAAGGCGGCAAACAGTTTGTCGGGGGAGCCGTCAAACAGCTTGCCAATCAGCTCCTCTGCCTCCGCCTCTTGCACAACCTCTTTTGCAATCAGCGCATGGCACATGAAGTTTGGTTCGCTACGCTCAATGGCACCTTTCGCGATGCACTTTTTGATCACGGTGTAGGTGGTGTTCATGTTCCAGCCGATTTCCTCTTTGAGAATATCAGAAATTTGCTTTGCGGTCTTGTCACCTTCTTTCCATAGCACATCCATGACTTTTAGCTCGGAATCAAAGAGCTTAATTGCCATACAATCAAATCCTTTCTCTGAACTATTGCAATAGTTTACGTTATTATACTACCACAATAGTTTCGAGTTGTCAACACTACTCCAATAGTGCAATTAAAAACATTTTATGAACATGAAATTATTTAGTCGGTAGTATGAACTGTATAGTCGTTTAAATAATAACACCTGAAATGTAAAATTACATTAATATAACCAACAGCACTATGACTCTTCTCATTATAAAATACGGAGGACCTTATACCATTCTCATTCAAGATGCTGATTAGCTCCCTGAGTTGGACATATCCAGAAGTTTCCCATGTTGTATCCTCCACCTCAACAGGAAGATTATCAATCAAAAGGTATCTTTCTCCTAATATATCGATATAAATGATGGGATTATTGATCACGTACAAATACTGCACTAATTGCTTCGGATCATTTACATAATCTTTGATGCTGTATATAGACGCATCAAGGATCGGATCCATCGCCACAAAGTGACGCCCATTCGCATCGTAGAACCGCGCCTTGGCATAGTACAGCTCCAGCACGCTGTCATAGTCATGGGTAGCGTAGCGCTTCACCAGGTCCAGTTCCCGCTGGCCGCACTTCAGGACTGCGTTGTGGGTGATCCGGCCCCACTCGTCATAATGGGTCCACGCCTCCACCTTTAGGCTGACTGGGCTGGTCAGGTAGTCGGCAGTCCCCAGGTAGTCCATGTGGTAGTACAGCCGTACATGGTCCCCATTCTCAATGATGTGGTTGGCCCCCTGCGGAATGGGCGTGATGTCCACACTCAGCCGATCATTGCCATAGACGTACTTGTAGTCCAGACCATTGACCTCATGCTCCATCAGCGGCTCAAAGGTTTCCGTATTGTAGTCCACCACGAATTCCTTGACTACCGTGCTGGTCTTGTTCAGGCTGCCGTTTCCGTCGCCGTTGGAGGCGTTGTTGCCATTCCCCTGACCATTGTTCCCGGCACTGTTTCCGTTACCCTGATTGCTGTCTGGAGCAGTGGCTGGGGTATCCGGTACCTGCTCCTCCGGGTCGCTAACCTCGGGCTCCTCCAGAGTCGGCTTCTCTGTTTCCGGAAGCGTTTCTTCTGGAGGCACTTCGCTCTCGGGTTTCTCCACATCCGGTGTTTCCTCAGAAGGTTCCGGTGTCTGAACATCCGGTTCCTCTGTTATTTCAGGCACAGGCGATTCCGCCGTGTCAGACGCATCCATGTCAGGGGAGTCAGGCTCGACCGCCGGTTCTTCCTTATTGGGCTGTTCGGGCTCCACCACGGGTTCTTCCTCGTCGGGCTGCTCAGGTCCCACCACGGGTTCTTCCTCGTCGGGCTGCACAAGCTCCACCATGGGCTTTTCCTCGCCGGGCTGCTCGGGCCCCACCACGGGTTCTTCCTCGTCGGGCTGCTCGGGCCCCACCACGGGTTCTTCCTCGTCGGGCTGCTCGGGCTCCACCACGGGTTCTTCCTCGTCGGGCTGCTCAGGCTCCACTACCGGTTCTTCCTCATCGGGCTGCTCAGGCTCCACTACCGGTTCTTCCTCATCGGGCTGCTCGAGATCAGTGCCAGGCTCCTCTTCCAACAAATCGGAGTCGTCCGGCGCAGAGGGATCCAAATTGGGCGCAATCTCATCTCCAAAGTAGTGGAGATTTACCGTTTCGGCCAAGGTATCCTCGTTGTAGATCTCCAGCGCATCCATCAGCTCCTGTCCCGTCAATACGCTCATTTCCGAGACGAGAGAGTCCACATCGTGATAGCCATAGCCATTTTTGGCGATCTCCCAGGTATTGGTCACCAGAGCACCCAGACCGTTATACAGATACTCGCTGCTTTCCCGCAGTGCGTTGTAGCCCAGGACCATCCGATTGGTTTCGTCATAGACATACTCGCCTACTGTGGTAACCTTCTTGTTCTTGCCGTAGGCCTTTTCGACCAGATTGCCGCGGCCATCATAGGTATAAGCAGTCTGAGATTTCCAGCCATCGTCGGAGCTCTCCACAACCTGGTTCAAGTTGTTGAGGATGTAGTCCACCGATTTATCGCCCTGAGCCGTTTCATAGGTCAGATTGCCCAGGCTATCATAGGTATATCGCCGGTGTATCTGGACCCAGCACGGGGAAAAACGGCCTGTGTGGCGCTGTGTCAGCCGGTTGAGTTATGGAAAAAAATACTGCCTGCATTCTCCAACATTGGATGAAGAGCCGCTTCAGCAGGCAATTCTGGGAGCCATCAATGCATCTATGGACAACCGAACCGTGCTGGAAAGCCGAATCACGGCGGTTATGGAACAGG
>ENA-ORUM01000936-ORUM01000936.1-human-gut-metagenome-genome-assembly--contig:-NODE-936-length-28384-cov-2.868298_pt1 | contig 28384 bp, 36 predicted proteins | sample MGYA00242083_ERZ509217 | MGnify/ENA primary metagenome ERZ509217 (study PRJEB26280, sample SAMEA2338831) | human gut metagenome | biome: human gut; feature: human-associated habitat; material: faeces...
ACTTTTAATCTATATGTCTCAGGTTCGATTCCTGACTTTCCGATTTTGCGAGAATAATAGTAACCAAGCTGATTGTGGTAAACACTTTCAGCAAAAGGCATCCTTTCGGATGCCTTTTTATATACAGAAATATTCGAGGTGATAAGATATGCCCATATACAAACGCTGTAGTTGCTGTGGCAAACGTATGTCAGTAGGAACACAATGCAGATGCCAGAAGCAAAGGCACAAAGAATATGACAGATATTCCAGAGACAAAAAGAGCAAGCAATACTATAACGGCAAAGAGTGGGAATCAGCAAGAAAGGAAGCGCTTGAGTTGGACGGCGGCATAGATGTTTATCTGTTTATGACAGAAGGAATAATAGTCTTAGCTGATACTGTGCATCACATTGAACCTTTAAGAGATAACTGGGCAAGGCGCAACGATGTGAACAATCTCATGAGTGTACATCATGACACACACAGCCTTATTGAGAAAAAATATAAGCAGGATAAAGAAACGGTGATGAAAGAACTTTTTAGTATGCTGCGAGAGTACAGGGACAGACGGGGAGGGGCGGTCTGAAAAGTTTGTGACTTTTCACTCCGACCGCACGTTTAGATTTCCTTGCAAAAAACTCCGAAAACAATTAAAAAGTTGGCAACTAAGGAGAAGGGGGGAGTAAAAATGGCAAGACCTAAAAAACCTTTGGATATGCAAAAGGCGCATCTTACGCTGGTTGAACGGCAGAATCGGAAATTTGAAGAAGAACTTGTTTCTACTGGAAATAACCATTTAAAAACCCCTCCGGACTGGCTAATTAATGATGTTGCGAAGAAAGAATGGCGCAGAATTGTGCGGGAATTAAATAAAATTAACATCATAGGGAATCTGGACTATGCAAATTTGGGCGGGTACTGCAATGCCTATGCTAATTATATAAAAGCGACAGAAATTTTGAAAGACCAGTCGTATTATATAGACCGTGAGACAAGAAGCGGTGTTATCGTTGTGAAAAATCCGATGGTGGATATACAGACAAATTATGCGTCTGAAATGCGGCGGTTTGCCGCCTTGTGTGGCTTGACAATAGATTCCAGGCTTAAAGCTGCAGTAACAAAAACAGAAAAAACAGAAGACATGATACAGCAGAAGTTTGGAAATATTTAAGGAGAAATAAAATATGTATGACGATTCTTGAAGAACTGATACAGTATGCGCAGAGATGTATTGCAGACACCAGAATATCCGAAGATGAAGATTATATAAGCTGTAAGAAACATAAGTGGGCCTGTGCTCGTTTTCTAAATGATATTAAACGGGCGGAAAGTAGAAATGTTTCTGCGAAGCCGTTTCCGTATATATGGAATGAGGAGGAAGCACAAAAAATCGTAGATTGGTTTTCCTTGTTGAAACATAGCAAAGGAGACTTGGCTGGACAGCCTATTTTATTGACTACCTGGCAAAAATTTGATATTTGTCAGATTTATGGCTGGCGTCATGAAAAAACAGGGCGAAAAAGATTTAAACAGAGCTTTGCTGAAGTGGGAAGAAAAAATGCAAAATCTCAGACAGAAGCAGGCGTGGCACTTTATGAAATATCCACACAGGCCACGAAAAACGAAGAAGTTTATGAGTATTACACAGCAGGAGTAAAGCGCGACCAATCAAAGATTATTACCAATGAAGCGCGATTAATGTTAAATGGTTCTCCACTAAGGTCCAAGTTCAAAATTACCAGGGATTTAATAGAACATAGAAAGACTGGCAGTTTTTTAAAAGCTCTGTGCAAAGAAGACGGACAAAAGGGAGACGGAACCAATCCGGCAGGATTAATCATAGACGAATATCACCAGCATGCAACTACGGAATTTTACGATTTGGGGCTTGGTTCCAATACGAAAGAATCACTTCTGATGATAATTACAACAGCGGGTGTAGACTTAACCTATCCATGCTATACACAGGAATATGTATACTGCTCTAAAATTTTAGACCCAGACATAGATTCTGTGGAAAATGAGGAATATTTTGTAGATATCCTAGAACTGGACCTTGAAGACTACGAAGATATTGGGAATATATCGAACGAGAGGGCCTGGTGGAAAGCCAACCCCATCCGTATGAGTTATGAAAATGGCCGAGATAAAATAAGACAGGCTTACAAAATCGCGAAAGACATTCCTGAAAAAATGACTGCATTTCTCACGAAGATGATGAATGTCTGGGTGCAGGCCCAGGAAGGCGCTTATATGGATATGGCAAAGTGGAAAGCCTGCCAGGTGACGGAACTTCCCATCAACACCAGTGGAAAGAGTGTTTATGTAGGGTTTGATATGTCGGCGAAAATTGACCTGACCTCCGTTGCTTTTATCATTCCATTCCAATCCGGTGAATATGACAGCACCGGAAAAGAAATCATAAAGTACATTGTTTATTCCCATTCTTTTATTCCGAACCGGGAAAAACTCGCAGAGAGAAAGCATAAGGACAAGGTCGACTATGATGCATGGGAGAGAATGGGGTTTTTGACAGTGACGAATACGCCAATTGTAGACCAGAATGCAGTTATGCAGTATGTTCTGGATACTTGCAAAGAAAAGAACTGGGAAATTGAAGCTCTTTGTTTTGACCCTGCCAATGCAGCGAAATTAATGATGGATTTATCTGATGAAGGGTATGACGTGGAAGAGGTCTATCAAAACTATAAATCCCTAAATGAAGCTACACAGGGATTCAGAGAACAGGTGTACAGCAAAAATATTCTATACACCTACAATCCTCTTTTGAACTATGCTATGAGCAATGCAATTGTAAGGCAGAATCAGGGATTGATAAAGATTGACAAAGACGCAACCACGAAAAGAATAGACCCTGTAGATGCGGTACTTTGTGGGTTCAAGCTGGCTTTGTACCATGAATTTGTGCCAAGTATCACAAAAGGGATTGACAACTTTTTAGAAAGTGACTGGTGAGAAAATGAGTGTAATACAGAAGATCAAAAATATAGTGTCCGGTGACCGTCCTTCTGTCAGCTTGGAAGACCGGGAACTGCTGGAATGGCTGGGAATTACGCCGTCAAGCAGAAAAGCGGTGGCAGAGGTTACCTACTACACTTGCCTGAAAATGCTGTCGGAAACAATTGGAAAACTTCCGCTTAAGTATTACCGGCAGACAGAACGTGGGAGGATTCGCGCAGCGCCTACAGAAGCCGGTATTTTAATGACAGTAAGACCGAATCCATTTATGACGCCCACCACCATGTGGACTACAGTAGAACAGAATTGTCAGCATTATGGAAATGGTTATATTTGGGTAAGGACACAATTCACCCCTTCGTCTTATGGAGGGGAATACCATTTCTTGGATATGTGGCCTATGCAGAGCCACTGTGTGACGCCGGTTATGGACGATATAGGAATTTTTGGAGGCGCTGGTAAGTTATATTATCAATATAATGACCCAAGAACCGGCAAGCAGTATATGTTCCGAAACAGCGAAGTTCTGCATTTTAAGACCTGGTACAGTTTTGACGGATTTATGGGAGAACCGGTGCGAAATATCTTAAAAGCTACAGTAGACGGCTCAAATGAAAGTCAGGATTACATGAACCGACTTTATAAGCAGGGCTTAACAGCCAGCATGGCTATGCAGTATACCGGAGATTTGGAAGACGAGAAGGTTCGGAAGCTGAAAAGAAAGTTTGCAGACATGCTCTCGGGACCGAAAAACGCAGGAAAGGTTGTTCCGGTTCCTATGGGGCTTACCTTGACCCCTCTGAATATGAGCCTTACAGACGCCCAGTTTTTTGAACTGAGGAAGTATAGTGCTTTGCAGATAGCGGGCGCTTTTGGCATCAAGCCGAATCAGATTAATAATTACGAGAAATCCAGTTATGCCAACAGCGAAACGCAGCAGTTGGCTTTTTTAGTGGATACAATGTCCTATAGGCTGAAAAATTACGAGGAAGAAATCAATGGAAAAATCCTTCTTCCGCAGGAAATCGAAAACCAGAATTTTTATAAATTCAACGAAAAAGCGATTTTGAGGACAGATAGTAAAACCCAAATGGAAAACCTGGCAAAGGCAGTCAACAATGGAATCTATACTGCAAATGAAGCCCGGGAGTATATGGATATGCCGGCAGAAGAGGGCGGTGACCAGTTGATGGTTAATGGAAATTATATCCCTATTACGAAAATCGGGCAGCAGTACAAAGGAGGTGAAGGGAATGGCAACAGTTAAAATTAATGGTGACATTGTGAGAAACGAGGATAAGTGGATATATGACTGGTTCGACATGGAAGCAACTTGCCCGAAAGACGTGACAGCAGCTGTGGAAGGAGCAAAAGACGGAGAAGAAATTGAGGTGCTTATTAATTCCGGCGGCGGGGACGTTTTGGCGGGGCAGGAGATTTATACCACTCTTCTTGGAAAAGACAACGTAACGATTAAAATACAGAGTCTTGCAGGAAGTGCTGCCGGTGTTGTCGCTATGGCAGGAAAGAGCCAGATTAGCCCGGTGGCCATGCTGATGATACATAATGTATCTATGTGCGGCGCGTCCGGAGATTACCATGATATGCAGAAAAATGCAGAAATTTTAAAACAGATGAATGCTGCACTGGCAGGAGCTTTTACCCATAAGACTGGGAAAAGCGAAGAGGAAATCTTGAAAATCATGGATAAGGAAACCTGGCTGACGGCAAATCAGTGTGTGGAGCATGGGTTTGTAGATGAAATTATGGACGGGCAGCAGGCACCGCAGTTCGTAAACAGTTACAGCGGTATGTGGCTCACTGATGAATTTCGGCAGAAGGCGGCAGATGAGAAAAAGGCGCTGGAGAACAAAGAAGCGGAAAAGAGAAGGTTACTTGAAGATTTGGATTTTTATGGAGTTTAAAAAAGGAGAAGTAAACACATGAATAAAAAATTATTAGCATTGCTGGACAGCATTAACAACAAAAAAATCGAGGTGAAGAATTTGGTAGACCAGGGAAATCTGGAGGAAGCCAAAGCTGCCAAAGAGGAATTGAAAAACCTTCAGCAGCAGTTTGATTTATTAAAAGACCTGGAAGATGACGATACCATACAGGTTACACAGAACCTGCAGACCGGAGCTGCCGTACCTGTACAGGATAAAAATCCAGAAAAAGAATTTGCAGATGCCGCAAGGAGAGGGTTCCGCAACTCCATGAATGAAGGAACACCGGCAGAGGGCGGATATACTGTACCGGAAGATATTCAGACCCGCATTAACACCTACCGGGAAGCGAAGGCATCTCTGATTGATTTGGTAGATGTAGAAAATGTGAGCACGAACAAAGGTTCCAGAACTTACAAAAAGCGTTCCCAGCAGACTGGATTTACAAAAGTAGGGGAAGGAGGCAAGATTCCGGGCGGTACAACTCCGCAGTTTGAAAGAATGGACTATGAAATTGAAAAATACGCAGGGTATTTTCCTACTACAAATGAACTTTTGGCGGACTCCGATGCCAACATTACGGGTGTCTTGGTGTCTTGGATTGGAGATGAGTCCAGGGTAACAAGAAACAAACTTATCCTGAATGTGATTAATCAGAAAGAAAAGACTGACCTTGCTGGAATCGATGACATCAAGAAGGCTTTAAACGTGACTCTGGGACAAGCTTTTAAGGGAACCTCCAAAATTATCACAAATGACGACGGCTTACAGTATCTGGATACCTTAAAAGATAATGACGGAAAATACCTCCTGCAGCCCAACCCGGCACAGCCTATGCAGATGGTGCTTTGCGCCGGCGCAACCAGAATTGCTGTCTTTGTAATTCCTAATGCAGACCTTCCATCCGATACAGCAACCGAAGGAAGCAGAAAAATCCCTATGATTATTGGGGATTTGAAAGAAGGCGTGAAATTCTTTGACAGAAAGCAGCTTACTATTATGACTTCCAATATTGCATCCGCAGGGAATTTGAATGCTTTTGAGGAGGATTTAACACTCTTTAGAGCCATTGAAAGGGAAGACTGTCGGTTAAAAGATAAAGAAGCTTTCGTAAATGGGGTAATTACTGTGAGAGAGGCGGCAGCAGCAAAGAAAGCAAGAGTTTCGGAGGCGTAAAATGCTGGATTTAATCAAGCGGAGATGTGGAATAGCCAGCAATATTACGGTGTACGACGAAGATATCGTGGTATATATAGAGGACTGCGTGGAAGATTTGATTTCTTCCGGCGTCCCTGAAAGTATCGCCAAATCAGAGGAACATCAGGGAGTATTGACGGCGATTACCTTATATGTAAAAGCCTATATTGGAAATGATAGGACGGATACGGAAAAGTATCTGGATTTATACCAGAAAAAGGTTTTTCGCCTTACTTTGGAAGGAGAGTAGAGTCTATGTGGAATGGCAGCATAGCCCTTCCGAGAAAAAAAGTGGAGGGGCAGGACAAGGACGGGTTTTCCAAAGGAGAATCATGGGAATACGAAGGCAGTATTCCGGCGAACTGCACTGACGTCACCAGAAGTGACGAAACGCTTGCAGCACAGAAAGGATATAGCGCAGATAGAAATATAGAAATTATGTCCTGCAATTACCAGGGAGAAAGATTTCTTCTGGATGAAGCAGAAAACCAGATGTACGATGTCAGAAGGACGTTTAGAAAAGAGAAGTCCATGACAATCGTATTAACCTGCGAAAGGAGAGAAAATGGGGTTTGAAGTGCAAGGCATTGACGACTTGATGCGAGAACTGGATTCTTTAGATGCAGAAAGAATTGCTCCTATCATATTGCAAGAAACCGTTCCGATACTGGAGGAAAAAGTGAAAAAACACGCCATGAAACATAAAGATAAAGGGGACTTGGTTAATTCTGTAAAGAAAACAGGGGCAAATAGGAATCAGAAAGGGTATTATATATGTGTTAGGCCAACAGGAAAAGACCGTAAGGGCGTCAGAAACATGGAAAAACTGGCAGCCTTGGAATATGGAGTAGATGGAAAACAGGCGGCAACACCAGTCCTTACCCCTGCTGTCAACGAGGCGGAGATACCGGTTCTTAAAAAAATGCAGGAAGTCTTTGACAGAGAGGTGAAGCTATGACGGCTTTTGAAAATATTATTTCTGCAATTGCTCCTTTTGGATATCCTTACCAACCGGACATTTATACAGGAGAGCGTGAGAAATACTTTGTCTATAATTACGCAGACCAAAGGGGCACGTTGTTCGCAGACGATGAACCGGAAACTGTGATTGCCAGTGTTCAGGTTCATTTTTATCTGCCGGCAGATGAAAATTTTTTGAAAGTGCAAAAACAAATTCGGACAGCACTTTTCAAGCGGGGGTTTACATATCCGGAAGTAACTGTAATTAGGGAAGAAAACAAACGACACATCATTTTTGAGTGCGAAATAGAAGAAACGGAGGAATTATAAATGGCATATATTGGGCTTAGAAAACCGATTATTGGTAAAAGAAACGCATATCAGTCATATGAAGCGCCTTACGCATTTGGAAAGGCTATCAGCATTACCGTAACCCCAAACTATGCGGAAGGCTCTTTGTATGCGGATGACATTCAATCGGAGTACGACAAAGAATTTATTTCCGCTGACACAACATTAAATACAAATACAATCCCCATTGTGTCTCGCGAATCTGTGTTTGGCCACAAGATGAATGAACAGGAGATTGAGTTTGGTGCAGATGATGAGAGCAACTATGTGGGCGTGGGTTGGATTAGCGTTGAGAAGGTAGATGGAAAGAGAAGTTATACGGGAAATTTTATGCCGAAGGTTAAATACACGGAACCGTCAGAGGAGTATCAGACCAAAGGGGAAAATATTGAGTACAAAACCCCATCCATTACCGGAAAAGCACTGGCCGAAGAGGAAGACCAGAAGTGGAAATATATAAAGTCTTTTAGTACGGCAAAAGAAGCTCTGGACTACATTTATAAAAAATTTGGAGCGAGCATGGGAAATTTGACGGTAAACAGTGCAATAGGCACCAGCAATGGAAAAACAAAAATTACGGTCACACCTGTCAAGGAAAAGGACAATAAATATCTGTACAAGACCCATGCAAGTGATGCAGTTATTCCATCCTATGACGATGTATGCAAAAACGGTTATACAGAATGGGACGGAACAGCAGAGATTGCAGCGCCAAATGGCCATAAAATTGTAATTGTGGAAACTACAGCAGAGGGACGTGCACGGAAAGCAGGAACTGCAACTGTGGCGGCAAAAGAATAAAGACAACCGGTTAAGACGGGGAAAGGAAAGCTATGTTTGAAAGACTACATACCATTATCTTATCTGGGGAAAAGTATCCGATAAAGTGCGATTTACTGGTTCTGGAAAAGATTCAAGAAGAATTTGGCTCTATCAATGCTTTTGAGGAAGGGTTAATTACATGGGAGCCTGTGCTGGATGAAAATGGTGAGGAAGTCCAGCAGGAAGACGGAACCATTAAGTGCAGGGGGAGATTACCGGACATAAAAGTGTTAAATGCTGCTCTTTATTTTATGGTCGGCGAGGGAGAAGCTATACAGGCAGCGGAAGAGGGCAGAGCACCGAGAACCATGGAAAAAGCAGAAATTATAAGAAAAGTAGATATACAGCCACAAAAGTTGGCAAACCAGCTTCATGACGAATTCTACAGGTGCTTCTATATAAAAAACGGGAAGGCCACGCAGAATCAGGAGAGAGCGGAGCAGACGAAGAAATAGATTTTGCGTGGATTGTGTTCATGGGAATGCAAATGGGATATACCGAAAAAGAAGTGTCCCATATGTACTTTGGAAAGTGGTGCGAGATGTACCAGCATTTTAAGTGGTATCATAATTTTAAAATGAAGAAATGCCTGTTCCAGGAGGAACAAAAAGAGGTTTCTCTTATGGACTTGTAAAAGATTCCGTAGTATAATCAAGAAAAAGGAGGGAAACAGAATGAGTAAAAATACAAAAACATGGCTGGCGCTTGTTGCCTGGATTCTGGTATTGCTTGCGATTTTCTGGATTCCTCAGGCTGGCGTGATTGTACTGATTGGAATAGCAGGTTGCAGTGTCTGGAAAAAGGTAAGGCATAAAACAGTCGGAAGTTTTAAAATAAGAAGATGATGAGAAAACCACTTACTTCGGTAGGTGGTTTTCTCATGCCAATTTTCCATAGGAAGAAGGTGAAAAAAGTGGCAGCAAAGAAGATTGGTGCAATTATAGCCTTGGACGGTGAAAAAGAGTTTAAACAGAATGTTACAACCTGTAATAAGTCACTGGCATCGTTAAAGTCTGAAATGAACCTTGTGAAAGCAGAATGCGAGGGACAACAGAATTCCCTGGAATCTCTGACTAAAAAGCATGAGATTTTAACAAAGATTCTAAATGAACAGCAAAACAAAGAGCAGGAAGTAGTAAAAGGCCTGGAACATGCAAAAAGTGAATATCGAAAAGTTGAAGACGGTTTGCAGACTTTAAACCAGGAACAGGAGCAGCATACAAAAAAACTGTCAGAATTGCAGGAGGAATATAAAAAGGCTGCAAAAGAATTAAAGGCAATGGAAAAAGCAGGGGATTCGTCTGAACAGTCTATGTCAAAACAGCAGGAGGCTGTGAAATCTCTGTCCGAATCTATAAAAAAAGAACAGGATACGCTGGATGAACTGAGTGCCGCCATTATAAAGGGGAACAAAAATTACCAGACAGCAGGCAATCACATTAAAGACTGGGAAACCAAATTAAATAATGCGAAAGCACAGGTTGTTAAAGCATCAGCGGCAGTAAACAAAAATGCTGCCTATATGAAAGAAGCAGAGCAGGCTACTGATAAATGCGCCTCTTCCATTGATGAGTATGGAAAAGAGGTTAAAAAAGCAGAGAAGGTAACGGTAGACTTTGCGACAGTAGTAAAGACAAATATCGGAAACACGGTAGTAGATGTATTTAAAAATACCGTAACGGCAGCGGCTGGTTCCATGTTGGATATGGAATCGGCGCAGAGGCAGCTACAGGCAAGTACCGGGGCGACCACCGGGGAAATGCAGCAGTATAAAAAGGTTATGGAAGAACTGCACAGCAATAATTACGGGCAGGATATCCAGGATGTTGCGGATTCTATGGCACTGGTGAAGCAGTACACGGGAGACATTGATGCTTCGGCGCTTAAAGAAATGACAGAGGACGGTATTGCTATGCGGGACGTCTTTGGCATGGATTTGAGCGAAACTATACGAGGCGTAGATTCTCTTATGGAAAACATGGGTCTGACATCGGAAGACGCTTTCGACCTCATGGCAAAAGGAGCGCAAAATGGTTTAGATAAATCCGGAGAACTCGCTGATAATATTGCGGAATACGGTCAGTTGTGGGCACAGGCGGGATTCAGCGCAGAAGAAATGTTCACAATTCTGCAAAATGGTTTGGATTCCGGCGCATATAATCTGGATAAGATAAATGATTTTGTGAAAGAATTTACAATTTCTCTGGCTGACGGAAGAATTGAAGAAAATCTTAAGCATTTTTCCTCTGGTACGCGAACTTTATTCCAACAGTGGAAAACAGGAAAAGCGACTGCAAAAGATGTCTTCCAGTCTGTTGTTAATGACTTGGCAACAGCAGAAAACCAACAGGAAGCATTGGCGATAGCCAGTGAGACATGGAGTGCTCTGGGTGAAGACAATGCTATGAAAGTCATTACATCCTTGAATAAAACCAATCAGGCGTATAAAAATGTTCAGGGAACCATGGAAGACATTAAAAAAATAAAATATGACACTTTGGAAGCGAGATTTCAAAGTCTGGGAAAGAAATTCCAGACAGAGGTAGCTGTTCCTATCGCTGAGAAAGCCCTTCCTGCCATGGAAGAAGGACTAGACCTTGTAATAGAAAACATGGACCTCTTGATTCCGGCTATGAGCGGCGTAGCAGCGGGAGCGGTAGCGTTTAAAACGGTATCAGCCGCAGTAGAAGTTTATGAACTGGCAACAAAGAAAGCGACGGTTGCAACAGAAGGAGCAACGGTGGCTCAGAAAATTTTTAACTTGGTACAAAATGCGAATCCCATAGCCCTCACAGTGACTGCTCTGGTTGCAGCAGGTACAGCGCTGGCAGCTTATGCGGAATTTGCCGGAGAAGCTACAAAAGAGGTGCAAAGGCTTGCGGAGAAGAACCAGAAGGTATGCGATTCTGCAAATGAGGTTTCCGAATCGGCGAAAGAATTGACTGCAAATTATGCGGACAGCACAGAAGAAATGCAGGCCCAGGGGCAATATGCAGAATCTTTAGCGGACAATCTGAAAAAGCTGACAGAACAGGAGAATTTAAGCGCAGAGCAGAAATCTGTTGCCTGCCAATATGTTTCTCAGCTGAACGAATTGGTTCCTGGTTTGAATCTGGCCTATGATGAACAGGCCAATAAACTGAGCATGACAAATGAACAGTTGGAAGAGTATTTAAGCAATAATCAGAAGCAGATTGAACAGCAGGCAGCCCAGGAATATGCCATAGAACTCCTCAAAAAGAAGTCTAAACTGGAAGTAGAAGCTATCAAACTGGAAAATCAGCAAGAAGAGCTCGGAAACAAGAAAATAACCATGCTGGATAAGATTGGTGCTTTAACCTTCGGCCTGCAGCAGGGAAATATGGATTACTACCAGACCATAAAAGAACTGTCAGAGGCACAGAAAGAAAATACAGACGCAGTAACAGAGAATGAAGCACAACAGAAGAATATACAGGAACAGATAGAAGCAAATTCCGAATACATTGACCAGATAACCCAGAAAACAAACGAAAATACAGATGCAACCAATACCAATGCGGAGGCGCAGGCAGCGGCGGCAGAATCTAACGCTGTGGTTATGCAGGGTATGGCAGATACTTATTCACAAATGCAGCAGAAGGTATCAGAGGTTCTGGACAGTCAGATGAACATGTTTGAAGAATTCAATGCCGGGACAGAGATATCCAGTCAGAAGCTGCTTGAAAATATGCAGTCGCAGATAGATGGCGTTACCAACTGGGCAGATAATATGGCTGTCTTGGCGGACAGAGGTGTGAATCAAGGCATTATTGATAAACTGGCGGAAATGGGACCGCAGGGCTCCACATATGTTCAGGCGTTTGCTTCCATGACAGACGAACAATTAAAGCAGGCAAATGAAATGTGGTCGAAGTCCATTGATATGCGTGCAGGGGTGGAATCCAGTGTACAAGGCATGATAGAGCAGTATGCGATAGCCTTAAATGGAGGAAAAGACCGGATAAACGCTCTTATGGGAGAATACGGTGTAAACACTGTGCAGGGACTGATTTCGGCTATTTCCGCAAGCGAAACAGAAGTTTCAGACGCTACAAGAAAAGTTGGAGACGCGGCAACACAGGGATATAAAGACGAAATGGAAATAAAGTCTCCTTCAAGGGTATTTAAGCGCCTGGGGGGATACACTGTAGAGGGCTTAATAAGCGGAATTAAAGAGAATAAATCTGAAAGTATACAGACTGTAAAAAATCTGGCAGATGATATTGCAGAGACTGCTGAAAAAAAACTGAGTAAGAAAAAGTTTACGGACATAGGTGAAAATGTAGCCTCTGGTATTGCTGCCGGAATAAAAAGCGGCGGAGGCACTGTGCAGAGAGCCGTGGAATCCCTTTATTCAAAAGTAAAGACACCTGAACTGAATAAAAACACTTTATACAACGAAGGGCGTAACGTTTCGGAAGGATTAGCAAACGGAATAAGGGCGGGGAAGTCAGAGGTTGTTAACGCTGTGGCAAAGGTATGCAATGCAGCAGTGTCGGAAGCACGCAGAAAGCTGGATATTCACTCACCATCCAAAGTTTTTGAGAGGTTGGGTGCCTATACTGCCGAGGGATTTGGGATTGGATACGAAAATAAAATGCAGAATGTAAACGGAATGATTCGCGACAGCATGGAAATTCCGGGCATGAGAAGTAAGACAGGCGCTGCAGGCGGGGGCATCGGTGGCTGGCCGGAAAAACTGGTGGTAGAGCTGCCAATTTATACAGGAAATACTTACAGTAAAACGGAGATTGTGGAAATTGCCATGGCAGGAATAGCCCAAAAACAAACGGGAAGGTTAAATGCAAGGGGGTTAAGTTTAAGTGGAGTATAACTTTGGATTTAATCAGGAGACAACGCAGTTCCATGAAATCTATGTACAGTCCCGGCCGGATATACCAGGAAAAAAACGAAAGATAACGTTTGTTGAGGTCGCTGGAAGAGATGAGCAGATTTCTTCTGGGGGTGAAGTATATGAAAATATAGAGATTAATCTGGAATGCGCTTATAGAATAGAAAAAGAGGACTGGAATAGGAAAAGACGCAGAGTTTGCAAATGGCTTTCCGGCCAAGGAGAATTAATACTCTCAGACGACCCGGAAGTATTCTGGAAAGTGAAAGATGTACAAATTAGTAAATTTGAACGTCCGTTGCGAAAGTATGGCGTATTTGATGTGAAGTTTATCTGCTCTCCATTTGAATATCTGGTAGAAGGGCAGAAATATATGGAGTTACAGGAAGCTTCTTACAATCCTTACGATATGTCAAAACCAGAGTATAAAATTACCGGAGAAGGTCTTTGCGCTCTTACAGTAAATGGAAAAACCATGAAAGCCAATGTCGGACAGAACTTAACTATTAACACAGAGCTTATGCTGTCATACAGAGAAGACGGAGCCATAATGAACAGTTCCGTAACTGGAGAATATAAAGATTTATATTTAAAGCCTGGAGAGAACAGAATTTCTGTTTCTTCGGGTTTTTCTATTACCATAAAACCAAACTGGAGGTACATTTGATGATACAGATATATAAGCCTTCCAATACAAAATACAACCAAAACGGGGATATGACGCTTCTTCCGACAAAAGCCCAGGTGCGCACTGTTTTAAATGGAGCTTGGCAGGCGGAAATAGAACATCCCATTGACAAAGAGGGTCGATGGAAATACATACAGGATGAAAGCGTTCTGAAAATGCCGTCCTTTAATGGAGAACAGCTTTTCCGAATAAAGAAAAAGAAAAAAGAGGAAAACAGTATTACGGCAACGGCTGTGCCAATATTTATGGATTCCGGAAGTGACTGCTATTTGAGAGATGTTCGCCCTACAAATGTAGATGGGCAGCAGGCTCTGACACAAATGCTGGCACCGAATGCAAAATATTCCGGAGAATCAGATATAAAATTGAAGACCACTGCTTATTATCAAGACCAGAATTTTATTCACGCCCTCAACGGCGGTGAGGATAATTCATTTACAAATCGCTGGGGCGGAGAAATTATCTATGATAACTTCCAGGTTATTGTAAATAAGCGAGCTGGGGGAGATTACGGTGTACAGGTTTTATATGGAAAGAATATTGAAAAAAATGGGATTTCGGAAGAGGCAGATTTCCAAAACGTTGTAACGAGAATTTATCCGAAATCCTACAATGGACATATGCTGTCGGGGACAGGATATGTAGATTCGCCAATTATTCAATCCTATCCAACTGTTAAATGCGCTACACTTGCTTTTGAAGATGTGAAAATGAAAGAAGATGCTCAGGAAGGGGACGAGGATAGCGGTATTGTTATCTGTGAAACACAGGCGCAATTAGATGAGGCTTTGAAAAGAAAGTGCGTGGAGCAATTCGGAGCAGGGATAGACAAGCCTAAAGTGACAATTTCCGTGAAAATGGTCATGCTGCAGAATATGCAAGAGTACCAGGAATATAAAATGTTAGAGAAAATTTCTCTGGGAGATACCGTACATTGCAAACATGCAGAATTAGGAATTGTCACAGAGGCCAGAGTGATAGAACTGACTTACGATGCCGTTTCGGAAACTGTGGAATCTGTGGTAATAGGAGATTATGCACATGATTACTTTGGCGGCTTATCAGATGTTGCCACCCGGGTAGAAGTTGCAATACGGCCAGATGGAACGGTAGTAGGGCAGCAGATACAGGGGCTTATCGACATGACAGCCGCCCAGATGAAACTCCAGAATACAAAGGCTAAAAAAGCAAATGTGAGGGCAATTCTTTTTGAGGATAAAGACCCGGATTCGCCTCTTTACGGTGCTATGTGCGTAGGAACACAGGGACTTCAGATTGCGAAAAAACGAACTGCAGACGGGAGAGATTGGGCATGGTCTACATTTGGGAATGCGAATGGCTTCTTCGCAGATTTAATTGTGGCCGGAACCATGCTGGCAGACCGGATTCGCGGCGGCGAACTGCTGTCACAAAACTACGAAGAAGGACAACAGGGCTTTAAACTGGATTTAAACAACGGAATCATAAAGGCTGCACAGCTTTTGATTGAGACAGCAAAAGCAGGGAGAGTCGAAAGAGGTTTCCGCTTTAGAAATGGAAATCTGGAAATTTTAGGTACAAATGGGGAAGTAACGGCAAGTGTTCATTGCTGCTGGAGTTATCCGGACGGTCCAGACGGGATACCAAGTGGCTGGAAAAACTATGTGGCCTTTACCGCAGGAGAAGCGGTTGATAATTATTATGGCGGATTCTGGATAGAAAATGAAAACGAGAAGAGATGTGGTGCACATGCATCAGGTATGGAATTTAACGCTGAGAAAAATCTTGACATTTCTGCTGGAAAAGAAATGAACGTAAAAGCAAAAAAGGCGACTATAAACGCAACGGAAGAAATGATTTTAAAAGGAAAACGCCTGGAAGAAACAGCGAATGAAAAAATCGTAAACAGTCAAAACACTAAGACTGGCCGCGCTGAATTTTCTGACGGTACTTACCTGGAATTTGTAAACGGCTACCTGGTAGGCGGCAATGCAAAGGCAGGTGGCTTTTAGTGGCATGGACAATCGGAAATAAATACTTAACTGAAGCCCAGATGCAGGGGAATGCCCTGGAAGTCTACCGATATTTTGCAGAAAATGGCTGGTCTTTAAATGCCATAGGTGGAATTCTCGGAAACATGGAGAAGGAATCCAATATTAACCCTGGCTTGTGGCAAAGCTTAAACGAAGGCAACTATTCTGGCGGATTCGGTCTGGTACAGTGGACACCGGCAACCAATTACACCAACTGGGCCAATGCAAATGGTTATGGGATTACAGACCCTGACGGGCAGCTTTACTGGATACATAATCTTTCTGCTTCTTCCGGGCAGTGGATTGCCACAAGCGCTTATCCTATGTCTTTTGCGGCATTCCGGGTAAGCGAGGAATCGCCGGAATATCTTGCCAGCGCGTTTCTGAAGAACTTTGAACGTGCGGGCGTAGAGGTGGAAGCAGAACGGCGGAGGTGCGCAAGAAAATGGTATGAGTTTTTACTGGAAAACGGAGATGACGGAATTATAAAAAAAGCAGTCGAATGGGCCAGAAACACAGCGGCGGACAATTCCCATGGTTACAGCCAGGCAAACCGCTGGGGGCCGGATTACGACTGCTCCTCTTTTGTAACCCAGGCTTACCGCTCCGCAGGGCTGGATATTGGCGGCGGCGCGGGAGTATATACAGGAAATATGATTCAATATTTCACGGCAGCAGGATTTGAAAAAGTTTATGATGTAGACTTGACAACCGGAGCAGGGGCACAAGTGGGAGACGTGCTGCTGAACATTGTAAATCATACGGCCATGTCCTTGGGAGACGGAAGAATTGTACAGGCTTCTTCCAATCGAGGGCATCCCGAGGCCGGAGACCAGACGGGGACAGAAATCTACGAAACCAATTTTTACAGTTATCCATGGGACTGTGTATTGCGATATAAAAACGGCGGAGGTATCAAACCGCCAGAACCGGAACCGCTGTACATCACCAGATGGATACCGGGATAGGAGGTGTAAAAGTGGAAATAAGAAGAGATATATACGTTCTGCGGGACAGGATTAAAGACCCCATCGAGTATGTCCAGGGCTCGGATAAAATACCAATTGTCTTTACCCTAAAAGATTATGATATTCCGGCCGGGGCATCTATGCGGCTTTATGTAGAAAAGCCATCCAGAAAAGCGGTTTACAACACTGTTACAGGAGCGATTAAAGGGAATGCAATTACCATTAATCCTACAAAGCAAATGTCTGCAGAAACAGGAGTTGCAAACATACAGGTGGAACTGTTAACTGGGGACAAAAGTCTGGTGACCTTTGCATACCCCATGAGGGTAAAGCGAAGCCTGTTTAAAATTAACTCCGATAATGGCAGCAACTTTATCGACGAACTGATGAAGAAAGTCCAGGCGGCAATCGACTACATAGAAGACCTGGGAAAAAAGCTTACTGACGCAGCACAAAGCGGAAAGTTCTCTGCAACGGTACAGGTGGGAGATACATCGACCCTACCACCAGGTACAGATGCTGTTGTATCGAATTCCGGGACGAAGAAAGATGCAGTCTTTAACTTTGGAATCCCGAAAGGGGAGCAGGGAAACATAGGTCCGATAGGCCCGCAAGGAAAACAAGGAGAAAGAGGCCCGAAAGGAGAGCCGGGGGCGGACGGAACTGCAGTTGTAACAGAAGTAAAGCCCGGAATGTTTGCATTGTCTATATCTGCAGAAGGACACTTAATTGTTACACACAACACTGCGGACGAAGCGCCGCCGCTGAAAATTGTGGACGGGCACCTGAAATACATTATAGGGGGAACGGTAAATTGAAAATATTTTTTGAAAATATGGAAGATGATTTTCTTAGGAAAACCGGGTTGACCCAGTGGGATTACGGGCAGAAACTGGAAATTTTGGGACTTAAGGGAATTGCTAACGCAGAATTGCATTTTTGCCTGGAAAATGACCCGGAAGCCAAAATAGTCCCTGCGGAAATAAACGGAGAGAAAATCTCCGCCGATATCCCGAATGAGATTTTGAAGCAGGGAAGAAATATTTACGCTTACCTTTATATTGCCACCCCAGAACAAGGCGAAACCATAAAGACGATTTTTCTTCCGGTGAAACGTAGAGCCCGCCCAAGTGATTACAGCGCTCCGCCAGACAAGGACCTACTTAGACAGCTTATGGAGGCGGTAGAAAATAAGGCCGACAATGTGAAATTAACGGATGGAGCTCTGCAGCTTCTTTCGGGTAAGAAAGAAATCGGGGACAGAATCCGCTTACCTGCCGGCGGCGGGAGAGAAATAGAGATTAGAAATAACGGCACTGCAATCCAGTGGCGCTACACAGATAGTAACCAGTGGATGGATTTGGCAAAAATCGAAGATTTAAAAGGCAAAGACGGAGCCGCACCGGACTTTGAAATCCGGGATGGACACCTGTTTGCAATATATGAAGAATGAAGGGAGAAATAAAACATGGCAAGAGAGATTGATTTAGGAAGCATTATGGGACCGGCAGGCCCAAAAGGAGAGAAAGGGGACCCGGGCGCGACCACGGCAGACGGCGTATCTTACAAGGATTCCAATGTAGAAAAAGCCCTGGATGACTTAACAAAACGGATGGATGATGTGCAGTATACTCCAATTCAGATTACATCCCTTTCCAACAACGTAAACACGGCAGAAATGGGAAGCACCGTAAACACGGTTGTATTAAGCTGGGGATATAATAAAAAACCGAAAACAGCAATGCTTGACGGCACAGGTTTGGATGTGAATCTGAGAACGAAAACAATCGAAAGTGCAGGAATTAAAGCCAGCAAAACCTACACCCTTGCAGCAACCGACGAAAGAGATGCCAAAGCAACAAAGACTACAGCGATTACATTTTTAAATGGAGTGTACTACGGAGTGGGTACCGCAGCCGGAGACGCAATTAACAGTGATTTTGTAAAGGGATTAACAAAAACTCTCTCTGGAAGCAAAGGAAAGACTTTTACCGTAAATGCCACAGAAGGGAAATACATTTACTATGCTCTTCCGCACAGACTGGGAACTCCGGTGTTTTTCGTGGGCGGATTTGAGGGAGGCTTTGCGCTGGCAAAAACATTTAATTATACAAATCCCAGTGGATATACAGAATCCTATGACGTTTATAAGAGTACCAATGCAGGACTTGGCAGTACAACAGTAGAAGCGAAATAAGGGAGGATAAGACATGCCTATTTTATTGATTGATAAAATTAAACAGAAAAATAACGGGAATTTTAAACTGGTAGATGCCGCTGACGTTGAATATAATGGAAAGGGTCTGGACGAGGCTATTAAAGCGGGAGAATTTAAAGGTGAAAAAGGAGACCAGGGAGAAAGAGGGCCTGCCGGGGCGAAGGGAGACCAGGGAGAAGCTGGCCCCACCGGTCCGGCCGGTACACCAGGAGCCAAAGGCGATAAGGGAGACCAGGGAATCCAGGGAGAAAGAGGTCCACAGGGAAATACAGGAGCCAAAGGCGACAAAGGCGACCCGTTTGCGATTGCGAAGACCTTTCCTTCTGTTGCGGAAATGAATGCAGGGTTTGCTACAGACGGAGTAAAAGAAGGGCAATTCGTAATGATTGACACCGGAAACGTAAATGGCGCAGATAATGCAAAGTTATATGTAAAAGGCAAAACTGCCTATACATATATTACAGATTTATCGGGTGCTACCGGTATGACTGGCCCGCAGGGACAGCGAGGCGAGACGGGTCCGGCGGGAAGAGACGGGGCAAAAGGAGACCAGGGTGAACGCGGCCCGGTAGGTCCTGCTGGAGAAGCAGGCCCGGCAGGACCTGCAGGAGCAGACGGAAAGACTCCAAGTTTCGAACTCAGGGACGGACATCTGTTTGCAATCTACGAATAGGAGGTGATGAAATGGCAGAAGCAATAAAAGAAATTGACTTGGGACCAGTAAAAGGTCCCAAGGGAGATAAAGGAGACCCAGGGGAACGGGGGCCCGAAGGGCCAACAGGTCCTCAGGGGAAAGATGGGGTGGTAGATGCCAATACAGCCATTACTTTTACCCAAGCAGCGCAGAGACAGAATATTGCAAGTGGGGAAAAATTTGGGACAATCCTGGGAAAAGTTGCGAAGTTTTTTGCAGATTTAAAGACGCATGCGTTTGAGGCGCCTATCCAGAATCTTACAACAAATGTGGCAGGTAAAGCCCTGGACGCCATTATGGGGAAAAAACTTAAAGATGAGGTTGATGCGCTAAACTCCGCTTTAGGTAACAAAATCATAATTGGCTCCAATAAAGATACTGTGCTTATAGTTACAGACCAGACCATAAACTTTTTAAACGGACAGGGGACTGTGAATGTTTCCAGCATAGCGTCTGCATATTCAAAAACTGTCAGAAATGCTATTGTGCAATTAAAATCCGCGAGCAGCGCTGTTGTTACCAGCGCTACGGTATCTGAAAACAAGGTTGCGGTAAAGTGCAGTAATTTATCCGGGACAGCATTTACCGGAAATATTGCTACCACGGTATTGCTATTTATGTACTAAGGTTATGTTATCGGTTTATATCCTGTTACATTACCTCGTAAACAACTAATCGTGTATGCTGCGTGTTTTTAAAAGTAAGCGTCAATTTGCCGCTAGATATCTCTTTACTTATAACTTCACGTTCTTCTCCTATTAAGGTGGCTTTCCATGCATTTAGACGCATACAGAGTAAATAACCATACGGAGGATACAAATCGGTGGAGCCATTTAAACATCTTACCAATACAAGGTACATATGCTCTGCGCGCATGGCTTTGGACATTATAAGAGATTTTGCGCCATTTTCTCCAGTGCTTACATTATCCCAATAGGCAAAGGTTCCTAAAGCGGAGTTTCGCAAAATGCTGCATTGTTTTCTTTCCGAGGGAAAAGGCGTATCCTGGAAGGGAAGGGAGGTATCCGTATGGATTTAAAGACAGAGATAATAAGCGGCGTTTTGCAGGCACTCGCAGATGTACCGCAGGAGGTACAGGAGAAAGTAGAAGCGGTGTTACATATTCAATTACAAGAATACGAAGTACAGAAAAAGACAACAGAAATTACAGTCCATGACGGCAGCAGTCTTGGAATGGTGCGGAAATTTATAGCAACAAAGCGGCTGGAAGGAAAAAGCGAGAAAACACTACGGAAGTACCAGCCGGAACTGGAAAAACTGGTGGCGTTTTTGGATAAAAAATTGTATGAGGTAGAGACTTACGACTTGCGCTTATACCTGGCACTCTACAAAGAGCATAGGGGCGTAAGCAACCGGACGCTGGATAATATCCGGAAGACGATAAGTAGCTTCTTTAGCTGGATGAACGATGAGGGACATATTGGTCGAAATCCGGCCAGAGCTCTGAAACAGATTAAGTACACCAAGGAAGTAAAGAAACCTTTTACCAGTGTAGAGCGAGAAAAATTGAAGAATGCGTGTGGATTTCTTCGGGACCTGGCACTGTCTGAGTTTCTGTATGCTTCTGGCTTGCGTGTGTCCGAAGCGGTAAGCCTTAACAGGGATAATATAGATTTTGCCACTAGAGAGGCCTATGTAGTTAGGAAACAAGGAACGCAAGTTTTACCTGTCGGAGGTATGCACGGAATATCTCCGACAGTACTTGCAGAGCCGGACAGACAGCAATCCGGCATTATTTGTGGGGATAAAGAAGCCATACAGCAGAATTGGAAAAGAAGGCATAGAGGCAGCGTTGAGGCGCCTTGGAAAGAAAGCTGGTGTGGATAATGTCTACCCGCACCGCTTCCGGAGAACGCTTGCAACAGACTTAGTAAAGAAAAATGTACCAATACAGGACGTAGCGGCTATTTTGGGACATGCGGATTTGCGGACAACGCAAGTTTATGTGTGTCTGGACCAGGATACTATAAAATACCATTATAACAAAGCTGTAGCATAAGGATAAAAAATGAGAAGTTTTTAAAACCCGATTTTAGGCGGGTTTATTTGTCGTGGGAAAATAAAAGAAGCAGAAGAGATGCAATGAGGTTTGCGAAACTCCGCTTTAACGAACGGTAAAATATATAATGCAGGGGACTATGATGCAAATATATTAACATACGCAGAAACCCTTCGAGATAATTCGTTTACTATAATTCGATATCGTGGATATAGCAGCACTGGCGAATCTATTAATGCAGCCCCCACAAATGCATCAGGGGCAGCAATTATTATTAGGACCTCCATTAATTACATGGCAATTATAGCTATTCCATTCGATAACACAGGTGTATATAGCCGTGTTAAAGATAATGGAACGTGGAAAGCTTGGACACACTAAATTAAATTTAACTCATAAATATTAGTAACGTAATGGCAATTTCCCCTTCGTACGGTGTGCCGGATAAATTACTACATTTTATAGTTGCGATATTTTTAGATACATTCGCGCTCGTTATTACCGCTGCACTTGCGGACTTTAATTGAGCAATAACGTCACCAGCCGTTTTTTGGTACGCCGAAGATATGGTATTGAGATTTACGGTTGCTGCTCCACCTACGAATTTAAGTGTTTGGTCGGTTACTATAAGTGTTGTATTTTTATCGGAACCTAAAACGATTTTATTCATTAAAGCGGAGTTTTACAAAATAAAGCAAAAGTTTGTAATAGAGTACGCCTATTTAAGCGTGCTCTATTATGCATTTTTGCATAAAAATAAAAAAAGAGAGGAAAAACACATGGAAAAAATGATTTTAGCAGACAAAACAGAACTGGAAATCCAGGCAGGAGGAAGCCTGGGGGCAAACGTTGTAGTAGTACCAGATTTCGCGGACTTAAAAACGGTAGCAGAAGCACTTACAAAAGAAGGAAACTTAAAAACGGTACAGTACAAAACAGATGAGCAGGTGACCGGAGAATACACAGACATGAAACTGGAAACACCGCTGTTTAAAACTGTGGATTACACAAAAGAAAAAAAGGTAATTGCGACTTTTGGAATTCGGGAGAAAACAGAACTGGAAAAAGAAGTCGATGGAATTAAAGCGCAGCAGGTAGCCCAGGACGGAGCAATTCTGGATTTAGCCGGATTGGTAGGAGGTGAAGTATAATGGTAGCTTTCTGCATAATGAAAATCAAAGATGGGACGATTGACATTGACAATGTACCGGTAAGATGGAGAGAAAAAGTGGAAGCAGAACTGCAGAAAAGCGAGGTGGCATAAATGGGATATGTACTGGCATTTACTGCAGGAGCAGCGCTGGGCGTTGTAATTATGTGCTGCCTCCAGATTAAAAGATAGGAGGTAAGCGCATGGAGATACGGGCAAGACCAAAATAGCAAAAAAGAAATAATACATAGAAAGAGGTGTAGCATGGACGAACAGGAAACAGCGGTGGCTCTTGCGGAAGTAAAGAAGGAAATTGGTTCCTTAAAACACCGCATGGACAACGTAGAAAGGGTGGTAAACGTAGTCCACCAGCTGGCGCAGGAAATGGTTGGATTAACAAAAGAAGTAGGTTTTATGAACCAGAATCTTGCACAGCTTACCGCAAAAGTAGCAGAACTGGAAGGAAAGCCAGCAAAGCGGTGGGAATCTGTTGTACTGGCACTGGTGGGAGCCGCTGCCGGGGCAGTGGCAGCAATGATTTTTAAGTAAAGGAGAGAGAATAAGCATGAGAAAAGCTATGCTGAGCCAGCCTATGGCTGGGAAAACGGACGAAGAAATTAACGCAACTAGAGACAAAGCAATTAAAGTATTGCAGGAAAATGGGTATGAGATTGTAAATACCCTTTTTACAGATGAATGGTATAGCAAAGAGAAGATGCAGGAACGTGGAGTTGTCCAGATTCCATTATGTTTCCTGGCTAAATCTTTGGAGAATATGTCCCTGTGCCATGCTGCATATTTCTGTAAAGGATGGGAAAACGCAAGAGGATGTAAGATTGAGCATGATGCAGCAGTTGCATACGGCCTTGATATTATCTACGAAGAATAAGGAAGGAGTAGTACATATGTTAAAGAATTGTGTATTAAAAGCAAACGTGGATACAAAAGAGTGGTTTAAAGCGGCTGGGGTAAGAGCCGTAAAGACCATGGCACAGACCTTTGTGGCAACCGTAGGTACGGCGGCAGTATTAAGTGCAGTAGATTGGAAAGTGGTAGTATCTGCCTCTGTGCTGTCCGGTATCTTATCTATTGCCAACTCTGTAGCAGGTATCCCGGAAGTAGAGAGTAAATAAGTTGCGCCGGCGCAACATCCGGCAGAAAGGAAAAAATATGGGAATTTATAACGTACATGCAGGACATTGTCCGCAAGGACAGGGTGCAAGTGGCGCTGTTGGCTTTTTGCAGGAATCCGTGGAGAACAGAAAAGTAAAGGATAGGGTGATTGCAGCCCTTAAAAACGCAGGTCATACTGTTTATGACTGTACAGATGACACAAATTGCACTGCCAACCAGAATTTGCAGAGGATTGTCACAAAATGCAATGCCCACAGTGTAGACTTAGACGTATCTATCCACCTCAATGCCGGGGGCGGCACTGGGGTAGAGGTGTGGTGTTATGACAGCAAGACAGCGGATATTGCCGCTAAAATCGCCGGAAACGTATCAAACGCCCTCGGAATCCGTAACCGCGGCGTGAAATACTCACAGGGGCTTTATGTGCTTAAAAACACCAAATCCCCCGCGCTGCTGGTAGAGTGCTGCTTTGTAGACAGTCAGAATGATGCCGATAAATGGGATACCGACAAATGTGGGGATGGGATTGCAAGCGCAATTATCGGCCAATTGGTTCAGGGGGCTGATTCTAAACCGCAGTCGGCTCCTAGCGCGCCAAAACCCTCTAAACCTTCCGGAAACCCCATTATCCGAGATGGACAGGTGCATGCCCGCAATTTTGCAGTACCGGGACTTAAATCGGACGGTATCCCGGGACCGGAAACGAATAAAGCAAAGGTTAAGGTGCTGCAGCAGGCCGTGAATCTGGACTACAGAGCCGGACTTTCTGTGGACGGTATCTGGGGCAGCCGTTCCGAAGCTGCATTAAAAGGCCATACGGTACGCCGCGGAGAAACTCAGTACATGGTTACTGCGCTGGAGATTCTGTTAATGCTTAACGGATATAATCCAAATGGCTTGGAAAATCCGGGAACATTCGGTAGCAGACTGGAGGCAGCGGTGCGGCAGTTCCAGAAAGACCGTGGACTGTCTGTAGATGGTATCGCAGGATACAATACATTCAAAGCACTTATTAAATAAAAAGAATCCCCGGCGGCCAGCCGGGGAGAAAATAAAGAAATTAACACAAGGTATTAAACACGTCTACAGCAACTTTTTGCATACCTGGTATTAAATGGCTGTATGTATCCATAGTAGTGCTTATTTTTGCGTGTCCAAGACGTTCCTGTACAATTTTAGGGTGCACGTTAGCAGCTAAAAGCACAGATGCATGGGTGTGGCGTAATGTATGGAAAGACTTATAGGAGACATCAGCGGCCTTACACAACCTTTTAAAACTCTGGCAGATACCTCCTCTGCTTAAAATAGTACCATCTTTCTTACAGAAAACAAAATCTCCTGTTCTGTCCATAGACAACAGCATTTGCATGGTGGCCTTATCCAAATCTATCCTTCTTGTGGACGCTTTTGTTTTTGGTGCACAAATTTCCCGCACACCATTTTGGCAATGGGAAACGGTACGCCGCACCATTAAAAATTCTTGCTCAAAGTTTACGTCCTCCCATTTAAGTGCCAATATTTCGCCGATGCGCATACCTGTCCGGTATGCGATATTTACAATGTCCACAATTTGTTCGTGGAATCCTTGCACGTTAAGGAGTGCAGCGATTTCTTCTTGCGTAAAAACTTTAATCTCTTTAGCACTCTGCTCCTTAGGCACCTTTATTCTTACATAAGGATTTTCTTCCACATATCCCTCCTGCTTCGCAAATTTAAAGGACTGCGACAGAACCTTTGTAATGTTTATAATCGTCTCTGTTTTAAGATGTTCGGATTTTTTTAAAATATAATCCTGCAGCATAGTTCTGGTTATTTCCTTTACCAAATAATCGCCGAAGGCTGGCTTTAGTTCTCTGTTTATGGTACATATGTAATTCCATTTTGTGCTGTTTCGTATTTCTAAGGATTTTTCGCTTATCCATAAATCCAATATTTTAGAGTACAGCATTGTACTTCCTCCCCGGCTGTATTAATAATCTTCCTGTATAATATTCCAAACCCTGTCAAGGACTTCTTCTCGGGTAGCGCAAACATATCCGTAGTCTTCTTTTAAGAGCCAATAACCAAAAGCGCAATAGGCAAAAACGACATTGCTATCCGCATAGTCGCACACAACAAACCACGGTTCCCGAGAATAGGCATTCTGCATAGCATAACAATAATTTTTTCCTGCTGAACTTGAATATTCAACCATTCTCAAAAAATTGGAAACTTGCCCTTTTGTTACATTAAAAAATGTCTGTTTAGATTTCATGCTTTTCACCATTCCAAATACATGCTACAATGTACTTGCCTTTCTTTTTTTTGATTGGTGCCGGTTGCGTGTCTTGGTAGGGCTGCACCGGCTTTTGTTTTAATTTGTAACTATACAATACACTATTTTTTATATAATGTCAACTGTATTTTATAAATAAATTTATATTTTTTAAATTTTAAAATTGACATAATATAAAATTAAGTGTATGATTAAAGAAAAGGAGGTAAAGCAATGCATACAGATGTAAGAGAGTATATAAACTTGTGTCGGGTAAAAAAAGGAAATATGACAGAGGCAGAACTTGCCAGGCGGACCGGACAGACGCCGCAAAATATGAATAATAAATACAAAAGAAACACTTTTAAAATCTCTGAGTTGCAAAAAGTGGCAGAAGCTATGGACGCAGAGTTAAAAATAACATTTGTGGACAAAGAAACAAATAAGCCAATTATATAATGTATTTTATATAAAAACAATAAAAAAGTGGAATAAATATAATATAAAATATATAAAAGCATTGACAGGATATAAAAAATAGTGTATTATATACTTGTAAGGAAGATAACTTACAAGTGACCGGGCAAGCGGAGAAAGGAGGAAACATGGAAGAGATGAGCGTATTTAAAAGTTATTTAAGAAGGTTGCTGCAAGATTTAAAAGACCTTAGAGAAGCCTTAAAAAACAAGGAATATGAGAAAGCAGAAGAAATGACCGAAAAACTTATAGACGATACTCAGAAGGGAATTGAGGACAACTAAAAAGAAATGGCATTAGAGAACAAAGCAGAGAGGGCGGGCTTGCCACCGCTCTCCACTAAAAGAAGTATAGCAGATAACAAATAAATTGTAAACAGATTCCCCGGTTGCCAACCGGGGAATAATATTGTACCATCTTATTATAAACACTGCATTTTAATAGGTAACAACCCACTTATAGGTTACGGGGGTCTGGGCCGCCATATTGGCTGATAATCACCTGCGCTGCTCTGGCATCAGGTTTTTTGATATTGATAGGAAACTGCAGTCGTTTTTCATAATTCCACATCTTTTAACACACTCCTTCCCAAGGCCAGGGCTGCATGACCCAATCCCAGCACTGTCTGCAGTTTTCGCTGTCGCTGTCCAGTGTGAGAGGACCGAAGCGGGCTGCATATTCTTTCAGAAGCTCTTTCCGGAGCGCTGTATTTTCACAAAAATAAGCCATAGCATCGTCGTCGTCCGGGTGGGTATCCAGATAAAGAGTCATGTCGTTCACTGCGAAACTGACCTGGTTAATCATAGAGAAAAGTTCCGCCTGAGAACAGGAACGGGGATTTTTCATCGTCTGACACCTCGCTTTCCGCAAAATGGTTTGCAAAGTTCCGGAAAAATAGTACCCATGGGAAATGCTTTGCATAAATCAAAAACAGTAGAGAACTGCTGGCAGGGAACATAGGCCATAGTAAGAGGCAAATGGTCCGCATGTGTGTAAATTCCTGTATTGTCTACCCGGTCTGAGCAGCCGCAGCCTGAAGAAACCGGAGCGCTTTTCCGGACAGCCTCACGGGGCATAACCCGGCAGGAACGGCAGGCATTATAATGCATTCGATAATTATCCATGATTCAAACCTTTCTGTCTATGTTTTCACAGAACAAAGAGAGAGTTCTGTTACATTCTTATTTTATGGCAATCTGGTAAAAAAGTGAGAAAAAGTATTGACTTTTTGGATAACATCCATTATAGTACAAATATAGATTAAACAAATGTTTAATTGTTAAAGAAATATTGAATGAGAAAGGAGTACTTATCATGAAAAAAACTTATAAAATCGAAGTAGACTGCGCAAACTGTGCAAATCTGATGGAGGAAGCTGCAAAGAAAACAGCCGGTGTTGCAAATGCAACGGTAAACTTCATGGCACTGAAAATGATTGTGGAGTTTGAAGAAGGCCAGGAACCGAAAAAGGTTATGAAAGAAGTTTTAAAGGCATGTAGAAAAGTAGAGCCTGACTGTGAAATTGAGTTTTAAACAAAGATGATAAGGGTGTGGGGATGCTGCGGTAAGTGCATCCCCTTCAAAATTTAAAAAAGATAAGAAATTCCTATACAAAAAAAGTAGATATGGGATATAATAAAGCGAAAGGAGAAAATTATG
>ENA-ORUM01000942-ORUM01000942.1-human-gut-metagenome-genome-assembly--contig:-NODE-942-length-28099-cov-2.352161_pt1 | contig 28099 bp, 29 predicted proteins | sample MGYA00242083_ERZ509217 | MGnify/ENA primary metagenome ERZ509217 (study PRJEB26280, sample SAMEA2338831) | human gut metagenome | biome: human gut; feature: human-associated habitat; material: faeces...
CCGAAGGATGGGCAGCACCAAAAACAGCAGGATCAGCAAGAGCCCTGGTAGGAGCAGGAGCCAATGGCTTTTCTTTTTCAAAAGAGGCACCTCCATAATGTTGTTATAGAATTTGGGACACCAACTTGTCCAGCTGCTGGAACTGTTCCTCTGAAACGGAGATCTTCCCCCGCTCAATGGCGATCAGCCCCTCCTCCTTCAACCGGCTGATATACCGGTACAGGGTGCGCAGGTTGATGCCCAGTTCCTCCGCCATGGTTTTGCGCTCCACCGGGAGGATGGCGGGAAGGCGGCGGCCGGTGCAGTACTGGTGGATGTAAATGAGCAAGTTTTCCATCCCGCTGTTCAATAGGCTGCGGTCATTGCGGCGGTAGTTGTTCTGCACAAGGCCCGCCAAGTATTCCAAGGTGATCAAGGCGATGGCGTTGTCCCCATAAATCCAGCGGGAAAACTCCTGGGCGGAGAATTCCAGCAGCACGCATTCGGTTGCCGCTGTGACGGTAGCGTCGTAGACCGGCGCCTGGCGGAGCATCTCATACAGCCCGAACAGCTGCACCGGGTACATGGTGTCAGCGATGATCCGCTTGCCGTCGATGGAATACTTTACAATGTAGCATTTGCCCGCTGCCAGCAGGTAGATTTTATCCACTGGCAGGCCGCCGCCTATGCACTGCATCCCCTGTTTCAGGTGGACAAGCCGCACCCCGGGCGGGAGGAGCGGCGCAAAGACCTCTGCCGCCTCCCCACAGGAGTATGGGCGGGCAAAGGCGGTTTGCAGCAGTTGGAAGATGGATTGGTGGGACGATGTCGGCAAAATAGTTCCCCCCTCCCAGCAAAAAAGCAGGCAAATCCCCAGGGATATCCCTTGTGTACACAGAATGTTGATTCTAATTTTACTGAAAATTCTTATCTTTGCAAGCAACTTTACAAATAAAACGCCAATTCTCCCGCAAAATTGGGGATTTTGTAAAATTAACTGACATCTGTCATTTAAAAGTGGGCATTTTTTATGATACAATCATCGCAAAGGCGATGATTGTGGAAGAAATCTCTGTTAGGGCGAAGCCCTTCCTGCCGCAAAGCGGCATCGAGATTTTTTCCAGTCCGCGAGGACCCGGAAATTACCCGCCGCAAAGGCGATAATTGGGGAGGGAACCCTTTTGGGGCGGCGCGCCCTCCCCCTTTCTCCAGTTGTCCCCGGCCAACGGCCCCGCACACAAGGTGCAGCCAGCCCTTTTCTCCCATGCAGACATACCCGGTTACGATCAGGAGGTTATAGTATGGATCAGTTGCAGCAAAAACAAGAGGAAATCCTGGGGATTCTCAAAGACCCTACCCTCACCCACGAACAGACGGTTATGACCTTGGCCAAGGCGGCGGAAAACCTGCTTGCCACCCCCGGCGCACCGGAGGAATATTACAAGCTTAAAGAAGCCGGCATCATCTGCGACCTGTTTGAGGGCAACGCCCCTTACAGCCCCCGCTACATCCTGCCGGATTACGAAAAATTCTTCCGGGAGGGGAGCCAGTTCCTGCGCCTTTCCCCTCCCACCACCCTGCTGGAGGCTATCACAAACCTGCTTATCCTCTACCACCATGTGCCATCGGTGACCCATTTCCCAGTGTATATCGGCCGTATCGACCGGCTTTTGGAGCCGTTTATTGAGGATGAAGCCAGCGCCAAACCGCTGATTAAGCACTTTTTGATGCAGATTGACCGGACGGTTACCGACTCTTTCTGCCATGGGGACATCGGGCCGGAGGCCACCCGGGCCGGGCGGATCATCCTGGAATGTGAACGGGAACTGCAGGATTCCACCCCAAACCTCACCCTGCTGTACGATCCCCAGATCACCCCCGATGACTTTGCCCTCCAGTGTGTGGAGGCCGCTTTGGACTGCGCCAAGCCCAGCTTTGCCAACCACCGGATGTTCGTCTCGGAATTCGGGGAGGACTACGGCATCGCCAGCTGCTACAACGGGCTGCCGGTGGCGGGAGGCGCCTATACCCTCACCCGGCTGATCCTGGGGAAATTGGCTGAAACCGCCGCTTCCCGGGAGGATTTTTTCCAGCGGGCCCTTCCCCACGCAGTGGATGTGATGTGCCGCTTTATGGATGCCAAAATCAAATTCCTGGTGGAGGAGACCCCCTTCTTCTCCGCCAACTTCCTGGTAAAAGAGGGGCTGATCCGCCGGGAGCGGTTCAACGGCCTCTTCGGCATGGTGGGGATGAGCGAATGTGTCAACACCCTCATGGCTTTGGAGGGGAAGCCCGACCGGTTTGGCCACAGTGAAGCCGCCGACGCCTTAGGGGTGGAAATTATGGAGGCCATCGACGCCCTGGTAAAAGCCCACAAAAACCCCTATTGTGAATTCTGGAACGGCAGCTTTATCCTCCATGCCCAGGTGGGCATCGCCCAGGATCAGGGGATCAGCCCCGGCACCCGCATCGCCATTGGGGAGGAGATCCCCCTCTACGACCACCTGCGCCAAGCGGGCCTTTTCCACAAATACTTCCCCTCCGGCACCGGGGATATCTTCCCCTTTGACATCACCTCCGCCCGCAATCCAGCGGCGGTGCTGGATATCATCAAAGGCGCCTTCCAGGTGGGCATCCGGTACTTCTCCACCTATTCCTCCGACAGCGATGTCATCCGCATCACCGGGTACCTGGTGAAAAAGTCGGACATTGAAAAGCTGGAACAGAACCAGCAGGTGGTCAACGACACGGTAGTGCTGGACATGGGGGCCAAGCACAACGGCCACATCCTGGACCGGAAGGTGCGCAGCCTATGATCGCCCCGGTAAACAAAATCATCGACCACAGCGTGGTGGACGGGCCGGGCAACCGGACTTCTATCTTCTTTCAGGGGTGCCCTTTGCGCTGCCAATACTGCCACAACCCGGAGACTATGGCCCTGTGCATCCACTGTGGAGCCTGCATCTCCGCCTGCCCGGCAGGGGCACTCTCCCTGCGGGAGGGAAAAGTCCATTGGGAGGAAGCCCGCTGTGTGGGGTGCGACAGCTGCCTGCGGGCCTGCCCCAACCTCAGTTCCCCCAAGGTGAGGGAAATGACGGTGGAGGAGGTTCTCCTTCGCATCCGGCAAAACCTCCCCTTTATCCGGGGCATTACCTGTTCCGGCGGGGAGTGCACCCTCTATGCCGGTTTTATGGCGGAGCTGTTCGCCAAAACCAAGGCTATGGGCCTTACCAATCTGATCGACAGCAACGGCATCCTGGATTTTTCAAAGGCGGACGCCCTTCTGGAGCATGCAGACGGGGTCATGCTGGATATTAAATGTTTTGACCGGGCTGGCCACATCCGCCTCACCGGAAAAGACAATGACCTGGTGCTGCAAAACGCCGCCTACCTGGCTCAGCGGGGCCTGCTGCCGGAGGTTCGCACCGTGATTATTCCCGGGGTGCTGCCTAACGAGGATACCGTCACCCAGGTGAGCCGTCTGCTTGCCCCATACCAGGCAAACGGACCCATCCGTTATAAGCTGATTGCCTTTCGGCCCATGGGGGTCCGGGAGGAATTCTGCTCCTTCCCGGTGCCCAGCCGGGCGGAGATGGAATCCCTGTCCCAGCTTGCCCAAAGGGAGGGCATGGCCGATGTGGTGACAGTGTAGCCCTATTCCTCCGCCGGGAGCCATGGCTCCCGGCGGTTTTTTCCGGAAAAATCCTTTGCCCTTCGCCATTTTTCTGCTATACTGTCAAGGCGGCCCGCCTGCGGGCCAAAGAAACAAGAAATCTCGCAGCACTGCAATATAGGAGCGATCTGTTTGAAACTAGGCAATATCACATTACCCAAAACTGCCTGTCTGGCCCCTATGGCCGGCGTGGCTGACCGGGCTTTCCGGCAAATCTGCCGGGAACACGGGGCCTGTTATGTCATCGGCGAAATGGCCAGTGCCAAGGGCTTGACCTACGGCGATAAAAAAACACCCGAACTGCTGGAGGTCTCCCCCGAGGAGCGCCCCATGGCGGTACAACTTTTCGGGGATGAGCCGGACACCATGGCAAAAGCCGCCCAAATGGCCCTAGCCTACCAGCCGGATGCCATCGACATCAACATGGGCTGCCCCGCCCCCAAAATCACCGGCGGCGGCAGCGGCAGCGCCCTGATGAAAACCCCGGAACTGGCGGCTCAGATCATCCGGGCGGTGAGGGAAGCGGTGGACATTCCCCTGACGGTAAAATTCCGCAAGGGCTGGGACTCCGGTTCGGTCAACGCGGTGGAGTTTGCCAAAATGGCCGAAGCCTGCGGGGCAGATGCCATCGCCATCCACGGCCGCACCCGGGCTCAGATGTACGCCCCCACCGCCGATTGGGAGATCATCCGCCAGGTGAAGGAAGCTGTTTCCATCCCAGTCATAGGCAACGGGGATGTAGACTCGGTGGACAGTGCCGTCCGCATGTACGAGGAGACCGGCTGCGACCTGGTCATGATCGGCCGGGGAGCATTGGGTTCCCCCTGGGTGTTTGGCCAGATCCGGGATTACTTCCTCACCGGCAAGCGCACCCCCGACCCCTGTTTGGAGGAGCGGATGGCTGTCATGCTGCATCACCTGACCCTCATGTGTCAATACAAAGGGGAATCCCACGCCATGCGGGAGGCCCGGAAGCATGTGGCCTGTTACATGAAAGGGCTGCGGGGCGCCCCAAAATTCCGCAAAGCGGCAGGGGAGCTGTGTACATTGGACGATGCCCGCCGCCTTATCCAGGAGGTAAAGGAGCAAAATCCGGAGCTGTAACCACCCAAAAGGAGGGGGATTCCATGGCAAAAACCGTTCTCATCACCGGCGGCAGCCGGGGCATTGGCCGGGCCTGCGCCATCGCCTTTGCCCAGCAGGGCTGCCAGGTGGCCATCAACTATATCCATTCCAAAGAAAAGGCAGAAGCCTTGGCCAAAGAGTTAATCTCCCAAGGCTATTCTGCCCTGGCTGTGGGGGCCGATGTCTCCCAAAAGGACCAGGTGGAAACCATGTTCCAGCAGGTGGAAGCGGCGTTCGGGCCGGTAGACATCCTGGTCAACAACGCGGGGATCGCCCAGCAGAAGCTGTTTACCGACCTGACCGAAGAGGATTGGGACCGGATGTTCCAGGTGGACGTCAAGGGCATGTTCCTCTGCTGCCAGCGTGCCCTTCGCACCATGCTCCACAGCCACAGCGGCTCAATCGTCAACCTATCCTCCATCTGGGGGATCAGCGGCGCCTCCTGCGAGGTCCACTACTCGGCGGCCAAAGCGGCGGTCATCGGCCTGACCAAGGCCTTGGCCCAGGAGCTTGGCCCCTCCCACATCCGGGTCAACTGTGTGGCCCCCGGGGTGATCAACACCGAGATGAACGGCCTTTTGGGGGAGGAGACCTTGGCAACCCTGGCGGAAGAAACCCCTTTGGGCATTCTGGGGGAGCCGGAGGATGTGGCCAAAGCGGTCCTCTTCCTCGCCGGGGAAGAAGCCCGATTCATCACCGGCCAGGTTTTAAGCCCCAATGGCGGGTTTGTCATATAACAGCGCGCGGCAAAAGGAAACATTCCCTTTTCCGCGCTTTTTTCTTTTTAAAAACATCCCTCAAAACAGCCTTTTTCCATTTCTTTTTGGGGATTTTTCAAAAGGAAGTTCTTCAAAATGCGTCCCCCTATATCTTTTTATTCTCTTTTGATGTATAATATACATTCAGTTTGTTCCTGGGGCCTGTCCCCAAAATATGTGTTTGATGAGAGGAGTTCTATCGTGCTGGAAAAACTGTTTCATCTCAAAGAGAACCACACCAATGTTAAAACAGAGGTGATGGCCGGCCTGACTTCATTTTTCACTATGGCCTACATCATCTTTGTAAACCCCCAAATTCTCTCCGCCTCGGGTATGGATGCCGGCGCTGTCATGCTGGCCACCTGCGTATCCGCCGCCATTGGCACCTTCCTTATGGCATTCCTTGCCAACTACCCCTTTGCCCTTGCCCCCGGCATGGGCCTCAACGCCTTTTTTGCCTATACAATCTGCGGCTCTATGGGTTATTCCTGGCAGGCCGCACTGGCTGCGGTATTTACCTCCGGCTGTATTTTTGTGCTGATCACCGTCACCGGTGTTCGGGAAGCCATTGTCCGCGCCATCCCCAAATCGCTGAAAAATGCTATTTCGGTGGGAATCGGCTTCTTCATCGCCTTTATCGGCCTGAAAAATGCCGGCCTTTTGAAGTTTACCATTGACCCCGGCAACTACACCCTGCTGGATTCCGGCACTGTTCTTGCCAACGCCACCCCCATCCCCGCTTTCAACTTTACCGGGGCCTCTCCCCAGCTGGCCATCTTCGGCCTCGTTGTGCTGGCAATCCTCTATGTCCGTCAAGTCAAAGGCTCCCTTTTTGTGGGTATCTTGGCCACCTCTGCAGTTGGCTGTCTGCTCCAGTTCGGTTTGGGGATTGATGTAGGGGTCTCTGCCCCAACCGGCCTCTCCTCCATCCCCTCTTTGGCCCCCACCTTCGGCCAGTTTGTCAAAGGCTTCGGTGAGCTTTTCAACTTCCAGGAAGGATTCGCCGGGTCTCACCTCGGTAATCTCAGTTCTCATCGCTCTGGTGCTGGTGGATATGTTCGACACCATCGGCACATTGATTGGCACCGCCGCCCGCGCCGGCATGCTGGATGAGGAGGGTAACCTGCCCCGTGCCAACGGCGCTTTGATGGCTGACGCCATCGCCACTGTCTGCGGCGCTGTCATGGGCACCTCTACCGTCACCACCTTTGTAGAATCCGCTTCTGGTGTTTCTGAAGGCGGGCGCACCGGCCTCACCGCACTGACCACCGGTGTCCTGTTCCTGGCCGCAGTGGTAGCCGCACCCTTCCTGGGGCTGATCCCCACTGCCGCCACCGCCCCGGTGCTGATCGTAGTCGGCGTGCTGATGATGGCCAATGTCCGGGAAATTGACTGGCTGGATTTTGAAACTGCCATGCCCGCTTTTCTGACCATCGCCTGCATGCCTTTTGCCTACAGTATCGCCGATGGCATCGCCGCAGGCTTCCTGTTCTACACCTTGATCAAACTGTTCCGGGGTAAAGCCAAGGAAGTTCACCCCATTTTGTATGTTTTGTGCGTCTTGTTTGTCCTGCGGTTCATCATTGTCATGTAAATAAAAAAGCGCCCTTCCCGATCAGGAAGGGCGCTTTTTATTTAGGCAGGGTCAAAAGAAGGTTGGCAAGCTCATTCCCTGCCGTTCTTTGACCCACTAAAATAATTTTTGATCCAGGCCGGTTTTTTGCATCCAATACACCAGCACAAGGCCCAGCACATAGCAGGGCACCAGCTGGCCCGCCGCCACCGACAGGGCGTTGGTGAGAAAGATGGGAAAGTTCCAGCCTCCGGCCATAGCGGTCATAAGCTCCCACCCGATGACCACCCCGTTGACCAGGATAGGGGGCAAGGGGGAGAGGATGGGCAGGCCCTTCCAGGTAATTTTCCGCAGCTTCCAGGTCATCCAGGCGGCGACCAGGGTGGCCAGGCTGCCGAAAAAAATGTCCAGCAACCCCAGGATGCTGGTTCCGGTGACCATGCCGTAGAAATTTGTCAGGGCACAGCCTAGGGTCAGCCCTCCAATGGCCATGGGGGAGAACACCGGCAGCAGGGTCAGGGCCTCCGCCACCCGCATCTGCACCGCCCGGAAGCTGATGGGCGCAAAAACTACACCCAGCGCCACATACAGGGCGGCGATCATCGCGCCCTTCACCATACGGTTCACGCTCGTTTGTTTCATGGGTATTCACTTTTCCTTTCGTAGTGTGGTTTAAAGTCAGGAACTTGCGACTGACTGCCCACAGGGCCTATCTATTATAAAGCCTGTCCCTCCTATTTGCAACAAAAATTTTCTTTTGCAGCCTTCTTATTTATTCCGTAAAAACATAACATCTTGTAAAAATCCCCGGTATCATATAAACTGGTAACTGTGTAATACAATTCTTGGTTTGCCCGCTTTTTGCGGGCAGGACGGAGGTTCATGATGAGTTACCTACAAAGCAGCTACCCCCTCATCGCCAAGCGGGCGATCGCCAAACAGACCTACGATTTCACCATCCATTGCCCGGAGATCGCCATCCAATCCCGGGCGGGGCAGTTTGTCCACATCCGAGTGCCCGGCCATACCCTGCGCCGGCCCATCTCCATCTGCGGTATCGACGCCGCCAAAGGGAACATCCGCATCGTATTTGAGGTGCGGGGCTCCGGCACCGACGAGATGGCCAAATTTAACGTAGGGGATCAGGTGGATATCCTGGGCCCCTTGGGCAACGGGTTCACCCTGCTGGGCTCAGATAAAAAGGCCCTTGTGGTGGGCGGCGGCATCGGCGTGCCCCCCATGGTGGAGGTAGCCAAGCACTATGGGGAGAACGCCACCGCAGTCATCGGCTTCCGCAGCGCTTCGGCGGTGATTTTGGAGGAGGATTTCACCGCCATGGGCTGCGATGTGCGCCTCTGCACCGACGACGGCACCCGGGGGCACAAGGGCTTTGTCACCGACATGGTGCGGCAGCGCCTCTCTGAGGGCGCAGCGGACATTATCTACGCCTGCGGCCCCACCCCCATGCTCAAGGCGGTGGCTGAGGTGGCCAAGGAATACGGCGTCCGCTGCCAGGTATCCTTGGAGGAGCGGATGGGCTGCGGCATCGGCGCCTGCCTGGTCTGCGCCTGCAAGATCGCCGCGGAAAAAGGCGAAGCCATGAAGCACGTCTGCAAGGATGGCCCGGTCTTTGAGGCCGAGACGGTCATCTTTGACAAATAATCTCTCCCGGCTAAGCCGGTTTTGGAATACAGGCCGCCTTTTCGAGCGGCGGAAGGAGCATTGCTATGGCAAATTTATCGGTCAACATCGCCGGGGTAGAATTTAAAAACCCGGTGATCACCGCGTCGGGCTGTTTTGGCTTCGGCAAAGAATATGAAAAACTCTACCCCCTCTCCCGGCTGGGAGGAATTTCCCTCAAGGGGATGACCTACGCCGAGCGGGCGGGCAACCCGGTGCCCCGCATCGCCGAGACCCCGGCGGGCATGCTCAACAGCGTGGGGCTGCAAAACCCCGGCGTAGACGCCTTTCTGGCAAACGAGCTTCCCTACCTCAAAGACAAAGGCACCGTCCTCATCGCCAACGCGGCGGGCAGCAGCGTGGAGGATTACTGCGCATTGGTGGAGCGGCTCTCCGATTCGGACATCGACATGGTGGAGCTGAACATCTCCTGCCCCAACGTGAAGCAGGGGGGCGCAGCTTTCGGCGTGGCCTGTGACAGCGCCGCCCATGTGGTCAAAGAGGTGCGCAAGGTCTGCAAAAAGCCGCTGATGGTCAAGCTCTCCCCCAACGTCACCGACATCGCCTCCATCGCCCAAGCGGTGGAAGCAGAGGGCGCCGATGCCATCAGCCTCATCAACACCCTGTTCGGCATGCGGATTGACATCGAGTCCCGGCGCCCCTTTCTGGCCATGAACGCCGGCGGCCTTTCCGGCCCCTGTGTCTTCCCGGTGGCGGTGCGGATGGTCTGGCAGGTGGCAAACCGGGTCAAAATCCCGGTGGTAGGCCTGGGCGGCATCGAAAAATGGCAGGACGCCATTGAGATGATGCTGGCCGGTGCAAACGCCATCCAGGTGGGTACCGCCATGTTCTACGACCCCTACGCCCCCCTCAAGATCATCGAAGGGGTCAACCAGTGGCTGGATGACCACGGCATCAAAGACGTCAACGAAATCGTCGGGCAGGTGAAGCCATGGTAAAGGACACCGTTCTCTATATCGTCCGCCATGGGGAGAGCATGGGGAATCTGGCCCGCCGCCTCCAGGGGCAGACCGATTTCCCCCTGAGCCCTTTGGGGGAGGAACAGGCTGCCTTGGCGGCCCAGCGCCTTGCGGGGGAACCCCTTTCCGCAGTGTACGCCAGCCCTCTTAAGCGGGCACACCGGACCGCACAGATCATCGCCGCCTGCCACGGCCTGCCGGTGCGGACCGATGCCAGGCTGATGGAGATCCGACTGGGGGAGATGGAGGACAAGGAGATCGACTGGCTCCATGAAACATACCCGGAAAACATGGCGTTTTTTGAGAATGAGCCGGAGAAGTATCTCCCCCCTGCCGGTGGGGAAAGCTTTCCTGAGGTAGTGGCCCGGGTCTCCCCTGCCATCGATGAGATCGCCGCCTGCCATCCCGGCCAGGCGGTGGCCATTGTCAGCCACGGATGTGCCATCCGCAGCCTGATCCTCCACTGCAAAGGCTGGCAAATCGACCGCCTCAAGGAACTTCCCAAAGGGAAAAACACTGCCGTCACCAAGGTGCTCTACAACTCTCAGGACGGCTACCGGGTGGAATACATGTCCGATTCCTCCCATCTGGGTTAGGGGGCGGCTTATGAAGATTCTAGCCGTCGACCTGGGGGATGCCCGCACCGGCCTGGCTGTCTGCGACCCCACCGAATTCCTCGCCTCTCCCGCCGGGGTGATCCACGAGACCGACTTTGAGGTCATCCTTAAAAAGGTGGCCCAAGCCGCCAAGGAGCATCGTGCCCAGCGCATTGTGGTGGGCTACCCCAAAAACATGAACGGGACTGTGGGGGAACGGGCGGAGAAGTGCGCTCTCTTCGCCCAGCGCCTGGGGGAGCTGGCAGAAATCCCGGTGAAGCTGTGGGATGAGCGCAGTACCACCGTTTCGGCCCACAACATCCTCAACGTCACCGACACCCGGGGCAAAAAGCGGAAAAATGTGGTGGACGCGGTGGCTGCAACCATTATCTTGGAAAGCTACCTCGCCTACCGCAAAAACAACCCCGACCAAGATTGACAAAAACCGCCCGGTTTTGGGCGGTTTTCTCATCCTTCCAAAGAGGATTTATTTTTCCACAGCCATTCCCCTTTTGGTGGAAAACCCGCTACAACAGCATGGTCAGCAGCAGCATTTCCAGCAGCCGGGCATAGATGGGCTCCAGTTCCTCAATGGGCAATGGGTTTTTCCCCCGGCCAATTTCAATGGTGAATCCGGGGCGGTGCATGGTGTGGATAAACCAATCTTTGAACCCGCCGTGGGAAGCGATCTTCTCCGGCCGGCAGACCTTGTACCCGCAGGAGGCTGCCAGCACCTCAGACATCAAACGGGAACGGTTGGGGGTATCCGCCCCATACTCGTAGTAGATCTCCTCCCCCTGGGAGTGGAAGGCGTATACCCGCCTAAAATCGCAGGCCAGGCAGAAGCCCGCAATGGCCCGGGTCTCCGGCTCGCTGTGTGGACGTTTTCCGCCGTAGCGGGTGGGCCCAGGGCCAATATAGCCCTCCTGCTCCTCCATCTTGTGGAGGAGCTCCCATCCGGCGTCAAAGTTGTGGTTTAAATCCACCCCGTTGCCGTTGGCCTGCCAAGGGGAGCCGGGGGCGGATTTGGGCGGCGGCTGGTCTTTGCCCAGTGCAATCTGCACCCCGTCGGGGTTGAGGCAGGGCACAATCACCAGGGAATGGTTTTCCAAGGCTTTGGTGATGTCGATCTCCCCCAACACGCCCCCTTGCTCCTGGGCCAGCAGAAGGTCCTCGCAGAACCGGAAAAGCAGCAGGGTGGTCAACCATTCCGACCCATGGGTTCCCCCCACCAAGAGGGTCGCCCCCCGCAAATCCCCCAGGGCCAAGGCAAAGATCCCCCTTCCCCGGGCGCTCTCCCCAATGGGGAAGGCCCGCAGGCCGTCGAACCTTCCCTTTAAATCATACACCGCCCGGTATATGTTTTCATAAACTGGCGGCGTGGTGTAAAACCCATCAAACATATGCGGTCCCTCCAAAATGGCGTTCTACGACACTGTATGCGGCGGGACATCCCCTCTATCCCTTCTTTTTCCACAGCGGTGAAAAATGCGGGGGAGCGCCGCTCAAAAAAGGCGGCACCTCTCCATGGCCCGGCCTCATCCCCGTCTGGGGTTTTCAGAACCATGAATTTCTGACAAAAAATATGCCGGCTCAGTCCGGCAGAACGGAGGATACCGATGAATCTGCTGGAAACCACCCTCTCTTCCCAGGATGTTTACAAAGGGAAGATTCTAACGCTAAAAAAAGACCAAGTCCGCCTGCCCAATGGCGGCACCGGCACCCGGGAAGTGGTGGTCCACAACGGGGCGGTCTGCATTGCCCCCATCGACAAAGAGGGCAACGTCATCCTGGTGCGCCAGTACCGGTACGCCCTCTCCCAAGAGTTGTTGGAACTGCCCGCCGGGAAAATTGACCCCGGCGAGGACTTCCACGCCGCCGCTGTGCGGGAGCTGGAGGAGGAGACCGGCTGCACTGCCGGGGAGCTTCGGTACCTGGGGACATTCTTCCCCTCTGTGGGGGATTTGACCGAGGTGATCCACCTGTTTGTGGCCACCGGCCTCACCCAGAAGGAACAGCGCCTGGACCCGGACGAATTCCTAAAGGTGGTAAAACTCCCCTTGGCCCAAGCGGTGAAACAGGTGTTGGCCGGGGAGATTCCCGACGGCAAGACCCAGGCCCTCCTTCTGCGGGCAGATGCACTTTTTCAAGCAGGGGAACTCCACCTGCAATAAATTCCAGGGAATTGGACACTATAGAGATACCAAAACAATAAAGGAGACAACTATGAAACGTATTTTTTGCGCGGCCATCGCCGCACTGACCCTCTTTTCCTTTACCGCCTGCCAGAAAGAGCCGGCCCCCAAGGAGTTCACCGCCGAGGAACTGAAGCCCATCTTCCAAGAGGCCATCACCGCCGCCCGGGATGAGGAGATCAACCAGGTCCTTCCTATCCTCTCCAGCAGCGAGGATGAAGGCGGCGCTTTGATCTTCGACATGGTCGGCTTGACCGATGAAGACATCAAGGCCGCAGGCATTTCCATCTCCCCTATGAACATAAAAGCTTACGGCGTGGCCATCATCGCCCCGGCAGAGGGCAAAACCGAAGCGGTGCAGACCGGGTTGGACAACTTTGTAAAAGCCCAGCAGCAGAGCTTTGCCAACTACCTGCCTGATCAGGGGGAAATCGCCAACAGTGCTATCCTCACCACCCGGGAGGACGGGATCATCGTGCTGGTGATGTGTGAAGATGCCCAGACGGTGTACGATTCCATCACCGCCACCCTGGATGAAAAACTGAAGTAACCCTGTTAAAAAAGCCCCTGCCAAAAAGGCAGGGGCTTTTCTTGTGTTTTTTAGTCGATGACGGTGAAATCCTGTTTTGCCTCTTCCAACAGGGCGGCGGTCTTTTCCTCGCCGAATTTCTCCCGGAAACCGGCGATGGCGGTAGAGACTACCTTTTCCGCTGCCTCTTTGCCCAGGATGGACTGGTATACCCGGTCCATGGCGGAGAGCTCGCTGGCGGTGTGGTAGAGGAAATCTTTGACGGTGTGATCCTTCAAAGAACGCTTTTTGGCGTTGAAGGCGTCCAGTTCTTCCTGGTTGGCGAAGGAGACTTTTTCAAACTCAAAATCGCAGCAGGGGCCATTCTGGGAAAGCACGCTTCGAATGTTGAGCACGTTGTCCGGGTTAAACCCTTTGACTAGATTGACGTCGATGTGGGAACAATACAGGTTGCCGTACTCCAGCAGGCCATGTTTTTTCCAGCTTTCACACCAGCCGCAGTGGGTGCAGTGGGTGGTGAATGCAGGGGAGATGGCATAGACATCCTTTTTGCTCCACTTCCGGTCGTCCACCCACTCGCTGTATAGCAGGTAGTTTTTTGGGGAGAGGTCTTCCCCGTCCTTGAGTGCGCGCAGGGCCATACGGCGTCCCCGCTCCCGGCCATATTGGATGGTGCCCTCCACATTGGCCAGCTCCCCTTTGTCCCCGTACAGCTCCCGGGCCGCTTTGACCAGCAGGGCGTAGAGCACCGCGTGCTCTTCCATGTAAAACTGTTCTGCGATTTCTTTTCGATCCATGATGGTTGCCTCCCTCGACTGAATTGTTAGTTCTAGTGTAAAACCTCAGCCGATGGATGTCAAGCAATCTGCATAGATTCATTGCCAAATCATGCAAATTTTTATGTACTGCGGAAAAATTTCCGCAGCAACCTTTGAAGTGGCAGCCCGTTTACAGCTGGGGCTTGTCCACCTCGAAAAATGCCTGGGGATATTTGCACAGGGGGCACTGGGGCGGGGCCTCCACCCCTTCCAGCACAAAGCCGCAGTTGCGGCAGATCCAGGTCTGGCTGGTGACCTTTTTAAACACCTGGTTCCCGTTGACGTCGTTCACCAGGGCCTGGTAGCGCTTTTCGTGGGCCGCTTCCACCTTGGCCACCTGTTCAAAGGAGAGGGCGATCTGAGGGAAGCCCTCCTGTTTGGCTACCTCGGCAAATTCTTTATACATCTGGCTCCACTCAAAATGCTCCCCGTCGACGCCGTTTTGCAGGTTTGGCAGGGTCGAGGGGATGGAGCCGCCATGGATGTACTTGAGCCACAATTCGGCGTGGGCCTTCTCGTTGTGGGAGGTCTCGTCGAAAATGTCGCCAATCTGCTGGTAGCCCTCCTCCCGGGCCTTTTCCCCGTAGATGCCATATTTGACCCGGGCCTGGCTTTCCCCGGCGAAGGCGGACATCAAGTTTGCATAGGTGCGCGATTCTTTCAATTCCATAGTACTTCCTCCTTTAGTGGGTTCAACCCTAGTTTGGAGCCATTTTTCCCGGGTTATGCCGCAAAAGGGGAATATTTTTGCCAAATAAAAACAGAGGACCCTATTGGGGCCCCCTGCCAGGTAAATCGCTTATTTTATGCCCTATGCCGGTCCATTTAAAGAAAGGGTGGTCTTTTTGACAAACAGCCGGTTGACGGTGGCCAATACCATGGCCCGCACCAATACCGTTTGATCGGTCTCAGCTGTGGCCACCATGGGGAGGGGGTTGCCCGTGGGGGAAAAGGTCTCCCGCAGGGCGTTTTCAAACTCGGTGCAGAAATAGTCGTAGGAGATCTCCAACGGATAGGTCTCCTTCTGCACTTGGAAGAGGGCGCAGATCTCCGGCACGGTGAAGACCTCTTTCAGCAGGCTGATCACCACTAGGCGGGCAAGGTGCTCCCGGCCGTATTTCTTACGGATAGAGGGTTCTAAAGCGCCGGTCTTGATGTAGTTGCTCACCATAGCGCCGGTGATGGCATAAGGCTGCCCATACAGCGGGTGGATCACCCCTGCAACATAAGAAAGGGTTTGATCCAGATAGAGCCCCAATTCTGGCAGCTGGCTGTACCGGGGTAGGCGGAACGCCAAAAGTTCTTCCACCTCCTGCTTCTCCATCCTTGAGTCCCCCTTTGTATTGTAGTGCCAATAGTCGCTTCTGCGGCTGTTGCCCCATAAGCCTGTACAAACCTGGAAAAATCCTGGTGCCGCTTTGCGGCGGGAGGGGCTGCGCCCCCAAAGGATTTCTTCCCCAATGGTCGCTTCTGCGACCATTGTAACATGATTGGCGAATCCCGTCAATAAAGGTCGCCTCTCACTTGACAGCATATGTGAAGTATGGTAACCTAATTTTAATTACTACTTACGAAATCGAGGTATCGCCATGGTTCAAATCATGTCCGACTCATCCGCACTCTACTCCATTGCCCAAGGAAAGGAAGTTGGCCTTGTGGTCAACCCTTTAAGCGTATCGGTCGCCGACAAAACCTATCGAGAATTTGAGGAGATTGACAGCGACACCTTTTTAAAATTGGTGATAGAAGGCAACACTCCTTCCTCTTCCCAGCCCTCTGTGGGGGAGACGCTGTCCCTCTATGAGCAGTATGGCGACGCCCCTCTTTTAAATATCACCGTGGCCGATGGCCTTTCCGGCACCTATCAGACCGCCAGTGCAGCCGCACAAAACATGCCGGAGGAGAAACGGAAGAACATCACCGTCATCAACTCAGGCACCCTTTGCGGTCCCCACCGGTATCTAGTGCAAAAGGCGTTGTCCCTGGCCAAAGAGGGCCTCTCCACCGAGGAAATCCTCAATGCCTTAGCGCCCAGCCTGGGCAATCACCGCTCCTTCCTCATCCCCAACGATTTTGATTTCCTGCGCCGGGGCGGGCGGTTGACCCCTTTGGCGGCTAAGGTCGGCGGCCTTTTGAAATTGGTACCGGTGATGACCACCACCAAGGACGGCAAACGGCTGGAGAAATTCGCCCTGTGCCGTTCCTTTGCCTCGGCTATGGAGACCATCTGCAAAAATTTCCTGGAAAATAAAGTGGGGCCGGAACATTATATCACCGTCAGCCATGCAGGGGCGCCTGCCCTGGCTCGTCAAGCCCTGGAAAAGCTGCGCGCCGTTTTCCCAGACAGTCAGATCGATGTCCTTAACCTGAGCCCGGCATTTATCACCCAAGGTGGCCCCCAGTGTGTGGCCATCCAGTATATTTTGAAATAAGACCGAAAGAGGAGGCTTGCCCTCCTCTTTTTTTGCTGGTATATTTAGACAATTGTCAAATTGATATTGACTTTCTTCTTCCAAGGGGATATTATTTAGACAGAAATCGATTTGACGATTATCGAAATGAGGTGAGACTATGGGGTTCCAGCAAACTTTCAAAGCACTCTCCGACCCCACTAGGCGGGAGATCCTGCGCCTGCTGCGGGACGGCGAGATGTCCGCCGGGGATCTCTCTTCCCATTTTTCCAGCACTGGGGCGACCATCTCCCATCACCTGTCCATCCTGCGGGACGCAGGGCTCATCCTGGACGAAAAACGGGGGAAATACATTTATTATGAACTCAACCTATCCGTCCTCGATGAAATTTTGGAATGGATTTCCAGCTTGAAAGGAGAACAAACCGATGAAACAGAATCGTAACTATCAAATCCTGGCTTGGATCTTGGCCTTTCTCCCCGCAGTGGCAGTGGCCGCCCTGTATTCCCGCCTCCCGGATCAACTGCCCATGCAGTGGGATTTTGGCGGTCAGGAAAGGTATGAACCCAAATGGCATATCTGGATCATCGCCGGAATGGCCCCCCTCTTCTGCGCCATGTTCTCGGTGCTCCCCAAAATTGACCCCCGCCGCCGCAACTACGCCAAATTCGGCGAAGCTTACCAGGGATTCCAGTGCATGATGATGGTTTTTCTGACGGTAATGGTTGGCATTGTCCTCACCGAAGGGCTGCGGCCCGGCACGGTGGAGGTGCGCCGGGTAGTCATCTTCCTGATGGCGGCGCTCTTCCTCTTCATCGGCAACCAGATGCCCAAGTTCCGGCAGAACTATTTCTGCGGCGTCAAAACCCCCTGGACTTTATCCAGCGAAACCGTATGGAACCGCACCCACCGGCTGGCTGGCCGGCTGATGTTCGCCGCGGGGGCAGTCAGTTTAATCGGGGCTTTCACCCCCCAGGCGGTATCCCTTTTTCTGGTGTTTGGCTCACTGATTGCCGCTCCCCTCATCCCCGCCGTTATGAGCTACCGCTGGTACCAGCAGGAGACCGGGGGGCAATAACCCCCTATTTTTCGTAAAAAACCGCCCGCGCCAAAGTAAGGCGCGGGCGGTTTGCTTTTTTCGAAGTATTGTTTATTCTTCCTCGGTGGCGGTGACGGCGATGGACAGCTCCCGCAGGTTTTTCTCCTCTACAGCAGAGGGGCACATGGTCATCAACTCGCTGGAATTCTGCACTTTGGGGAAGGCGATGACGTCTTTGATAGAGTCCTTGCCCAGCATCAACATCACCAGGCGATCCAGACCGTAGGCCATACCGCCGTGGGGGGGCACACCGTATTGGAAGGCATTAAGCAGGAAGCCGAACCGCTCCTGCGCCTCCTCCTCGGTGAAGCCCAAGGCGGAGAACACCTTGCTCTGAATGTCCGGGTCGTTGATCCGGATGGAACCACCGCCCAGCTCGGTGCCGTTGAGCACCATGTCGTAGGCCCGGGCATAGACATGGCCCAGGTCGCCGCTGGCCATTTTGTCCAGGTCCTCCAGCTTGGGGGAGGTGAAGGGATGGTGCATCGCCATAAACCGGTTCTCTTCTTCGCTCCACTCGTACATGGGGAAGTCGGTGACCCACAAGAAGTCAAAGGTGCCGGGCTGGATGAGGTCCAACTTGCGGGCCAGATGGCCGCGCAGGGCGCCCAGGCTGTCGAAAACCACCTTGTTTTTGCCATCGGCCACCAAGAGGAGGACATCGCCGGTCTCTGCGCCCAAGGCGGTGCGGATGGCGGTTTTCTCCTCCTCGGTGAGGAATTTCTCATAGGAGGAGGACTCGGCCTCAGCGGTCAGGCGGGTAAAGGCCAAGCCCTTAGCCCGGTAGGTTTTGACAAAGTCGGTCAGCTTGTCGATCTCTTTGCGGGTGAGGGTAGCCGCCGCACCTTTCACATTGATGCCCCGGACGCTTCCGCCCTCCGCCAGAGCACCGGCGAACACCTTGAACTCGCAGTTTTTCAGCAGATCGGAGAGGTCCACCAGCTCCAGGCCAAAGCGGGTATCCGGCTTATCGCTACCATAGCGGCTCATGGCCTCGTCGTAGCACAGGCGCTTAAAGGGGGTCTTCACCTCCACGCCCAAAACCTTGTGGAACACCTCTTTGACAAACCCTTCGTTGACGGTCATCACGTCCTCTTCGTCTACAAAGGACATCTCCAGGTCGATCTGGGTGAATTCGGGCTGGCGGTCGGCCCGCAGGTCCTCGTCCCGGAAGCAACGGGCGATCTGCATGTACCGGTCATAACCGGAAAGCATCAGGATCTGTTTGTACAGCTGGGGGGACTGGGGCAGGGCAAAGAATTTGCCGGGGTGCACCCGGGAGGGCACCAGGTAGTCCCGGGCGCCTTCGGGGGTGGATTTGATGAGGATGGGGGTCTCAATCTCCAAAAACCCGTTGTTGTCATAGTAGTCACGGGCCACCTTGACGATCTTGTGCCGCATCATGATGGCGTTTTGCATCACCGGGCGGCGCAGGTCCAGGTAGCGGTATTTTAGCCGCAGCTCCTCTTTGACGTTGGTGTCGTTGACGATCTCAAAGGGCGGCGTCTGGGATTTGGCCAGCACCCGCAGGTCGTCCACATAGACTTCCACCTCGCCAGTGGGGATCTCGGTGTTGACCGACTCCCGGCGGCGGACCAGGCCCTTGGCCATCAGCACAAACTCCGCCCGGGCAGCAGCGGCTTTCTCAAAAATCTCCCGCTGGGTACCGTCGTTAAAAGCCAGCTGGACGATACCGGTGCGGTCCCGCAGGTCGATAAACACCAGGTTGCCCAGATCCCTTGTCTTTTGCACCCAACCGGTGACCACAACCGTCTCACCGATGAGGCTGGGGAGCACCTCCCCGCAATAATGGGTTCGTTTGAGCCCTTGCATAGTATCTGCCATAATGTATTGCACTCCTTTGCAGCTAAATCGTTACAATTCCACCGGGTTCATCTGGCCAAGCAGGCCCTCCAGAACGGGGCCCGCCTCGCCGATCTGCTCAAACAGCCGGGCATACAGGGCGTCGGTCAGCTGGCAGAGCTCCACTTCCTGCTGCTGGCCGTCGGCCATCCGTTTCAGGTTGGCTTTGCCTGCCGCCAGCTCGTTGTCCCCCAGCACCAAGGTGTACACCGCCCCGATTTTGTCGGCGTACTTCATTTGGGCCTTCAGGCTGCGGCCCACCGTGTCGGTCTCAGCCACAAAACCCTCCTGACGGAGCTGGGTGACCAGGCGCAGCGCCTCAATGGATGCGGCCTCCCCCATGGGGGCGATGTACAGGTCGCAGGGGCGTTCCTGGGGGAATTCACAGCCCCCGGCTTCCATCACCGCCAAAAGCCGCTCCAGGCCGATGGCAAAGCCCAGCCCGCAGGTGGCGGGTCCGCCCACCTCCTCCACCAAGCCGTCATACCGGCCGCCGCCGCAGACAGTGCCTTGGGCGCCGATCTGGTTGGAGACAAACTCAAACACCGTCTTGGTGTAGTAATCCAGCCCGCGGACGATGGTGGGGTCGATGGTATAGGGGATTTCCATAGCAGCAAGCCGCTGCTTCAGCCCTTCAAAGTGGGTGCGGCAGTCGTCGCAGAGGAAGTCCAGCACCACTGGAGCCCCTTTGGCGATCTCCTTGCACTCGGGGCATTTGCAGTCCAGGATGCGCAGGGGGTTCTTGTCCAGCCGCTCCAAACAGGTGGGGCAGAGCCGGTCGGTATACTGGGAGAAATACTCCTTCAGTGCGGCGTGGTAGCTGGGCCGGCAGTTGGGGCAACCGATGGAGTTGATCTCCAAGGTCAGGTTTTCCACCTCCAGCACCGACAGGCACTCGTGGATAAGGCTGATCACCTCAGCGTCTGCGCTGGGGGATTTTGCCCCCAACACCTCCACTCCAAACTGATGGAATTGGCGGTACCGGCCCTCCTGGGTGTTCTCATACCGGAAACAGGGGGTCACATAGCTGAGTTTGAGGGGCAGGGCCTCATTAAGGAGGCCGTTTTCCACCGCTGCCCGCACTACCCCAGCGGTGCCCTCCGGCTTTAGGGTGACCGAGCGGCCCTTTTTGTCATTGAAGGTGTACATCTCCTTCTGCACCACATCGGTGGTGTCCCCCACCGACCGGGTGAACAGCTCGGTGTGTTCAAATACCGGGGTGCGGATCTCCCCAAAACCATACAGTTTGGCAGTGCCCAGAAGGGTGCTCTCCAGGTATTGCAGCTTTCCAGTGCGGTCCGGCAGGAAATCCTGGGTGCCCTTGGGTCGTTTGGTCAGCAATGCCATCTATTCTCAAATCCTTTCTGTTTTCGTTATAAATATATCCAAAACGCCGCCAGGCGGCGATGGGAACCATAGGGGGCTTGCCGCAGGGGCCGCAACGATAAAAAATCCCCGTCTCCCTGTGCCCAATGCACAGAAGGGACGAGGAAAATTCCACGCGGTGCCACCCTGCTTAGGCGGACAGCGCCGCCTCACTTTTGCCCTTTTTAACGCAAAGGGGACACGGGCAGGGCTTGCGCAACGCTCACCTTGCCAGCTCGGCGGGTGTCCTTCCCACTGCAAATTCCGCTGGCCCTCTCAGCAGCCGGGCCATTCTCTGTGGCGGTTCGCAGCGCTACTATTCCCGCGTCAGCGCCGTTTCCATCTATACAAGAAGAGAACTATCTCTTGGGGTTTACAATATTTCTCCAGTCCAGGTCACCCCGATCCAGCGCGTGGATCAACGCTTCTGCTGTGGCGATGTTGGTCGCCGCCGGGATGTTGTGGACATCACACAGCCGAAGCAGGTTTGCCTCCTCCGGGTCGGTTGACCGGGTGGAGATGGGGTCCCGCAGGAACAAGAGCAGGTCAATTTCATTGCACTGGATGCGGGCAGCAATCTGTTGGCCGCCGCCTTGGCCGCCGCTCAAAAAGCGGAACACCGGAAGGCCGGTCGCCTCGGAGACCAATTTGCCAGTGGTGCCGGTGGCGCAGATGCTGTGCCTGCTGAGAATGCCGCAGTAAGCGATACAGAACTGTACCATCAGCTCTTTTTTCGAGTCATGGGCGATCAGTGCGATGTTCATGATGGATTCCCTCCCGTTACACACAGTCTAGTATAAACGATTTCTTCCTGTTTTGAAAGCCTTTTTTCCAAAAAAGTCAACCGATCGCCAAGGGAATGTACTTTCCCTCGATCCGCCCAGCCAGATTGGCGAACACCCGATGGCAAACGGTGGAATTGGGCAGGGGCCTGCCCTTGGCGGTGATCTCCATCACCTGATTCTCCTGGGGAATGACCCCGATTAACTGTACCCCCACCCCGTCGATAACTGCATCCAGGTCAGGGAGCATCTTCATCTTTGCCAGCTGGGGCGTCACTTTGTTGATAACGAGGCGGATATCCCCCACGCCGAGGGCCTCCAGCGTATCAGCGACTTTTCGGCCGTCCCGCACACAGATGGGGTCGGGGGTGACGACCAAAAGGGCACGGTCCGCCACTGCGGCTGCGGCCTGGAAATTGCGGCCCAGCCCAGCGGGCGTGTCCACCAATAGGTAATCAAAGTGATGGGCCAAGCCCCGGGTCAGGCGGATCAAATCCCCTTGATCTGGGATAAAACAGTGGTCATATGGGGCGGGCAGCAGATACAGCCCCTGCATGTAGGGGCAGACCGCCATGGCCTTGATGGGTTCACAGCGGCGGGTCAGCACATCCGAGAGGTCGTAGACCGTCTCATCCTGCACCCCCAGCATAATGTCCATGCCTCTCAGGCCACTGTCCATCTCCAGCAGGAGGACCCGCTTGCCCGCCTGGGCCAGGGCCGCCCCCAACAGCACCGACACGGTAGATTTTCCCACCCCGCCCTTGCCGGAGGTCACTAGAATTGTCTGCGCCAACTGCATCGTTCCTTTCTGGCCCAAGCAAACCCTTCCCTGGCTTTTGGGGAGATAACCTGGATGGCTGTACCAGTTACACATTGCTCAAATATTTGTCCCAATGGAGGTCAAAAAACACGACGCCGCTTTGGAAAGCCCCTCAAGCCGAGCTGAATTTCCCCCATAGGGACTGCTATAGAATCATTGTAGCATGCTTTTCCCTAAAATAACAATAGTTTCGGTGATTATTTTTCCCGGTTCTACACATTTTGGCGGGATTTTTATCCAATTCGCAGGATTTCCTTCCTCTTTTAGAAGAATGGCTATCCCCCGGCAATGTCGGCGCTTGCAAACCACTGGGCCCAGTAGGTGGTGCCGCCCAGGGTGTACCTGCCAATACCAGTCCGCGTAAAATCGGGGTCGACCATGTTTTGGTAGTGGAGCGGGGAATGGATCCATCCCTCGCAGGCATCGGCATTCACCCCACCGTATCCCTTGGCCAGGTTCTCCCCCAGCTTGGTGCGGGCGATGAGGGAGTAGCCCAGCTCCTCTTTTAGGGTGCTCCAGGATAGCCCGCCGGGCCTTTGATGGCTGTATTGGCCGGTGTAAGCGATTTCCATTGCCCGCACTGTGGCAATCTGACAGAGGGCTTCGTCCAGCAAAAGAGGGCCAACCCCTTCCTCGGCCCGGCAATCGTTGACAATGCCCAGGATCTCCTCCCGGGTGGCTGCAAGTTCCGGCTGGAGCGCCCTCGCTTCCGGTTCCAGCGCGGCGGCGCCGGCAAACCCTGCGGAATTGATCTTGACAATGTCGCCGGTTTCACGGCTGAGCTCGGTTACGCTGCCATCCTGCTCCACCCGGTAGGTGACGGTGTCGCTGGTGACCGTTTTGATGCCGTATCTCTCCTCCCGGACCGCCTCCCGCTTCCCCACCCCCAGGATGACCAGCTGGGCTTGGCAAACGGCGGTGTTCCCCGCCTCATCCGACACAAGGAGGGAAAAAACATAGGTACCAGGTTCTTGAAAATCCAGGTAACCCTCCCCATACTGAACGGTGAAAGCTTTGCCTTTGCGGTTGTCGGTGTAAGTGTCAATGAAATCGGCGGCGCTGTAGGGCTCGGTGCGGGCCCCATCCGTGTCCACCCCATCCTCATAATGCCGGACTGTCACTGTTTTTGTGGTGACCTGGGGCGGTTCGGTGTCCTGCGCCAACAGGAGGCAGAGGGCCAATGCCGCCGCCAGCGCAGCCGCCGCGGCGATCCCTTTGATAATCTTGACCTCTCCGGCCATGTTGTGTCCCTCCCAATCCTTTCTTGTCCGCCGGTTAGGGGAGCAGCTCCCCCTTGGGGGGAACCTGTGCCGGGGTGGCGTTCAGGGAGAAATACTCGTCAAAGATGGCCTTGGCCACCGGCGCACCGGTGTAGCCGTGCCAACCCTTTTCAATGACCACCGCCACCGCGATCTGAGGGTCGTCCGCAGGGGCATAAGCGATAAAGGTGGAGTTTGGAAACTGATGGGTTTCAGGGGTACCTGTTTTTGATGCAACGGAAATTGGATAGTTCCCAAAGGTGGCGCTGGAAGTTCCCCCTGCGCCGGAAGCTGCGATCATGCCGCGGCGCACAACGTCAAACACCTCTTGGGAGGCATCCACCTGTTGGCGGATGGAAGGGGTGTGTTCCTGGTAGGTTTCTTCCCGAGTGTAGTCCTTCACCGCCTTGATGATGCTTACCTCCATCCGCTTTCCATCATTTGCCAAAGTGGCGGTATAGTTGGCCATCTGCAAGGGGGTCAGTTTGGTGTCCTTCTGGCCGATGGCCGCCTGGATCACGTTTCCCCCAGTCCAAGTCTCCCCTACGCTTTTGCTGAATTCAGGGGAGGAGAGGCGGCCCACCCGCTCAGGCAGTTCGATGCCGGTGGGCTGGCCCATGCCAAAACTGGAGGCGTAGTAGTTGATCCGGTCGATGCCGATCCGCCGCCCCACGTCGTAGAAGAAGATGTTACAGGATTTCTGAAGGGCGGTGATCACGTTGATATCCCGATGGAAAGAGAGGCATCCGGGCTGGTAGTCGTCAAAGAAGGTGTACTTCATGCCACAGAAAACAGTGCTGCTTTCGTCAATTTCTCCGCTAGCCAGGGCGGCGGTGGCCACCGTGGGCTTGAAGATGGAGCCAGGGGTGTATTCCCCCATCAGCGCCCGGTTGAACATGGGGTTCCGCTCATCCTTGAGCAGGTCGGAAAAATCCTGGTTGTAGGTGGTCAGGTGGTAATCCGGCCAACTGAGGAGCACCAACACTTCGCCAGTTTTGACATCGATGGCCGCCACCGCGCCGGCGTCCGCCTCACGCCCCTGGCCCACCGGGGCTGTGGCGTTGAGCAGCTGGATTTCCTGGATCAAAGCGTCTTTGGCCACCTGCTGCAATTTCTGGTCCAGGGTCAGCATGATGGTATTGCCGGGCACCGGGGTCTTTCCCTCGGTGACTTCCACCACATTCCCCTGGGAATTTAAGTAAATCTGCCGGGTGCCGTTCTGACCCCGCAGCTGGTCTTCAAACTGTTTTTCAATCCCCTCTTTGCCGATGACGCCGTTCATGGCGTACCCCTTGTCCTTGAGATCCTGGTATTCCTCGGCATAGATGGGCCCAATCCGCCCGATGATGTGGGGGGCCAGGTCATCGTTGACGTATTCCCGGACGGCACTTTCCTGAATGTCCACCCCGGGCAGTTCAAACCCCCGCTCCTTGATCTTGGTAGCGGTGGTGATGGAGATATCCTCCGCAAAGGTGTAGGGGGTGGAGATGGAAAAGCCCCGCTGCTCCATCTCATACCGCACCCCGGCGATCTTCCGGGCGTCCTCGGGGGCGTACTCCTCCAGGTGGAACCGCTCGGTGGTCAGCCAGTATAGGACGTCGTCCACCGTGGCCGACTCCCCCACCCCGGCAAACTTCTTCAACCGGGCAACTTCAGCTTCATACCCCTCTTTGAATTGGAAAGGGGCCGCCTCAGTGATGGGCAGGTTGTCGATCCAGCTCTCCCCAGTCTCCTCCAACATGTTGATCACCTTGAGGATGGTCTCATTCTCCCTGCCCTTTTCCAGGAACGCCCGGTCCAGGACGATATTCCAGCCCACCCGGTTGACGGCAAAGGGCCGGCCATACCGGTCGGTGATCTCGCCCCGGGCGGCTTCCACCACCTGGCTGCGCTCGGTCCCCCGGTTGACCATGGCGTAGTATTCCTCTCCCTGGACAATCTGGAGCTGCATCAGCCGGATGATATAAATGAACAGCACCACCCCCAGGGCCGCAGAAAGCAGCATGACCCGGGAACGCTGTGTAGATAGTTTCATGGCGGCCTCCTTTGGTTACAGTTCCAGCTTGGACTGGTAAAAATCATAGAGCTTCCGGCTGCCCCAATAAAATAAGGGAGTAAACACGGTGGTGTACACCCCCGTGGGCAGAATTTTGGTTAAGTACAGGCGGAAGACATCCTCGTATCCCCACAGGGCGTAGAGGAAGAAAAACTGGGTGATCCCCAAAAAAAGGGCCGTCCCCCCGCAGAGGATAGCGGCGGAGAGGAGGTTGTTCTTCATCAGGTAGATCACCAAAAGGCCGATGGCCACGCAGATCACCAGCAGCTGGATGGAATAAAACCCGAAGACCGAAAAGGCCCCCAGGTCCAGGAGCATCCCGCCCAGAGCCCCCAGGAGGCCGCCGACGAACTCCCCTTCCACCATGGCGATGCACACCACTGCGGGAATCACCAGGTTGGGCTTAATTCCGAACACACTCAAAAAACCCGGTGTGGTCTGTAACACATACAGGGCCAAAAGGATGAGTACATAGGAGCAGTACTTGACTGCATAGACCTTGGCTTTGTTATTGTTCAAGCCCATCCCCCCTTCGTTAAAATCCAAAAACAGCACAAAACGGGAGCGCTTATTGGCGCCCCCGTCCCCTTTGTTATTCCGCTGCGGACGCCTGCCCTTCAAAGGAGGTGATCACCAGCACATCCTTAACGGTGCGCACATCCACCGCCGGCTCGATCACCGCGTACAGGGAAATGCCGTGGCTCTCGGTCCGCACCTCCCGGATGGTGCCGATCACCAAATCCTTGGGGTAAAGGCCGCCCACGTTGGAGGTGATCACAATGTCCCCCGCCGAGGCCCCGCTCTCCCGCTGGAGGAGGGTCAGCTGGCACAGGCCTTCCTCCGCCAGGTCGATGCGGCCAGTTGTGATGCCGATGTCCTTGGTGCGGGAGTCATAGGAGCTGATCTCCAACATCACATCCAGGATGGTTGCCACCTTGGCATAGGTCGGCCCCACCTCCACTACCATTCCCACCAAGCCATCCTCAGTGATCACCGGGTCGTGGAGGCTGATGCCGTCCAGGGAACCTTTGTCGATGGTGAAGGCATAGAACCGGTCGTTGGGGTCCCGCCCGATGACAAAGGCGGTTTCAAAGTCAAAATCGGGGTTTTTCTCCTTGATATCCAGGTATTCCTTTAGCTGTTCGTTCTCCAGCTTGTATTTGTCAAATTCCAGCTGGCGCTGGGTCAGCCGCCGGTTCTCCTCCTTGAGGCGCTCGTTCTCCTCTAAGATCTCCCCAGAGCGGAACATCCGGTCAAACAGGCCGGAGAAGCTGGCGCTCACCGACGCGCTGGCCTTTTGCAGCGGGTTGGTGAGAATCCCCAGGATCTGGGAAGTCATCGGTGCAAGGCCGCCGGTGTAGGCGGCGCGGAGCATAAACGCAAGCAGGAACGCCAGCACGGCAACCAATATTTTAAAGCGGATGCTTTTGAAGAAATCGCCCATGCTGTCATCCCCTTTTGGCGGCGTTTTCGAAAAAGGGGCCGCCTGTCCCGGGGTTTCTCCGGAGGAGCGGGCGGCCGAACAATAGAATTTTGCCTTTCGTTAATAGTTCTTGTCATCCTCGTCGGTGAGGACTTCCCGCAGCTTATCAATATCGTCCAGCACCTTGCCAGTGCCGTCAGCCACGCAGTCCAGGGGGCTTTCGGCGATGTACACCGACATGCCGGTCTCCTGGGCGATCAAGCGGTCCAGGCCCTTGAGGAGGGCGCCGCCGCCGGTCAGCACAATGCCGTGGTCGATGATGTCGGCCGAAAGCTCGGGCGGGGTGCGCTCCAAGGTGGTGCGGATGGCGTCCAGCACATTGGAAAGAGGCTCCACCAGGGCTTCCCGGACCTCGTCGGGGTGGATTTGGATATTCTTGGGAAGGCCGTCCACCAGGTTGCGGCCCTTGATTTCCATGGGCTGCTCATCCTCATAGGGATAGGCGGAGCCAATGGTGATCTTGATATCCTCTGCGGTGCGCTCACCGATGAGGAGGTTGTATTTCTTTTTCACATACTGGATGATGGAGGAATCGAACTCGTCTCCCCCCGCCCGGACCGATTTGGCCGCCACAATGCCGCCCAGGGAGATGACCGCCACCTCGCTGGTCCCGCCGCCGATGTCCACCACCATGCTGCCGGTGGCCTCTGCCACGGGCAGGCCGGCGCCGATGGCCGCGGCCATGGGCTCCTCAATGATGGAGACCTGCCGGGCGCCCGCCTTGAAGGCGGCCTCCTTGACGGCCCGGCGCTCCACGGCGGTGACCCCAGAGGGGATGCAGATGATCACCCGGGGCCGGGCGAATTTGGAGCCGCCGCAAGCCTTGCGGATAAAACTTTGCAGCATGCTTGCCGTGATGTCAAAATCTGCGATAACGCCATCCTTCAAGGGGCGCACCGCCACGATGGAGCCGGGGGTACGGCCGATGACGTCCTTGGCCTCCTGGCCCACATACCGAACAGTGTCGGTGCGGGTGTCCACCGCCACAACCGAGGGCTCCCGCATAATGATGCCTTTTCCCTTCATAAAAATCAAGGTATTGGCTGTGCCTAGG
>ENA-ORUM01000950-ORUM01000950.1-human-gut-metagenome-genome-assembly--contig:-NODE-950-length-27922-cov-10.789357_pt1 | contig 27922 bp, 21 predicted proteins | sample MGYA00242083_ERZ509217 | MGnify/ENA primary metagenome ERZ509217 (study PRJEB26280, sample SAMEA2338831) | human gut metagenome | biome: human gut; feature: human-associated habitat; material: faeces...
CTCTGTCTGGACGCTATTCCGCTGTCAAAGTGCGCAAGAAATTGTACGTTACCCGCGGTGACGGAAGAGCGCCATATCTGCAATGGGTGCGGTTCCGACATCACGGGCAATGAGTCGGCACACCTTAAAGAAAACATCCTCAACGGCTGCGGCGGCTGGCATAGCGAGTTGAAGACCGTCCAGGCCGCCTGGGACGAGCAGGTCTTGGTCCGCGATGCCTGGGACGAGCAGGTGCTCGTGCGCGCGGCCTGGGACGAGACCGTGACCACGGGGTATAAGTGCTCCACCTGCGGTGCTACGAAGTAGGTCGGTCAGCGCTCGATGGTGGACCCCGAGAGACGATGGGGGCGGCGACGGACCCCGTAGCTGCCTTCTGGAAGCGCTCCCACGGGGAGCTTATGCGCGCGCTGCCTGCACATGCGGACGGAGAGCGGCGCCGTTCCGTAGCCCCCAGGGACCGGGAAGCTCCTTGCCGTCGGGCCCGACCCTGGCCCTCCGGGCCCGCACGACGCTCCCGTACGGGATGAACTCGCGGAGCCCGTCGCTGCCCGCGCGTCGCGTCGCGGAAGCCACGACGGCGCTCCCATGCCTCCCATGGCTCGCGCTCGACCACGTCGGCGACCCCTCTGCACTCAACCTTTCCATCTTCTACCCCCTCGTCATCGCCGTCGGCATAGTCGGGCTCCAGATCTATGGCCACTTTGCGCTTACCCGCCGACAGTCATCCGCGCCGCGAACACTCCCCGAAGGCCCCTAAGGCCGTGCGGGGCAAGATGGTGGCTGCGGAAGATGACGCGCAGAGCGCTCATTTTTGTACAAGCTACCTACATCTTGCAACTCGAAGAGCGGCTTTTCGCAGCCGGTGAGCATTGACGTGTCAATGCGAGAGCGCTTCGGCCGACAAACGTGGGCGACGCCGCCCGCGCTTGTCTGCCGCAGCGCGGCAAAAGGCGGGGTTTGAAAAAATAGGCAGGTAGACTTCCTGAAAGACGCTTACCTATTTTCGCAGGTCCCACCTCGGTCGGCTCCTAAAGCCGTTCGAAAGCAAGATGGTAGGGGATATACATGTGCGGAAACGCCGCATATGTATAGACACTACCTACATCTTGCAACTCGAAGAGCGGCCTTAGCCGGTGAGCACCGCCGCTACGGCGGTGCGAGAGCCTTTCCGGGTTGGAAACAGGGGTGCCGCCACCCCCGATTCCAGCCCGGAAAGGCGGGCAGCCCGGAGCGCTTCACGGGTATGGCCCGGAGGGGGCGATTCCGCTTGCCCCTCCTCCGGGCCTTGCCAAAACCGCCCGCCGTCCCTCGGGCTACCACCACAGATACGGGATGTCATAAGGTGGCGGCATGCGTAACTTCCCGAAATCAAGCGTTGCAAGCTCGTCATCCCTGGTGAGACATAGCCCCGTGGCGTGCAATCGCTCCCGGGCGCCTCGGTTTCCTCTGATCGTAACATCGCCTTCAGCGCTTCCTTTGTCTTCGCCGTTGCGATAAACGAATGCTCCTCCCCGGCCTCTTCGCCACCCCCGCTTAACCAAATCGCGGACATGGGCCCTATGCAAGCACGCCCAAATCTGGATGCAATTCAACCGCCAAGCCCTCCGCCTCATCCCGGCTCATGCCCTTGCTGCCCGGAATGGGGCCAGCGTGTTTCAGAGGTGACTGTATGTACCACATCCCCTCATCGCCGGCGCTTGTAACGAGGCCAATCTTGAGACCCATGCGCCTATTACCGCTGTTCCCGGCATCTGCGGTTCGCGCCTTCTCGGGAAAACGCCCTTCCCTCTGGTTCCAAGCATTGAGCTTGGCCCGCCAGTCGCCAATCGGCCTGCCTCTCTTGTCAAGCCAGTCGTTCGCATCGTAATAGTTGAAGAACTTCTCTGGGGAAACAACCATGTTGCAGTGCTCACAATAGGCCCTCACTTCATTGAGAGTCGGCGCGTGCGCCTTCACGCCTTCCTTCGAATTGGTCCCAAAGCTAGAGCTAGAGCTTACTTCTATATCTCTATCTGTATCTATGGGTGCGAGGTGGTTGGACGGCAACTGGACGGCCACCGCGCGGTGAGTCGCATCAGAGCCGCAGGTAGAGCGCATTTCCACGCCTAGGTTTTGCAGCAGGGCCGTTTCAGAATCGTTTTGGCTTTCTGGCAGAACCTTCGAATTCTTGGAAGCCATCGCCTGATTGCATCCCAGCTGCTCGACAGATTTTCTTCGCCTGTAATCGAGCTGGGGCCTTAGGGTCTCGAATACGAGCTTAGCCTTTTCCGGAAGCTCCGGCTCTTCCTCGTCAAGAAAGTAGTCCACAACTGCTCCGGCAACCTTCCACCACTGAGCGTTTGATAACGTTTTCTTGGCGCTGTCGCGCCACTCGCGCTCGAATTTGACGTAATGCGGCTTCGGCAAACCGTTACCATTGGCCATACCCTACTCACCTCCCCCGCAGCGGCGGCGGGAGCGCAGCCAATCCTCCAAGTCCTCGATCAGATACAGAACGGGGGAGCGGGGCGAGTCGCTGATGTGGACGTAAGCTGGCCCTTTGCCCGCGCACCGCCAATTGGCGAGCGTTTTAGGACGGACGCCGAGCGCACGAGCGGCGTCTTCGCTCGAAAGCGCCATCGGCACAACGGCGAGAATGAGCTTGTCGTGGTCTTTGTGTTTCATAACGGCCCTCCGTCCACTAAATAACGGAGAGTCGATATGAAAAAAGCGACACAGAGACGGGTCCTTACCCGTTCTCTGCCGTCGCTCCGTGTCTCTACCTGGACCGGCACATCCAGTGAACGACCTTTCTGACCGTCGCTGCCTTTCGTTCACAAAAATCGGATGCTGGAAGCTGTTTGCCCCATCTGTAGTGTGGGTTCGCTCGCCTCGAAGCGACGGTTACCAAGCCGTCGTCTTCTCTCGGGGTCTTATGCCTAGCGGTACTTTTCGCTAATAGCCGAACTTATGCGCATATCACGACGTTCGCGCAGCCCTGCGAGCACTTATTTTCTTTCACGGCTCCGTATACAACTATTTCGATTCTACCCCAGATTTCCCGCTGTATCCAAGCCAATGGAACACCCTATTCATATTTGAAAGGAGGGACAATAGTGGGGACAACCGCCGTTAGTTAGTTCCGAAAATAAAAAATTACCTGCGTTTCCGCAGGTAATTAATGGTTCTTGGTCGCGGGGGCAGGATTTGAACCTACGACCTCCGGGTTATGAGCCCGGCGAGCTACCAGACTGCTCCACCCCGCAATATCTGGTGCACCTCTGGTGCAAGAAGATATATTACGATGTGAGGTCTTTCAATTCAAGCAGAATCTTAATTGTGTGTGCATTTCCACATTTCAGGGAGTTGCGGCATGCGGACGACCAGGTCGGTAGAAGATTGGCCGGTCGGCGTCGCATATGAGTCGGCGTCGCTGGGTGTGTTCGCTGCTGCAAATATGGAGTTACACGGGGCCAAGATTTACCCAACGCCGCCGCGAGGCAGTTTATTCACCCCTCCACAGTTTAGGAGATTGTCTGGTATTGATGTTTACATACCACAGGGGCCAATCCGGGCACCGCTCGGCTGTTACAATGTGCCATCAGTGGGAAAAGGCTAGTCTTGCGGCGGTGCGCGCCTGGGCGGGCCGATGGCCATAGCTTTGCGGGTGAACGCGCCGCGTGCGTCTGGCCACGACCTGTGGTGCGCCGATTTCTGCGACGGCATCTTCCGCCTCATACGGTAATCATCGTTGCAAAGGAGCGCCCCCATGTGTGGAATCGTTGGCTACACCGGTTTCAGCCAAGCGAAAAACGTACTCATCGATGGCCTTAAACGGCTCGAATATCGCGGCTACGACTCGGCAGGCATCGCCCTCGAGCGGCAGTCTGCCTCCGCCATGGAGCTCGACGTGCACCGTCGCGTTGGGAAGGTGGCCGGGCTCGAGTCCGAGCTCGAGCACGTCGACACCGCATCGACCTGTGGCATCGGTCATACTCGTTGGGCAACGCACGGCCGCCCGAGCGTCGCGAACGCGCATCCTCACACGAGCTGCGACGGTAGGATCGCCGTCGTGCACAACGGTATCATCGAGAACTTCGCAGAGCTGCGCGAGGAGCTTGAACGTCGGGGTCATCGCTTCACGAGCGATACCGACACCGAGGTTTTCGCCCATCTTATCGAAGAGGCTTACGAGGGACGTCCCGCAGACCCAGCAACGGGCGAGCCCGCCCAGCCTGGCTCGCACGACCTTATGGCTGCGGTGCGCGAGGCGACAACGCATGTGGTGGGCGCGTATGGCCTCGCTGCGCTGTGCGCCGACGAGCCCGGCGTCATCGCTGTGGCTCGCAAGGACAGCCCCATCATCATCGGGCGCGGCGAGGACGGCAGCTACGTTGCCTCGGATGTCATCGCGGTCATCGACGCGACGCGCGATGTCGTGGTGCTCGAGGACGGCCAGTTCGCTCGTCTCACGCCGGAAGGAATCACCTACACCGATGCCGAGGGCGCGGCGATCGAGCCGGCCATCACGCACATCGACTGGGACATCGACATGGCTGAAAAGGGTGGCTACCCCGATTTCATGCTCAAAGAGATTCGCGAGCAGCCTCGCGTGGTGCGCGACACGCTGGTGGGCCGCATGATCGGCGGAGAGCTGGATATCGACGAGCTCGGCCTTACCTACGAAGAGCTCAACCTTATCGACCGCGTGTACGTGATCGCATGCGGCACGAGCTACCATGCGGGCCTCATCGCTAAGAACCTCATCGAGATGTGGGCGCGAATCCCGTGCGAAGTGGAGGCGGCGAGCGAGTTCCGCTACCGTAACCCCATCATCACGCCCTCGACGCTGGTCGTTGCGGTGAGCCAGTCTGGCGAGACGGCCGACACGCTGGCGGCCATCCGCGACGCCCGCATCAAAGGGGCCAAGGTGTTCGGCATCACCAACGTTGTGGGAAGCCCCGTGGCGCGCGAGAGCGACGGCGTCATCTACACCAAGGCCAATAAAGAGATCGCGGTGGCGTCTACCAAGAGCTTCATTGGACAAGTGGTTTCCCTCACGCTGCTTTCTCTGCTACTTGCGCAGGTAAAGGGCAAGCTCACGACGGGCCAGGTCCGCATGCTCTTCCGTGAGCTGGGCGACACGGCCGAGCAGATCCAATGGATTTTCGATACGCAGGCCGAGGCGGTCCATGAGGCGGCGCTTGCCTGCAAGGACGCCCACTCCGCGCTGTTCGTGGGGCGCGGCATGGGTGCGGCCATCGCGCACGAGGGTGCGCTCAAGCTCAAAGAGATTAGCTACCTGCACGCTGAGGCGTATGCTGCAGGGGAGATGAAGCACGGCCCCATCGCGCTTATCGACCCTGGCTTCCCCGTGATCGCGGTGACCACCAAGAGCCCCACCTACGATAAAACCGTGTCGAACCTCAAAGAATGCGAGGCACGCGGGGCAAAGATTATCGTTGTGGCTACCGAGGGCGACGAGGACATCAAGCAGATTGCCGACCATGTGATCTACATTCCGCCGGTGCGCGATGCGTTTTGCCCCATTACGGCGACGGTGCCGCTCCAGCTCCTGGCGCGTGAGGTTGCCATCATGCGCGACTGCGATGTTGACCAGCCCCGCAACCTTGCCAAGAGCGTGACGGTGGAGTAGGGCTCAATGCAAGCCTGGCGATTGCCTAGCTCCTGATGCAGCATGGCGTTTGCGCGGCCCCTGGATGGACTCATCCGGGGGCCGTTTTGGGCCTCGTGCCTAAAACGTTTTGATACATCAGGGCAAATCGCTGCGCCATTCATCAAGCAGCGCACGGTAGGATTCGGCGTAGGTGCTGCCCTGTTGCCAGATAAGCGTGAAATCATGGTGCGCGGCGCAGTCGGCTGGCGTTAGGTCTACCAGCTCACCGCGGGAAAGCTCCTCGCTTACGGCTACGCGGTAGATGAACGTGATGCCCCGGCCCACGCGAACGAACTCTTTGATAACGGGGATGCTTGCGACCTCGATAACCGCAGCGAAGTCGCCGAGCTCAAGCCCTTGCGCCGCTAGCATGCGTTCCAAGATTTCGCGTGTTCCCGAGCCTTTTTCGCGCACGATAATCGGGTGCGCGAGAAGGTCGGAGAGAGCGTGCGCGCTCTGGGCCTTGCGCGGAGAGGCTACCGCGACGTACGGTTCCGTGGAAAGCGCGGAGCCGTCGAAGGAGCTGCGGTCGTACGGTCCCTCCACAAGCGCGAGGTCGAGCTCGCCCATTTCGAGCGAGGTGAGCAGATCGCGGGTATTTGCGCTCCTAAGATGCACGGTCTGCTCGGGATGGCGCTGCGCATGCTTGGCGAGCAGACGGGGCGCGACGTAGTCCGCGATGGTGCGGGTGCATCCTAGGCGAAGCGGAGCGGCCGTGGCGCTATCGAGCCGACGAAGCTCGTCGATGATACGCGCTTCGTCGTTTGCCATAACGGAAAGCCGCCGGTAGAGAAGGTCTCCTGCAGGCGTGGAACGAACGGCGCGCCCGCGCGTCTCGAAGAGGCTGCAGCCAACCCGGGCTTCCAGCTGCTTGATGTGCTGCGAGACCGCGGGCTGCGTGATGTGGAGCTCCTCCGCGGCGCGCGTGAAGCTCCGCAGGCGGTAGGCAATGATGAAGGTATGCGCGCGGTAATCGAGCATGGCCTGGTCCTAAGCATAAAGAATTCTTATATATAAATAAGTATAACGATAGAAATAATTATATATAGCTCATCTACCATGATGGCCGAACGTACATGCCAGATTGAAGGGGAGCGTATGGATTTGGTCAAGGATGCGAGGCATATTTGGAAGGGCCTTCTGTTTTGCCTGGTTATTGCGGTGCCGGCATGGCTGCTGGGCAAGCAGTTCGAGGTGATTGGCGGGCCGGTGTTCGCAATCCTCATAGGCATGGTGCTGGCGCTCGTTGTGCCCGGTTCGTCGGCGGCTCCGCTCGAGGCGGGCGTGAAGTTTACCTCGAAGAAAATTCTCCAATATGCGGTGATCCTTTTGGGCTTTGGCCTTAACCTGGCCCAGATTGCACAGGTCGGCGCCACGTCGCTCCCCATCATCGTGAGCACTATTGCCACCTCGCTCATTATTTCCTTCGTGCTTTGCCGAGCGCTTCGCATCCCGAGCAAGATCTCGACGCTCGTGGGCGTAGGCTCCTCCATTTGCGGGGGCTCTGCCATCGCAGCTACCGCTCCGGTTATCGACGCGGACGACGAGGAGATTGCGCAGGCTATTAGCGTGATTTTCTTGTTCAATGTGATCGCGGCGCTCGTGTTCCCCACGCTCGGCGGCATGCTCGGCCTTTCGAACGAAGGGTTCGGCCTCTTCGCGGGCACGGCGGTAAACGACACTTCGTCGGTGACGGCTGCCGCGGCGGCATGGGATGGCATGCATCCCGGCGCCAACACGCTCGATTCCGCCACGATCGTCAAGCTTACGCGCACGCTCGCTATCATCCCCATCACGCTGGTGCTTGCGTTTTGGCAGGTGCGGAAGGCCAAGCGCGCTGCCGCCGAGGGCCGTACCGAGGACGCGCAGGCTGCGGGCAGCTTCGATCTTAAGAAGATCTTCCCGTTCTTCATCCTGTTCTTTGTGCTGGCAAGCATTATCACCACGGTGTTATCGCTGCCCGCCGCGGTTACCGCGCCTATCAAGGAGCTGAGTAAGTTCTTTATTGTCATGGCCATGGCGGCGATTGGTTTCAACACGAACATCGTCAAGCTCGTTCGCACGGGCGGCAAACCCATCTTCATGGGGGCCTGCTGCTGGGTGGGCATCGCCGCGGTGAGCTTGGGCATGCAGCATCTTCTTGGTATCTGGTAAGGGCGCGCATGGCCCGGCGAAGACAAACCGTCAGCCTTACAGCGAAATGCTGCCTGACCTGCGAAAAGCAACTGGAAGGCGCCTTGCGGTTGCCTCAAATTTCAAAAAATGCAGCCCTCTGGTTGGTAGAATAGGAGCCAACGCACCCGTACTCTGATGGTGCCGGCAACGTATCAGCCGCTCCGTCGCATCCGGTCGCCCCTGGCCTGCGCGCGGAGCCACAACGAGAGGCACCGCCATGGGTTTCCGCGAAAATCTTCAACACCTCCGCGCTACGCGCAACATGACGCAAGAGCAGCTCGCCATGTTGCTGGGAGTTTCACGCCAAAGTGTGACCAAGTGGGAGGCCGCGAAAAGCTATCCAGAGATGGACAAGCTGCTTAAGATATGCCAGATCTTCGAATGCAGCTTGGATGATCTTGTAACGGGCGATGTGGCCGCTCTCGCGGGCAACGCGAGCTCGGTGAACGGGACGCAGGTGCCCGTTCCCGACGGGCCTCCGCAAGATATCTGCGGCTACGACGAGCACCAGCGCATGATGGCGTTCAAGGTTCCTACGGGCGTCGCCGCGATCCTTGTCATGTGCGGCATCGCGTTTCTCTTTGAGGGGAGCTTCTCCTTCATGGGCGGCGACGCCGACACGCTCATGATCGTGCTCATCTTGCTGGGCGTGCTCGTTGGCTTGGCGTTTACCGTGCCCGCAGGCATGGAGCATGCGGCGTTCATGAAGGCGCATCCCTATATCGAGGATTTCTATACGGAGGACGACCGTGCCTCCGCTCGGCGCGACCTGTCGCGCGCAATCGTCGCCGGGATTGCGGCCATCTTTGTGGGCGTGGCGTGCATCATGGTATTCGGCGAGCATCGCGATACCGAACGTCAGGGTCTCTGCCTGCTCATGTTGTTCGTCGCACTGGGTGTTTGGCTTATCGTGCGGTACGGCATGCTTTTCGGCCGTATGAACATCGCTGAATACAACAAGAGCGCGGCGGAAGAGCTCGAGATGGAAGACATCGTGAACGCTCAGGTAGAAGACGAGATCCGCGATGCCATGATCGCTCATAAGCGGTCCAACAAGAAGCTCGGCGCCATCTGCGGGGCCATTATGATTGCTGCGACGATTATTGGACTTGCCCTGCTCTTCATACCGGTGTTCTCCGCAGCCGATCCTTCAGATTTCGACCCGGTTGGCACGTCCGCCATGTGGTTTTGGGTGGCGTGGCCTGTGGGCGGCATGATTTGCGGAATCGTTGCAGTGCTGATGGAGGGCTTCTCTCGCGAGAAGTAGACGGGCTAGCGCAGCGCGCGTGCCCTCTGGAGCGCATTGCCCCAACTTATGGAGATGATGCATAGAGCGCCCGTCCACCCCGTATGCCAGACCGCCCACCAGATTGTATGCATGAGAAGCCCTTACGACGGGTTTACTAAAAACAGACGGTTTTATCGGCCTGGCGCCCGGGAGGCGCCCGAAGCAAGGAGGATATCATGGGGCTCAAAGCTGAGGAGGCGCTCGACTTCGACTTCGAAGGGTTCCTTGGATACCTGCGCTCGAAGACCCGCGTATTCATGGATGTTGATGGTGACCAGTACTACATCACCCACACCGACGGATACTGGCGTGTGCAGGATTGTTCCAAGTTGAACGATAAGGGCCGTTTTACCGATTGCTCCGAGCTCGTGGCTACCATGCCGGAGATTATCGAGCTCCCGTGGCGCGATGGGAAAAGCATCCACGATTTGTTCCCTGGCGCAACATTCTATGAGTCGATTCAAGAAGGTTGGGAGAAATAGTAGCTGGTAATGCTGACTATTCGGCTCGCGGCATCGCAGGAAGGCAGGCCGCAGAGCCACCCCGCTATGAGCCGCCGACGCATACCCCGAGCGTCGGCGGCTCTTTTGGTTTGAGGATTGGACATGGCGCAAATTTGGCTAAAGATTGCCAACCTGGGGAGATATTAAATACTCCAAGACGTGAATCGTTGACTTTAATCCGAAATCGGACTAAAATTCCGTGCATTGTGAACGATGGGCTTCACGTTGGGCGGCCGGGCCTGCGGGCTGCAGGCCGGCGGACGCACGGCTGCTTGGAGAGGAGCGAGCATGCCTGCCTACGGCTTTCGGGCATGAGGTCGCTTCCGATCTGCGGCGGGCTCCGGGAAGTTGCCGAGCTGCGGCTTCCGGGCCGGCGCCGCGCCCCCACGTGGAGCGGAACCAGCATGCCCGCCCACAGCCTCCGAGCTTGCGAGTGCATGCTTGCGTGCGGAGCGGAGCAGGCCCAGCCCGACGCCCGAAGGTTCGTAGACGTATGGAAAACAGCGAGAGGAGGCTTGTGCCATGGGAGATAGCCAGCATGTTAGCGAGCAGAGCCTTGCCGCGAGCTTGTCCGGCGTGGAGACGACTCCGCTTGCGCTCGACCTGCTCTACAACGAAGTCGACAAGCTCTACCATGCATATGCGCGCGGTTGCGGGCTCTCGGATTGCGCCTATGGATGCTCTACGATATCGAGCGCGCTGGCGGCGAGCTGCCACTTGCCCGGCTTACAGAATCGTGGTCGTATAGCAAGCAGACCATCAATTCGGCCCTTAAGGTGCTGCAGGAGCGCGGCCTCATAGCGCTGACGTTCATGGAAGGCAGCCGCAAGAGTAAGCTGGCGGCCTTCACCGAAGAGGGGCGCGCGTTTTCTGCCGAGCGCATCGTTCCTGCCATTCGCGCGGAGGAGCGTGCGTTCTCGTCGCTGACCGAGCAGGAGCGTTCCTTGCTGGTGCAGTTGGTGCGTCGCTATATCGATGCGCTTGAGCAGCAGATCTTGGCGTGCGCGCCAGAAGCCTGCGTTCCCACCTAGCGCCATGCACTCCTAGGGCGTGTAGGCGCCACGATGCGGATGCATTTCAAGCGTCCGTTCCTTCTTTGACCTTATGCTATTCCAAGGAAAAGGAGCCTTGCGTATGCGCACGTTGCTGCGTTTCCTCAAGCCATATCGTCTGCAAGTAGCGGGGGTGCTTGGAGCGCTCGGCCTTAACCTGCTGGGCGTGCTGCTGGTGCCCACGATCCTTGCCAACATGATCAACATCGGCGTCTCCTCGAGAGATTTCGATTACCTGGTTCAGCAAGGGCTTGTCATGCTCGTTGCGGCGCTCATCTCGGGCGGCGGAGCATTTGCAAACAACTACCTCTGCGCCGATCTTGCCACCAAGGTTGGCCGCGACATTCGCACTGCGGTCTATGACGCGTCGCTCGCGTTCTCGGGCGGCGACTTCGAGCAGTTTGGCACGGGCTCGATGATCCCGCGCACGCTTGGCGACGTGAACGTCATTCAAACCGCGCTCAGCATGAGCATCCAGATGATCCTTCCCGTACCGTTTGCAGCGGTAATCGGCGTGGTGCTGGCATGCAGCATCGACATGCAGATGGGCCTGCTGCTTGCCGGGTTCATCGCGGTGGTTGCGGTGATCGCTGTCGTGAGCGTGAAAAAGGCCGCCCGCATCTTCCAGCGTCTCCAGCGCTTCATCGACCGCATGAACGTGCGCCTGCGCGAAAGTATCACGGGCGTGCGCGTGATTCGCGCCTTTGGCAAGGAGTCGGCTGAGCGGGAAAGCCTCGACGATGCCTTCGGCACCTATGCGAGCAGTGCCATCAAGGTCAACTGGATCTTTGCCACGCTCGATTGCTCAGCGTTCTTCGTGATGAATCTGGCCGAGGTCTCGATTTTGTGGCTCGGCGGCAATCGCGTGGGCGCGCATGCTATGCAGATTGCTTCGATTTCTGCGTGTATCGAGTATGCGATGCTCATCCTGTTCTTCATCATGATGGCGCAGATTTGCATGCTCACCCTGCCGCGCGCGCTCGTGTGCTTGGAGCGTTGCCGCGAGGTTATCGAATGTGAACCGTCCATCAAGGACGCCGCGCCGCTGGAGGCCGCCGCGCATGACGGGGTTGGCGTGCCGGAGCGCTCCCTCGCTTCGTTCGAGGCACACGAGGCGGGCGCAGGAGCCGAGGCCTTGCCAAGCGGCCATGCCCGCACCGACAGGCCGGACGTGGTGGCGCATTCCGGTAACGTGTCGTTCCGTTTTGCCGATGCGAGCGAAGATACGCTGCATCACCTCAACTTCTACCTGAGGCGCGGCACGACGACGGCGATCATCGGACAGACGGGCTCGGGCAAGTCGACCATTGCCAAGCTCATGCTGCGCTTCCATGACGTGACGGATGGCGAGCTGACCGTGTGCGGCAGCGACGTGCGCACCATCACCCAACAGGAGCTCCGCGACCACATCTCGTATGTGCCGCAGAAAGCTTGGCTCTTCAGCGGAACCATCGCGGACAACCTGCGCGACGGCAAGGCGGATGCTTCGGATGAAGAGCTGTGGCATGCGCTCGACGTGGCGCAGTCCGGCTTCGTGCGCGAGCTGCCCGACGGCCTCCAGAGCCGCGTGGCCCAGGGAGGAACCAATTTCTCGGGCGGTCAGCGCCAGCGCCTCTCCATCGCTCGTGCGCTCGTGCGCCCGGCCGACCTCTACATCTTCGACGATTCGTTCAGCGCGCTGGACTTCAAGACAGACGCGGCGCTGCGTCACGCGCTCCAGACGGAGGTTGCCGACGCCGCGGTGCTCATTATCGCGCAGCGCATCAACACGATTCTTACCGCCGACCAGATCATCGTGCTCAAAGACGGCTGCATCCAGGGCTTGGGCACGCACGAGGAGCTTATGCGCAGCTGTACGGCCTATCAGGAGATTGCGCGCTCGCAGCTGCGCGAGGAGGAGCTCGCAGAGCTGACGGGAGAGGACCGCGAGCAGGTGCCCGCCGCAGATGGTGCAGCGATGAAGGGAGGTGAGTAACCATGGCAGAGGAGAAGAACCTGACCAACAGCCAGGCGGCGCAGGGGAACGCGCCCGAGCCCACACGAGATGAGGAGCAGGAGCTTGAGGTGCCGCGCGATGCCTTTGGCGTGGTGCGTCGGCTTTGGAAGACGTCGCGCCGCGAGCACTGGCGCTTCGCCGTGGTGCTCGTCTGCGTTCTTTGCTACACCGTGGCGCAGATCGCCGCCCCCGCATACAGCGCGCATGTCATCGACCTGCTTTGGACCGAGATCCAGGCCAGCTTCGCCGAGGGCCGCGGCTTCACGATCGGCTGGGACGCCGGCGGCCGCGAGATCCTTGTTTACCTGGGTATCTGGACGGCAGCCTGGGGGTTCTACACCATTCAGAGCTTCACCATGGCGAGCTTTGCGGAGCGCCTCAACCTCACGCTGCGCCAAGAGCTCGCGCAGAAGCTCAACGTGCTGCCTCTCAAGTTCTACGACGCCAACAAGCCTGGCGACATCATGAGCCGCGTGACGAACGACCTTGACAAGGTTTCCGAGGTCATGCAGCGCGGGCTGCTCTCGATGATGGTCTCGGTTGGCTCGGTTATCGGCGCGATCATCATGATGCTGCGTTACAACTGGATTCTCACGGCGATCTTCGCAGCGTTTGCAGCCGCCTCCATCCTCATGACGCGCGCCGTATCCAAGCGCACGCTGGTGCTTGCTTCCGAGCAGCAGCGCGCGGTTGGCCTGCTTACCGGCCACGTTGAAGAGGCGTACTCCGGTCGCATCGTCATCAAGGCGTTCAATCGCGAGCAGGCCAGCTCGGCGCGCATCCACGAGGCGGCGCAGGAGCTCGCCGACGCCATGCGCAAGACGGATTTCATGACCAACGTGGTGGCGCCCATGGTGCGGTTCTTGGTGCGGCTCTCGCAGGTCATCCTAGCGCTCGTTGGTTGCGGCTTCCTCATGCGCGGCCAGCTCACCATCGGTCGCTTGCAGGCGTTCTTCCAGTACGTCAACACGGCGGCCGAGCCGCTCACCCAGTTCTCGCTCACGATGAACCAGCTGCAGAGCGCGCTGGCGGCGGTGGAGCGCGTATACGATATTCTCGATGAGGAGGAGATTGAGCCCGACCCGAAGGTGCCCGCCACCGTTCCGCAGCCCGTGCGCGGCCGCATCGCCTTCGAGCACGTTCGCTTTGGCTATAACCCGGAGAAGCCGCTCATGCACGACGTAAGCTTCGTAGCGGAGCCGGGCCAGAAGGTGGCCATCGTTGGTGCCACCGGTGCTGGAAAGACGACGCTCATCAACCTGCTTATGCGCTTTTACGAGATCGACGGCGGCCGCATCACGCTCGACGGGGTGGACACGCATGCCATGACGCGCGCCGACCTGCGCCGGAATTTTGGTATGGTGCTGCAGGACGCTTGGCTGCGCGAGGGCACGATTGCCGAGAACATCGCGTATGGCTGCCCCGGTGCCTCGCGCGAGGAGATAATCCAGGCGGCAAAGACCGCGCAGGTTGACTTCTTCGTGCGCACGATGCCGCATGGCTACGACACGCGGCTCGCTAACGATGCCGAGAGCATCAGCCAGGGCCAGCGTCAGCTGCTCACGATTGCGCGTGTACTGCTTGCCAATCCGGCGATTCTCATCCTGGACGAGGCGACCTCGAGCGTGGACACCCGCACGGAAAAAGCCATCGTGCAGGCCATGGAGGCGCTCACGCAGGGGCGCACGAGCTTCGTGATCGCGCACCGGCTTTCCACCATCGTGGATTCGGACCTCATCCTGGTGATGGATCACGGAACCATCATCGAGCAGGGCACGCATGAAGAGCTGCTCGCCGCCGGCGGCGCGTATGCGGAGCTCTATAACGCTCAATTCGCATAGGTTTTTCGACCCGGGCGGCCTTCCAGAGCGCCCCACCTTGCCCTTCACTCGTCGGTCACCACCGCTAGGTGCGTTCCCTCCTCGTTCAGGGCAATCTGGGGCACTCTGGAAAGGCCGTTGCCATGGTGGACGGCGAGCCGTTGCCGTGATAGACGGCAATCTTCGGGCGGTATTTACGCAGTTAGACAGCGGATTTTCCCTGCAAGTGCGTAAAACCGCCCGAGCCCTCAGCGGGACGCTGTCGCCCTCCCCGCTACAGATTGCTCGGATCTTCCCCGGTCATGGGGATGGGCTTGCCGGGGGCGCGCAGGCTCGTTAAGGCGGTGTAGTCGCCGCCGGCGGTGGTGGGGCGCATCTCGCCCGGGGCGAACCAATCGAGCGCGCAGTCGATCCATGCGTTCCAGAACGGCCACTCGTGCCCGCCGATGCCCGGCTCCCAGTACGTCACGTCGAAGCCGGTGTCGCGCAGAAGCTTGACCACCTCGCGGTTGTTCTCGCACAGGTTGTCATGCAGGCCGCACGCCACGTAGAAGTTGGGTTTGGGCAGCTCGGGCTCGCTTTCGAACCGCTCGGCCAGCGCCACGTAATCCTTTTCCGTGCCAATGACCGTGTCAAGGTCGCCGAAGAACCGCTCATAGTACTTGCGCTTGCGCGGCGAGTGCGAGTCGACGGCGTCGAGGATGCGGTCGCGCATGAAGGCGCCCGAAAGCATGATGATGCTGCCGAAGCGGTCGGGCCGAAGCATGCCGTTGATGAGCGCCGTATACGCGCCGATGGAGATGCCGGCCAGCGCCGTGTCCTCGCGCTTGGCGGAGAGGGGAAAGAGCTGCCGCGTAATGGTGATGAGCTCTTCGCTGATGAACTTGCCGTGCCACTCGTTGATTTCGGGCTTATTGAGGTAGAGGCCGTCTTCGCCGGAAGGCATGATGAGTGCCACATCGCGAGCTTCGGCCGTCTCGACCACATGCGTCTTGTCGATCCAGTCGACGTCTTGGCCGAAGAGCCCGTGAAGCAGATAGACGGTGCGATACGGGCCGCGGCGCTTTTTGGCGCGCTTGTCGCCGTCCATCTTGTCGACGGGGATCACGGCGGTAAGCACAACGTTGCGCTTGAGGTACTCGGAGTAGAAATCGACGCGGAGCAGTGCCATCTCAATCTCCCTTCGTGCGGGCGTCGAGCCTAACGAGGCAGCCAGTCGAGCGCCTGGGGCAGCGCGGTGTTCCAGAAGGTCCAGTCGTGGCCACCGGGCATCTCGCGCTGCTCAACTTCGATGCCGGTGCCTCGCAGGCGCTCGGCGAGTGCGCGATTGGGTTCGGCGAGCGGGTCATTCGACCCCCATGCCATGAAGACGCGCGGCCTGGGGCGGTCGCAATAGACCACGTCGGCAGCCAGGCGGCGCGGGTCCTTGTCGCTATCGATGACCTGGGTTAGGTCGCCAAAGGTGGATTCCAGGAAGTTGCGGCTCAGGAAGAAGACGTCGTCGTTGATGAGGCGGTCGAAGTCTCCCAAGATCATGGCGGAGGAAAGAGCGATGATACCGCCGAAGTTCTCGGCATACTTGAAGCCGTTCCGGAGCGCACCGTACGCCCCCATGGAGATGCCGCCGATGAACGTGTCCTCGCGGAGCCGCGAGATGGGGAACATGCGGCGGGCGGCTTCGACGAGCTCGAGCCCCACATAGCGACCGTAATAATTGTGGGTTTCGGGATGGTCGAGGTAGAACGCGTTGTAGCCGGACGGCATGATGACCGCGAGGCCGCGTTCCTCGGCGAATGTGCGGATGCGCGTTTCGGACATGAAGTCCGTATGGTTGCCGGAGATGCCATGAAGCAGAAAGAGCGCTTTGAACGGCGGCTTCTCTGCGGGCATGGGCGTGCGGTCCCACGATGCGGGGTCTTGACGGCGCATATAGTCGAACCCCATGGCGTCGCCGGGGCAATCGGTGGGGAGAATAACGTCAAGCGTGGTGGTGCGCATGAGCGAGGTGGAGTAGAAATCTACGCTAAGGCGAGCCATGCAGCCTCCTCTTACGTGCTGGCTGCCCCGGTTTGCGGGGCGTGCTGACAACAAACTCGATATCGTCAGTATACTGCGCCCGGCCGCTTGCTTTTCGCGGATGTGCCATTTGGGCGAACGTTCCGGCCAGCGGCTGGGCGCCTTCGACCGGCGCGGGGGCCGGGGCCCTCGATCGGCGCTGGGGCCGGCGCGCTTTACCCGGCTTGTTCAGCCCCGCATGATTTCCACGGTTTTGTCGATACTTTCGATGAGCAGGTCCGCCGGCGACAGGTCTTTTCTCATAACGGACGTGTCGATAAAGGGGCGGCGCATGCAGAAGTCGATGGCCTGCCGGGCATGGGGCGAATCGAGAACCCTGGCGTATCCGCTGCTCATGAGGCAGCCAGCGACATCGCCGGCAAGGTCATGGCGGCCCATGGCGAGAAGTGTCGCCAGAAGGCGCGTTACCTCGTCGGGCGAGAGGCGGCCTGGAAGCGCGATGGTCCCACGGCTGAGGCACTCCGCCCAGCGAACGTTGGCGTGTCCTTGGGCGAGCACGCGAGCGCCTTCGGGCGTGAGCCGGGTTCCAAGGTCTACCAGCATCGCGCGCCCCAGCATGACGGCGATCATCATGGCGCACGCCACAGCCGAGCCCGCTGTTCCAGGCTCGAGGAGTGCGAGCGCCGGTCCGAACAGGCACCAGAGGCAGGTGAACACCGTGATGGGCCAGCTAAAGACGATACGGTAGAGCGCCCCCGGCCGCCGCGTAAGCCCAAGCGCGACGAGGTCGTCTGCCATCAGAACGAGAAATGATCCTAGGGGGCGGTAGGCGTCGGAAGCGCGGCTATAGAGCTCCTCCAGGTTCGCGCGAGAGGCCTGGGGAGGCATGACGAGCCTGAGCGCGTCGGCGTCGTATTGCTGCTCGCTACCGGAGCGCGCACGCGCGCGGTTGTCGGAGGCACTCGCGCCGCGCGCCTCCTGGCTTGGGCGCGTGAGCCAAAGGTGGGCGCCGAAGGCGTGAACGCGCTCGTCGCGCACGGCTTTTCGGCGTCGGCGGCGCCTGTGATTCTCGGCGACGACGGGCCCCTCTTCGCCGTCTTCCAACAAGGTCGATTCCGCATCCGCCGTTCCGCGGGGCACCTTGTCCTCGAATCTGACCTCCCCGCGCCCAATCATGGCCACGACGGCACCGAGCGCCGTTTCGTAGGCGTTGCTCTCATTGCCCCTCCTTGTCTCGTCGTGGCATCGCAGCGCGCCAAGGAGCACGGGGTGCAGGTTGGGGGCGGTGGGCGTCGCATCGATGTCGGCTGGAAGCGGGACGGCGCGTGCTCGGGAGCGCCGGTCGGAAATGACGCAGAGGAGCAGGTAGACTACGGGAACACCCCACGCGATGGCAAGGCCGATAAGCATGGCGGCAAGTTGGGCGATTGAAGGGGTCATGGGCTGGGCTTCCTGTTTAGCTTCTCAGATATCCCCCCAGTGTAGGCCACGCTTCGCAGCAAGCTGGGCCTTTGGCGAAGTCCTTACCAAGCGCTTACGGCGTGCGGCGGAGGAGCGTTATATGCGCGCGCCAATAACAGAAAATCTTATATATAGAGACTTAGATTTATGAATAGAGAAGCTTAAGAGCGGAAACAATAGCCACGATAGAACAGACGCCGCTCCGTAGGGCGGCATGGTTCGCCGGCCAACAACAAGGTCGGGACGACGACGGGGCTGGATGGCTTGCCAGCCCGCTCCGAAGCCGACGCAACCCCGGCCCTGCACCAAACCTGGCGAACCGCATGCAAGAGAGGTGATTCGCATGAGAATCGACAAGCTGGCAATGACATCGAGGGAGGCGCTCCAGGCGGCCATCGGCATCGCGGGTGACGCCGAGGCTGGCGCCGTCGAGCCCATCCATCTGCTTTCGGCGCTGCTCACGAGCGGCGAGCGCAACATCTCGGTCATCATCGAGCGCATCGGTGCCGATCCGGCGCAGCTCAGCCGCGCGACGCAGGAAGCCATCGACCGCGCCCCCAAGGTAACGGGTGATGGTACCCAGGTCGGGCTTTCGCGCGACCTCGTGCGCGTGCTCGAGCGCGCTGAGAAGCACGCGGGCAAGATGGGCGATAGTTTCGTGGTAACCGAGCACCTGCTCATGGCCCTTGCTGAGGACAAGGGCGATGCAGGCCGTGTGCTCAACGACGCCGGCGTAACGCGTGAGCGTATCGAGGAGGTCTACCAGGAGCTTCGAGGCGACGATCGCGTTACCTCTGCAGAAGACAAGGCGCAGTTCGAGGCGCTTGAGCAATATGGCCGCAACGTGTGCGACCTGGCGCGTGCCGGCAAGCTCGACCCGGTGATCGGTCGCAGCGAAGAGATCCGCCGCACCATCCAGGTGCTCAGCCGCCGCACCAAGAACAACCCCGTGCTCATCGGCGAGCCCGGCGTGGGCAAGACCGCCATCGTGGAGGGCATCGCTCAGCGCATCGTGGCCGGCGACGTGCCGAGCACCCTGCGCGACAAGGACCTCATCGAGCTCGACATGAGCGCGCTCGTGGCTGGTGCCAAGTATCGTGGCGAATTCGAAGACCGCTTGAAGGCCGTGCTCAAGGAAGTCGAAAAATCCGAGGGCCGCGTAATCCTCTTCATCGACGAGCTTCACACCATCGTGGGCGCGGGTGCCACCGAGGGCTCCATGGACGCGGGCAACATCCTGAAGCCCGCGCTCGCCCGCGGCGACCTGCATGCCATCGGCGCGACGACGCTCGATGAGTATCGCAAGTACATCGAGAAGGACGCGGCGCTCGCCCGCCGTTTCCAGACCGTGTTCGTGGGCGAGCCGAGCGTGGAGGACACCATTTCCATCCTGCGCGGGCTCAAGGAGAAGTACGAGATCTTCCACGGCGTGCATATCGCGGACAACGCGCTTGTGGCGGCGGCGGACCTCTCGGACCGCTATATCGCCGACCGCTTCCTGCCCGACAAGGCTATCGACCTGGTTGACGAGGCGGCGAGCCGCCTTCGCATGGAGCTTGACTCCATGCCCGCCGAAATCGATGCGACGGAGCGCCAGCTCACCCAGATGCAGATCGAGGAGCAAGCGCTCATGAAAGAGGCCGACGATGCCTCGAAGGAGCGCCTGCAGTCGCTTCGCCAGGAGATGGCTGAGGTCCAGGAAAAGCTCAACGTGCAGAAGGCAGGCTGGCTCAACCAAAAGAACGCTATCGACCGCGTCCAGGAGCTCAAGGGCAAGCTGGACGAGGCCCGCGGCGAGGAAGAGCGCGCTACGCGCGATGGCGACTTGGCGCGCGCGAGCGAGCTGCGCTACGCGGTGATTCCGGGCTTGGAGCACGACATGCAGGCTGCCGAAGCCGAGCTCGATGAGCAGAAGGAGCGCGGGGGTGGCCTTAACGAGCAGGTGACTTCCGACGAGATCGCCGAGGTGGTGAGCGCGTGGACCGGCGTGCCTGTGTCGAAGATGATGCAGGGCGAGCTCGAGAAGCTCTCCCATCTCGAGGAAGAGCTGCATAAGCGCGTGATCGGGCAGGATGAAGCCGTGCGGGCCGTGTCTGCCGCCGTGCGCCGCAGCCGCGCGGGCCTGTCCGACCCCGACCAACCCATCGGCAGCTTCTTCTTCCTCGGACCCACCGGCGTGGGCAAGACCGAGCTCGCCAAGGCGCTTGCCGAGTGCCTGTTCGACGACGAGCGCGCGCTTGTGCGCATCGATATGTCCGAGTACATGGAGAAGTTCTCGGTCCAACGCCTCATCGGTGCCCCTCCGGGATACGTTGGCTACGACGAGGGCGGCCAGCTGACCGAGGCCGTGCGCCGTCGCCCGTACAGCGTGATTCTGCTCGACGAGATGGAGAAGGCACACCCCGACGTGTTCAATGTGCTTCTGCAGGTGCTCGATGATGGCCGCCTGACCGACGGCCAAGGTCGCCAGGTGAGCTTTAAGAACACGATCATCATCATGACGTCCAACGTGGGCTCACAGGCGATTGCGGAACACGCGGGCACCGATGACGAGGCGCTCAAGCGCGAGGTCGATGAGGCCATGCGCGCTACCTTCCGCCCGGAGTTCCTCAACCGTATCGATGACATTGTGGTCTTCCATCCGCTGGGAATGGAGCAGATCGAGCAGATTGTCGACATTCAGCTGGCCCATGTGCGTGAGCGTCTGGCGAAGCAGCGTATGGCTCTTGCGGTTACGCCGGCGGCGAAGCAGATGCTCGCGATGGGCGGCCTTGACCCGGTGTACGGTGCTCGCCCGCTCAAGCGCCTCATCCAAAACGAGGTAGTCGACTGCATCGCGCGCGCAATCATCGATGGCGTGGTGCACGAGGGCGACCAGGTGACCATCGACGTGGACGCGGACAATTCGTTCTACGTGGTTGCCGGCGAAGCTGGTCCTGCGGCAACCTATGAGGTGCCGGCGGAGTAAAGCTAACGCTGGCGCATACCGGGCTGTGCGAGGCGGTGAGCGCGGTGCGCTTGGGCATCGCGCGCCGCTCCCGCCGTCGCCGGCCTGGCCGCGTCTTTGTCCAAGGCGCGCCGCTTGTGCCATTGAGTGCAGAGAACGGTGTTTGCTGTATCCGTGTCGCGTTGCATTGCGCGGCGCGGATACTTTTCTGGCTAAAAATGTCGATTTATGGCGATGGCTCGGTGCTCTCACGACGGTTTCGACGCCGCCTGCATTGGAGGCGCGTGCGAAGCGCTAGAAAAACCTGCGGATATGGTGGGTTACACGGATCAGCACAGATTGTTTGTTGGCATTTGAGGAAAAGGCGCGGGCGGTGAGAGCAGAAAATCGACATTTTTAGCCAGAAACATGCGTCGCAGATAGCGATGGCCATGCGCGGGGGTTCGTCGTGGAGTGCATGATTCGTGCGAGAGCCCGACCGCGTTTGTGATAGCGTTGTTGCATGGAGTGCATCGTTGTTTCACATACTTCTGCCGTCCGCGGTGCGAGAGCTGAGCGCTGCTCATATGCTGCGGTTACCTGGCATCCCTTAGATAAAAGGGAGCAGCGCCGGGTCCTTGCCTCATGCGCCCCAAACAAGATTGCTATCGATTTTGAAGAGCTGGCCCGCAAGGGTTTCTGGCAGGGGGCCGAGGGCGAAGAGCTTCATATTTTGATGGGCGATCCATCTCATGTAAGCAGGAAGAGCGGGTTGCACTGCCACGTGATTTCAAGGCCCTTGCCTGCGGGCGCCATCATGCGCGTTGGCGCCGGTCTCTATTGTTGCTCACCAGCGTTCGCCACGCTTCTGTACTCCGAGGGGCGGTCGCTGCCTGAGGTCTACGCGCTTGTTATGGAGCTGCTGGGAATCTATTCGCTGCCTGCCGAGGCTACACTGCCCATTGCATGGGGTGGCGTGTGGCCAGATTTTACCGATCGGCATAACGTGGAGCAGGAACATTGTCGCTGCGAGCCTGCCGTGACCATGCGCGAGCTGCGTGCCGTCGCTGCATGGGCAGCCGGCAGACGGTACGCCACGTTTCGTCGGGCTGTTGAATATGCACTCTTGGGCTCGGCCTCTCCCATGGAGACCGTTATGGCTGGCATGTTCTCTATTCCCATGCGTTGGGGCGGCTTCAATTTGCGGGCGCTTCCTCAGGGAGGAATATTTCTCAACCATCGAATCGACTTCTCTCCCCGGGCGGTTCGGATGGCATCGGGGATTCCGTACGCCGTGTGTGACTTGTACATTCCCGCCGCCGGGTCCGACCTTGAGTACAACGGCGGCTACCACGAGCAGGAATCGGTGCGCGTACGAGATGGCCAGCGCAATAACGGCCTCAAGGGAATGGGGGTCAAGGTCCTCGTGATTAATCGCGACCAGATGATAGATATCGTTGCGCTTGAAGCTATTGCACAGTCTATCTATGACGACGCTAGCCAGCGTTTTCGCTATCAAGCGGCGGGGTATCGCGCGCGACAACTGGCGCTGCTCAACGGGTTGCGCGCCGGTATCGGCTTGCCGCCCGTGTGACGCGCTGGAATTCCGGTGCGTTGTGCTCGGGGCTCCATTTGCGTGCTTCCTGCCCCTGTTTGCACCGACGAGCATCGGTTTGTATCTTGCGGTGCTCGATTTTGGCTAAAAATGTCGATTTCTGGCGATGGAAGATGGGAACTTGGGCAGGACGGGAGTGACTCTCTCGCCATTCGCGTGACGATGGGACGGCTAACAGGCAGAATGCGAGCCTCCGGCCCGACAAAAGGGGCTAATGAGGCCGCGACGTTCTCTCGGTGCGGGTGCGGATTGCCATAAATCGACAATTTTAGCCAAAAACGGCGGGCGGAGGTTAAAACGGACCGCGCGCGGCGGTGAGAAGCGAGGCGGGACGGGCGTGCGGGCGCCGGCAAAGGGCGGGACGGGCGTGCGGGCGCCGGCAAAGGGCGGGACGGCATCCGCGCGGCAGCGAGGGACAACGCGCTCGAACGCGCGGCGATGTCGGGGCGAAACGGCGTGTTCGCGGCAGCGAGGGCAACAACGGGCAAGCGCGCGGAGCGCCACGTCTAGCACGCGTGACGAGCAACGCACGCAGGCGTCGAGGGGTAATCGGTTGTGTGGCCAGAAACGGTGTCGAAGCGGCTTTATGCCTCGTATGCCAAGTGGGCGTCATCGATATCCTCGAGCGTTTCGCGCAAGAACCGGCGTGCCCACCATTGCGCCGCAGGGAGGTTTTGGTCCAGATAGTTGCCGCAGGCTTCGGGCGCAGCTCCGGGAATCTCTCCCTCAAAGCCGGCGACGAAATCAAAAAGATCGCGAATGAGCGGCAGGATTTCGCGCGACGTGACCTCGCCGAAAACAACAAGGTAAAAGCCAGTGCGGCATCCCATGGGGCCAAAGTACACCACGCGCGAACTCCACACGGCGTCATTGCGCAGGAACGTCGCGCCGAGATGCTCGATAGTGTGCACCTCGGCGGTATTCATAACCGGCTCGCGGTTTGGCGCGGTCAGGCGAATGTCGAACGTGGTCACGACGGCGCCGGTCGCGGGATCGCGGTCAACGCGCGATACGTAGATCCCCGGCTCGAGCGTAAGGTGGTCAACGGTGAAGCTGGCAATAGTCTCCATGGTGCTCCCTGCGATTCTTGAGGGTTGGCGTCATCTCCTGTGGCCTGTATTGTAGCGTTGCCACACCTCAAGCTGCGCCTGATAGAATAACCGGAGCCCAAACAGCGCAATCTCAGGAAGGGAACGGCATGCTCTCACCGCAAGCAGTGGTTTTCGATATGGATGGCACCCTCGTGGACACGGAGCGGGTGAGTCAGGCATCATGGCGAAGGGCCGCGGCGGATATGGGCATCGTCCTGCCCGATAGCATGCTCAACGATTTCGTTGGCTGCAGCATTCCCAATGCCCGCGCCATGGTGATTGAGCTGGTTGGCGATGTGCAGCTTGTTGATCGGCTGTTCTCGCACCAGGCAGAGCTGTTTCTTACTATGCGCGACGAAGATCTTGAGATGCGTCCGGGGGCATTCGAGGCGGTGCGGGCGCTCCACGGTGCCGGCCTTCCCGTGGCACTTGCGACTTCGACGGAGCGGGAGCACGCGATGCCGCTCATGGAGCGCTTCGGATTGGCTCAGTTCTTCTCTACGACGGTTTGCGGAGACGAGATTGAGCGCTCGAAGCCCGAGCCGGACATCTACCTCGAGGCGGCGCGCCGCTTGGGCACGAGGCCGGAAGCATGCGCAGCGGTAGAGGACTCCGTGAATGGCGCACGGGCGGCGCTCGCGGCCGGCATGGTGACGTTCATGGTGCCCGAATGGGCCGAGCCGACTCCCGACGTGCGCTCAGCGTGTGCGGGCATCTTGCAGAGCCTGCACGAGCTGCCGGCGCTGCTTATCGGGTAGCCTTGTTCGGGGCACGAACCTAGGGGAGTTGCCGCAAGAAAAGGGATAGCGCGCAGATCGATGGCGTAGGGGGATCAAGGGCGCCGCCGCTGGTCGTGGCTGCTAAAGGCGCGCAGCAACGACGTGTCCCGCAAAGAAGATGACGCCCGCAATAAAAAGGCCAAGGTGCGCGCGGCGCGATTCGCTCGCGTTGAGGTGCGCAAAGCGCGTCATACTCACGGCACAGAGAACAAAGCAGGCAAGGGCTGCCCAGCCGCACGCGTGCGCTCCAGCATGCGCGCCCGATGCATAGAGCGTGGCGCTCGCCCCGTGTACCGCGGCTGCGGCAACGAGGCCGACTCCCCAGGCGGCATGTCGCCGGGCGCGCTCCCTTCCCGCACCGCTACCTTGCGTGCGGTTGAGCCGTACGCAGATGAAGCGAACGGTGAGCGCGCCCAGGCAAACCAGCCCCACAAGGGCGGAGATGATCTCGACGAGGAGTATCGGGGTCATGGCAGGTCCTTCTGTTGGTTGAACAATAAAAGATAGCCATAGCTAACTAATTAGTGGAACGAGAGACCTTTGATTCAAAGAACCTCTACAGGCGTTCGTTGCCGAGCTTTGCAGTGCACAGTTCCGTGTGCGCGGGGGCCGGCGGAGCAATGGCTGGTGCGGCGGGTGCGGCCGGCGGCAATGCGATCTCTCCTCGTAGATGCAGGAGCGGTGTTCCCCGAGGCACTGAGCCAAGATGCAGATATGGGCCCGCTCTCGTGAATGCAGGGGGTATGCTTACGGTATGGAACGTGGCGGAAAGGATTTGGTATGGCAGAAGCCTTGGACAAGCTGGCGCCGGCTGACGGCGGAAGGCAGGCGGCGCCGGCTGGCGGCGGAAAGCGGACGGCGCCGGCTGGCGGCGGAAAGCAGGAAAGCCTCCGCAAGGCGGAGGCCCCGAGCGACCCGTTTATCCGAGCAGAGAATGAGGACGATGACGGCTACGATCCCTATTCTGACCGCCTGCCCGAGCCCGAGCCGCTGTTCGAGCGAGATCCGTGGGGCTAACGCCAGCTGCGCGTTAATGCGCCCCGCCAGCCGACGAACACCGCCCGTTCCCATGAACGCGAAGTAGAATCATGCGCAAGGGTCTGTTGGGAACGAAAGGGGATGTATATGGACGAACGGCTTCAACCGCTCCTCACGCCGTGGAAGATAGGAAACGTCGAGCTCAAAAACCGTATCGTGCTCACATCGATGGGCGGTACGGACCTCTTCGGCTGGATGGAGAAGAACCATTTCGATGAGGCGGGCGCCCGCTTTATTCTTGAGGTTGCCAAGAACAACGTCGGCCTCGTGTTGCCGGGCTGCCAGCCGGTGTATAACCCCATGTTCGGCCAGTGGCTCTACAAGAACAAGAAGATGTACCGCGACCTTGCGGCGTGGATGCCCAAGCTGCACGCCACAGGCGCCAAGCTCTTCGTCCAGCTCACCGCGGGCTTTGGCAGGTCGTTCACCGTGAGCAAGCTCATGGAGGACCTCTACACCAACCCGGTGCTGCGGCGCGTGTCAAAACCGTTCATGGACCTTGACCGCATTTGCGCGACGGCAAGCCCCACGCCGAACCGATGGTCGGACAAGGTTCCCTCGCGCGAGATGACCGTCGAGGAGATTCACGAGATGGTCGACGCGTTCCGCCGTTGCGCGGTGCTGTTGCAGGAGGCAGGCGTCGACGGCGTCGAGATCCACGCGGTGCACGAGGGGTATCTGCTCGATCAGTTCACGCTGCCCTACGTCAATCGTCGCAACGACGAATATGGTGGTTCGTTCGAGAACCGGTATCGCTTCGCCGTCGAGATCGTTCAAGCCATCAAGCAGGCCTGCGGCAAGGACTTCCCGGTATCGCTGCGCTACAGCGTCGTCTCCAAGACGAAAGGCTTCCGCGAGGGCGCTCTGCCGGGGGAGGAATACACCGAGGTCGGGCGCGATATGGCGGAATCCGAGCGGGCGGCAAAGTACCTGCAAGACGCCGGCTACGATATGCTCAACTGCGACAACGGGACCTACGACGCATGGTACTGGGCCCATCCGCCCATCTACATGCCCGAGAACTGCAATCTTGAGGATGTCGAGCACATCAAGCAGTTCGTGGACATCCCCGTGGTCGCGGCGGGGCGCTTGGACCCGCGTGTAGCCGCCGACGCCATCGCAGCGGGCAAGCTCGACGGCGCGGGCTTCGCGCGGCAGTTCCTGGCCGACCAGGCGTGGGTCACGAAGCTCGTCGAGGGCCGTCCGGAAGATATCCGCCCCTGCATCCTTTGCCACAACGGATGCTTCAACATGTGCCACTACAAGGGAGTGCCGAACGACCAGGAGCTTACGGACAGCTTGGGGCTTTCGCGGTGCGCGGTGAATGCCGAGACGATGCAGTGGAAGAAGCACCGCATCGTGAAGACGTCGGCTCCTAAGACCGTGCATATCGTAGGTGGCGGCATCGGCGGCATGGAAACCGCCCGCGTGCTCAAGCTCCGCGGCCATGAGCCGGTGATCCACGAGCGCTCTGGCGAGCTCGGGGGAACGTTCATCGCAGCGAGCGCGGAATCGTACAAGGGGAAGCTGCGCGACCTCTTGGCTTGGTATCGGCGCCAGATGGATGAGCTGGGTATTGAGGTGCGTTTGAACGACGAGGTGCGTGACGTTGCCGCGTTGGGCGCAGGGCCGGTTGTCGTCGCAACGGGTGCGCGTCCGAAGGTCATGCGAAGCGTTCCGGGCCATGAGCTCATGGTCGAGGCTTGCGACTATCTGACCGGCACGCCGGTGGGCGACCGCGTCGTGGTGGTCGGCGGCGGTCTCACGGGGTGCGAGATTGCCTATGAACTGGCGCTTCAGGGCAAGCACCCCGTTATCGTTGAGATGAAGGACGACCTTATCGCGCAGACGGGCGTGTGCTTGGCTAACAGCTCCTACCTGCGCGAATGGTTCGCTCTGCACGAAGTTCCCGTACACTTGGAGGCGACGCTTGCCGAGGTGCGCTCCGATGCCGTGGCGTGCCGCGCGAAGGACGGCTCGACGTTCGAGATCCCGTGCGATAGCGTGATCAGTTCGGTTGGATACAGTCCTGCACCGATTGCGCCGAAAGGCAAGAACGTCTATCTGGTGGGCGATTGCAAGGAAGTGGGCAACCTGCGCAACGTGATCTGGGGTGCCTATGAGACGGCGATGAAGATTTAGCGGCGGAACGATCTGGCTGCGGGTCGGCGCCTGCGGTGCGGAGCTGGCGGTGCGGTGCCGGTGGTTTCGCGCGGCGGTCGTGGCGTGGTTGCGCCGCAGCGTTGCCGGGCGAGATTCGGACGGCGCCACATTGCCGGGCGCATTTCGGACAGTACGGGAGTCTTCGGGCGAGATTCGGACGCTCAGAGCCCTAAAAATGGCGAAATATCGCCCGACAACGCCCTGCATGTCCGAAAGGCGCCCGACAACGCCCTGCATGTCCGGATCCCGCCCGCGAATGCGCGGCTGGGGACCGCGGACGATTTCCTGTACATCCTACACCGCGTATCCCAGCAGCCTGCGGTTCCCGTCCGGCGTCCTCCAG
>ENA-ORUM01000963-ORUM01000963.1-human-gut-metagenome-genome-assembly--contig:-NODE-963-length-27474-cov-17.552865_pt1 | contig 27474 bp, 24 predicted proteins | sample MGYA00242083_ERZ509217 | MGnify/ENA primary metagenome ERZ509217 (study PRJEB26280, sample SAMEA2338831) | human gut metagenome | biome: human gut; feature: human-associated habitat; material: faeces...
CAATACTACGATTTACAACACGGCGCTTTATATGAGATTGAGCCGGGACGATGAACTGCAAGGAGAAAGCGGGAGTATTCAGACACAACGCATGATGCTCCGGCAATATGCCGCCGAGCATGGCCTGAATGTCATAGATGAATATATCGACGATGGATGGTCTGGAACGAACTTTGACAGGCCGGATTTTCAGAGAATGATTGATGACATTGAGGACGGGAAAATCAACTGCGTTGTTACGAAGGATTTATCCCGCTTAGGCAGAAACTACATTCTGACCGGCCAGTACACGGAAATCTACTTTCCCAGCAAAGGCGTCCGCTATATCGCTGTCAATGACAATGTGGACACCATCAACGGAGAGAATGAGCTTGCCCCATTCCTCAACATTCTGAATGAAATGCACGCCCGCCAGACCAGCAAAAAGGTAAAGGCGGCCATGCGGACACGGTTCGCAAATGGCGCACACTATGGAGCCTATGCTCCGCTTGGCTATGTCAAAGACCCAGATAAGAAAGGCCATCTTCTGATTGACCCGGAAACAAGGTGGATTATCGAAAAGATTTTTGACCTTGCCGTTCATGGCCGGGGAGCCGCCAGCATTACACGGATTTTGGTCGAAGAAAAAGTACCTACTCCCGGCTGGCTGAATTTCCAGAGATACGGCACTTTCGCAAATATCTATGCCGGAGCGCCGGAGGAAAAAGCCTATGCGTGGACGATAGCGCAGGTGAAAAGTATTCTGAAAGAGGAAACCTATATCGGACACAGCGTCCACAATAAGCAGACCAACATTTCATTCAAAAACAAGAAGAAAGTACGCAAGCCAAAAGAGGAATGGTATCGTGTGGAGAACACCCACGAAGCGATTATTTCCGAAGATGTGTTCCGTCAAGTACAGGAGCAGATTTGCAACAGGCGCAGACGGCAGAAGAACGGCACAACACAGATATTTTCCGGGCTGGTAAAATGTGCGGACTGCGGCTGGTCGCTGGCCTATGGTATGAACAGCCAGAACAAAAATCCCTATGCCCACTACCATTGTAGCAAGTACGGGCAAGGATTGCACCAGTGTTCCATGCACTATATCCGCTATGATGTGCTTTACGCCTATGTCCTTTCCCGTCTGCAATACTGGTCTGTGCTGGCACAGCAGGATGGGGACAAACTTCTGAAACGGCTACTTAACGCCAGCGACAAGGAACGCAATACTGCAAGGAAGCGGCAGACAGCCGAACTGAAAAAGGCGGAAAAGCGCAAAGCAGAAGTAGACACCCTGTTTGCAAAAATGTATGAGGACTGGTCTGCCGGACGCATTACAGAATACAATTTCAATATGCTGTCCGAAAAGTATCAGGGCGAACAGCGAGAATTGGACGTAAAAATTGAACGGCTTCACGAAGCGATGGAGACCGCCGCCCAGACAGCGGTTGACGCTGAAAAGTGGATAGGTCTGATGAAACAGTATGTCAATCCCACAGAATTGACGGCTGAACTTCTGAATACGCTGATTGAAAAAATCCTTGTCCATGAAGCGGTCAAAAGTGAGGACGGAAGCCGGGAACAGGAAGTGGAAATCTTCTACCGCTTTATCGGCAAAATCGAATGACACATCTTGAGATACCCAACAATATCTTTAACTAAGGGAAACGGGTCTATCCGTACCCGATGCCGATATGTTGATCAGCTTATCAAATATTTTTGATGTACCTGTTTCCTCTCTATTAGGTGAAACGATTTCTGAAAAGGAAGCAGATACGATACAATCTTTAGCCAATAAACTGGAAATCATCAATCTACAGCTTGCCCAAAGAAAAGAGTCCCGACAAAAAATCCTGCATGGTTCTTTGATTCTATGCAGTGCGTTGATCATCATTGGATTTTTAATTATGGTTTCTTTAGAGAGTTCTTATCTAACCTGGGCTTCTAATGATATGGAAACAGCTGTATTGATCGTTTTTCTACATGGGATAGAATGGATATTTATTCGTGTAGCCCCCTTACTGCTCATAGGAACATTAATGGGTGTGTATATCACAAGAAAAAAATATTAGATTCATAATAAAAAGGTCTGGGAATTGAATAACCCAGATCTTTTTTAATAGCCTGTAACCGGTGTTTCTTCAATGACCGGTTGTTGTACATTTTGTTCCGGAATACTTTGATCGTATTCATTAGGATAAGTTTCCTGATAGTCTGTTTCCGGTACATAAGTTTGTGTATCATAATACTCGCTATACTCATTTGTGGTATCCGATGGAACATAGACATCCTGTGGGGCTTCTATCGTATCCCCGTTTTTATAATCTGCCGTAGGATCATAATTTCCCCAGTAATTATAAACAGGACTTGTTGTATCCAGCCATTCGGTATCGATACTATCGGAAGATTCTCCATCCATGACGGCCTGAATTTTCTCTCTGGCAACTTGTACCGTTCGCATATCCGGTACGGTTACAGAAAGTTCCTGTCCGGCTTCTGCGCAATACATCATATCACCGGCGCCGGCCACCTGATAGCTTTCAAAAGTCCAGCTTGGATCTGACTGCAGCTGATATTGAATCAGAGATGTGATTTCGCTGGTGCTCATATTGGTTTCAAAAGCACCGCTGAAAGCTTCCATCAAACTGGCATACTTCACAATGATATCCGGTGAAGTGGCCTTGGCAAAGATAGCCTGTAATACTTTCTGCTGGTTCTTTACACGCTGGTTATCACCATCCTGATACGCATAACGCTCACGGGCAAAGGATAAGGCGCGTTTGCCATCCAGGTGATTCCAGCCTTCCTGTACACCTTCTAAAGTATTATCCGCATAGAAAGAATCCACAGCCATACCTTCTTCCACAAAGATATCAATGCCACCTAACGCATCTACGATATCCATAACACTGGAGAAGTTGACACGGAATGTATAGTTGATCTCTATGCCTAAAAAGTTTTCGGCAGTCATCTTACTGGCGTTGACACCATGGATCCCTAAATGCGTGATTTTATCCATCGCACCTTGTTGGCAACCATCTGCCGCATCGCAGGCGGATTCCACATAGGTATCGCGTGGAATACTTGTCAATAAAACTGTACTCGTTGATGGATTGACCGTCACGATCATATTGACATCGGAGCGTGAAAGTTCACCGACATCACCATATGTATCGTTTCCGGAAATAAAGATATTAAAGGGTTCTGAAGTAATATCAGATACGACAAGTGCTTCATTTTCTTTATCTGTATAGTAAACGGTCTGATAGACAACATTGGTTTCCGAAGCAAAGTCTATATAGTCTTCCAGTTCTTCTAAATTGGCACGATACGTTTCATTTATAACGATCGCATCGACATCTTTATCATACAAAGCTTTGGCCAAAGCCTGAATGCTTGGATAATCCTTTTGGGTAAATGGTAAATAAGCATAATCGTCTTCAAAGGTTGGTTTTTCTTCTTTGTTTTCCTGGGCATCCTGACTGGATTCAGATTCCTGGGCATAGACATTCTGCACACCGAAATCCAACATCGATGTTTTATCATAACCCAGTTCTTTAGAAGCATCCTTTAAAAACTGCTCTGTGCCATAATTATCGATCTTTTTTAAATAACCAATCTTGGCATCCTCCAAATCTTCCAAGGATTCATAAGAAGCCGATTTTAAAGTGATCACAGAAACTGTGTTCTTAGTTTCCCCATCATGGGTCGTAATATTAGAAAGCATATTACCGGTCGTATAAAGATAATAGCTGCCCCAACCTAATACCCCTGTCATCACAAGTGCTAACAGCGATGAAAAGATCTTTCCTGCCAGCTTGCGGCTGACAAAATTCACCAACAAGATCGCAATCAATGAAAGGATCACCAGGATCAATACCACCGGCACCAACAAATTGGTCGGCAGTACATTCAGCGTAAATATCTCAAAAACAGTGAATCCCAATGCTACAACAAGCAAAACAGATAGAATAATTCCGAAGATCTGAAAACCTCTGCTTTTCTTTTCCTTTACTTTTCTCATAGGAACCTCTCCTTAATAATACCCTTGCGACATATCCGCATTTGGATCATACATATTCCCATCGTCCTGTACAGGTTCTTCCTGATAAGGAACGTAGTCATCATATTGTTGAGAATCATCAACCTGCAAGTCCTGCGTATCATCCTGTACAGGTTCTTGATACGTTGTATCCGGCGCACTATCTTCATAGGTCGATGGCTGATCTTGATATTCACTGTAGTCTCTTAATGTCAAAAGTGAAGTATCACTTGTCGGGACATCGATCGTATCACTGGATTTTCCGGATAAGACCGCATCGATCTTTTCTTTTGCGGTATCTAAATATTCTTCATAAGGGATCATGACCGAAGCATAATCACCCTGGATCGTACAATACTCTGTGCTGACCAGACCTAGGATCGTAAAGCTTTCAAAGTTCCATTTTGGCATCATCGCAAACTGGTAACGGATAAAGCTGCGAATTTGATCGGCCGGCATATTGGTTTCAAAAGCGCCGCCCAAGGCATCGATGAAGCTTCCAAAATTAATGATCATACTTGGTGAGATCACTTTATTGATCAATGCTTCTAAAACGATCTGCTGATTCTTTACACGCTGGGCATCGCCATCGATATAGGCATGTCTTTCACGGGCAAAGGCAAGCGCTCGCTCCCCATCCAAATGATTCCATCCGGCCTGCACACCTTCGGTTCCATTGGCATAGAAGGTATCAACTTCCAGTCCTTCTTCAACATAGACATCAATACCACCAACGGCGTCCACTAAATTGACCAGACTGGAGAAATTCACACGAACCGTATAGTTGACCGTAATATCTAATGCTTTTTCGATGGTTTCATCGGTTGCTTCTACGCCATATTGTCCGGTATGTGTCAGTTTGTTCAGTGTATCATCCGGACAGTCTTCAGCGCCTTCCGGACAGGCAATCGGCACATATAGATCTCGTGGAAGACTTGTCATCAATACACGATGATTGCTTGGATCGATCGTTACTAACATATTGACATCCGATCGACTGGTTTGTGCCAAGGATCCATAAGAATCATTTCCACTGATCAGTATGGTAAACGGTGTTGTCGTAATACTGTCAACCGCATTGAGCGATTCGCTCTGTGAAGTAGAACGATCGGTATAATAAACGGATTCATACACACGCTTTGTCATAACACCAAAGTTTGTATAGTCACCTTGTTCATGAATATCATTTTCATAAGTCTCGTTCAAAATGATTCCATCCACCTGTTCATTGAACAGCCCATACAAAAGATCGGACAGTGTGTTGTATTCCACCGTTTCAACTTGTACATCTTCTTTATTTAGATCTTCGATACAGCGATTTGTCCCTTGTTCATCAAGACCGGTCACGATACCCAGTGTCTTGCCTTTTAAATCGGATACCGAGGCCATACTGGAGCCGGCCAGAGCATATACATTGACTTTATTAACAACTTTGTCTGTTAGGTTTGTTACTTCGTTAAATAGATTGGATAGTCCGTACACATAGTAGTTTCCCAATCCATAGGCTGCTGTCAATGCAGCCAGTACGATCGTCATGATAAGCTTTGATACATTTTTTCGACATTTGAAATTTGAAAAGACGATGATCAAAAGGGTAATCAGTACGACCACAAATAAAACAGGAAGCAACAAAGTCAAAGGCAGCATATCCAGCTTAAAAAGCTGAAAGCCTAAAAACGCAACTAATCCAAGACTCGCAACAGACAAAATAAAGCATAAGAGCTTTAATAAAGGAGACATTTTACGCCTCTTTACCGTTCTCTTACGCGCTGTATTCTGCACATTATTTTTTCTCATGGAATTATTTTTGCATTTTATGGGTGTTCTGTCAATTTTTGGTGAACAAATAACACAAAAATCCCATATTTATAGGCCATAAAGGCTTAAAATTTGTCGATTTATACAATCCCAATCCCTATTTTGTGCACAAACACATCCATTTTGATATAAATGTTCCCTAAGTTTTTCATCCTGAATCAGTCTTTCAATACAATCGACGGCTTGTGGGATATTGCCTTTTTCATAGATCAAGGCATTATAGCCATCTTTGACATATTCACGATTTCCATCATTATATAAGGCCACGACAAAACCACCGGTGGCCATCATTTCCAATGGTGGATAAGAAAAACTTTCCAAAAGACTTGTCTTGAGCAAAATATCACACTGGCGATATACATCAGCTACTTCTTCATAGGGAATGCGATGGAAAAAGCGATCGATGCGATACCATGATTTCGGTGTCGCATTATAAGACATGTACCAGATTTCAAATCGGTTTGGGTCCAGCTGTTTCACGATTTCAAAGCTTTCATCAACATTTTTATGAGTCGCCTCGCAATCACCTTCGATCAAAATACGAATCTTGCCTTTCATCTCTCGCTTTGTTGGATAAAACTGTTTCGTGTCAATTCCATTGCAGGCCCATAATGCCTCTTGGTCGAAACGATCTTTTAGCCATGCCTGGCACCATTGAGAAATTGTAATGCATTGAAAATCTGCCATCGGGCGATAGCTTTGGTTAGCCTGTTTTTTTAATGGATCGGAAAAATCATAAAAATCCGTTTCAAAATTCTGTACCAGATAGCGTCTTTTTTTGATGACCGGAATCCCCTGTAACAGCTGCACGGTAGGCCACATCGTGGCAACACCCTGGTCGATATGCCCCTGCAGCTTGGCACTGTTCAACTCTAAAACCGGGAACTCATGATCAAGAAAAGTCGTCCATTTTGCCTGATCATACAATGATAAAACTGATACATCCGCTCCGGCCTTACGTAAAGTCATCATATGTCGAAAGGCAACCATGATGCCGCCGCTGATTTCAACCTTTGTCATCGCAAACATAACAGACGGACTTTGATGCGTTTGTATCCATCTCATCAATGCATTTCCATTATAAATACTGATATAACGTTCTTTACAACTGGCGTATGCCTCCTGAGCCAGTTTTTCTCGTTTTTTTGGATCTTCAATAAGTTGAATCAACGCTTCTTTCCATTCCTGAAGATTGGAACAAAGCATACCCGTCTTTTGATCCTGCACCCTTTCTTCAAACGCACCAATACGACTGGCAATCGTGCACGTCTTTACCAAAGCTGCCTCCATCCATTTGATCTCACTTTTAGCTTCATTAAAGATCGTATCGCACAGGGGCGCCAGGTTAATGTCCATCTCGGCAATCTTAGCCGGTAATTCTTTATAGTCCATTAAAGGATGTACTTTGATCTGCGTGGAAAATGGCTGTAATTCTTTTGGATAGTCCAATTCTCCTACAAGATGAAGCTCTACAGACTTATAACGTTCTAATATTTCCTGTAAGACCGGCAAGATCATTTTTAGATCGTCATTATGCGTCATGCTGCCGCTAAAATATCCAATCTTGACTTTCGAATTCTCTGATTTTGTCACTTGTTGCGATAAAGAACATAATTCTAAACTGGCACAGTTACGATTGATAAATACCAAAGGTACATATTTTTCCAGCTCTTTTTTTAAACTGGTCGTTGTTGTAATGGCTCCATCACAAAACATCAACATTTTCTTACGGGAAAGTACATCTTCATCATAGCGTAAACGCTCTTCCCGGCTCAAGGCCGATAATGATGGAATCTTATCCGTGTAACAAGTATCAATGACCAGATCATCTACATCATAATAGACTCTTTTATTACATTCTTTTGCTTTTTTGACAAATGCTTCCAGCTCCGATGTATGAATACAGCGAAACAAGATGAAATTGCGATATAAACGCACTTGATCCAAATTGATATTTTTATAGAAAACCTCATCACAGGTCATGCCAAAACATTCCAGTTGTTCTTTTTGATGATCGACCCGATAACGCACAGACTGTCCTAAAAGATCACGGGAGCAGCCATTGATAAACAGCACATCTTTAAAAATCTCTCCCTTGATACTGGCTTCTTTTCTTTGGGCTATAAAATGTTGGGTTCTTTTTTGAACTCCTTTAATCCCCTCTTTTTTTAAGACATCCCCTAGTTTTTTTGTCAATGTTTTGATTTCACGCACGATCTCACCTTCAAACTCTTTTCTTATTTTCCCATAGTCCCGACAAAAAGAAAAGGCCCTTAGGCCTTACTTACGATATGATCTTTATCCTTAAAAATGCTGTTGGAGGGGATCACACCTCGTACACACGATACCGGATAGATCTGTGAGTGCTTTCCGATGATTGTTCCCGGATTCAGCACCGAATTACATCCAACTTCTACATAGTCGCCTAACATAGCACCGACTTTCTTAAGTTCTGTTGGATATTGTTGATCCTTTGTTTTTACGACAACCAGGCTCTTATCGCTCTTGACATTGGATGTGATCGAACCGGCTCCCATATGCGATTTATAGCCTAAGATCGAATCTCCCACATAGTTATAGTGCGGTGTCTGCACATTATCAAATAAAATGACATTTTTTAGCTCTACACTGTTTCCGACAACACAACCGGCTCCGACAAGAGCATTGCCGCGAATGAACGCACCATGACGAACTTCAGTTTCCGGCCCGATGATACAGGGGGAGCCTAAAAAAGCAGTCGGGGCAATCTTTGCAGTTGGATGTACCCAAACCAAAGGCTGGATTTCCTCATAGTCCTTTAAGGTTGGACCTAATCCCAAAATAAAATCATGAATACCCTTTAAAGCTTGCCATGGATATGTGAACTGCTCTAAATAATCCTTGGCCAACGTATGATCTAACGAAAATAATGTTTTGATTTCTACCATTCTTGTCACTCCAATCTAGAATCATTGTAAAAAAAAGCCTGCCGGAAAGGCAAGCTAAGATTTCATTTTTTCTTTTGAGCCGCTGATTTTTCGCAGGGCATCCTGAATTGCTTCCGTAAAAATGGTCGCCAAATCTGTCTCTTCCTGCGGAAATAGGTCTAAATAGATTCGTTCATACTGTAAGGTTTCCGTATCGACCAAACAATACGTTCCGGAAAACGGGCGTATGCATACATCCTCGCATTGTAATGAAGTATTGGTCAAGATCCATTCCTTTTGATCCTGCATAAAACGAATCGTACTTTCTGTATAAGAGATATCGTCAAATTCTTTAAAGAAGCGCTCAATCGTCTCACTTTTGGTTCTCACATTGGAAATCCAAACGTGATTCAAAGGCGTTTCATTTAAAAGAACACGAAGCTTATAGCGCATATCCCGGGAGAAATCAGATGTCCCAAAGAAAGAATCATCAATATAAATGACAAACATTAGCGGTTAAAGAAGAAATTAGGAATCGTATCGTCCCCGTTTGTTTCCTCAACACTTGTGACAACACCGGCTGTAGCAGGTGCCTGTACAGAAGGCTGTGTGAACAAAGATTCCTTCGGTTTTGATTCACTGCGCTTTTTGGAAACTTTCTTTGGTTCTTCAAATCCTGTAGCAATTACAGTAACGATAATGGCATCTCCCAACTGTTCGTTGATCGCAATACCAAAGATACAATCAACATCACCACCGGCTGCATCCTGAATAACCGCAACGGCATTCTGGGCATCAAACAAAGATACTTTATCGCCACCTGTGATATTGATAATAGCACTTGTAGCACCGTTGATCTGTGCTTCCAATAATGGAGACTGAATGGCTTTTTCAGCTGCGTTAACGGCTTTATCTTCGCCTTCAGCCATACCGATACCAATCAAAGCACGTCCCTGATTCTGCATAACGCTGCGAACATCGGCAAAGTCTAAGTTGACCAAAGCCGGTACGGCGATCAAGTCTGAGATGGTCTGTACACCTTGACGCAATACATTATCGGCTGCCTGGAAGGCTTCTTCGATCGGTTTACGTCCGATGACTTCCAACAAGTTATCATTTGATACGATAATCAAAGAATCTACGTGTTTTTTCAGTTCTTCAATACCTTCAGCAGCATTGTTGGAACGTCTTCTTCCTTCAAATGTAAATGGTTTAGTCACAACGGCAACCGTCAGAGCGCCTTCTTCTTTAGAAATCTTGGCAATTAACGGTGCAGCACCAGTTCCGGTTCCACCACCCATTCCGGCTGTGATGAAAACCATGTCGCTTCCTTTAATTGCTTCACGAATTTCGCTTTCACTCTCTTCAGCTGCCTTACGTCCGAATTCCGGATTTCCTCCGGCACCCAGACCCTTTGTCGTTTCACGACCTAATACGATCTTATTTTGACATGGAGAGTTTTTCATGACCTGCACATCTGTGTTGCAGATATAGAAATCTACTCCCTTTACGCCATCGGCGACCATGCGGTTCACGGCATTGGAGCCTCCACCACCGACACCGAGCACACGAATCGTTGCTACCTGATTGAATTCTGTCATCCTATTTACCTCCATTTATTCTTTTTCCGTTAGAATCGCATTCTTCAATTTCTGTGTAAATCCGCCATCTGCTCCACTTTTGGCACGTTGATTGATCGAATCGATACTGGCTTCCAGTTCGTTGTTGTTGACGCTGATCTTATCATCATGGCGAATCTTGTTGACATATTGCCAGGCATAAGCCATACCTAAGCCACATACAAAGGCTCCATCTCTGGCCCCTATAGTCTGTTCTTCAAATACAGTGGCCGGAGCATTAAAGGCCGAAGGCATCATCGACAATACTCGAATATTGGAACCTTGTCCGGTCAACACATAACGCATGGATTGTACCGACTGACCGGCAATCGGAGCACATGCCTCATTGATATCTGAAATCCAGAGACGAATCTTGGAAAGACATGACTGCGCCAGCTCTTTTAATGTGATTTCTACGCGCATTTCTTCTTTTTGTTCGATGTAACAGATCACATCGCTGGCTTCATCCTGATCCTCTGTAAAGATATTTTGCAGCAGGCGATAACAGATCGCATCACTCAAATGATATTTCTTCTGTAATTCTTCCGTAAATGTTTTATAACCATGTTCCAATGTCGTCGTATTTAATAAGCGTCCATGTTGGAAAAGCGCCAATGTACAATGATCCTGTTCCAGATCAACGACAACGATCGGACGACTCGGATCGGCAATCAAAGCTCCTGTTTCCTGAGCAATCGCATAAGCATCGATACATACATCCAGAATCTGAAGATTGGACTGTTCTACACAACGGGCATAAGCGTACATCGTTTCCTTATCCGCATACAACAAATCCACTTCCATAAAGAAATCATCACATTCTTTGCCAATCGGCATTTTTGTTGTCTGTTCACCATTCACAATATACGATACCTGATTGATGTTGACAAAAACGACTTCCTCACTCAACTGTTTTTCCACGGCTTTATTAAATCCCTGCTGAATATGGAACAATCGAATTGTCTTTGTTCCATCCGGAATCTGCACATGGATCTTTTGAGAACAGCGTTGTACATTGATGCTTGGAATAGCCAAAAGCACTCTTTCTATGCGAAAACCTAATGCACTCTGGGCATTTTTGCAGGCTTCCTGTATAGCTTTGACGACTGCAGCTTCATCTATGATCTTTTGATTTTGAACACCGGAACAGTGCACACGTTCTACGCGCAATACATTGTTTCTGCCTTCAAAGATCTCCAGAACGATTAGGCGTATTTCCTGATCTGCGATTTCTAGAGTCGCATACACTTTTTTCTTACGCATTCGCATTCTCCTTTTATCTGTTTTCAAATCATGTTTAATTATATCAAATTTCTTTTTAGAAGTTTAGTACTATTTACTCCATTGTGACAGAAATTGCCGTATCAGTGGATATTGGCGTTTCCGGTTCCACGCTTTGGGAAGTCACGACTCCATATCCATCGGTTTGAATCTGGATACCCGTCAGTTCCCAGAAAGCTGTTATGTCTTTTCTTGTCCAGCCAGTCATATCCGGCATGGTGATCACATTGCCATCTGTCAGCAGGAACACTCGATCCTGACTGCTGATGGTCGATCCCGCTTGTGGATATTGACGTAAGATCGTAGAACCTCCGCCAATATAAACCATCTGACATTTCCAGTTTTCTGTTTTTGATCCCGCATAACTGACGGAATGATTGACTAGGTTTGGCATCGTGTAAGTTTCCCACTTTTCTTCTGCCTGGGTCTTATCGCTTTCTTTGGTTTCACTGCTGACACCATAAGCAATCAAAGCAGCGCGCATGATATCTTGAAACTGCTTGGCGCTGTAGGCTTCATAGTTAGGACCGATCATGCCCCAGTAAACCATGATCTTAGGATCTTCAGCCGGTGCAGCAGCCATGACACTAGACGTATAGTTGACTGTATCGTATTTTCCCTGCTCTACATTATAAATCTCCCCGGTACCTGTTTTGGCAGCCATACTGACACCATCGATCGCAAAACGATCTCCGGACATGCCTTCGTCCAAAACATGCTTCATCATCTCGGTAACTTTGTTTGCGGTTTCCTTTGAAATCGGAGTTCCCTTGGCCTTGGTCGAATATTGTTTTTTGACTTCCCCGGTTTTGGCATCTTCAATGGAATCGACCACATATGGACGTACCATCACACCATCATTAAAGATGGCAGAATACGCCTGCATCAACTGTAAGACCGTGATGGAACTGGACTGTCCAAATCCGGTACGAAGATAATCCATCGGAACATCGATGTTTTTAGTACCTGTCTGCTCACTGATATAAGGAATGCCTGTTTCCTGGAAGAAACCAAAACGATCCAGATATTTACCCAGTGAATCATAATTCATATAATTGGCCAGCAATTCACAAATACCTACGTTACTCGATAATGCCAGACCATCTTCAAAAGTCAGCGTTCCATAATCATTTCCCTGTGCATCGTAAATGGTTGGATAGCCCGTAGCGACACCACTTACACGATTGATTTTATTATTGGCGGCATCATAGCCATATTCAAAACTGCCGGCGCGATACATGGTATTATATGGGAAAGTTCCTGTATCAATAGCCGTTGCATATGTAAAAGGTTTCATAACCGAACCTGGCTCATACACCATAGAGCTGACGGCATCAGTATAAGAAGGAATTTCCTTATGTTCATTTTGGTCATACGTCGGATAACTGGCCCAGGCCAATATCTTACCGGTCTCCACTTCCATAACAACCGCCCAGGCACTTGTCGCCCGGTTGTTTTCGATCGTTTCTTCCATCGCCTTTTCAACGACCGATTGTAAAGAACTATCCAATGTCAATACGACATTATCTCCATCTACCGCTTCTTTATATACCGTTGTAGTTCCAGGAAGGATACTTCCATCGACCGTCTGCTGGTATTGCACATGCCCATCTTCTCCGGCAAGGATATCATTCATGGTCTGTTCCAGCCCCATCTTACCAACGATTTTCTGCTCATCTTCATCATAAGCCGCAAAACCAACCATCGTGCTGGAATATGGTGTCGTCGGATAATAACGATTGGTCGTTTCGATAAAATCAATTCCCGGAAGATCTAAATCTTTTATCTTTTCCATCGTTTCTTCATCCAAACGCTTTGTTCCCGTACCTAATTCTGTTTGGCTCAATCCTTGATCCATCGCTTTTTCAAGGATCTTTTCGACATTAGATTCCTTGGCATCCGGCAAAACTTTACAAAGCTTTTCAGCCGTCTTTTCGGCATCTTCTACATAATCCGGATCGCCATTTTCATCGACGACGCTTTCATCCAGATAAGCCACGATGGTCCAGGCATCCACTTCCTGGGCAATGACTTGATGATTACGATCATAGATCGTTCCTCTTTTAGCTTCCACTTCCGTATCCACGATGGAAGAAGAAATCTTTGAATTTAAAACACTTTCCTGTGACCAGATATGTGTTTTCGTGACCATAGTGAAAAGAACATTAGCAATCACTAATGTTCCTATGATACTCATCACTTGAATCATTCGATAAAGCTGGCGGTTACTGCGGCGAACACTTAAACGCTGTGTTCGCTTATCCAGCTTTCTTCTAACTTTACGTTTTATGGCCATTCATATCCATCCTGTTCAACTAGTTATTGATCACATAGACATTGTCCTGATTTTCATTCAGGTCATCGCCAGCTAAGCCTAACATCTTATTCTTATCTTGTAAAGCTGAAATATCTGTCTTCAACGAATGCACTTCGTCTTGTTTTTCAGCTACCTGACTGGCAAGCTTTTGTTCTTCTACAGATAACGTAATATTGTATGAATTCAAGCCGATTTTGGAAAAGCAATAGAAGACGCATGAAAGAGCAAACGCTAAAATAAGCAGCTTCTCCGGACGAAGCTGGCGCAGTTTTCTTCTTTTTCTATTATGCTTCTTTGTTGTACCTTTCTGCACCATTTTAGTTTGCCCCCAATTTTTTCAATCCCCTAAGCTTGGCACTGTGTGATCTGAAATTTTCTTCCAGCTCCTGTCTTGATGCCGTTACCGGTTTTTTTGAAATCAACTCATATTCTAATTTTTCTATCCCTAATTGCGGCAGCCTTCGATCTGCCTTTTTCTGAACAGCTACATCCCGAAACATTCGTTTTACGATCGTATCCTCCAATGAATGAAACGTGATCACGGCCAGTCTTCCACCCGGATTTAATAAACTTATCGCATCCTGCAGTACGATCTCAAGCTGTAAAAGCTCGCGATTGACTTCAATGCGAACCGCCTGAAAGATCTGCTTGGCCGGATGTCCTTTTTTACTTAAAACCTTGGCCGGTAAACAACTTTTGATCACATCCACTAACTGAAACGTCGTATCGATCGGATGTTGCTGACGAGTTTTGACGATCTGTGATGCGATTCGATATGCATTTGGGTCCTGGCCATAATCTCTAAAGATCCTGAACAAGTCTTTTTGATCATAGGTATTGATCACTTTCCAGGCATCCATTTCCTGACTCTGATCCATTCGCATATCAAGTCGTGCATCAAATCGATAGCTGAATCCTCGAGACGGATCGTCAAACTGCGGGCTGGATACCCCCAGATCCATCACGATGCCATCGACACCAAATACACCTTCTTTGGCAAGAACTTCTTTGAGATTTTCAAAAGATGTATGGATACATTTAAAATTATTTGAAACCTTAAGCAGACGTTTTGTACTTTGATCGATTGCTTCCTGATCACAATCCAGACAGTACAAAAATCCCTGTGGACAACGTTTGAGGATCTGTTCACTGTGGCCCCCTCTGCCCAGTGTACAATCCACATAAATGCCATCCTTTTTCACATCGAGCATGTCGATTGTTTCTTTTAACAGTACACTTTGATGTTCCATACTACTCCATAAAGCCATTCAAGGCTTCTGCAGCTTCTTCAAATGAACCGGACTGTTCTTCTTCCAACTGCATCCAACGCTCTTTTGACCAGATCTCCAAATGGTTAGCCATACCTACGATCAGGCATTCTTTTTCCAGTCCTGCCAGTTCAATCAAGGTACGAGGTATCAAAATTCGTCCCTGACTGTCCAGATCTACCTCCGCTGCTTTCGACAACATCATACGCTGAAACATACGCGCATCCTTATTTGTTGATGGCAGCGCCGATAACTTTTGATATACTGTTTCCCATTGCTTGGCAGTATATACATACAAGCAGCCATCCAAACCACGGTTAACGACAACGTGTTCACCAAGATCTTCACGAAATTTTGCAGGCATAATCAATCGCCCCTTACGATCGATGTTATGTGCATACTCCCCCATGAACACGTGCCATCACCCCCACATCTAGACACTTTGTGCTACTTTGTACCACCATGATACATCATTCCCACCATTTTTGCCAACTATTTTTTATAGAAATATAATTATTTACAATACTGTTGAACCTTCAACTTTTTTTCTTGCGTTTTTTTCAAGTTTTCTCTAGATTTCCCCGCAGTTTCACGTATAATTGAAACGGTTTATTTGAGATTGATAGGAGAGGTGAAATCTTGGAATTTTTGAATTTTCTTTTAGCCCTTCTTCCCATATTGTGGTTAGTTGTGGCTCTAACCGTTTTTAAATGGCCTACCTTTAAGGCCGCTATTGGCTCCCTTGTCATCAGCGCTATTCTTGCGATCACCAAGTGGCAGATGCCGGTGATAGATATGGCAAGTGCTGCCTTAGAAGGCTTTGCGATGGCTTTGTGGCCGATCATTCTTGTGATCATCGCCGCTGTCTTTACGTACAATTTGACATTAAAAACCGGCGCCATGGAAATCATTAAGCAAATGATTGCTTCGGTCAGCAGCGATAAACGAATTATCGTCTTATTGATTGCCTGGTGCTTTGGTGGATTTATGGAAGGCATGGCCGGTTTTGGAACCGCCATTGCGATTCCTGCCAGCATGCTTGTTGGTTTGGGATTTAATCCTTTGTTTAGCTGTCTTGTCTGTTTGATTGCCAATGGTGTTCCCACACCTTTTGGATCGATCGGTATCCCAACTGTGACATTAGCCAATCTGGTGGGATTGGAAAACACAGCGCTTTCCTTTATGACCAGCTTACAGTTGGCGCCCTTTGTCATTGCCGCTCCATTTTTGATCGTCATGGCAACCGGAAAAGGCCCAAAAGCTTTAAAAGGAATGTTACCGGTAACACTGGCCAGTTCTTTAGGTTTTATCCTTCCACAGCTTGCCGTCAGCTACTTTGTGGGTGCTGAACTGGCCGTTGTCGTAGGAAGTGTATGTTCTTTGGCATTAACGATCCTGTTCGCATCCAAAAAGAAAAGCGATCCGCAATACGAAATGCAGATCGCCAAACAGGAAAACATCACTTTATCAAAGGCTTTGATTGCCTGGTGTCCGTTTATCCTGATCTTTGTATTCTTATTATTAACTAGCAAGATGGTCATGCCAATCAATGAAACTTTAAGTGCTTTTGCCACACAAACAACGATATACACCGGTGAAAACCCTACGGTGATCTCGTTTTCCTGGATCAATACACCGGGAGTATGGATCTTTATTTCCGCATTGATCGGTGGTCTTATCCAAAAGGCAAGCTTAAAAGACTTCGGCAGAGTATTGGTAGATACGCTTAACCAGATGAAAGAAACGATGATCACCATGTTGTCGGTATTAGCCGTTGCCAAGATCATGGGCTATGCCGGCATGATCAGCGATATATCTTCGTTTGTAATTGCGATTACCGGTTCTTTCTACCCATTCTTTGCCCCTTGGTTTGGTGCTTTGGGAACCTTTGTCACAGGCTCCGGGACCAATTCCGGCGTTCTGTTTGGCCAGGTGCAGCTAGAAGCCGCCCAGGCCTTAAATGCCAACAGCCTTTGGATCGTAGCTTTAAACTCCCTGGGTGTAGCCGTTGGAAAAATGCTCAGCCCACAAAGCCTTGCGATTGCCTTGAGCAGTGTGGATTCCAAAGGACAGGATTCCAAACTGTTATCTATGGTACTTCCATATGGCACTGGCATGATCATACTGATGTCCATTCTTGCCTTCGTCGGCAATATGGTATTATAAAAAAATGTGTATCTCTGAGCTTTCAGGATACACATTTTTTTACGCTTCTAATTGTGAAGTACAATGAGGACAGCGAGTGGCTTCAATACTGATCTCACTTTTACAGTAAGGACACACCTTCGTTGTAGCCGCTTCTTCTATTTCCTCTTCTTTTTTCAATTTAGAGGTTGCTCTGTTCATAGCTTTTACCATACAGAAAACAATCAAAGCCATGATCAGGAAATTGATAATAGCTGTAATAAAACTTCCATATTTAATCGCTACATCGCCAAATTTTAATGAGTAGGCACTGAAATCATATCCACCAAACAATCCAAGGATCGGTGAAATAATATCATTCGATAAACTTGTTACAATTGCAGTAAACGCACCACCAATGATAATACCAATCGCCATATCTAAGACATTTCCACGATTGATAAAATCACGAAACTCTTTCATAAAACTTTTCATATTTTCTCCTTAACACACTTTCTTATTCTACCTTATTCCGAAACAATTTAACAGCATTGTGTACATAATAATACGGTACAATCAATGTTAATGCGTGAATTATAATTTCTATGATGTTTGTAGTATGCATAAAGAACTCTACTAAATTCATCAAAAACAAGATCACGCCTAAAAGAACTGTGAGCAATGAACCTTTTTTTGATTTCACAATGCCAATCAATCCGGCAATAATTTCAAACACATGAATCGCATACAGACCGATGACCTCCATAAAAGCCTGCATAGCCTCTGCATCCTCCATATGGCCTGGATCATCATGTCCTAATAACTGCCAGACAAAAATGATCATACTTATGCCGATCAATACCTCCAAAAAGCGGCTATTCTTAAATGTTTTGATATCATAGTTTTCTCCTAACCCCAATAAATTTGATTCTCTCTTCAAGAACAAGTATAGTAATGAAGAGAGGGAATATAATGGAACAAAAAATCAGTCACTTTTTCGCAAAGAACGGAATCAACGAAGACAACATAAAATACATCATTCGGGAAAGCACAAAAACTCAACTTTTTCTGTTTGATGGAACAATGATTTCTACTTACCTGCCGGCAAAAACTATTGTAGAAGCATTATCGCCGTCACACTTCCTGAATGTCAATAAAGGCATATTTTTAAACAAACGGTATATCATAAATATCGATAAAGATGCCTATACATCGATTGATAACCGCCGATTTAGTTCACGATGCCGTATGACCGAAGACCAAAAACAGTTTAACTATCAATGGAAATCAAAGATCAATACAGTTGGATATTCTAATGAACTTTTATCCAACACCGCCATTTTTGAACATTGTCCCTTTGGCTTTTGTATCATTGAAATCGTATTCAATGAACACGGATCGGGAGTTGATTTCCTGTTTGAATACTGTAACAAGAAAATGGAATCCATTGAAGAACTTTCAATCGATGAAATGGTCAACCATTCTTTTTTCGATCTGTTTCCAAACGATGGCCTAAAATGGGTGGCCTGTTATGCGGATTCCGCCATAAACGGAACACAGAAAGTGATCCATGAATATAGCCCCAGTTTAGACAAGTATCTTTCTGTTTACTGTTTTCAGGTCAAAGAGCGTTTTTGCGGATGTATCGTCTTTGATTCCGAAGAGATGGTTAAGGATATTCTTTCAAGCGTAAATCCTGTACCACCGACAAAGTTCAATTTTCTGTCCTCTTTTACCCATCCTAAAAAGAGCTAAGCAAACAAAAAGGCAAAAAATCTTGCCTTTTTAATTTACTTTTGTTTCAAAGCTTCTTTTAATGTCTTGCTGGATTTAAATTTCGCATTACGGCTAGGCTGAATTTCCATCTTTTCCCCAGTGGATGGATTAATGCCTATACGCCCTTTTCTTTCCGTAACAGAAAATCGTCCAAATCCAAAAATATCGATTTCTTTTCCTTCTTTCAATATCGAAGTGATTTCATCAAATACAAACTGAATATAGTCATGAGCTTCTGCTTTTGAAATATCAAATGATTCACTCATTCTCGCTTCCAGTTCTTTTCGATTGATTGTTGCTGACATACTGTTCCTCCTGTGTTTTGCCGACCACTGATAGTTTACTTTAAAAGTCAAATATCGTTCAACTAAAAATACAGAAAAACAGTAAAAATCATAAATTCGTTAAATTAAAATACATTATTTTAAATTAATCATTCAATCCTTATAAGATTTCTTTATAAACACGTAATACGTTTTTATAAAATACCTTTTCGATTTCCTCCTGTGTAAAACCATTTTCCGATAAAGCCTGTGCCAATTGATTCATGTAGGAGGCATCCGGTATTTCCAAGTCGGAATGAATTCCATCAAAATCCGTGCCTAATCCGATACAATCAATACCGGCAATCTTTTTGATATGGCAAATATGACGTACCATAGCTTCTATGTGGCTTGGCCCGTTTGGACTTTCGTGTTCTTCTAAAAAGTCCCCACAAAAATTGATGCCCATGACACCACCTCGAGCATGCAAAGCCTGAATCATCTCATCGCTCAGGTTTCGAGCTACCGGACAAATGCTTCTGGCATTGGAATGAGAGGCCACAAAAGGTTTTGTTGTATTTTTTAAAACATCATAAAAACCGGCATCATTTAAATGGCTGACATCAATGATCATGCCCAGACGCTCCATCTCTTGTACATACTGAATCCCAAACCCTGTCAATCCGTGCACTGTATCGATCTGCTGCAAAGGGCTGGCCTGCTTATAGTCCGTAAAATCATCCATGGAAAAGTTTGGATAGCCGATGCCATTGGGATAATTCCATGTCAAGGCAATCATACGAACACCCAAACGATAATAATTTCTAAGCATAGAAAGATCATTAAAGACAACACCGCCATCTTCCAATGTCAACAAAGCAGACAACTTTCCAGCCTTTTCATTTTTCTCAATATCTTCATAACTGAATACCGGTGCGATATATTCTTTATTTTTTTCCATTTCATTCCAGAAGACATCCATCAATCGCATCGTTTGTTGTTCCGGAATGGATAAAACTTTTTGATCGGTAAACAAGGCAAAATTTTGAAGCAGGTAATTTCCCTTCTGCAGTTTTTGAATATCAATGCTTAAATCATTTTGAAACAATCCCTTTTCTGGGTGATTTAAAAGCTCCAAAATTGTATCGCAATGCATATCAATGACTTTCATACGTTTCCTCCAATAATCGATCTAACCAAATCAGGCAGCCATCTTCATAGCAGGAAGGAACGATCATATCGGCCACTTCTTTACATTCTTCTTTGGCATTTTCCAAAGTACATCCCAAGGCTGCCAGGCGTATGCTTTCGACATCACTATATCCATCGCCAATGACAGTCACCTGATCCCAGCCTGCATGTAGACTCTTCAACAATTTCTCCAACGCACCTTGTTTAGAAACTTCTTTATGTAGAACATCATACAAAGTCGGTGTACTGCGAATTACTTGAAAATCAGTATTTTTTTCGATTTCTTTTTCAATATCATCAATAACTGCTTCCAGTTCTTCCGGCTTGGCCGCAATGGAGCACTTTACTACATCAGCTTTTAAATATCGTTTAGGATGCATTGTCGTAATATAATCAATATCACAGTTTTTTTGATCCAGTTCAAATCCCATATGCATTTGATTACATATAACCGCATCCGGCTGGGTAAATCCGATTCCGATATTGTGCTTTTTCATTTCTTCCCATAGCCACAAGACTTGGTCCGCATCCATTTTTACACGATCAATTACTTGTTTGGTTTTCATATCATAGACATGCGATCCATTGGAAGAAATCAAATACCCACCAAATTTATCCATACCAATCTGCAACGCTAAAGGATACACACCCTGAAAAACACGGGCGCTGTTTAAGATCACCGTATTCCCCTTTTCCTGCAAGGCAATCATCTTTTCCTGAACAGCTTTTGATACATATAAGCCATCACTGGGTGGCATTAAAGAGCCATCTAAATCACATACGATCCATCGTTTCATACTATCCCTCGCTTCTTGTAGATTCATTATACAAAAAAAGTCACTCTGTGAGAATGACCTTTCAGATACACAAAGAAACCTACTTCGTCTTTAATACGACTTTGGCACGATAGCCGCGACTGGAATAATAAGAATCCGCTCCATTGCAGTAGATAAAAGTTCTTCCATAACGTTTACTGCCAAATAATGCACCACCTTGTTTACGCATCGAATCTTCTGTTTTGATCCAGCTTGAAGTCTTTAAATCCAAGTCTTCCATCGACTGCAGCCATACATACTCCGCCTCATTCAACAAAACAAGTTTCTTTTCCTGTGCATCTTCCATCACACTGGAACCCGGTGCATTTTGTTTTTTTTTCAATCGAGCTTCTTTGTCATAACATAAACTTCTTCTTTTCGGACTTTCCTTTGAAAAGTCACAAATACAAAGCTGGCCCTCCAACACAACAACATCGGGTTCTCCCTTTGTTTCCTCCATATAAGAAACAGCTTCTAATATATCTTTGGTCAGCAGATTTTCTACATCTATCCATCTTATAGAAGAATGACGTTGTATATGGGATTCAAAACGTTCTTTTAAAATGCTTTTAATCACTTGCTCGTTCATGATGATCCTCCCTGCTTCTATTGTACCAAGGCCAAATCGTAATCCCTACTCATATACTCCACAAAATGAAAAGACAACTGACTTGCAGTTGCCTATCTAGAGTGTTTGTTGTATGCCTTGATAAATATCATCTAATTCCTGCAGCGGATCGTTGACAATCTCAATATTCAACTGATCGCAAAGATATTCCATACCGATTAAGATACGTGGATTGCGTGCATAGAGTTTTTTAGGAATACCGTAGTTTTCAATGATATGAAAGAAAATAGAAACCACTCTTTCCATTTCATCATGATCCAATGTCAGAACATCGCCTGCCAAAATGCTATCTTCTTTTAAATCATAAGCCAAGACCAACAATGGATTGATTGGACGATCATAGTCCGGATCATCGATTGGAGTAAACAAATAATTCAGATCCATGACCAGTTCCATATCCGATCTTTCATATTCTTTAAATTCTCCCAGCACCGAATCCTCCACTTTTACCGTAAGAAAGCGCGGAATCGAATTTGGCAAAGGCAGTGGATATATCGACAAATTAGGTTCTTCACCTTCTTCAACAAAATCCCATTCAGCCATTAAGAGCTCCCCTTTTTCAAAATTAGGAAGCCATTCTTCATCTTCCATGACCATATCCACGGTTTTATTTAAAACTTCCATAATTCTGGTACATTGTATAACTTCATCACGATTTAAATTTACCGGGACATAGCGAGGTTCAAACGAATAAAAATACGGCCAGTCATTAGCACCCTCATATTTCAGTCCTAAATCCTGAATTATTTTTCTCTGGTCCGGTTCCATTTCATTTTTATCCCCATAATAACAAGTCATACAAGTAATATCACCCATGATATAAGTTGTCGGAGCCGAGTATTGGTACGAATCCATGATCATACATAGATCAGAATACCCATCCATCCCGTAATACATCGTTATCCCTGGACAGTTTCCTTGTTTACCCATGATACTGCAGAAATATGGTTCTCTTTTTCCTTCCAGCTGTACTGCAATCAAATCGATATCTTCAAAGATCATCCATGGCCTTTTTTCCTTTAGCGCATCTGCTTCTTTATATAATTTCTTCCATTGTTCCAGTGTTGCCTGTTGCATAAAAATTCTCCTTGTTTTCTATTATTATGAAGGAAAATCAACAAAAAGAAAAGACCCCTTACGGGGTCAAGATCTTACTTATACAAGTTGTAGAAAGATTTCTTTCCTTTGTACTGAGCAATAGAAGTAGCTCCACGCTGATTCAATTCGTCTTCGATACGCATCAAACGGTTGTATTTAGCGATACGGTCTGTACGAGACAATGAACCAGTCTTAATCTGTCCGGCATTGAATCCAACAGCGATATCAGCAATTGTAGAGTCTTCTGTTTCTCCGGAACGGTGAGATACTACACAAGTGTAGTTATGTTTCTTAGCTAATTCCATAGCATCGAAAGTTTCTGTCAAAGTACCGATCTGGTTAACTTTGATTAAGATCGCATTGGCGATACCTTTTTCGATACCTTCCTGTAAGATAGAAGGGTTTGTAACAAACAAGTCGTCACCAACCAACTGAACTTTGTCACCTAAACGATCAGTCAGTTTCTTCCATCCATCCCAGTCACGTTCACCAAGTCCGTCTTCGATAGAGATGATAGGATATTTTTCGATCCATTCAGCATACATATCGATCATTTCATCACTTGTCTTAGTTCCCTGACCAGATTTCTTCAATTCATACAATCCAGTTTCATGGTTGTGGAATTCGCTGGCGGCAACGTCCATCGCAATGCACATATCTTCACCAGGTTTGTATCCGGCAGCCTGCATAGCTTCTACTAACAATTCAAGTGGTTCTTCGTTTCCATCTTTACAGCTAGGAGCAAATCCACCTTCGTCACCAACGTTCGTGTTGTATCCTTTGTCTTTTAATACTTTCTTCAACGCATGGAATGTTTCAGCAGCCATACGGATTGCTTCTTTTTCAGAAGTTGCACCAACCGGCATGATCATGAATTCCTGGAAGTCAACTGTAGAGTCGGCATGACTACCACCGTTGATTACGTTACACATAGGTACCGGCATAGTCTTCGCATTGAATCCACCGAAGTAGTTATACAATGGCATACCATAGAAATCAGCAGCTGCCAAAGCACAAGCCATAGATACACCTAATGTAGCGTTAGCACCTAAGTTTTTCTTGAATGGAGTTCCATCCAGATCTAACATTGTTTTATCAATCAGAACCTGATCACGGCAATCCATACCGATTACCTTTGGTGCGATAATGTTGTTTACGTTGTTTACAGCTTTTGTTGTTCCTTTTCCTAAGTAACGAGTTTTGTCACCGTCACGTAATTCTAATGCTTCTCTTTCTCCTGTACTTGCTCCACTTGGAACCATGGCACGTCCATAAGCACCAGATTCAGTAGTTACTTCTACTTCTACTGTTGGGTTACCACGAGAGTCTAATACTTCACGAGCATATACATCAACAATAATAGGCATATATTAAGTTCCTCCTTTGCCTTAAGCTACAAAAATAATACCACTTTAGCGCTTTAGATTCAATATCTACTCCTGTACTCCAGCCTGAAATTCCTTGAGAATTTTTGCTTTTTTTAGTGCATCTTCCCGTAAGAAGAACAAGTGAAAATTCTGTATGCCAAGCTGCTTATAGTACGCTATTTTATCCAAGTCATTCCATGCTTCTTTTTCAAAAATGCACATATGACATTTCGCATCCCCTTCCAGCAGATACTCCTTTTGATCCTTTCCCTTTAGATAAAAAGAATGCCTATGACATAAAGCACAATTCTTTCTTTGTCCATCTTTTAAGGCCGTATTGACAACACAATGATTCATGATCATCAGCCTTCTTTTTCCATAAAGATATACCATGACCGGGGCCTCAAAGCCGTATCGTTCTTTAAAACCTGTAAGCATGGCCTGTATATCCTTATCTTTACATTCTAAAGAAAGCTCAATGCAGGAAAATCCCAACCGCAATAAACACGCGATCGCATAAGAGTTTGTGACATTGTATCGCAGATCTGCCAAGCCTTCCATCGAAGAATGAATCTTCTCTTGTATCCAGTGCCTTTCCACAATTTTTTGCGGTTCTATTTTCACATCGTATGTTTTTTCTATGATAGGATTAGCCTTTGTCTTTTCTTCATAAAAAGCATCGATAGCCTGATTGCGGATATGATTGAGCGCACCTAGCGGAAAAAAGAAAGGGACATCCAACGCAAAACGAAACGATTGAATTTCTATAAAGCTGTCTTTTGTCTTTGAAAACTGGCGTCTTAAAATCTCTTCGTCACAAGGTCTGTTTTTGGCAACATCAGCCAGCTCTTCACTGATCCAAGTCACACAATGACCGTTTTCAGACAAAGTGCATTCCAACGGATATCCGGGCCCTTTACATGCCAAATGACAAGACACTGCTACTTTTCGCTGTTTCTTTTCAATAGTTTGATCAATTTCCTTTTGAAGCGTTGTATCGATCGTCTTTATCAACTTTGTTTGTGCAGGAAGTCGATCCTTCATATTGATTTCTACAATTTGACCTGCTTTTGCCTGCGCAATCAGCTTTCCCTGCGTGTCATAGAGATAATTCAAGCGAAAGCCTAGCGAGCCTGTCTTCCATACAAAGCGGATTCCATCATTTTGATGTAAAGAATCCTGCAGCTTGACGCGTACACGTTTTCCTTTTTGTCCAATCACATGACCAATCAAGATTCCCTGATGATTGCTGGTTTGGGTATTCATCAAAGCATTACCTCTTTGATCGTAAAGATGACCTTTGGTAAATCCACGATTAAAGGTGACCTGCAGCTCCTTCTGTTCTTTTTTACCCAATGTTTTTCCGTGCAACACCTCATATACCTGATGCACACACTCATACACATATTCCTTGGATTTCATACGTCCTTCGATCTTAATGGAACAAACTCCGAGCTCTTCTAATTCTCGAACTTGTTCGATCAGGGATAAATCCTTAGGGCTTAAAAAATACTGTTCTTTTTCTAAAATCGGCTTTCCATCCTGATAAAGCTTATAGGGCATACGACATGGCTGCGCACACATACCACGATTTCCGCTTCGATCATATTCGATAGAACTGAAAAGGCATTGCCCGCTGTAACAGATGCAAATGGCTCCATGGACAAAAACTTCCACTTCCATTCCCGTCTGAACCGCTGCCTTTACCTGCTCCAAACTACATTCTCTTGCCAGTACCACACGCTTAACACCTAATTTTTTTAACTGTTCAATCTGCTCAACCTGTGTCACGGAAAGCTGAGTAGAGGCATGTACGACAAGCTGTGGCAATCTTTCATGAAGAAGATGAATTAAGCCTAAATCTTGTACGATCAAGGCATCTACGCCCATTTCGTGAAGGCGTTTTGCCTGTTGATAGGCTTGTTCGATCTCCTGCTCAAACAATAATGTATTCATGGTCACATGCACTTTAATGTTCAAACTATGGCATCGCTTCAATACTTCCTTCATCTGTTCCCAGGTAAAGTTATTGGCATAGGCCCTGGCTCCAAAAGAAGGAAGCGCACAATATATCGCATCACATCCAGCCTGGATTGCAGCTTCCAGAACTTCCATGCTGCCAACAGGCGCTAATATTTCTATATTTTTCATAAGACTAGTATATATAAAGAAAAGCCATGTTTCCATGACTTACTTCTTATTTTCATAATAATTTTGAATCGCATCAAACGTTTCCTGCGAAATCACATGTTCCATACGGCAGGCATCATTTTCCGCAATGGTCTTTGGTACACCGATCTCTTCCAACATTTCTCTAAAAAAGCGATGTCTGCGATATGTTTCGGTTGCGATACGGTTTCCTGCATCTGTCAGATATAAAAATTTATTTTCATCTAAATGAAGATATCCATCTTTTTCCAAAAGTTTGACCGCATGCGATACACTTGGCTTAGAGAACCCTAAATAGCTGGCTACATCCACACTGCGAACATGATCGATTTTTTCACTCAATACCAGAATTGATTCCAGGTAATCTTCCAAAGATTCGCCTAATTCCATAGTTCTCACCTCTTCTATGCCATTTTAAAGGTTTACAACACTTCTGTCAAACAGATTGCCATCACAGAAAGTAAACATTATGATTCACCCAGTAAAATTTCTTTATCCCTTATTTCAAAGCTAGTTGATATGTAGAGATTGTAAAATAATTGGTCTTGATGAAGTTTCTACATCTAACATGTTCATGGCTTCGTTAATATTAAAAACAACACGATTTTTGATTAAACTCTATATATTGTTTATAGAATTTATTAAAATCCCCTCTTATTTACCTTCTACTCTTCCTATGCTAATTCTTTTTTCACAAATCCATCGCTAAATGTACACATCTTTCATCTCGTTTTCTTTATATGTTCCAGTCTATTTCTAATGCATCTGTATAGATTTTAAAATAGCCGGTCGTAAAGATGCTTCTACTCC
>ENA-ORUM01000965-ORUM01000965.1-human-gut-metagenome-genome-assembly--contig:-NODE-965-length-27459-cov-3.273865_pt1 | contig 27459 bp, 22 predicted proteins | sample MGYA00242083_ERZ509217 | MGnify/ENA primary metagenome ERZ509217 (study PRJEB26280, sample SAMEA2338831) | human gut metagenome | biome: human gut; feature: human-associated habitat; material: faeces...
TTGGGGCCCTCTGCAAAAAGGCGCGGTCCCCGTCCGCATGATCGGACGGGGGCCGCACCGGGTGCTTATCCGTGTCTTCCTACTTCTGTTCCTCGATTCAGACGAGCAGGCTCTTCTCAGATTCGGGGTCGAAGAGATGGATGAGGCTGGGGGAGAAGGTGAAGCGGAGCTTGGTGCCATAGGGCACGCCGCCCCGGTACTCCGCCGGCAGTTCTACGGTGGGGGTACGGATGACCACCTCCTGGCCGCCCTCCACGGTGGCGTGGAGGTACAGCTCGCTGCCCATCAGCTCGGACACCTCGATGGATGCCTCGATGGCGGAGGCGGAGGGGTCCTTCTGCACCGCGATGTGCTCCGGACGCACGCCCAGGATCACGTCGGCGCTCTGCTGTCCCTTCCCGGCCAGCTTGGCGCTCATCTCCCCGTCCAGCGGGAAGCTGGCCCCGGCATACTCCACCGAGTAGTCGCCGCCCTTCTTCTCCAGGCGGGCGTTGAAGAAGTTCATCTGGGGCGTACCGATGAAGCCGGCCACGAAGATGTTGATGGGCTTCTCAAAGACCTCCTGGGGGGTGCCGATCTGCTGCACAAAGCCGTCCTTCATGATCACGATCCGGTCGCCCAGGGTCATGGCCTCTGTCTGGTCGTGGGTCACGTACACGAAGGTGGTGTTGATCCGCTGCCGCAGCTTGATGATCTCCGCACGCATCTGGTTGCGCAGCTTGGCGTCCAGGTTGGACAGGGGCTCATCCATCAGCAGCACCTTGGGCTCCCGGACAATGGCTCGCCCGATGGCCACACGCTGCCGCTGGCCGCCGGACAGCGCCTTGGGCTTCCGGTCCAGATACTGGGTGATGCCCAGGATCTCCGCCGCCTGGTCCACCCGCTGCTGGATCTCCTCCTTGGGCACTTTCTTCAGCTTCAGGGGGAATTCCATGTTCTCCCGCACCGTCATGTGGGGATACAGTGCGTAGCTCTGGAACACCATCGCGATGTCCCGGTCTTTGGGCTCCACGTCGTTGACCAGCTTGCCGTCGATGTACAGCTCTCCCTTGCTGATCTCCTCCAGGCCCGCCACCATCCGCAGGGTGGTGGACTTGCCGCAGCCGGAGGGGCCCACCAGCACGATGAACTCCTTGTCCGCGATCTCCAGGTTGAAGTCGCTCACTGCGGTGACCGAGTTGTCATAGATCTTGTAGATGTTCTTCAGACTGACAGTTGACATGGCTTCTGGCCGTGAGACCTCTGCCTCCGCAGCAGGCCCCTCCCCCGGACGGGCTGTCCATCCCGGGGCTTACGACAGGTCTCCACACTGCCGCACCGCCGGCCGGCGGTCTTTTCTTCCTCCTTTTTTATGGGTCCGAGGACTATGAAGAATGGAGTAGTCCCACGGCCCTGGTCTCGTTAGATCAGCAGTACTTCCCGATGGCAGCCGAGATCATCCCTGCCGCTTCCCGCACGATGGATGTTGTTCTTCCTTTACCTTCTCTTATGGGAAGCGGGAAGTGGAGAGGGGGAGCAGCGCAGAGGTCTCGGTCTGGTCGCCAGATACTGGTCCAGGGAGTTCCGGTCCACCAGCGCCGGGATGACCCCCTGTTTGGTGACACAAAACCCTGCCGCATGGCTGGCGATTTCCACCGCATCCTCCAAAGAGTAATTCTGCAGTAGATAGACCGCCAGTGCCGCGATGAAGGCATCTGCCGCTCCGGTGGCGTCCACAGTGGCCACCGGGGGCGCGTCATACCAAAATGCCTGCTCCGGGGTACGCAGGTAACAGCCCCGGTGCCCTAGGGTTATGATGACATTTCGCACTCCTTGTTCCAGAAAATATTCCGCCTGCCGCTCCACCTCAGGGAAGGGGGCCAGTTTGGCCGCCGCATGGCGGTTGGGCACGAAGATGTCGGTAAGGCGATACAGCTCCTCCGGGATTTCCACCCCCGAGGAAGGCTTAAAAATGGTCTGGGCCCCGTGCCCCTTGGACAGTCTGGCGGCCTGGAGCACGCAGTCCGGCGCAGGTCCGGTGCTGAGCAGGCAGTACCCCGCGTTTTGGAACAAATGGGACATAGATCTGACATATTCCGCCGTCATGGTTCCGTTTGCCCCTGGGAACAGGGTCATCATGCTCTCCCCGTCCTCCTGAACATGGATGTATGCCTTTCCTGTGTCGCTGCCCAACTCTCGGCGGACCCCGGTGGTATTCACTCCTTCACTGTTAAGCGCCTGAAAGGCCATGGTGGCGTCAACGTCATTGCCCACCTTGGCAATCAGGCATGCCTCCCATCCCAACTTCGCTACGCCCATGGCCTGGTTGGCCCCCTTGCCACCCAAATTCACGGACATATTATGACTCACCACGCTGCTGCCAATCTGAGGCAGCTGGCTGACGTTCAGGGTGATATCTGCGTTGATGCTGCCCAGGACGATGACCCGTTTCTTCCGGGCCGAAAAGGCCCGCGCCAGCGTAGCCAAGCTGGTTAGCTCCTCCGCAGGGGCGGGGGGCGGCTGTCCCTCGTCCCGGTCTTCGCATCGGGCAATGAGACTGTCCACCAGCGCCAAGCCATAGGTGTCATAGGGCACCCGCTCCAGAGATATCTCATGGGAGGGGCAAGGTACATCCGAGGCCAGGGCAATAACAGATGCGTCCCCCGGCACGGTGAAGCCCGCCGCAGTAAGCCGACAAATCACCCGCTGGGCGGAAAGGGGGTCGGCACACACGAAAGCGCTGACCCCAACGGAGATTTGCTCGGGCAGCTGCCCTTCCACCTCCAGCACCCGGGCCGCATCATAGGGGATTTTGTTCTCATACAGGCACTGCTCATACCCCTCCAACAGTGTGGAGGAGGCCACACAGTTCTCTCCCTTCACAAAGGCAATGGAGGTGTGTGACAGGTTTACCAGCCGCTGGGTCATGAGCCGACCGAACTGACGGAAATTGTCCTGATACCAGGCCGGCTCAGAGCCGCTGCACATCTGAAGACAGATGTGTGCCTCTGCCAGTTCCCGTTCCCGCTCCTCTGTTCGGCAGGAGACCGGCTCCCACAGCAGGCCGTCCACATGGTGGCGGGACAGCTCCCGGAAGTTGGAGTCCTCCTGCTCCTGGGAGCAGGAGCTATCAAAGAGTAGCACCGCGTATCCCTTGGTCTTGGCCCCGGAGATTACGCCTTTGAGCAGATTAGAGGAGGAGGCAACACTGCGTAGCATAACAGCCAAGGTGAATCCCTTGCTGTTCAGTGTATTTTTGATTTTCCCGTAGGGCACATAGTGGTTCTTCTTCGCCACTTCCAGCACACGGTCGATGGTAGCGGGGCTGATATTATCCGCCTTATTGTTGATAATTTTCGAGACTGTGGAGACAGACACGCCGGCCTGCTTTGCCACCTCTTTGATCGTCACCTCTATTCCCCCGCTTTCCCCTTTGCCGGCCCGTTTTGCAATATATATCCATAATATATATCTCTCGTTTTCCGGTCTCTTTATTGGTTTTAGACAGTTTTACCTCTCCGCCGGTGGTCCACTTCGGCGCTGCCCGGCCGAGCTTTCCTTGAGAGTACGTCATTTCTTTCGTTTTGTCAATCCAAAACCCAAAAATATTTTAGGATAACTGCAAAAAGAAAAAAATTTCGTAAAATATTATCCTATATAAATCATACAAAATTTTGTTGACATTTGGGAAAAATATGATATGCTATTGAAAGCATAAGACAGGGATAGAAAGGGGAAGGAACATGGAACAGATGAAAATACTTGCGCCCTGCAGAATCCTGGGGTACGGATTCCCCAAGGAGTCCTTTCTGCGAGGGATTGCCCAGCATCCCGATGCCATCGTTGTGGATGCAGGTAGCACGGACGCGGGTCCCCACAAGCTGGGTAAAGGCGTCGCCATCGTCAGCAATGCGGCGATGTTCAAGGACCTGGAGCTCATCATCACAGAGGGCTGCCGCCTGGGCATCCCCATGGTGATTGGCTCCGCCGGCGGTGCTGGGGGCCGTATCCATGTGGAGCGCACCCTGAACGTCATCTATGACATCATCCGCAAGCACAGCCTGGAGAACCTGAAGACTGCGGTGATTTGGGCCGACATCGACAAGGAGCTGGTCCGTTCCAAGCAGGCCCAGGGCAAGGTCAACCCCCTGGGCAGCGCGGTCAAGCCCCTGACTCCCCAGCGTCTGGAGGAGACGACCGGCATCGTGGCCCAGATGGGACACGAGCCCATTCTGAAGGCGCTCCAAAGCGGGGCCCAGCTGGTGGTCTGCGGCCGTGCCTATGATCCCAGCCCTTTCGCCGCCGTCACCGCCTACTACGGCTTTTCCCTAGCCTACGGCTACCACGCCGGCAAGATTCTGGAATGCGCCGCTCTCTGCGCCGTCCCCGGCACCACCAAGGACTGCATGATAGGCACCATTGACCAGCATGGCTTTGTGGTGGAGCCTCTCTCCAACAAACGTCGTTGCACCAAGCTCTCGGTGGCCGCCCATACCTTTTACGAAAAAGAACACCCCTATATCCTTCACGGTCCCGGCGTCGTCATGGATCTGGAACAGTGCCAGTTTCTCCAGCTCACCGACCACAGTGTCCGAGTAGAAAACAGCCGTTGTCTGCCCGCGCCGGTGTATCAAATCAAGCTGGAGGGTGCCCGACAGGCCGCCTATCGGACCTTTGTCATTGCCGGGGTCCGAGATCCCCTGATGATCCAAAAGCTGCCCGAGATTGAGGCAGAGGCTATGGAACAGGTTGGGCAGTATTACAGCGACGTGAGCCGCGAGGACTATCAAATCAATTTCTACAACTATGGCATCAATGGCGTGCTGGGCAGCCTGGAGCCCCAGACCGATCTTCCCCACGAGGTGGGGCTCCTGTTCGAAGTGGTGGCCAAGACCCAGGAGATGGCGGACATGCTGTGTGCCACTCTCCGCTCCACCATTCTCCATTTCGGATATGAGGGACGCAAGTCCACTGCCGGCAATCTGGCCTTCCCCTTCGCCCCCAGCGACGTATCCTTTGGCCCCGTCTATGAGTTCAGCATATATCATCTGATGGACCTGGAACCGGAGGAGGTCTGCGGCCTCTTCCCGGTGGAGCAGCTGAATTGGAGGACTTATGAAAAAAGTGAGATTGTATGATTTGGCCCAGGTGATTCGCTCCAAAAACAGTGGACCCTTCCAGACCACTCTGGACGTGATCTTTGACGATCCGGAGCTCTACATGCAGATCAAGGCCAGTGGCCAGATTACCCCGGAACGGGTTTCTCAGGCCTACCGCATGTCTCCGGATCGTATCTGCGAATTCGTATTCTTTGATACTGCGCTGGGATTCAAGATCACCTTTGACCGCGAGATTTCCTCCGGTACAGTCGGGGACCGTGATGTCTACGGAGCCCAGCAGCACGCTCCGCTGGCCATGATGGAAATCCAGTTGGAGTGAGGAGAGAGGGTGAGGAAAAGTGCATATGAAGCAGAAAAAGGACCGCTCCCTGGCAGTCCATTCCACTTTGTTAAACATTAAGCGCAGCCGGATCCTTTACCTAATGCTGGCCCCGGCTCTGATTTATTTCATTGTCTTTAAGCTCCAGGCCATCCTGGGCATGGTGTTGGCTTTCTATGACTACCGCATCGTAGGTCCTCACGAGTTCGTGGGTTTGAAACATTTCCAGACGCTGTTCTCCACCCCCGCTTTCTGGCAAATCATGAAGAACACCCTGCTCATCAGCTTCACAAAGCTCATCATTATTACCCCCTTCCCCGTCATGTTCGCCATTATTCTTAGCGAATCCCGGAGCAAGCATCTGAAAAAGGTGACCCAAGTGGTCTCCTACCTGCCCCACTTTCTATCCTGGGTGGTCATCGCCGGCATCTGGTTTGAGTTTCTCTCCATGAATGGCGTGGTCATGGACCTCTGGGAGGCCCTAGGTGGTACCCGGATGAATTTGTTGACCAGCAAAGACACCATCATCGGCGTACTGGTAGCCTCTGAGATGTGGCGCAGCGTGGGTTGGGACTCCATCATCTATCTGTCCGCCATCTTGGCCATCAGCCCGGACCTCTATGAGGCCGCCCGACTGGATGGCGCTAACCGGTGGCAGATTGTCCGCCACATTGTGCTCCCCGCCCTGATAGCTCCTATTATCACAGTGCTCATTGTCAACGTGGGCGTGGTGCTCAACGTGGGGTATGATCAAATCCTGAACTTCCAGAACGACGCGGTGCTCAGCCGCATTGACGTCATCGATACGTATGCCTACCGCATCGGCCTGGAGGGCACCCAGTACTCCTTTGCCACGGCTGCCTCCCTGTTCAAGAGCATCATCAGCCTGGCCCTGATCTTGGTGACCCATTTCACCGCCAAAAAGTTGACAGGAAGGGGGGCCTGGTAATTCATGGCACACAGAAAAAAATGGCGGCTTCCTCTTCCCTCCACTGTCGTAATCAACGCGGTGATGGTCTTTGTCCTGGTCGTCGTTCTGATCCCCATGCTCAACCTGGTGGCCAAGTCCTTTTCCGACCCCGCTCAGGTGGCGGGCATGTCCGGCTGGCGTATCATCCCCGCCGGCTTCTCCCTCATCAACTATCAGATCATCTTCTCTAACCCCGCCATTTGGCGGGCCCTGTTCAACAGCTTGTTCATCACCGTCATCGGCGTAGCCCTCAACGTAGTGGTCACCTCCATGGCCGCTTACGCCCTCACCAGGCCCAATCTGCCGGGCAAGAAGCTGTTCATGGCCTTCTTCATCATGATGATGATTTTCGAGCCTGGTATCATCCAGGAGTATTTTGTGGTGAAAGGGCTGGGCCTGCTGGATAACATCTGGGCCATGGTCCTCTATAATAGCGTGACCGTCTACAATCTGATCCTCCTGATGCGCTTCTTCTCTGACACGCCTCAGGCCATTTTGGAGGCAGCCGCCATCGATGGAGCTGGCCATATCGCCACCCTGTTCAAGGTGTTTCTGCCCATGAACAAGATCCCCATTATGACAGTGGGTATGTTCTACGCCGTGGCCCGCTGGAACGAATTTTTCCGCAGCAGCGTCTACCTCACCTCCAACAAAAACACGGTGCTCCAGGTGTTCCTGCGCCGCTTTGTGGTGGAGGGCGACTCCACTGTCCTAGCCTCGCTAGGCAATATCGACCTCACCGGCGTCAACATGAGCTCTTTGAAAGCCGCAACCATCGTCGTGGTCATTCTGCCGATCCTCTGCATGTACCCCTTCATCCTGAAGCACTATACCAGCGGGGTCATGCAGGGCGGAGTGAAAGAATAACCCCAACCAAAACGAAGGAGGAAAGAAAATGAAAAAGCGCATTCTGTCCGCAGCACTTGCATTGACTATGACCCTCTCCCTGTCGGGCTGCCTGCCCCAGAACGAGGCTCCCACCACTCCCTCCACCACTCCCCCCAGCACCTCCGGCTCCGCCGGCACCTCCCAGTCTACCGATCCCAGCAAGCCCCTGGCCATGGGCGACGTAGAAAATCCCGTCACCCTCACCATGGTCATCAAGGACCATTCCCCGGAGAACACAGCCGACGCCGCCTGGATGGAGCTGCTCAACCAGGAGCTGCTCAATGCCGGGATTGGCGCTCAGGTGGAGCTGCTGGCCATGCAGTCTGGCACCTATTCCACCAACCTGGGCCTGATGCTCAGCGGTGGCACCATCCCCGACCTGATTTGGTTCCAGGGCGGAGACGAGGAGTTCGCCCTAACCCAGAAGATTCTGGCCGACCTGACCCCCTTTGTGGAGAATTCCGTCTACATGAAGGACGCCATGGAGGATTACCAGATGGAGCGGCTGGAGAACTACCCCTACCTGGTCTACCTCTCTCCCGCTTCTGTGAAAGTGCCCGTGATGCGCACCGACATTCTGGACAGCTTGGAGATCAAGGACACCTTCCTAGCCGACCCCTCCATCGACAATTACTACAAGCTCTTCCAGGAGCTGAAGGCCAAGGGCTACACCGCCGTGTGGACCATCCCCGGCGACCTGGCCGAGATCAACAACACCTTTGATCAGGCTTTCGGCCTGACCACCACCTGGATGCAGCAGGACGACGGCTCCTACATCTACTCCGCCGTCTCCGATCAAGCCAAGGAGAAGCTGGACTTTTATGTCAAGCTGTACCAGGAGGGTCTGCTGGACAACGACTACCTCACTGACACCTGGGAGACCAAGGAGAACAAGTTCTACAGTGGCGAGACTGCCATCATCTCCGGCACCCAGGGCGCGGTCATCGACGTCTACAACAACAATCAAATCGCCGCCAACGGCGAGAGCGCCCAACTCACCGTCCTGCCCCCTGCCAAGGGCGCAGCCCAGTCTTACAGCCCCTTCTCCGTCGCCAAGGAGACCCGCGGCATGGCTATCTCCGCTCTATCTGAAAATCAGGCCCTGGCTTTCCAGGTCCTGGACTTCATGTGCAGCCCCGAGGGCCGTTTCGTGGAGCTGCTGGGCACCGAAGGCAACAACTACGAGAAGGATGACTCCGGCAAGATTACCATCACCAACACCTGGTATGTCCCCATGTTCAACACCCTGGCCAACTTTGACGAGTCCGTCCTGGTCACCCCCTACTATTCCGAGGTGGCCCAGGAGTCCCTGGACATGGTCAGTGAGTACATGACCCTGGACAACGACTTCGCCATCCCCAGCGACCTGACCATCGATTGGGACGCCGCCCAGAACGTGGTGGCTGAGTTCTACGCCGACTATATCATCGGCAACAAGACCGCCGCCGACTGGGACACCTTTGTCCAGTCCTTCTACGACATGGGTGGACAGGCCGTGACCGATTACGCCAACACCGTCCTGAAGTAACAGAATACATCCCTGGTACAGGGCACCAAAGGTGCCCTGTACCACTCTGATCTGAATGTGACACGAGGTGGTAAAAATGATTACAAGACAAGAACTGCTTTCCAACCGCGAGCTGCTGGCCGACAAGACTCAGGGCGCTCTGTCTGGCCTGGCCATCGGGGACTCCTTCGGCGACGCCGCCCGCACCCCAGACAACCAGAGGGACTACGGTTTCATCACCGACTTTCACAAGGGGGACTCCTGGAGCACCGATGACACCGAATTTGCCCTGATGGTGGCCAAAACCATCATCGATGCCGGCGGTGACTTCACTTCCCAGGACGTGGTCAACTCCTGGCTGGAGAATGTAGCCACTGAAGATGAGCTCCGCCGTGGCGGCGTCAGCGAGGTGGAGGCCTGCAATAACCTACGCCGTGGAATCCGCCCCCCCAACTCCGGCCGCTTCAATCCCTACCATCAGAGCGACGGCGCCGCCATGCGCAGCGGCCCCATCGGCATCTACTGCGCCGGAGACCCGGAGAAGGCCAAATATCTGGCCAGGGTGGACGCCGAGGTCAGCCACAGCGAGGAGGGCATTTGGGGTGCTCAGGCCGTGGCCGTGGCCGTCTCTCTGGCCATGGTGGATGCGGATATGGACCAGATTTGGGCCGGCGTTATGGACTGCGCCCCTAAGGGCTCCTGGTTCGAGGAGACTCTTAACCGGGCCGCCACCATCGTGGAACACTCCGGCGGCAGCGTGGCGGAAGCTTGGATGCCCCTGCACAACGATTTGTTCTCCACCCACCGTTCTACCGTCTGCGAAGCACTTCCTGAAGTCTTCGGTTGCTTGAAGCTGAAGCATGACTCCTTTAAAAGCGGTCTGCTTCTGGCCTGCAACTTCGGTCGGGACGCGGACACCATTGGCGCGGTGGCCGGCGCGGTGCTGGGTGCCCGGTATGGCGCCCACAGCATTCCCCAGCACTGGATCACCAAGACCCGCTACCCCTCTGGCACCTGCCTGAGCTTCACCAAGGGGATCGACATTCTGGAGTACGCCGATAAGATCGCGGCGCTGATGAAATAAACGGAGAGGACACCATGCAGAACGATTATCTGGAACGCGTATATGCGGGCTTCCTGGGCATGAACGTGGGAATCCGCCTGGGGGCCCCTGTGGAGCCCACCATCTGGACCTACGAGCGGATCAAGGAGACTTACGGCGATATCCGCCATTACGTGAAGGACTATAAAAATTTCGCCGCAGATGATGACGTCAACGGGCCGGTCTACTTTTTCCGCGCCCTGCGGGACTCCTCCCAGCGCGGAGAGCTGACGCCCCAGTATGTAGCCAAGGCATGGCTGAACTACGCCCGCGAGGGAATTGGCCTGTACTGGTGGGGCGGCTACGGCGTGAGCACGGAGCATACAGCCTACATCAACCTGGCACACGGCATCCCCGCCCCTCTCTCCGGCTCTGCCACCACCAACGGGAAGCTGCTGGCTGAACAGATTGGCGGCCAGATCTTCATCGACACCTGGGGCCTCATCTGGCCTGGCCGGCCCGATAAAGCCGCAGATTACGCCCAGGCGGCGGCCAGCGTCTCCCACGACGGCGAGGGCCTGTACGGCGCGCGCTTTATCGCCTCCTGTATTGCCCAGGCATTCTGCGAGCGGGATATCTATCAAGTAGTAGAGCGCGCGCTAGAGGAGATTCCCAGTGAGAGTCTGTATGCCCAGGTGTCCCGGGCAGTTATCGCTCACCACCAGAAACACCCTGAAGACTGGGAGAGCTGCCTGAAGATGCTCCACCGGGACTGGGGCTATGACAAATACGGCGGGGTCTGCCATATTATCCCCAACGCCGGGGTGTGCGTCCTAGCCTTGGTGTACGGCGCCGGCGATTTCAACCGCACGGTGGAGATTGCCACAATGTGCGGCTGGGACACCGACTGCAACGCGGGCAACGTGGGCACCATTCTGGGCGTTCTCACCGGTCTGGACGGCATCGCCGACCACTACCGCGCTCCCGTCAACGACGGCGTGGTCCTCTCCGGGATCTCCGGCTATCTGAACATCTTGGATTTGCCCACCTACTCTAAGGAGCTGGCCCGCACCGGCTACGCTCTGGCCGGGGAGGAGATTCCCGAGATACTGAAGGAGACGGACGGTGAACTCCACTTCGACTTCGAGCTCCCGGGCTCCACTCACAACTTCCGCACTTCCGACTCCTTCTTCCTCCCCCTCAGGCACAGCGAGGAGCGCGCCTTCCAGGGCCGCGGGAGCCTGGAGGTCCTGGTGGACCGCATGATCCGCGGCAACCGGGCTCGCATCTATTACAAGCCCTTTTATACCCGCGCCGACTTCTCCGATGAGCGGTACAAACCTGTATTCAGTCCTCAGGTGTACAGCGGACAGACGCTGGAAATGCAAGTCTTCTTTGACCAGTGGGCCGGCTGGGACAGCATTTTTGTCTCCCCCTACTTCCGCACCATGTCCGACCAGAAGATCCATACCCACGGCTTCCTGAAAATCAAGCCCGGTGAGTGGCAGAAGGTCTCCTGCGTCATTGAAGATATCCAGGGTGACCTGATTGACGAGGTGGGCCTGGTCATCGAAGGGGATACCCCCTCCACAGTCAAGACGCTTGGCAAGCTCTATCTGGACGAATTCCGGGTCTTCGGCAAGGCGGATTACACCATCGACGTGGCCAAGCAGCGCAAGGAGTTGGCCACCGTCACCCCCTTTGCTGTCAACCACGGCGCTTGGGAGCTGGAGGACGGCCGGCTGGGTCTGATGTGCTGTGAGGAGAGTCTGGCCTATACCGGCAACTATTACAGCCAGGATATCCGGCTCTCCGCCAGTGTCGAGCTGGTCAACGGGGACGGCACCGTTCTTCTGCTCCGGGCCAGAGGAGCTAAACAGTCCTATATGGCGGGCTTCCAGAACGGCCAGGTCTGCATCTGGCTTCAGGACTTTGGCATGAAAAAGCTTGTCGAGGCCCCCTTTACCCCCGAGCACGGCCGCACCTATTCTGTGGTCTTCCAGGCCCAGGGGAACACCCTCTCCCTGGAGATTGACGGCAAAGCGGTGCTGCGCGCAGAGGACTCCACGCTCAGCAGCGGAATGGTGGGCCTGGGTGCTCTGTCTATGGGCCGCAGTTTCTTCAGCGACCTCCATGTGACGGAACTGTAAAACAGTCCTATTCAAGCTCTTATTTTATCAAGCGGAGACATCCCGGCAGAATTTCCGGGACGTCTCCGTTTTTTCTTCATAAAATGAAAAAAATATTTTTCCCCTTGCAAATTTAATATATTTTTTCATTTTCTCCATTATTGCACTTTCTCCTTTGTTTTCTCTGTACTTTTTTCCTTCCATGTAAGAACGCATAACCTTTTCCCTCTCTTTTCTTTTTTTCGCCTTTCTTCCGGGTTTATTTTTGGTCAAAACATTCAATTTCTGCGGCACCCTTCTCTATTCTCTTGCCTGTTGTGCTGTCCACCCCCTTCATCTCTTTCCTTGTTCAGATGTTCCCTCCGTTTACTCAATCGTCAAAATATCGAGTATTCGATATTTTCGATTTGAAGTATTGACTTTTCAACATTTCATGTTATCATAGGTCTAACCAAAGAAACTGCAAAAAAGGATGGTATTTCGACATGGAGCTTCCCGCCGCCTTTTCCCAGCGGATCAAGTCCACTCCTCTTACCGCAAAGGAAGCCTTGGTGGCGGAATACATCCTGAACAATTTTCTCTCCGTATGCTATGTGTCCACCAGTGAACTGGCCCGCATCTTGGGCGTCAGCGACGCCACGGTCTCCCGTACCAGCAAAGTGCTGGGCTACCGCTCCTTTCTGGACCTTCAGAAGGAGATACAATCCTTTGTCTCTCAGAAAGCGGATTATGCACAGCGTGGCTTCTTCCCTCCCATTGAGCGTCTTCATACCCATCAGAGCCTGGATGCCAAGGAGAATATCGTAGCACAGTTTTCCACCCTTACCTACAAGAACCTACAGAGCGTTTTGGAAAAAAACTCCGAAGAATCCATCCATGCGGCGGCGGATCTGCTTTGCTCCTGCCGCATCAAATATATTGCCGGGCGCCGGCCCACCGCACCTATTGCTGAGAAATTCAGCTTTTTGATGCGCATGGTTGTCCCCGGTGTCGTATCGGCCACAGGGAGCGTCACCTTTGAACAGCTGCTGGACATCTCCCCAGAGGACTGCCTGTTCGTCATCAATTTCAATCCCTATGGTGAGGAAGTCCGGCGCTGGATCGATCTTGCCCACAGCCGCGGGGCGAAAATCATCCTGCTCACTGATAAGCCCTCCACTCCCTTCTCCGATTTTACTGATGTGCTGCTGTTGGCGGACATATACAGCGTCAGCTTTTTCAACTCCAATGTATCCGCCACCTTTCTTCTGGAGCTTCTTGTGTCTCTGGTCGCAGACCAGATGGACGAGACCGCCACCAAGCGCCTGGATCTTTTGAACCCTTACTTCGAGCGGAACAAGCGCTGATCTTCTCTTATGGGATCTCCCCTCGCACCGAGGGTGGTCTGAATATGCTTACCCCACTAAAAAAGGAGGAACGCCAACATGAAAAAAGCACTCTCTCTTGCCCTTGCACTGGCGCTCTGTATGGGGCTGTTCAGCGGCTGCGGCACTGAAACCGGCTCCAACAGCACCAGCCAGCCCGCGCAAAGCAGCGGGGAAACTGTTAAGACGGTGACATGGGCCAGCACCAGCGACATCACCGGCCTGGACCCCAGAAACGGCAACTCCACCATCACCGCCAGCATTCTGGCCTCCCTTTACAGCACCCTGGTCAAGACGGACCCCCAGGGGCAGATCGTGTGCGACGCTGCTGAGAGCTATGAGCAGGTGGATGACACTACCTGGCACTTCACTCTGCGGCAGGACGTGTACTTTACCAACGGCACCCAGATGACTGCTGACGATGTGGCCTACACCATCAACAGCCTGCGTGACTCGGAGAAGCACTACGCTCTGTCCGGCGATTTCTCCTTCATGCAGGTGGAGGTACTGGGCGACTTCGAGTTCAACATCATTACTGACTACGCTTTCCCCTCTCTCCCCCTGCGCTTGAACTATATCAAGATCGTCCCCAGTGCCTATGTGGAGGAAGTGGGAGACGAGGGCTTTGCCGCCGCCCCCATCGGCTCCGGCCCCTTCAAGTTCGTCTCCTGGGAGAAGGACCAGAAGGTGGTGCTGGAGAAGAATCCCGACTACTATGGCGAGGTGCCCCAGATCGATCAGCTGGTCTTCCGGGTCATCCCCGAGGCCGCCGACCGGGTAGCCGCTCTTCAGGCCGGCGAGGTGGACATCATCTGCAATATCCCCACCACCCAGGCCGAGTATCTGGAGAGCCTTGACGGCATCTCTGTGGTGGGCCAGCCCTCCACCCGTGTGGTCTGGCTGCAGTTCAACCTGGTAGGCGGCCCCACCCCCCTGGACGATGTGCGGGTGCGTCAGGCCATCAACTATGCGGTGGACCGGGACGCGCTGATCGCTGGCGTGCTGGACGGCTACGCCGTCAAGGTCGCCTCCATCTCCACCCCCGAGTACGAGGGCTATGATCCCAATGTGCAGGGCTACACCTACGACGTGGAGAAGGCCAAGCAGCTGATGGCCGACGCCGGCTATGCCGACGGCTTTGACATCGAGTGCTCCGTCTCTCCCGGCCTGCTCAACAGCACCGACGTGGTCCAGGCCATTGCCTCCCAGCTGGCTCAGATCGGCATCAACGTCACCATCAAGCAGGAGGACTCCGCCACGCAGCGGGACGAGATCGGCGCGGGCACTGTGGCCCCCCTGTTCCTCCAGGGTCTGGGCGGCCCCTACTGCGATATCAACCTGATCGCCTCCATTGGCTTTACTGAGGGTGCCCGGTACTGCACCTGGGTCTCCCCCGAGTTTATGGATCTGGCCTCCCAGGCCGCCTCTGAGATGGACGCTGAGAAGCGCGTGGCGCTTTACAGCCAGATGCAGCAGATGATGGTGGACGAGGCCCCCGCCCTGTGGCTGTATCAGCAGGACACCCTGTATGCCTACAACTCCAAGAAGGTCCAGAATTGGACTGCCCGCACCGACGAAGTCGTCCTCATGGACGGCGTCTCCGTGGCCGGCTGAGCGATTTGCTCCCTTAACTGAATATCCGCAGCTGGTGCGGTATTTCAATGGCAGAGAAACAGGCGGCGCACCCGTGATCTGGAACGGGTGCGCCGTTTCTCACTATCCTGGCTCGCTATGAAAGGTTGAAAAGCATGGGGAAATACTTACTCAAGCGGCTCGGGCAGTCCATCATCGCAATCTTGGGCATTACCGTAGTCGTATTTTTTATCCTGCACCTCACCGGGAACCCGGTGGAGCTGATGGTCTCCCCCACCACCTCCAAAGAGGAAATGGAGATCCTCAGTGAAGAGATGGGCTTCAATGACCCCCTGCCCGTCCAATATGTCCGCTTTCTGAAGGGGGCGCTGGTGGGGGATTTCGGCACCTCCTACTACTACAATGAACCGGCCATGTCCGTGGTGCTGGAGCGGGCGCCTGCCACCCTGACGCTGGCCTGTGCGGCCCTGCTCATCTCCGTGGTACTGGGCATCCCGGCAGGCATTGTGGCGGCTGTGAAGCGCAACAGCGTCTCCGATGCCGTGATCCGGGTGCTGGCCCTGCTGGGCCAATGCATGCCCGCCTTCTGGCTGGGCATCATGCTCATCATGCTCTTTGCTGTCAAGCTGGGCTGGATGCCCACTGGCGGCGCAGAGGATGGCCTGCGTTCCCTGATCCTGCCCGCCTTCACGCTGGGGGTCTTTTCCGCGGCCACCATCTGCCGGCTCCTGCGCAGCAACCTCATCGAGGTGCTGGGCAAGGAGTATATCGATGTGGCAAAGGCCAAGGGTCTTCCCAAAAGCAAGATCATCGGCAAGCATGCCCTGAAAAACGCGATGAGCTCCATCATCACCATCCTGGGCATGCAGTTCGCCTCTCTGCTGGGCGGCTCGGTCATCACCGAGCAGGTCTTCGCCTGGCCGGGCGTGGGACGTCTGGTCATCCAGAGCATCACCACCAGCGACTTTGCGGTGGTGGAGTGCATCGTCTTTCTGATGGCGGTGATCTTCGTGGTGATCAACTTCATCGTGGACGTGCTGTATTGCGTGATCAATCCCCGCGTCCGGCTGCAATGAGGAGGTAGGATCAGTGAAAAAAGGATTTAAAAGCGCCTGGTCCAGCCTGAAGAACAGCAAGACCGGCATGTTTGGGCTGATCCTGGTGCTTCTCATCATCATCTGTGCCATCTTTGCCCCGCTCCTGGCGCCTTATGACCCGCTGGCTCAGGACGTCATGATCAAGCTGAAGGACCCCATCTGGGGCGCTGACCCTGTGGCCGGCCATCTGCTGGGCACTGACCAACTGGGCCGCGACATTCTCTCCCGTCTGCTGTACGGCGCCCGCGTCACCCTGATCGTAGCTCTGGCCGGCACCGTGGTAGGCGGCATCGTGGGCGTGGTCCTGGGCAGCCTGGCCGGCTACTACGGCAAATGGGTGGACGCGGTCATCATGCGCCTGGTGGACATCCAGCTCTGCTTCCCCTTCACGCTGCTGGCCCTGTTTATCGCGGCAGTGCTGGGCTCCAGCCTGGGCAATGTCATTTTGATCGCCGGCATCACCAGCTGGGTGCGATACGCCCGCCTGGTCCGCGGCGAGATCCTGGGCATCAAGGAGATGGAGTATATTGAGGCCATACGCGCTGCCGGCGGCACCGATGCCCGCATCATTTTCAAACATATCCTGCCCAATATCATCAGCCCTGTCATCGTTATCGCCACCCTGGAGATGGCCAAGATCGTACTGATCGAGGCCTCCCTCAGCTTCCTGGGCTACGGTGTCCCTATCACCATCCCCACCTGGGGGCGGATGCTCAGCGAAGCCCGTGACAACATTCTCACCGACCCCTGGCAGTGTATCTTCCCCGGTCTGTGCATCACGCTGACCGTGCTGGGCGTCAATCTGCTGGGCGACTGGCTGCGGGATTACCTGGATCCCAAACTGGATGTATAAGGGGGGAGCTCAGTTATGCAGAATGAACCTATGCTTTGCGTACAAGATCTCAGCGTCAGATTCAAGACCAAATACGGCTCCGCCGCTGCGGTGAACCACGTCAGCTTCTCCTTGAAAAAAGGGGAGAAACTGGGTCTGGTGGGGGAGTCCGGCTCGGGCAAAAGTGTCACTTCCAAGAGCATCATACGCCTGCTGCCCACCCCGCCCGCTCAGATCACCGGGAGCATCCGCCTCAACGGGGAAGAGCTGCTCACCAAGACCGAGCGCCAGATGTGCAGGGTCCGGGGCAACCAGATCTCCATGATCTTTCAGGAGCCCATGGTCAGCCTGGACCCCCTGTTTCCCATTGGAGACCAGCTTGGAGAGGTGGTCCGCCTCCACAAGAAGGTCTCCCAAGCCCAGGCCAACGAGATGTCTATCGAGATGCTGCGCACCGTGGGCATCCCCAGCCCGGAGACCCGACTGAAGCAATATCCCTTTGAGCTGTCCGGCGGCATGCGCCAGCGCGTCATGATCGCCATCGCTCTTCTGTGCGACCCGGAGCTGCTCATCGCGGATGAGCCCACCACCGCCCTGGATGTGACCATCCAGGCCCAGATCCTGGACCTGCTCCGGTCCATAAACGAAAAGCTGGGCACCTCCATCATTCTTATCACCCACGACCTGGGCGTCGTGGCCTCTATGGTGGATACTGTGGCAGTGATGTACTGCGGCCACATCGTGGAAAAAGCTGATGTGCGCACCATCTTCCAGCACCCTCTTCATCCCTATACGGAGGGACTGCTCCGCTCCATCCCGCACATGGATGACAGCCAGGGGGACCTGGCCACCATCGAAGGGTCGGTCCCCAGTATCTATTACATGCCGGAGGGCTGTGCCTTTCACAACCGCTGTGCCTGCTGCCGGAAGATCTGCACCCAGAAACAGCCTCCCCTCCTGACCCTGGATGGGGAACACACCGTCCAGTGCTGGAAATATACGCCCCAGTGGGACGAGGAAGGGGGGAGCGATCATGTCTGAACGCCCGATCCTGCTCCAGGCCGACCACCTGAAAAAATGGTTTCCGGTACGCAAAGGGGTCTTCTCCAAGGCCGCCCAGTACGTCAAAGCCGTAGACGACGTCTCCCTGGTCATTCGGGAGGGGGAGACCCTGGGCATCGTTGGGGAGTCCGGCTGCGGGAAATCTACCCTGGCCCGCACCATGATGCGGCTCATCGAGCCCAACGAGGGCACGGTCCTTTTTCAGGGTCAGGATCTGACCAGTGCCGACAAGGAGAGCCTGCGCCGGATGCGCCGGGATATCCAGATCATCTTTCAAGATCCCTATGCCTCCCTCAATCCCCGCCAGCGGGTCTCCGATATCCTCGCTGAGCCTTTTCTGATCCACAAGCTGGGCAGCCGGGAGGCCGCCATGAAGCGCGCGGAGGAGCTGCTTGATCTGGTGGGACTGTCCCAGGACAGCATGCGGAAATTCCCCCATGAGTTTTCCGGAGGCCAGCGCCAGCGGCTTTGTATTGCCCGCGCCCTGTCCGTCAGTCCCAAGCTGATCGTCTGTGACGAGTGCGTCTCCGCCCTGGATGTGTCGATCCAGGCCCAGATCATCAACCTGCTCATGCACCTGCAGCAGAAGCTGGGCATCGCGCTGGTCTTCGTCTCCCATGATCTGCGTGTGGTACAGCACATCTCCACCCATGTGGCGGTCATGTACCTGGGCAAAGTGGTGGAATATGCGGAGAAGCAGGAGCTCTTTGCCCACCCCACCCACCCCTATACCCAGGCTCTCCTCTCCGCCGTCCCCCTGCCAGACCCCACACGGCAGCCGGAACGCATCATCCTTCAGGGCGACCTGCCCAGCCCCATCGCCGTCCCCAGCGGCTGCCCCTTCCACCCCAGATGCTTTGCCGCCATGGCAGAGTGTGCCTCTGCCGTCCCGGAAGCCAGGGACATCACGCAGAACGGACATATCTGCAGCTGCCTGCTGTGCGGACAGTCTCAGTCTTAAGGAGGTATTTCTGTATGAATTCCCAATATCAGCACGCCTATTGCCAAGTGAGCGGCACGCCCTTCGAGCAGGGCGTCCAGCAGGGGCAGGAGCTCTCTGATGCCATCCGCCGCAACCTGGCTTCCGTCCACCGAAAGCTGGAGCAGGAGAAGGTGGACCTCCAGGCCTATCAGGCCTTTGTGAACCAAAACCTCCGTTTCTTCCAGGAGCAGCGGCCTGAGATGTACGAGGAGCTCCAGGGCATCGCCCAAGGCAGCGGTCTGCCCCTTGACGACATCCTGCTGCTGAACATCCCCGCCTATTTCCTCTGTGAGTCCTTCCGTCACATCACGCAGGAATGCAGCATGCTCTGTGTCCGGGGACAGGCTGCCGCTGACGGATGCACCTACATCATCAAGAACCGGGACATGGGCATGCCCATGGAGCAGGCTCTGGTCCGCCACATCTACCCCGACGGCCAGGAGATCATCGAGGTGGGCGGGGCCGGTATCCTCACCTATCCCGCTGTAGGCATCAACAGCCATGGTCTGGCTGTGACCACCACCGGCTTCTGGACAGAGAAGGACCCCACCCGCATCGACCGGGTGGAGGAGGCCGATATCTTCCTCAATGTGCGGGTCCTCCTCTCCTCCTGCAGGACCGCCGCCCAAGCGGTGGAGTTCTGCCGCACCGCCCCCCGTATGAACGGCCTGAACGTCATTGCCGCCGACCCCACAGAGGCCTATGTCATCGAGATGACCTCCGACGAGATCTATGTGGAAAAGGATGAGGGCAGGGGGGTCCTCTTCCGCACCAACCACGTGGTCAGTGACCAGCTCAGCCATTTCAATCCCCCGGAGGAGAACTACCCCTCCACTCACAAGCGCTATGACCGCATTGCCCAGATGGTGGAAGAGCGCTACGGCTCCCTCCGGTTCCAGGATCTCTACCGCATTATGTCAGACCACACCAACGAGCCGAACTGTATCTGCCGTCATCCCCACGAGGGCGTCCCCGCCACCACCGTTTCCACCACCCTCTGCGTGGTAGAGGACCGCGAGGTGTGGACTACGCTGCAAAATCCCTGTCTGGCCCTGCCCCATGTCCAGATCGGAGAGCCCTCTGCACAGTGAGTCCCCTGTGCCAGGTTCTGGCCCCGGTACGCACCGTCCCTTCTCTTTATTGGTTCCCAATATCAAAAAATGGTCAGCAGAAATTCTGCTGACCATTTTTCTCTTTTCGCTTTTTGATGCTTCAGGCAGGCCGCTCAATCCTCCTGACTGATCCCGTCCAGCACCATATGCCCGTCAGAGAGAAGGGCTCCGCCGCAGCCGTCCACCCGCTGGGTGCCGGCAGCGTGGTACTCCCCGTCCACATACATGACGCTGTTGAGCATGGTGCTCATGGCCTGGTCCACCGGGACCCGCACCGGCCGGTGCCCCTTCTGTTCCAGAAGCCGGATGGTGTCCTCTGAGATCCCGAACTCCAGCTCCAGCCCCTGCTCCCGGGTCAGGCAGTTGAGGTAGGGCTGGCGGACCAGCTGCTCCGGCAGCATCCCAAAGTCCACCGCATTGACGATCCCCTGGAGGGTTCCGGTGATGATCCGGGGACCGCCCGCCGCGCCGATGGCCAGATAGGGCCGTCCGTCCTTGAACACCATGCTGGGGGCCATGGAGGACAGAGGCGTCTTCCCCCCCTGGATGCTGTTGGCGCTCCCATAGGTCAGTCCCTGGCTGGTGAGTGCGCCCGGCTTGGCGCTGAAGTCGGACATGGCGTTGTTGAGCACAAAGCCGCAGCCGTCCACCACGATCCCGCAGCCGAACCAGTCCCGTACAGTCTGGGTCTGGGAGACCGCGTTCCCAAAGCGGTCCATCACTGCAAAGTGAGAGGTGTTTCCTGGGTACTCCTTGGCCTCGATCCCCTCCGCCGGAGCGTATTCCCCCGCCGTCTCCGGTGAGGAGAGGGCATACCGCTCCGCCGCGTGGGCCTTGCTGGTCAGCCGCTCCACGTCCACCTGGACGAAGTCGGGATCGCCCAGAGCCACGCTTCGGTCCGCAAAGCCCAGCTTCATGGCCTCCGCGATGGCATGGATGGAGGCGGCGGTGTTGTGTCCCATGGCGGCCAGATCGCTGTGCTCCAGAATGTTCAGCATCTCCACCACGGCGCATCCGCCGCTGGGCGGCGCGAAGGCCGCCACCTCCAGCCCCCGGTAGGTGGTCTTCACCGGGGTACGGTACTTGGGCTGATATCGGCTCAGGTCCTCCAGGGTAAAGCACCCGCCCCGCTGGTTGATCTGCTCCACCATTTTCCGGGCCACCGGCCCGGTGTAAAAAGCGTCCGCCCCCTCCGCCGCCACCAGCTCCAGCAGGCCGGCCAGCTCAGAGTTCACCTGCTTCTCACCGAAGCGGTAGCGGCTCCCGTCCGGCTTCAGATACAGCCGCCGGAACTGGGGTGAAAGATCCAGCTTCCGCCGGACCGAGTCGTCCTCCATGGTGAGCTCTCCGGTATAACTGGTGCCGAAGCCCTCCCGGGCACAGCGGATGGCGGGAGCCGCCGCCTGCGCCAGCGTCATAGTGCCGTACTCCCGCAGCATGGTTTCCATGGCTCTCAGCAGCCCCGGAATGGCTACCGACTGGCCCCCCAGGTCCTTCCACTCGTCCTGGACCTCTCCATCCTTGAGGAACAGGTCCTCCCCCGCCTTGGCGGGAGCCACGCCCCGGGCGTCCAGCGCCAAGACCTTCTGATCCCGCTGGGAGTACAGCAGGCTGAAACAGCCGCCCCCGATGCCGGAGTGGTGGGGCTCCACCACAGAGAGGGTCAGAGAGACCGCCACGGCGGCGTCAAAGGCGTTCCCTCCGGCCCGCAGCATCTCCAACCCCGCCCGGGTGGCATAGATATTGTTGCAGCTGACCGCTCCGCAGTCCCCGTGGGCGGAGGGCTTGCTCCACCGCGAGGGCCACATGTACTGCTGCTTCTTTGCTTCACTCATACTTGATCCGCTTCCCTTCCCGGCCGCGCCGGACAGTGTTTTCATCGAGTCTTGTTCGGATTCCATTATTCCTTCGCCAAACCATGCGTCTTTTTACTGGTCGCCAGAGATACCACAACACCCACTGTATAGCTGACCAGCACTGTGGGGTAGACCGCCTCCAGTGTGTCGGTCAGGCCCAGCAGCATCCAGGCCACACCTACCACCATGCCGCTGGCCATGGCCCAGAAGGCCCCCTGCCGGGTGCAGCGCTTCCAGGTCAGGCCCACCAGGATGGCGAAGCTCACCGGGGCGGCGGCCACGTGCTGCAGGGTGAGGAACAGGTTGGTGAGGGCGGCGCTGGGCATGATGACCGCAGGGATCAGAGTCAGGTAGGCAAAGACGAAGGTGATGATCTTGGACAGCTTCAGCAGTTTGGCGTCGTCCACGTTGGGATTGATGTCGTTTTTATAGACATTGGTAATGATGGTGCCTGTGGCCAGCATCATGGTGGCCATGGTAGCCGCGATGATCATGGTGGCAAAGGCAAAAATGATCCCAGCGAAAGCCGGATTGCTGAAGGTCTTGATGGAGTAGGCAAATGCGGTGGCACCGTCGCCCAGGTCCGCACCGGACGCCTTGGCAAAGATGCCGCAGGTGGCGGTGAGCAGGCAGATGGGGGCAGCCAGCACATAGCCCAGGATAGAGCCGGTGCGGGCGGCGGAAGCGCTCTTTGCGGCCAGCAGGGGCTGGAGCACGGACTGCATCACTGCGGTGGACAGGCAGCCGCCCAGGATCCAGGCGATGATGCGCTGGGTGGGCATATTGCCCATGGAGGAGTACTCTGCGGGAAGTTCAGAGAGCATCACGGTGAAGCCGCCGAACTTGGGCAGCGTCATGAGCACGAAGGCAATGAGCAGGATGTAGATGCCGAAGCATACGATGCGCCCCACAGCGGACATGCCCCGCATGCCGGAGAAGCTGGTGTAGATCACGGCGATGGTCAGGCCGATGAGCATGGCCAGCGTGATGTTCAGACCGGGGATGGCGATCTGGATGATGGAAGCCACGGTCTTGAGCTGATAGGGGATGTACAGGAAGCCGTAGACGATCCAGGCGTAGGAGTACAGGCGGCTGGTCTTGGTGTCGAAGCGCTTTTGCAGATAGATGGGCACCGAGTCGCCGGGCATGTTGTTGCGGATCAGCTTGGCGAACAGGGCCAGCGCGATGAAGTAGAAGGAGCCGGCGATGGAGTACCAGGCCCCGGAGATGCCCAGGGTGTAGCCGTTCTGAGCCGCCCCTACCACGGCCATGCCGCCAATCTGCCAGGCGGCAAAGACACAGCCCAGAGTCAGGGGGCCCATGGTCTTGTCACCGCCCGACCACTGGTTGGCACTTTTGATCTTGGTGCCGGACCAGACACCGATCCCCACGATAATGACAAAGGTCACGATCCATGTTGCGATTAACATACGGTTCTCTCTCCCTTTTGTTTATTTGCAGCGGATGCCGGTGCCGCCCCGCCTCCGGATGCGGAACAGATACCGCCCACCGCAGCTGCTCAAACCTGCCTGTGCCCTCCCTTTGCAACATATTACATTTTTCCTATTTTATTAAATATGTAATATATTACTTGAGCTCTAAAAAAGGAGAGCGCGCAGAACCGCTATTCTGTTCGCTCTCCAATACACTTGTTTTATGGCCTTATCATAAGATATTTTAGGGGCAATGTCAAGAACTTTTTCGAGCTCTGGTTGAAAACATTTTATATGGGATATATTTACATATTCAGACAAGTCAAACGGCCGCATCCTCCCGGGACACGGCCGTCCATGTTTTCTTCCACTATTCCGCCCAGAAACGGCTGACGGTGCGGCGGTAGGAGTTGGTCAGGTGTCGGGCCATGGCCTGCTCTGCCCGCTCGGCGCTCCCTTCCGCGATGGCATCGCAGATGGCCACATGCTCATCAAAGACGATCTTGGCGTCGATGGAGTTGTTATACACCGACTTGACCTCAAACCGGAGATAGTGGTCCAGGAGCAGCTCGCACTCCCGGTAGAGCAGGCGGTTCTGAGTGGCCGCCGCCACTGCCCGGTGGAAGATGTGGTCCAGGCGGTACAGGTGCTGCCCATCCCTGGTGGAGAGCTGGTCCCGGAGGCGGTCCAGGCTCTCCCGCATGGCCTGAAGGTCCCGCTGGGCAGCACGGTTCGCCGCCAGCTTCGCGTTGATGCACTCGATATACATCCGGGTCTCCAGGATGTCCCGGGCGTCCCGGTCAGACACCGGCACCACCTGCACCCCCTTGCCCCGGGAGAAGGAGACATAGCCGTCCTTCTGGAGCTCCAGCAGAGCCTCCCGCACCGGGGTTCGGCTGATGCCCAGCTCCTTGCAGATGTCGTCCTGGGAGTAGATGGCCCCTACCCGAAACCGGTTGAAGAGGATCGCCTCCTTGATCAGGCGGTATGCCTGTTCTTTATAAGAGGGCGTGGCCCCCACATCCTGTCCGCCAAACAGCTCCTCTGCCATAAGCTCTCCTCCCGTCCCATGCCAGCTTTTCCCCATCTTACCATCCCCGGACGCCCGGTGTCAAGCGGAGCTGCGGACCTGCTCCCGGGGCAGCGGGGTCTTAGCGGATCAAGGCTCCCCGCGCCGCGGTGGAAGGTGCTGTCCTCCCCTGTGCCACTCCATATGGTACTCTTCCCGGCCGGTGTTCTCCTCCCGCTCCGCGGCCCGGATGGCAAAGCCCTCCCGCTGGTAAAAGCGGACCGCCGGGCTGTTCTCCCGGTACACGTGGAGTGTCAGGCTCTCCCGCCCCTCCTTGGCCCGCTCCAGCAGCGCCCGCCCGATCCCCCTGGACCGGGCGGCACGCCGGACGAAGAGCCCCGCCAGATAGTCGCCGGTCAGTCCCGCAAAGCCCTGGAGCCCCTCCCAGTCCTGATAGACGAACACCTGGGCGGCGGGCAGCGCCGCCCGCACCTCCTCCATATGGTCACACCAATAGCTCTCAGGAAGAAAGCAGTGGGCTTCCAGGTTGGCGTCCAGCCAGATCTGCATCACCTGGTCCAGATCCTCCGGACGGAGAGCCCGGATCATAATGCCGCCCCCCCTCTTACAGCCCGTTGACTACGTTGGTGGGCCGCTCTCCGTTCAAAATATGCCGGGCGTTGGTCCACATGGTCAGATGCGCCTTGGCAAAAGCCCCCCCGGAGCTGCCCCCCAGGTGGGAGCTGTAAACCACCCGATCTCTGACCTCCGGCGGCAGGTCCACCAGAGGGTGGTCGCCGGGGGTGGGCTCCGGGAAAATAGTATCCAGCGCCGCGCCCCGGATGGTCCCGTCTATGAGTGCCTTCCGCAGGGCCTGGTTGTCCACCAGGTCGCCCCGGCCGCAGTTGACCAAGATGGAGTTGGGCTTCATCCGGGCCAGGAAGGCCCCATCCACCATCTCCCGGGTCTCGTCGGTGACCGCGCAGTGGAGCGAGATGATGTCGCACTGGGCGGTCAGCTCCTCCAGAGGCAGATAGGTCACCCCAAAGTCCTCCTCCACCTGAGGCGGACGGCGGTGGCGGGTGTAATAGTATAGCTTGCAGCCGAAGCTGGCCAGCCGCCGGGCGGTGGCCTGGGCGGTGTCTCCAAAGCCCACCAACCCCACCGCACACTGGAACAGGCCGGGGGCGTGGGCGGCGATGGCCTTCTGCTTCATCTGGATCTGTTGCCCCTGGATGACCGCGTTGTGTCCAGGGATGCCGAAGCGCAGAGCCATCAGCATCAGCATGATGGTGTGCTCCGCCACCGATTCCGCGTTGCACCCCTTATTGTTGCACACATAGATCCCCCGCTCCCGGGCGGCCTGGCAGTCGATGCAGTTGTACCCTACACCCTCAGAGTGGATCATCTTCAGCTCTGGAAGCTGGTCCATCACATCGGGACCCACATCCGTGATGGCATCCACAAAAATGATCCTCGCGTCCGCATTTTCCTGGGCCGCCTGGACATAGGTCTGGTCCGGGCGGCGGAACACCAGCTCCACCGGCATCTCATCCGCAAATGGGGGCCGGTACACGTCATAGCGGTCTCTGGGGCCAAAAACTAATATCTTCATGGGGTGCCCTCCTTATTTTAATTGTATGACAATTATACCACCCGTTTTTCGCCAATACAAGGGGAGCCTTTCTGCAAAATATTAGCACTCTTATTTATTGAGTGCTAATATTTACACTTGTGACACATCTGTGTAACAAAAAATTCATAATCCCTCACTATAATAAAGCCAAAGTTCAGAGAGGCCCGGGCCGGAGGATGCTCCGCCCGGGACCGAAAGGAGTTTTGACTTATGTATATGATCCCCTACACCCGCCGCAGCAACAGCAGCATGATGGATCTGTTTGACGAGTTGGAGCGCAGCATGTTCGGCGAGAGCGGCCGCCGCACGCCGGTCTTCAGCACTGATATCCGGGACGAGGGCGCCCACTACCTGCTCCAGGCCGACCTGCCCGGCTTCCGCAAGGAGGACATCGATCTGGATGTAAAGGACGGCGTGCTCACCATCTCCGCCAAGCACCAGGCCGATGACCGCACCGCCGCCGACAACTACATCTGCCGGGAGCGCCGCACCGGCAGCTTCTCCCGGTCCTTCACCCTGGACGGCATCCAGGAGGACGCCATCCGGGCCTCCTATCAGGACGGGGTGCTGGAGCTCATTCTGCCCAAGCGGCAGGAGGTCCTTCCCCAGTGCCACAAGATCCAGATCCAGTGAGGTCTCCCCAGCCGCGGTCAGGCGGAGCCGGTACGCCGGCTCCGCCTGACTCTTTTCCAAATCGCGTTTCTTCCCAAACTCAATTTTCAGTTTGTGTGCCCCTGTAGGACGCAGCACACAAAAGTATGGAAACTTGAAAAAAGACTTGCAAATCTTGTCCAATGGCTCTATACTAATTTTAGCAGTTAAGTTTATTGAGTGCTAAAGTTTAAGAATCAATATAGATCGGATCTAGGAGGTGTTCCTTTTATGAATATGAATCAATTTACCCAGAAATCGCTGGCCGCCATTCAGGGCGCCCAAGACATCGCCCTGGAGTACGGGCACCAGCAGATCGAGCAGGCCCATCTGCTCATGGCGCTGGTCCAGGACGGCGAGGGGCTGATCCCCCAGCTGCTCACCAATATGGGCCTGACCCTCCCCAGCTTCCAGGCCGCCGTCCAGCACGAGGTGGAGAAGCTGCCCCGGGTCTCCGGTGGAGGCCGGGAGGCGGACAAGGTCTATGTGGCTCAGGACGTGGACCGTGCCCTGAAATCCGCCGAGTCCGCCGCGGCGTCCATGAAGGATGAGTATATCTCTGTGGAGCACATCCTGCTGGGCCTGCTGGACAGTGCCAACAGCGCCCTGAAGGAGCTGTTCCGCACCTACAACGTCACCCGGGAAAAAGTGATGCAGGCCCTGACCTCTGTCCGGGGCAACCAGCGGGTCACCAGTGACAACCCTGAGGAGACCTATGACGCCCTGAAGAAGTACGGCACCGACTTGGTGGAGCGGGCCCGCCAGAACAAGCTGGACCCGGTCATCGGCCGGGACGATGAAATCCGGAATGTCATCCGCATCCTTTCCCGTAAGAGCAAGAACAACCCTGTGCTCATTGGCGAGCCCGGCGTGGGCAA
>ENA-ORUM01001005-ORUM01001005.1-human-gut-metagenome-genome-assembly--contig:-NODE-1005-length-26370-cov-3.705909_pt1 | contig 26370 bp, 19 predicted proteins | sample MGYA00242083_ERZ509217 | MGnify/ENA primary metagenome ERZ509217 (study PRJEB26280, sample SAMEA2338831) | human gut metagenome | biome: human gut; feature: human-associated habitat; material: faeces...
GATTGAAGGAGACATCGGCTTGTTTAATCCGATTCAGAATGAATTGAAAAAAATCCAGGCAGGATTTAAAAAAGCAGGAGAAACAGTATGCTTTAGTCTCTAAATATCACGATGAAGTTGCTCAGGGACAAATTGAATTAGAAAAAATGGTAGAACTAAAACAAAATGTTTTAGTATATCAAAAAGATTTAAATCAGGGAAATAACTTAAGGAAACAGATTAAAGTAATTGAGAGTAAAAATATCGGTTTAAATGATAGATTACAAAAAAGTGCTAAAATTATCGAACGAGATAGTACAAAAGAAATAAACGATAATTTAAAAATATCTGATATTGTACAGGAATCGAAACAAAACAATATTAATATTGTTTTAATGCTGAAAAAATACAATTTAATCGCCGAGGAGATATCGCTATGATTGCTTATGTGCCAACAATGTATCCAGATGAAACTGTGTATAGCTTACTTACAAGAATATATGAAAAAAGTGGATATCTATCATATGCTCATGCAAAAAATGATTTTTTTGTTAATCCAAAAGAGGGAATTGAATTTTTGTTCTTAAATAAGTTAAGCAAAGAACTCATAGATATTATCACTCGGAATCAAACGCTAGATGACGTAATAAAGAATCACACGCTATATAATTATTATGGAAGATATCTTGGAGTTGAAAAAAGAAAAGATGCATACAATTGTCTGTGCAACATGACAGGAGATTATTTCCGTATTTTCGTATTAAATAAAAAATCTTCGGAGGAAACTTATCTCCGTTATTGTCCCATGTGCGTAAGTGAAGATAAACATATTTATGGGGAAACATATTGGAAACGTACACATCAAATACAAGAATTAGAAGTGTGTCCTGTCCATGGGTGCAAATTATTAAATAGTAATGTTTCAAATAATAAACATAGTGCTATGTCATTTATCTCAGCAAATACAGCCTTGAAAGACTTAACCATAATTCAAGGATCAGAACAAGATATAAAACTGGCAGAATATATAGGTGCTTCAGTACGCGAAAATATAGAATACGATGACGATTTATTGATCGGTAAATATCTCACATCCAAGTTGGAAGATACAAAATATTTATCATCATGTGGGAATGGAATCAATCGAAAATTATTATTTCAGGACTTAACAAATTTTTATAGTGGGTGTAAATATGTAATTCAAGAAACAAATCATTTGTCTAAGATTTTTCATGGGAAAAGAATAAAGCCTTTTGAAATTGTTCAAATTGCTATGTTTTTAAAAATCCCATATAATGAATTAGTTAACGCACAGAATCCAGACAAGACTCCATCAGAAAAATTTGAGCAAAAGGTTATTAACATGCTCCGGAACAGAACAATGGAAGAGGTGTCTTCTAAATTAAATATTTCAAAATCCGCCATTAAAATTATTATACGAAAACATAACGGAGTAGCAGATAATTACACAAAATACGAAATACAAGAATGTAGGAAAATATGGACTGATACCATAAAAGAATATCCAAACTGTTCTTTTCAAGAGATTTGTATGTACTCTAAATATAGATTAAGTCTACAATGGTTAAGAAGAAACGATAAAGAATGGACAGACAAACATTATCCACGTAAACAAATAAATTCTGTCAGACAACAAAATATCGACTTATTAGACAAAAAATATCTGTCACAAATTGAAAATGTAATTCAAAAGTATAGGGAGCGCCCAGGCGAAATGCCAAAACGAATAACGATAAACGCAATTAGCAACTATATTGGCATCCCTGGTAGACAATTATATTATATGAAACAATGCAGAGCTGTTATAGAAAAATATGCAGAAACAGACGAGGAATTTCGAGTCAGAAAAATATTATGGGCTGTTGATATGTTACAAAGAGATAATAAGAAGTTGAATTTCAATCAGATAAGAAAACTGACACATATTCATTCAGGGCATTATTACAAATGTCGTCCTCTTCTTATCGACACGATAGGAGAGGAAACAGTTCTTCGTATTGACCCAAATACTTCTATTGTAAGTTAAAAAGTAAAAAAAATGGGTAGAAGAGGAATTAACCTCAACTACCCATAAAATAATAGTTAGAAAAACTAACCGTTATGTATAAAGATATCAACGCTCTCTTAGATAGATGTAGTCTCTTTTCTATTAATGACTGCCATCAATCTTGCGTACCACGGAGCGCTTGGACTCCATTTGTAGCATGGCATATCTTTCCCATTGTTATCTTTATAAATCTGCTGAACAATTTTCAGCTCATCTGGATGCGCCAATGTGATTACTTTATATCCATCGAAATAAAAAACTGCACCTTTTCCTTCAACCGTAAATAAACATCTCATCTCTTCATTTTCTCCTTCCTGTTCAATCACGTTTTGATTTCCATCCATCAATTCCTTGATTCGTTTGATAAAATACGCTTTTGTTGCTGCAACACCACCGTGAATCTCTACTGATTTGTGCGGACAAGCAGTAGCAAACACCTCCTGATGCAAGCGGATAGTATTTTCATTAGGGGTGATTCCATACTGCTTACACTTTTGAGCGCACCACTGTAAAGCGCGCTCCTCATTTGCTTTAAATGTGTTCAAATCTCCCATACTCTGACAAACTTCGATGCTCAGGTAATTTATATTGCCGTCTGTATTTCCGCAATGCCAAGCACAGTTTGCGTCGTCTTCCACCTGCTGGATACCATCACTTCCGCAATATGCGTGAGCGAATCCCTCCTCTTTGTTATGACTGCCATTTGCTAAAGAATTAGCCCAATAAGCTGCATTCATAGAACTACCACCTGCATCATTGTGAATAAAAATACCGATAGGATTTCTGCCTCTCCTACCGGCAACACCTCCACATATACTCATTTCTTATCACCTTCCTTTGTTGGAACTATTTTTCCTCTTGAGTTTCTTCATTTTCCTGATTCTGTTTTAAAATTTCTTCGAGTTCCTCAATACTAATTGTTTCTAATCCTGTAAGTTCTGACATAATTTTGTCCTCCTTCATATAAAAAAGAGGGTAGTGCTATTAAACACTATCCTCTGAGTTGATTTGTTTATTGTTATTCTGAAGTTTCTGCAACTTCCTGTCACACTGTCTCCGTTCAAAAACGCCAAGTTCCAAGATGTTGTTGTCTACAAATGATTCCTTTTTACATAATTTGTTAGACTATATTTAATTGTGTTGATTAAACCCATATCAACCACCTGTCCTTTGTGTGTGCCCAAACGCTTCCAAAACCTTTGGACAAAAATAAACGCCTTCAGATATCTTTTTAAAACTTTTGGCAGTAACAAAACCGCCTGGATTAAATAAAATAACATCTTCATTTCCAAATATAAGATTGTTTAGCAATAGAAAACCATTTGCTTCGATGGTTCCGTCCTGATAGATATAAATATTTTCATCAGAACTTAATCTGCCAAGATTTACTGTTTGTTCTGTTTTAAAAAATCCGTCATCAACAGCTAATTTAAATATATGACTTACATCTGAAATTTTATTTACATTAAAATTGAAAACATAACGTAATGTATTTACTCCATCCACGTCAAATCTATTATCATCGCCATAGTCTTCGCCAAGTTCCATCAGTTTATTATCTATATAAACGGACTCTCCATTTCCTCGAAAACTCGTATTTATGAAATTATCAGAAAGCTTTACAACACCCACTAATTGCGCGCTATTATGCGGAGCGTGAGATACATCAAGTGACTGTATAACTGGTTTATTGTAATATAACCTTATAGAGACAATTTCTTTATTTATTGCAGTGTTTGATATATCAAAATTATTATCATAATTTGAACATATTACAATTTTAAAACTTTGCTCATTATTACAATTTTTGATCGACTGAATTAAGATATCTGGCTGAACTGTCAAATTTGCCGATGCGATTCCAGTCTCAATCATATTTGTTAATCCATTACTATTGGTTGCATAATCATTTACTGTACCATCTGCATCATCAACAAAACATATCTTATAGTATATTTTTAGATTTTCTGGATTCTCAACTGTTGCATTCATCACCAATTCTTCAACTGCTCCAATTCCATAAGGAATACAATCATAAGACTTAGAAAATGTAAATTTAGGTTTTCCTTTTTCTTTCCATACAGCATAAAGAGTAAAATTATAATCTGACTTGTAAGAGTATCCAGGCGTAAATGCAATTTCTGGCTCTGTCGCCTCAGACCATGTAGACCATCCAAGAAATGTATAACCATTACGTGTTGGTTTAGATGATGTAATAGTAATAGATTGTCCCACATTTGCTGTCTGTTTTTCCGGAGTATTATACCCACCATTTGCGTTATATATAATACTCCATGTTTTTGTTACATTCTGACTCCAGACTGCGTACAATGTTACATCTGCATCGTCCCCTATAGGATCACCTGGGCTGTAGCCGATAGTGGACGAACCTTGTTCTTTTGTCCAACCCTTAAAGGTGTAACCAGATCTTGTTGGAAACGAAGTTGGAATATATACAACTTCTCCCCAATGTCTTTTCATCATACTAGGCGCGCCAGATCCACCGTTTGCATCAAAATAAACGCCCCAAAGATTTCTTTTGGCTGTAACTGTAAACTTGATTCCCTTACTTACTACATTCGGTATATGAATATTAGCATATGCTGCTAATGGTATGTCTGCGCCTGCTTCCGCTGGAACAAACAAAGTCTCATCTCTAAATGTTGTTTCGCTCTGCACGATAGTCATATACTTTGTGTCTACAGAAGAATTTGTTTGATGAGCACCGACTTGCGTATTCCCAGTACCGTACGTAGGTAACGATGTTGTCTTGTTCGCTTTTAAAATAATTCTAACATCCCACCCAGCTTGTCCATTCCTGAATACGCGAGTTGTTTGCCAGTCAGCCCACGCACGGCAGTTTGTATTTCCATCCATTGTTTGATATCCAGTCCATCCAGAAAAATCAGGCATAACAGTCACCTCCTATACAAATGAAATTTTTAATGCTTCCTTTTGCGTGTCATAAGATAATTTTGCGTGATTTCCAATTGTGAGACTATTGACAGATAAATCTGCAGAAGCAGCAAGAGGAGTGTATCCAAGTGCATCAACTACATTTTTTTTTGTCAATTCAGCTCTGATTTGTTCACTGCTTTTATTATCAACATTACCAAGACCAACTTCAGATTTTGTATAGCTTGGCTTCCCTTCTTGTTTCGCCCACGAATATACATCTTGTGCAATTGCAGTATTATATGATAAATCGTTCCACTCTGACGATCCATCTCCAACTTTGTAGGCATTACCTCTATCTGAGGTAATAGCCATACAACCATCTGGGATTACTGGGTTAGAACTACGCCATTGGCTTTCTGTTTTTACAGCTTGTTTAAGCTGAACTTTGATTGTTGCCTCCATAGCATATCCTCCTCCGTAATTAAATTGATCCGTCTAAAATTAAAACATCTCCTGAATTAAGCACTAATTTTGCTGCATTTAAAGACGTTACATTAATCGTTGCATCAGCACTTCCATTAAAAGATGCAGCAGTGGCTGTAACAGCTCCTCCTACATTAATATTTCTTGCTGTTGTCAATTTAGCAGCGGAAGCAACACTCTTGGTTGCGTCAGAAGTATTATCTACATTCCCAAGTCCAACATCTGCTTTTGTTAGTTGCGCCCATGCTGCAGAGCCAGCTGTTGCACCTGCCTTTAATACTTTCCCATTGTTTGTTGTTCCGGTAGCAGGAACATGCAAATTTCCATCTCCTGTTGGGTGTGTATATTTTGTATCAGCAGATGTTACAATAAGATTTCCTTCCGCATCCGTTGTTACAGATGTAGAACCGGCTCCTTTAATTGCAATGTCTGTAGTTTTTGTATCACTGCCTGTCAATCTGATTTTTGCAGTTCCATTTGCAGAACTATTCGCTGCAACTCCAAGGGAATATGTCGTATTGTTATCTGTTGTTTTATAACCTGCATCGTTTGCCAATTGGGATACTTTTGTTGGAACAGAAATATCCACGGAGCGATCTTCATTAATCGGAACAGCAGAACCATTCTTTTTGATGGATATAATTGTGTTTCTTTCTGAATTTACAGGAGCATGTGCTGATCCAGCATGTGTAGCAGCTCCATCCCATGCAGTTTTCTTTTCCTTTGTCACATGAATATCTGCATTTCCAGTGTGAGTTGTTAAATCTGCTTGATTTGCTTTTTTCCCAATTGCAGAATTTAATGCATCAACTACATTTTTATTTGCATCAAGTGCGTCTGATACTTCTTTTAATGTATCCATTGTTTCAGGTGCATCGTTTACGAGATCTGCAATTTTCTGATCTGCATACGCTTTTGCATCTGTAAGTGCTTTTACAGAGCTCCCCGTAGGATCAGCTCCAACTTCTGTTGCTGTATACTTTGGCTTAGTAGGCGCTTTTGCCCAAGCGGATACGTCAGAAGCTGGCATGGAAGTTGGTTTGTTTTTGATAAATGCATCAGAACTTGAATCTGTAATATTCCAATCTGACTGTACATTTACCTCTGCTCCAGCAGCAATTGCATTCAATTTTTGTAATAAAGCAGTTGTAAAACTTGCTGTTGTAGCATCAAGAATGGCTTTATTAGAATGAGTATGAGATGATTGTGCAACAATAGAATTTACTTCTTCTGGTGTGAGATAAGCATAAGTAAGTTCATTATATTTCTTTACACCATCTCCAATTTTGCATTTTTTTGTATCCGATTCTACTAAGAACTCACCTTTAAGCCAGACAGTTTCCGTGTCTTTTGCCCACTCAGCCGCTGTTTTATTATTGAGTAAGATACGTGTTTTTAATGTTGTATTCGCCATATATTTGTCCTTTCTATTTCAGCCATTAAAAAGGTTGCTACTAAGTAACAACCAATCAAAAGCATCCATCTATAATTTTTATATTCATATAATCTCTCCCGACGCAGTAATATTTCAGTGACTTATCATCCCATCGATACGTAGCATTTTCTGTTGTATCGATATAAATTTGATTAGAAGATCCAATGGGAGGAAACTTTAAGTACGAATCTTTTGAAATTATTTTTTCTGCCGGTTGAGATGTTATTTGTATCCAATGTCCGTTTGCATATCTCCACAGTATAGAAGTTTCGATTACGAAATAAAAAGAATCAATAGGTGCGAGTAAACCAACACGTTGTTCTTCCTTTTCAATTGTTTGAATCTGTTCGTAAACTGTACGAATACCATGATTATCTAACACGATTTTCTTTTTATCGTAAACGAAAATAAGCTGCCCATCCTCAAGTGGGAGCGTGGGCAACTTAGATTCAACTGTAGAGACTGCTTTTAAAATTGTTTTCGCCATAAATAGCACCTCTACTTTCTATGCTATTCAGGACTAAAATTCTGTAATAGATAATTTATCATCCGTATATTGTTTAGCCTGTTTTAATGCTTCGTCGATCTGTGCAGACACATCTGCTCCTCCAGAACCAACCGCTTTGTTAACATAGTCAACAACTGTTTCTGATTCTCCAAGATCACCTACTTTTGTTTCAAGAGCTTCGTTTGCAGATTGAGCTGCTTCAGACAAGATACCCGGTTTTGCAGCAGCGATTTTAGAATCAACTGTTGTAGCATCAACTTTCGTATTGACATTATCAGAAATTGTTTTCAACTTACCGTCAATCTCTGTTTTGTTATAAGCATCAGAAATACCATATCCTGCAAGAGTAGTAGCTTTATCAGCTTTTTTATCAACAGTAACTTTTAATGCATCAACTTTGCTTTGTGCATCTGTTGAAGCAGCAGTAAGTAATTCTGTCTGCGTTTTATCATATGTGTCAAGTTTTACTTTATTTGCATGTTCATGTACTTTTGCAATAGCGTTGTTAAGAGCGGAAATGTTAACCTTGGAAGATTTAATTACTTTACCAGTTGCACCAGACATAACAACGATTTCGCCATCGATAGCAGAAGCATCTGCACTTGTAACAGCTCCATCAATATTTGTCTGCAGCACGATACCATCTGCATTAGATGCAGACTCAGCATTATAATCTTTTACGATAAGAATTAAATCACCGATTTCACACTTCTGTCCGAGATATGTTCCAGCAAGAGCAACAACATATTTCTGTCCAGCTTTGTATGCATCATTAGGGAACGGATGGTCTTCATCAATTACAATCGGAACCTCAGTTTTTGCTGCATTTACAAGAGATTCTGCATATTCCTTTGTTGCGATATCTTTTCCTTCTAATTTCAGTGTTCCTGTAAAGTTAGCATTTGCAATGTTTGCTTTCAGGTTGATATCTCCTTCAAGTTTTGTAATTCTCTTCTGGAAATCTGTAATAGAAGTAGATACATCTTCAAATACTTTAACCCATTTTGCTCCGTCCCAGATGTAGCCTACATTTGTATCAATGTAGATAACCCCCTGTTGCTGACCAGATCCAGGTCTTGTTCCAACAATTACATACTGTTTCAGGGCAGATGGATCTGCTCCAACCGCCTCAAGTGTACAATTTCCATTCTCACCCTGAAGAACAAAAGCCTTATATTTGCCATCTACTTTTGCAGTGATTACCTGACCAGCATATGCATTTGGTTGTTTGGCATAATTTTCGGCTTCCTGTTTTGTATCCCACAATGCTGTAGAGTCCAATGCTAATGGATTTGCTCTGGAGTAGCTTTTTACTACCGTTAGTAATTCTTTCTCTGTATAATTAGCCATAATATATTTTCTCCTTTCAAATTTTAACTAGCTTTTTTATTTATGTAATCTTCGTATTCTTCTTTTGTTGCATATGAAAATTTTACATGATGCCTATTTTTAATTTCAGGGTTTTGTAAGATTCTAAGAATTTGACGCTCGGAAATATTAAAACCTAAAATCGATTTAGATTTTTTAGAAAAGTCAGATATGGTTTTGTGAATGTGATAAAAATTTTCTTTTTCTACTTTTAAAAGTATAAAATTTTTATGTATAATATTTTCGTCTTTTTTAACTTTTTGAATGTATTTATATTGACTATCATTGGGATTATAGTTACATATTCCTAATTCATTTCCTTTGTTTAAATAACGAACAACCGTACAAGGATCAATTTTTATATCTTTAGCAATATCTGTTGGTAGTGCATCTGTGTCGTTAAACATATCAATTATTGTTTGAAATAAAGATTTTTCTGATCTATATTCAACGTCTTTCCAATTAACATTGTCAAAACAAAAAATATTGCTCAGTTTATTTATAATATTTGTTTTTATATATTCAAATCTTGTATTTATATCAGAATAATTTACATCAATTCTTATTAGATTTATCTTTTTCTCTTTAGCAATTCTATTTTTTTCTTTGTCTCTATTTAATGAATTTGGGTCTAATATTCTACCGTTTTTATGCCCCAAGCCTCCGTCTAATTCAATAATATATTCTTGATTATCTATAACAAAATAAAAATCAAATTTATATTTTTCGCACCATTCAAAATGTTTTTTAGATAATTGATAAATATAATCTATATTCAATTGATTTAATAATGCTGCAAACAATTTTTCTGGATATGAAAATCCGTCACCACATATACATGGAATATGATCTTTCAAATTCATTGGTCGTATTTTCTTTTTTGTTCCACAGTAAGGACACTTTATTTCAAATTCTTCATTTGAAAATCGTGGTGTCTTATATGGAATTGTTTTATCTTCAAACCAATCAATTATATCTGGAAGTAATGCTGCTAAAGAATTTACCTCTGGTATGACTATTCTTGAAGCACACGCAGGACATCCGACAGTCCCATTTTTTGTTAATGTATTTAATACATTTTCTTCTATATCGTATTCATAATTATCTTTTAAACATTTTAATCTATATCCGACAACCTTGGTTTTATAGTTTTTGTGCTGTTTGTCTATCAATATTTTATCTAATACTGTAGATCTATCTAAAATGATATCGCCTATATTATATTTATATTTCCTGCACTCTTTACCAAACGCAAAATATATTTTCCCATTACAAAAACTTTGAGTGCTTGTGGTATAAACGGTCTCTTCATCATCTTTTTTGAATACGATTTTATATGGTTTAATAAAATTAGAAATTGTCAAAATACCACAATATTCAGTGTTTTCAATCTGATATGGGACTATTTTTCCAATAGATTCAATCCAAGAAAAATGATTATATTTCTTTGGTATATTCTCAAAATTAAGTTTTATATTATAGTATCCTGCCATATTTCATCACCTCAAAATTTAAATATAAGAGGAGCAGACATTATTTTAATCTGCTCCATTTTTCTAATGCTTCATTCAATTGTTTATTTTTAACAAAACCCCAAAACATTTTTTTGGATGTTGGATTTAATCCTACTACCTCATATTTGAAACTATTTTTAGTAAATAATTCCTTAATTCTAATGAGTAGCAACAAAATATTTTATTCTTCATACACAACCTCTGTTTTTTTATTTATCCGATTACAAAAGTGAAGTTCATTGGTGCCGCAGCAGGTACGCTTAAATTATAGACGTAGCAGTTATAATTCTTTAATCCATTCTGTCCGCCTCTAGCATCAGCAACTTGAACTGTAGATTTTGTGAAAGAAGATAACATTCCTTTGTCTCCAAGGTCATCATAGATAACCTGTGTAAGAGTTCTTGGCTCTGGTAATACAAACACAATGTTTTGCTGACCCGTTTCTACCTTCATAGAAATTTTTGTTCCAGAAGTTACGTTCAATCTCTTATTTGCTAATTTACGAATTACGTCATAAGTAAGAGCTTCTAATTTTCCAACACCACTTCCCCAAAATGCGTTACGCTGTCCTGTAAAAGAATATCCGCCGGAAGTAACAGTACCAGCAGAAATATGCCCATTTGGTGACTCATTCCCAAGATTATCATTCTTGATAGCTCCCTCTTTGTAAGTAGCAGAAGCAGTAAATGTAACTGTTTCATCACCAACAACGATTGCTTCTCCAGTATAATCAAGAGGAGATGTTGTTCCGTCTTTTACGCTTTCAGCTCCCTTTTTAATAGAAATAGCTGTTAAATCACCAGCATCATTTTTATTAAATGTAGCTCTAAGTTTTGGTGTAACAGATGTTCCAGCTTCAACATTTCCTGCAGCGCTTCCTGAATTGTTAACTAAAGTAACGCTAGGTTTTGTATAAGTTGCCGGAATTGATTTCTGTGTAATCAGATTAAGCAGACCATCCATATCAATTTCTTTTGGAATTGTCTGTCCTGCTTTAAGAGCACCAAGATCTGTTCCTTTCAACGTGTACTCTTTAGATGATTTTGACTTCAGAAACTTTGTTTCTCCGTTTTTGTTAATAAATGCAAGTTCATCAGTGTCGCTTGTGACAACGAAATCATTTGCATCCAACTTTCCGGATGTTTTTGCTTCCTCAATTTTCCCTTTTTCACCTGTTGCAAATTTCACTTTTAAATCTGCCATGAGTTGTACCTCCTTAATTTTTCATATATAAAAAGACGATAGATTTTCTATCGCCTAATTTTTAAAATTCAACAATGTCAAATGAGTCATCACATCCTGTATCTCCGCCAGATCCTTCAGTAGAAACAGTAACTTCGTCTCCAATTGGAATATGGTTTGACAACAACTGCAGTGTTTTCCCATTTTTAATTTGAATATTATCTGCCTTTGTTTTATCGTATATATCAGCAATTTTATCCAGAGCTGAAATCTTATTCTGTAAATCAGAAACAATCTGATCAACAAATTCAAGAGATTCATCTGGGACGAAAGAGTAGTAGTCTTTTAGAGGAGAAATTTTAATTACAAGTTCTCCGGTATGTACTACGAACACTTTTCTTGCTTCCATATCTGTTTTTGTGAATGTTAACCGAATTGTAATATCGCCAGCATATTGCGTTAATTCTGTATCTACTGGCAGAACATATCGAATGTGTTCTTTATACAATTCAGCATCTTTTTTTAAAATTTCTGCATGTGGAACATTTGCTTGATCCACGTATTTTAATGTGGCAGTAAATTCACTCAAGTCCAATTCTCCATAATTCGGAGGGATTAAAATTTGAATTTTATCTGCCAATTTCTCTCTCTGATATAGTGTTGTGACGACAGTAGCAGTGAGAGATTTGTCGTCATTCATAATTATTGTGTAAATTGTGATCACCTCGTTTCAAATATATTTACTCGGTTCTTTTCCACATATAACATGTGATATAAGGTTGAAGGTTGTTATGAGGTTGAGTTGAACCACTCGATCCTGTTTGATTCCAAGTATTTTGCTGAGTGTATAGATAATTAGTATTACTTGGAGAAGCACCACCAACAGCATTTGCTGCAACATATACGTTTCCTTTTTTTGCGCCCCATGCAAAAGAATGTGCTTGACCGTTAGGTTCTAACGGATGGGTATGTGATGGGGTTTCATGTATAGATAACCAATGTTCTTTTTCTCCCCCAGTTTTTTCTGTCGTTTTAAATTCTTCTTGAGTTTCATCTACGCCAATTGGAACTCTTCCTGATCCCCACGCAATCCATTTTCCGCCGAAAGTAATCTCTGGACTTTCATTTTTTGTTGTCATAACAATACTTCCAATAGGATGCATCAATAAATAAATTGATTTAGTTAATTCATTTAAACTACTCAGTGAATCCACTGTTTCTCTCAATGAATAAAGTTCTTCTGCAACAAATACCTCTTCACTATCACTGTTTCTGTTTATCATGATATCGCCGTCAATCTGCAATTTTGCCCTATCTGTCTGATTGAAATCAGGAACACGATTTATGGCAACAGTACCATCTTCATAAACAGACAGTGGCGCAACACCTTGAGACAAAGATGGATTGATTACTACTTCAGAAAACCTGTCTTTAAACTTAAATTGGAAATCATAAGATTCTCCCTTTTCTAGTGTTAAAAAATTAGAATTTATTATTATTTTCTTATAATCACTTCCATCAATTCCGCCATCTTGAATATTAGTTATGGTAGTCCATGATAAAGGCAAACTTGTTCCAGTCCTACAATATCTATAATAAGAAGTAAAAGATGTGTTATATCCGCTTACCCTAGAGATATTACAAACAACATTTAAACTTACTTCCTTTTCAAAATTTCCTAGTCTTTTCAGCTCAAATGTAGTAGCAAGTGGAACATGATAATCAATTACTTCAAAAGCGTTTTGCTTTACTACCGGCGAAGAAGATATTCCACGCGCATCTACAGCATAAACAGATATAGAGTATCTTCCATATTCAGTAATCGCTCCAAGATCGATCAATACATCTGATTGTGATTCCTGTGCTTCATATGTTCTGCTAAAACTATTGTTGTTGCCACCGGAAATGGTGCATACATATTTACTAATTGTAGAAACAGAAGAGTGAGCTTTGTTTGATGTGCTAATTTGAACTTGCATACATGGTATATTCGCAAGAGCTTTGCTAGAGCCAATAATATTTGACACAGAATAGTTAATATTACTATACGAGTAATTTGTAAATACAGGTGCTGTAGAAGAAATATTCAATTGCATTGTCGCAGAATATTGTTGATATGGTGTTTCTACTCCGTTGATATGTAAGTTCTGCACAATAACAACAGTAATCCACTCTTTAAGACCAGCAAGTTTGTAAATTTTATTTTTTTGATCAGATGTGAGAGTTATAGATACATAACTTGACTGTATATTTTTCTTTTCCGCAAAGTAATTGTTATCATCTTTTGAACCAACATATAAGTATACTGACGATGTTGGGGTAGTTCCGGTAAAATATAGATTTATAGGAGAGTTTATATTTAAATTGAAGTCACCCGTGATTGACGGATATCCAATAGAATGTTCAATATATCCACTATTTGTCCATAAGCTTGTTCCAGTTTTTTTGACACGAATTTGAAACCTATAATTTCTGTTTGGTGTAACTACATATGTAATTGATCCGGTTTTGCCAGAAACAGAGAATTCTTTAAGCTTTGTGTCGCCGTCATATAAGTGTAATGCGTTAATATTATCAGATGTAGCCCAATTAAACCCAACAGTCGTTCCTGAAGTAGAATTGTTTTTTTCAAATTGAGTAATCTTTACATTTCTATCAATATGTTTTCCAAAATATGCATTACGAATCTGTCCAGTTCCACCTAATTCCGCAGCCGTTGGGGACACTGATGTTCCAAAGTACATATCACCAAACATTGTAAAACTAAGATCACCATTTGCATCATGAGGAATATCTGTGAATGTTTTTCGTCCAATTTCAACCCATACATTCTGACCAACATTGAGATCAAAAGTCCAAGTAACATTTCCTGTATTATATCCAGTTCCCTCTATCGCAATTCTATACCATGCGCTTCCTTCACGGTTATATCCCCAATAAGAATAATCAGTTCTCCTAAAATACAGAGCAATTGTTATGTTGGACGTGTTTTGAGCCGCATTTACAGTCTCGTTAATAACGTCAATTCTTTTTTCGTATCTTCCTGCCAAACTTTATCACTCTCCAATCTATATAAAAAGATGTCATGCTGTACACGACATCTTAAAACTTTTATTAACTTGAACCACCTGTTTTTACAAATGCAATTCCATTTCGTGTAATACTATTATTATCTTGTACTGTCAAAGGAATCATTTTTAATGTTGGCAACTCTACCCCTCTGTCTGCATATACACGGGATGTTTTTGTGGCATCTTCTTGCATCCAGAAAACTTTATTACCGTTATACCATCCTTCAAATCCATTTGTTGTCATTTGTGTGCTTCTTGAAGTAGATGGGTTTAATACTTGCACGCCTTTTCCGTCAATCGTTACATTTATTTGTTCGGAAGACACACCATCGTTATACATTCCATATTTCTTAAAAACACCTTGCCAACCAGAAGCAGATTGCTGAATAGCAGATGATATCTTCTGATCAGTCGTCTCGTCAATTCCTTCGATGATACCTGTAATTTTTCCTAACTCAACATTGAACGAAGTATTCAAGGAGTCTATTGCATTGTTCAGTGCAGATTTTGCATTTTCCAAGTCTTGCGATATTTTTTGAATATTTACGTTGAATCCATTTGCACTTTCCTTAATTTCAGTTCTTAAATTCTCCTCTACGTTTTGAATTGTAGTATTTATCCCTGCTATATTCTGTTGAACAGAAGAGAAGTTATCATTTATTATAGTATCATTTATATAATAAGTTTTCCCGCTAGGATCCTCTTTGTATCCTCCACTTTGCTGATATCTTGAATCATATAAAGTGAACCAAGTCTTGCCATCCGTGGAAACCTGTAATCGATGATTGAATATCTTTACCGCATCTAATTCTGCACTTGTAAGAGGATATTCATGCCAAATTGTTATATAATCAATGTCATTTTTAACCTGTCCTAAATCTAATTCTAAACATTTCCATCCAGTTTCTGCTTCAATATATTTCGATGTATCACCATCTGTATATCTTTCTGGATATTGGATAGTAATTGCAGAGCCATCTTCATCTTTGCAAATTGGGATAATTCCATTTGCAATGTTTACATTTTTAGAAAATACATTTATTTCAGTCCATCTATTTTGGTTATCCAAATTACTGCCATTTAACCAATCTCTAATGTAGCGTATAGCAGTAACATGATTTTTCCCAACTGTATGTATGATATTGTCTGCAGACAAACTTATTTCCGCTTTTAAATCATTTTTTGTGTCTTCAACTTTTTGATTTATTTCTCCGGCTGTACTTTCAATTTTACTTGTTAAATTTTTCTCTGTATCTTTTACAGTTTGTTCTATTTCTCCTGCACGTATTGACAGTTGCGATATTTCTTTTTCCATATTTCCAACTGTCAGATCGATACGCTCTGCTGTTTGTTTTATTTCAGATTTTAAACCGATAATTTCTTCCGCATCATCCTCTGGTGCAGGAGTCCAAGAAGTATCAATCGTACCTCTTGATAAGTATGCTTCGTAAAAAAATGTCGTGCTGTTTATCGGAGGTGTGATATCTATATTCTTATTTGATACATCTGATACCTTTTTAACTTTTACAACTTTTGTCCACTGGGAATTTGACTCTGACGTGATTATTTCTCCAAATACGTTGATAGAAATTGTACATGGTGTATTCGTCTTGTGCCAAATCACAAAAACATAGCTATCAGGCTCAGTAATTAAATTTGATAATCTATAACTATTCTGTTCACTGTCTATAGATAATTTTAATACCGTGTCTTCAATTCCATATGGATTAGTCATTTTAACAGATTCAAAATTAGCCAATCACTCACCTCCTAATAATTTTTATATCTTAACAAGACCATATGAATTAAAAATTAAATCTTTAGAATTTCGAATTAAATTTCGACATCCTATATCAACTGTCTGATCAGAAATAACGTTGATTGTATATCTGTCTAACTCATCTGTCTTGTCGAGTTCTTTATATAAAACACATTGAATTTTTGTTACGTTATCTGATTTTGGGGTATATACAATCTCTGACTGTTTTACGGATGAGAAGTATTTTTCTGTAAAAACTCCACCATCTGATTCCAGAATTTGAAAAGCCCCGTTATATTTTTTCTGAGATAAATTTCCTTCTCTGTAAAACGAAGAAAATTTAATTGTTTTAGGGTCAAAAGTATTATCAGTTAATTTTTTTATAATTGTATCTGACGATTGAAGTGTGTATACGACTGTATTTTCTACGTCTTTTCTTTTTGACAAAACAAAACGTTTTGTGTCAGATCTAATCTCTTGTTTATCACTAATTGTGACAGAATATTTAGCTGTAATATCAACATATCCAGTATCAGTTGTCATATTTGTTACAGTGTATGTAAATGTCTTTGGGTTCCAATTTCCGGTTACGCCTTGTGACGGCAACTGTGTAAACGTACAATTTTCAGTTACAAGTTCTGAACCAAAAACAGCAGAAACAGTTGTTTCGCATCCACTATAATTTCCATTTTCTCCGGTTGAATCTGTTGGTATAATATGATTATCGTTTGTAAGTGAAATAGTAAAGGAAGCATTCTTTTTTAATTCTTCGCTAAGTCCTTTTTTGGTGATGTAGTTCTTTTCTACTGTCTGTTGAAATCCTTCTGTTGATTGTTTAAACGCAGAAAATTCTTGACTTAATGTCTGTACTGTACTTCCATCTACTTTTTTGTCAAGCGTAGATTGTACTTTACTTACTTCTGTATTTATACCTTCCAAATCAATTTGTACATTATTTACCTTATCGGTTATTCCTGTTATTATTTCTCCATTTTCGCCAATATATTGATTGAATTTTGTCTGGTCAACCTTCGCACTAATCTTTTTATTTAAATTATCGACCTCTAATCCAATCTTTGTAATAATTGTTTCTTCCAATGAAGAGACATCGTTTTTTACATCTTCTGGAGCAGGTTTCCAATCCGTAACAATTGTTCCACGCTCAATTTGAAGATTTTTGAACATATAATATGTATTCGGTTTGGAATCCATATCAGTGAGATACAATACTTGTTGTCGAGTACTAGGAAGAGTTTTCTTCGTTCTTACCTGAAAAATACATTGTTTCCATTCGTCTTTCACAATCTCATTTTTGATTGCAGTATATGTTTCTCCAATATCATTGGTATTCTTTACGCTATTTTCGTCGCATAGATATGCATTAATAGAAGTAGTAACGTTAGATTTTACATCAAAAGAAATCATATAATCTTCATCAGGTTTGTATTTTTCAGGCATAATCTTACTATATAAAATATAAGACCATCCACTTTGAGCTAAAGACCCTCGCGTTAGTTTTGCACAATTTATTTTATTTGAAGATTCGGCAGAAGTAGTATAATCGCCAACTTCCATATTCCATCGCCAATTTTTATCTCCCCTGTTTGTTTCTTCTACAAGATTTACTCCTCCAGAATTTGTATTGCTTCCGTCATTCAAGACAGTAACAGTCTGATAATCCAATTTATTAGTAATACTTCCACTTGCACATAAAGTACATTTAATTGCAGCATCGTCTTTTTGTACTTTATATATGGAGATTGCTTCATCTTTTGAAGAGGTATATACTGTTTCAAACGTTGTTCCATTTATGCTTCTTTCTATGATAAAACGACCCGAATATTCATTTGTAGCCGCCGCATTTCCATCTTTATAAAAACCAGAAAATGTAACAGCTTCTGGTGAAAACTTATCACCAGAAAGCTTCTTAACAATTAAAGTAGATGGTTGTAACATATATACTCGCGCAGAACCATTAGCCCCATCTTTCGTTTTTGTCCAAGAGAATTGTTTTACAACAGACTGTCCTTTTAGCGTAAATGTTAGATTAATAACACCGTTCAAAATATCGGCTCCACCAAGAGTTGCATTTTTAGCAACATTTAAAATAACTTTTCCGTCCTTCTCAGGTGTTGCATTTTCAACGGTATGAGATATTCCGGATGGCAATTCACCAACTGTAACCTCACACGCAATTTTTGTAAAGCCTTCATACCCAGTGAAAGGTATTTCAAGCAGCATTTGTTTGCTTACAAGTCCTGCATTCGTACATGGGATCGACTGTGATTCATTCGCAACTACTACATTTAATGCGGGTGTTCCGGGCTTTCCTTGTTCGCCATCATTCACAACAGTTAGTGTAATTTGTCCATATGCTTTCATATTTCACCATCCTTATATTAAAATAGGAGAGTAGTGCTTCCTACTCTCCGTGAATGACAATTTTATGTTGTTAAAGAAATTTCTGCCTCGCAATTAATCACCAGATTCTTATTTACAAGTTCTCTATCGACAAAAATAACTTTTCCTGTTTTCCATTCTTTGTCTGTGTCAAGCTCGACTCCATTTTGCCGTCTGTAATACTTATAAACTCCAGTTGGTAAATCACTTTCTGCAGCATCAGCCCATGCGGATCCATTATATTTCTTGAGAACAACTTCTTTTTTTACCTTATCAATATGATAATAGAAGTCTCCTGTATGAGGAGACTTTGGAGCTTCTGTAGAGAATGTAGTTGATTTAATTGGATCAATTTCTTCTCCATTTAAATATGCTAAAGTATACACCGCTCCAAAAGTTGTTTCATTTGTAAGTTGTGTACCTACAGAACACAACACTTGCAAATCAAGCGGATCATTTTTATCGGTCACAGTCCAATATGCAATATATTCTTTCCCGCCATATGTCGCTGTACATTTAAATGAAGCGAGAGAATCTACCATCACTGGAGTAACTGTTAATTTACTTGTTGTCTGCCCCTCAATAATTTCGTAATTTCCACTTTTGAATTTTGCCCACTTATATGTAATGCCTGAAGCGATAATTGTACTTCCGTCAGAAAGTTGAGTTTCTAATACGACATTATTACCACCATTTATGATTACATCACCTTGCGGAGCATAAATCTGTAACAGTACCGCATTCGTTGCTTGAATACTCTTTGTCCAACCAAATTTTTTAACAACAGAAACACCACCTACAGTGAAAGTAAGAGAGAATGTTCCTGATAAATCAGAAGCAGAACCGAGGTTATTTCCTGCAGGAACATTTATAATCAGCAATCCATCATTAGATGTTGTACCGGCTGTGTTTGTTTTTACAGTAACTCCAGATGGTAAAGTTCCAGGAGTGCATGTTACTGCAGCTCTGCTTAATCCCTTATATGCATAAAATGGGATATTGATATCTCTTGAAATCTTAACAGTACCATTTGCATTACATGGGATGACCTCTGCTTCATTACCCATAATTACAGAAATAGAATCTTCACCCGGTTTACCATTTCCACCATCAGTACCGTCTCTTGTAACCATTACAGTCTGTGAGTCCAATTTTGTTGTAGTTCCACCTGACGCATACAACTCACATTTAATTGCTCTTACAGTTGTGTTGGACGGTGTGTATACTTTACTAGGCTCATCTGTTGAGGATGTATATTTAGCTGTTCCGAAATTTAAACCATCCGTTGATTCTAAAATAACAAATCTACCATTATATACGGTTTGTGTTGTTGCTGCTCCAACTTGCTTCATTCCTGAAAATGTTACATTAGCTGGTGCAAATACATTATTCTTTCCAAGATTCATAGAAAGTGTAGATGCTTCAACAGAATAAATAACCGCATCAGACCCATCAACACCGGCACGCTGTTTAATTAATGAAAATCTCTTTTTCAAAGTTGTTGCTTTTGACACACATGAAAATTCAACATGACCAACATCAATATTATTATCCATTTTTGTTACCGTGTATTTATTGCCTACAAACGTACCTGTAATTCCTTCACTTGGAACTGCACTGATAGTCCATTTAGATGTTACATCAACACCACCTTCAAATACGCCTACAGTTGTTTCTGCTCCTTTATAACCAGTGTCTGGATTAACAGCACCACTTGAATTACAAGGAAGGGTATGACTTTCGTTACTTAATACAACTGCTACGGTACTGTTTCCGGCAGCACCATCTCTGATTTTTGTGATTGTATGTAAGTCATATACAGATGAATCATTTGTTACCAACTTAATTACTGCCACATCATTATTAAATAAAATATTTTCCGATGCTTTAATATTGATAGTAGCTCCGTTAATGGATGGATTGTTTGTCGTTGGCATTGCAACAAATGAACCATTTGCATTTTTATATTGCCACTGTGAAATATTTACGTTTGTACAAGTAGCAGTTAACACAATAGTATCAACACCTACTAAAGTCTGATTTGAATTATATAAAAATACAGACTCTCCAGAAACTGAACAATATTTTGCCTCAGTTGCTTGCTTAGACAGTGAAAAAGTCATCTGAGCCTGTGTCTCTAATGTTACATTGGTGCTTGGGTCTGTATACTGTACATTTGCAATATATGTAAGGATTCCGCTTTGAATTGTCCCAAGAAAATTCTGTGAAACTGTAAGAACTCCATCTTTTACAGTTTCTCCTGTTTTTAAATCCGTTGGAGCAGATGATCCCTCTTGTCTTTTCCATGTTACAGTAAGACCTGTTTTTGGCAGTGTAAGCTGTTGATCATTAAAATACATAATTGGTGTAAGAACCAAATTTGTTTTACTCCAATCTGGAGTATATACAGTCGTAGCTTCATTCGGATTTTCGATGACAGTCTGTGGTAAGCTACTTGTGATATACAAGCTAATTCGACCAACATCTGTAGCATCAGTAATTGTAATAGAACTATATGCTTTTGCTAAAGCCATAAAATACCTCCTTTAAAAAACTGCTCTTGCGAGTTCTTTATCTTCATTAAAAAAGGAACAAGTAAAACTTGCTCCTCCGAATACATCTTCGTTTGTAATATGCAAACCTTTCGTTCCGTTTGCATGTGCTGTGTTCCAGTAATGATCCCCATCAGAATCTGGAGATTGTCTTGTCCATATAAAATGTGTCTCATCGTACATATCTGTAATATTGCTCTGACCAAGATATAACGTCGGTGAGAGAGTAGTATTTATCATTCCGGGTCTGAACATCGTTCCGTTAGAGGAATAGATATTCATTGTGTACGGAGTAGACACTTTAATTCCATCAATCTGTGTTTGCATATTAGAAAATTTGTTTTCGATAGTAGTGAATGATGCGTTGATACCTTGTCCATTAATAACAACATCAGACACATGTATTTTCCCATCGTTATCTTGTTCTACAGCTTGAAAAGCTAATTTCTCTTTAGCAATTGTGGAATCTGCAATCATGTCATTTTTGATTAAACCATCTTCAATTGCAGATTCTTTAATTCCAGTAGAATCAATAAGAACACCTTTTCCAGTTTCGTCATACAGACAGAACGTAAAATTATTGTTTGAATCTCTTCCTATTTGAATACGAACTGTTCCGTTCTTGTCTTTGAATTGCATTGTATTTCCTGCAATTACCATTCCACCGTCATCAGATTCAATCTGAAATTTATCTGCAGAAATAGTACCTGCTTTTAACATTGATACTGTAATCTGTGCTGCAATCAAATCTTTAATAACAGCTTCATCAATTGTCACATTTTGTGCTGTCAAATTAATAATGTGACCGAGTTCTGCCGAAACATTACCAGAGATCAAGTTATCAATATTCGCAACATAAGCAGCAAGTTTTTTGAAATCACCAGATTGAGCAACGATCTGTCCGGCAGAAATAAGTTCAGCTTGTAAATATTGAAAGAATCCATTCTCGGCGTGTATATTAATACACTTAATCATTTCAGCTTCCAATGTTCCCGGAGTAATATAATTTCCGTTTCCACCACCAATAATACTTCCTCCAGAACCATTTACGATGTTTTGAACTTTATTCGTAAATGCAGAAGACTGAAGCAACTTTTGCAAAATTTCATAAATATTTTCATCGGTAATTTGTAGATTTCCAACGTAATTATTTCGAGCGCCTGACCCACCAAGATTTGATCCTGTTCCCAAAATTGAAACAAAATCATTTCTGTCAGATTTTGATGCAATCATGTTGGAGAATGTAATAGAAAAATTATTATCAAAAAGAAATGGATTAAATGAAATTGTCATGACCCTCAATTTAACAAAATAGTCATCACGAATTCCTAACCAAATGAAGTTTCCAAAATCTAAAGACAGAGCGTGTAGCTCAGATCCTATTGCAGAAAGTAAATTATCCACATCAGTAGAATATGTTGTTTGAGGAACAGAAGATGCCATTAATTCTTCCATTGCAATCCTACATAATTCTGTTTGTACAGTTACAATATCTGTGAGAGAATCTTGACTTCCTACAAATATATTTTCATTCGTATATGGAGTAGGGTTTGTTATGTGATAAAGCTCCGCCAATTCTTCCTTTTCAAAACCACCTAGAGTATCACTTGTCCAAGATTCTAATGCCATATCTTGTCCAAGAGAAGCGCGCTTCTTTCCGAGTTTTTTTTGTTTATCTTCCTCTGTTTTAGCTTCTTCTCTACGCTCTTTTAAAGCAGCAGCACATGAATCAGAATTATTTTCGTCTGTTTGATATGCATTTTTTTCATAGAGTTCATGTTTGTCTTTAAATCCGTCCTCGGTTAAAGCCGGATATTTTTCCGGATCTTCTTTTGTGAGTTCCTGATACCTTTCCCATGTCAAATCATAATGGCTTTTGGCTAATAACTTTGCCTGATCTTGATAAGATTTTAACTTTACTTCAAGTTCATTGATACCATAATATTTCCATGTTGTTTCATAGTCTTCAATATAATCCTTTTCACCTTCCGATGTTGGTAATTTTCGATTATCAAATTCAATCTGGATATTAGGAAGAATCGTATCCACAATCTGATGATACATATTTGCATCGGGAGATGCATTAAGAGCATCGATATCAAAATTTCCGTCCTCGTCTACATATATTTTTTCATATCCAAGTTTCTGCGCCTCATAGTCCTTTTTTAAAGCTTCGAGAGCAGTATCGGACAAGCTATGCCAATTATCTGGATCGCAGTCTCCGGTCGGTATGCGAATATAAATTTCAGTTATTTTGTCCTGAAGTGTATTCCATTCTTTAGACATATTTGAATAGTCAACTCTAGCCTGTTCGCAGAAACTGAACCAAGCTTTATATTTTTCAATCGTAGAATTGCTAAGATATTTATTGTTGAGCCAGAATGGATCGAGATAGAAGAGTGTGTTACTTCCACCGTTACATTGTTCAATTCCTAAATCATCTGCTCCAGACACTCGATATTTTGTATACACATTTTCATCATCTACAGTTATATCGTGTGAGTTCTGCACATTTCGATATCCTATTGTGACGTTCGTTTCTTCTCCAAAATTCTCTACACGATAAAAATTAACAACAAGATTTTTATAATCGAATTCAACAATACAGCTAAAAAATTTCTCAAAATCCTGTGTGATAAAACTGTACACATCATTGTAATCAATATTGAATGTTCCGCTTTCGTCTTTTAAGTAAACAATTTTCTTTTTAACCTCGCCGTTTTCAATCGTTTCATATTCTTTTGGAATATTATCGATATATCCGACCTTCCATCCAGGTACTTTATCTACTAAAATATTAACCAGACTTAATTGAGGAGTTTTTTTGTTGTAGAATTTAATTTGTTCCTTTGCAAATTCAACACCTTCAATTTCTTCTACATTTCCATCTACCAACATTTCTAAAGAATCAGTTGTTCCGCAATTAACTTTCCATCCGTCCAATGGTATTTGTCCATACTCTCCTTGAGCGGAATTAGCCGTTATGCTTTTATATTCTTTTGTTCCGATTCCATGTATTTCCGGGCTATCCATAATAAACCAGCCTAATCCAGATATATACATCTTCATATATTTGGACAACCAGTTATACGCATTTGATTCTGTCATCTTACCATCATCAGTTTCGATATATCGATTCACGTCAAATGCGATAGTAGACACATCATTACAAACTCCTTCAAAACTCCCAGTTGATTCATCAATTCCATTTATAGCACACAAGATGACTCTGCTTGGCGTGGCAAGGTAAGCGACTGTTTTTTCGTGCTTTCCGTATATATCATAATTAAAATGCAATTAAATCAGCGCTCCTTTCCTTGGTTCCAAGTAAGTTATATCTAAAGTAACATTTCCAAACGCCCTGAATGTATTATATCCATTGATTAATCTAATCCAATAAATATTATCCTCTGCTTGAATCCCAACACGTTCAAAAACGACTGGTCGTCCAAGTTCATCATATAATGCAAGATTTTTGCAATCCAATTTTAACTGTAAGTCTCGTTGCACCTGGCAGTAGAAAAATCCTCCCTGAAAAATATAATACTGCCCGTTTTCAATATAGTACGCGCCATACTTATTCTTCACTCCGTAAGAATCGGTAAGATAGAATAGGATAGCAGTGTTGTTGCATACAGATACCACATGACTATCTTTGTCATATACATATTCAAGAGTATACCCATTCATTTTTGCGTAATTTTCAATTTTATTCATCAATAATTGTAACGTCAATTTGTTTGTGGATTGTAGTGAGATTGTGCCAGATTCAAGTGTTTTACTGTCTGACAGATTATGGATATAGATTTGTTCTGTGGCTTTCGGATGTATATTAATAACTGGATATACATATCCGTATTTGTCGCTGCTTGTATTCTGCAACATAAAGTTTTTACTACGTGTAATGATTTGTTGATCTTGTTTTTCTACATAAGAAAATGGAGAGTTACATGTAAATGTGCAGCGGAGACCGTAACAAATTCCCCAATTTTCATATGGGGTAACAGAAGAGAAGTAACCCTTTACTTTTACAACTTCTTCTTGCTGTGTTGTGATTTTTAACCATCTATGTTCTTGAGGTGATGTGAGCCATGAAACCGTTTCCTCATATTCTTCTGTAGATAATTCTAATTCTTCCTGAGATGTATTTACCTCGTAATCCTTTGTGATATGTATTTCAAATACAAGTGTTTCTGTATATGTTGTTCCAAATCCAGTCACCTCTGGTCGATATTTATTCATTGTAGTAGATTCCATTTCCCTCACAATAGTTGATGGAAGGGAAGTATCGTCATCAAAATTAACAGAAGAAAGATTCTGTTGTTTCAAAGTTTGCTCATCAAATTCAAAATCTTTACATACTAGAATCAATATAATTCACCTCAACTTTCTTTCATTTTTATATCAAAAAAGAGCTGAGAAAATTCTCAACTCTTTGTGTATTCGTTATTTATAAAGGGCAGGAATATTCGTTTGACAGAATATTCCAAATTATTTCTAATATTAGTTAGAGAACAGAGTCAAACAATTTATACGGTCACAGTAATAATATGATTTATTTTTTAAAATGTTTAATCTCTATCTTTTTAAAATCTTTTGTATTCAGCATTATTTCTTCTGAACTATCCTCTGTTTTGTCTATGAGGATATTATTATTCTCGTCAAACAGACCATACCTTGATAATACAACAAGTGGCTCTCTCTGATTCTCTTCGCAAAATCTTAAATGACCGGCGTAAAATGTTCCATCGCTTTGATATATCTTTAATGCGGTGCCATTTTGATATACATCATCCCATATGTTTTTGTTTGTTGTGCGACTTATATTTAGTATCCGCAGTATTTTATTATATCTACGAGATGATATAATTATGCTTAACAATATAGAAGAAATTGTTGCAATTATGATACATATCCCTACAAATATGATCTCATCATTTATTGCAATATGTAATTCTTTAAATAATATGTTTAAAAGAATTTTAATAACATATGATACCACAATACTTTTCAATACAATATTTTTTAGAGAATCTCCATCTCTAAATCTTGTCCATTGATATATAGTTAAAAATATATATCCAGGAACAATATAAGAAAGAATTTCACTTTAAATCATATATGTCTTTTTGACTATCTTTTTATATCTTCTT
>ENA-ORUM01001017-ORUM01001017.1-human-gut-metagenome-genome-assembly--contig:-NODE-1017-length-26127-cov-6.777424_pt1 | contig 26127 bp, 19 predicted proteins | sample MGYA00242083_ERZ509217 | MGnify/ENA primary metagenome ERZ509217 (study PRJEB26280, sample SAMEA2338831) | human gut metagenome | biome: human gut; feature: human-associated habitat; material: faeces...
AGGGTGTCCCTAACTGTAATCAGGGGTGCTCTTTTCTTAAGGAATTCTTAGAATTTTTTAACAAAGAATTCATAGTCTGGGAAAGGGTTTCGATGTATAATAAATACCATAAAGGAAAAATTTTCATATTGTATGATAGATTCTAAGATTTGCCAGAAAATGACGGGCAGATATCTTGAAGCTTCAGATACACAGGAGGAATATTTATGGCATTGCGTAAAAAGCATGAGGTTCTGGAAGAACCGCAGGATTATGAGATAGAGCGCCGGGAGACACCGAGATATAATCCGGATCCCGAAGCGGGACTTTCGGCGGCTCAGGTGGAGCAGCACCGTGAGGATGGTTGGCGCAATGTGTCAGTCGCACCACCGGCACAGACCACGAAAGAAATTATCCGGGAAAATGTCTGTACTTACTTTAACTTAATTTTTCTTGTATTGGCAATTTTGTTATGTCTTGTCGGTTCATTTCGTGATCTGACATTTCTTCCAGTCATTATTTTTAATACATTAATTGGTATCGTGCAGGAGATTCGTGCGAAAAATGTATTGGAAAAGCTGAACATGTTAAATGCACCGCATGCCAGTGTTGTGCGTGACGGGAAAAAGTCGTTAGTGGATTCAGAAGAACTGGTACTGGATGATATTGTAATATTCAAAGCGGGAAATCAGATCTGTGCCGATGCAATTGTAGTATCCGGCGAAGTGCGAGTCAATGAATCACTGTTGACTGGTGAATCTGATGAGATTACGAAAGCTCCGGGAGCGGAGCTTATGTCCGGAAGTTTTGTGGTAGCGGGAGAGTGCCATGCCCGTCTTGATAAAGTCGGAGTGGATTCTTACATTTCCAAGCTGACATTGGAAGCGAAGGCTATGAAGAAAGGCGAGCAGTCGGAAATGATCCGCTCACTGGATAAGTTGGTAAAATTTGTCGGTATTGCGTTGATTCCGATTGGTATTACGTTGTTTGTACAAGGATTTTTCTTTAATGATCAGAGTTTCTATGGTGGCAGCAGTTCTTGGTATGATTCCGGAAGGATTATATCTGCTGGCAAGTGTGGCGTTGGCTGTCAGTTCTATGAGACTGGCTCATAAGAAAGTTCTGCTTCACGATATGAAGAGTATTGAGACGCTGGCTCGCGTCAATGTGCTTTGTGTGGATAAGACAGGAACGATCACTGAGAATTCTATGAGTGTCAAAGACATGATCCCGACAAAGGAATATGATGCAGAGAAGATGCCGGAGTTAAATGGTCTTCTGTCTGATTTTGTGGGAGCCATGAGCAGCGATAACAGCACCATGGAGGCGTTGAAGGATTATTTTAAAAAGAAGACGGAACAGTCTGCCTCTAAGGTTGTTCCATTTACTTCTGTGACAAAATACAGTGGAGTCATGTTCGGGGAGAAGTCTTATGTAATCGGAGCTCCGGAGTTCGTGCTCCGCGAGGATTATGATACTTACAAACCGGATATCAGCGAGTATGCAAGAAAAGGGTATCGTGTACTTGTATTTGGCTCTTATGATGCAGCATTAGATGGCGGAAAATTGACAGGAAAGGTTCTGCCGATGGCATATGTCCTTCTGGCAAATCCAATCCGTAAAGAAGCACCGGAGACATTTGCATACTTTGCAGAGCAGGGCGTGGAAGTCAAAGTTATTTCCGGTGATAATCCGCTGACTGTATCAGAGGTCGCGAAAGAAGCCGGTATTGTAAATGCAGAGGAATATGTTGATGCGACGACACTTCAGACAGATGAGGATATTGCAAATGCGATTGCAAAATATACGGTATTTGGGCGTGTGACACCGGGGCAGAAGCGACAGTTTGTTCAAGCATTGAAAGATCAGGGAAAGACTGTTGCCATGACCGGTGACGGAGTTAACGATGTGCTGGCACTTAAGGATGCGGATTGCAGCGTAGCTATGGCATCGGGAAGTGATGCGGCATGCCAGGCGGCGCAGGTTGTGTTGTTGGAGTCCAACTTTGCATGTATGCCGTCAGTTGTATTAGAAGGAAGGCGAGTGGTCAACAATATCCAGCGATCAGCCAGCCTGTTCCTGGTAAAGAACATTTTCTCGTTCCTGCTGTCCATCTTCTCACTGATCTCGATGGTGACGTATCCGCTGGAGCCGTCCCAGATCTCGCTGATCAGTATGTTTACGATCGGTATTCCAGGCTTCCTGCTCTCGCTGATGCCGAACAAAAACCGGATCGAGGGCCACTTTATCACGAACATTCTGACACGGGCCCTGCCTGCGGCGCTGACCGACTTTTTGATGGTCGCAACACTCGTCGTCTTCGGCCAGGAATTTGCGGTCGGCTCGGAAGATATTTCGACCGCTGCCACCGTACTGCTCGCCATTGTCGGTTTTATGATTCTCTACCGGATCAGCAAGCCGCTCAACTGGATGCGCTGGACGATCCTGATCGGCTCGATTATTGCCTTCATTTTCTGCAGTACCTATCTGAACCAGCTGTTCGCCATTTCTGATATGTCCAGAAAATGTATCATGCTGCTGGTCGTATTCTCTGTCGCAACAGAGCCGGTTCTGCGATATTTGAGCATCCTCGTGGATTCCATTTCCTCTTTTTACCGGAAGCAGAAAATTTTCTTCCTGCGAAAACGGGAAGCGAGAAAAGCGAAATAAAACGTAAAACCAAACATCAAAAATGCCGTACAGCGTTGGAAATTTTTTCTCCGCCTGTACGGCATTTTTTGATTTACAAATCACAGTTTCTTACTTTCTCATCTCCGGATCTTCCGCGTAATGCGTCCGCTCGCCGCCGATGTATTTCGGTCTTGTCCGCGCGCAGACAACGTGCGCATCTCCGATCGTTTTCTGCAATACCCGGACCGGAACGGCTACTGCCTTCAGCTGCATGCCGATCAGCACATCACCGATATCAATACCTGCATGCGCCTGCACACGCTCTACGGTGACAGCGTCCTCCAATCCATAGTATGCCGCCATCGCAAACGATCCGCCGCCATGCAGCCACGGTACCGCGCAGACCGGCTCGTAACCGTATTTTTCTGCCGCCGCACGCTCCAGAACAACCGCGCGGTTCAGATGCTCACAGCACTGCGCCGCCAGATACAGCCCATGCTCCTTCGTACACGCATACAGCGCCTCAAACACCGCCTGCCCGATCTCCTGGCTGGAATCCGTTCCAAGCTTACTGTTGTGAATTTCACTCGAAGAACATCCCACTACCAGAGTCTGTCCCGGTTTCATCTGCGCCGTCGTAATCAGCTCCTCTGCGACGGCACGCGCTTCCTGTCTGATTGTTTTAAGATCCATTTTGTATCCCTCCTTGCTAAACAGCAATATTTATGCAAAAGGAGACTGACTCTTTTTCCAAGAATCAGCCTCCTTTCTTCAGCTTACATAATTATTATTTCTGAACGATATTCACAATTCTTCCCGGTACGTAAATTTCTTTTACGATGTTTCCGGTCAGTTTGTCTGCAACTGCTTCTTTTGCAGCGGCGATTGCGGTCTCTTTATCTGCATCTTTGGCGATTTTGATCGTTCCGCGCATTTTGCCGTTGATCTGAACAGCGATCTCGGCTACTGCCTCTACGGTCTTCTCCTCGTCAAACTCCGGCCATGCGGTCTGATACAGACGGCCTTCGTATCCAAGGTCTGCCCACAGTTCCTCGGTCATATGCGGTGCAACCGGATTCAGCAGGATCAGAAGGGTTTCGAACTCTTTTCTCGTTACTTTTCCGGCTTTGTAGAACTCGTTGACCAGGGTCATCATGGCTGCGATCGCTGTGTTGTATTTCAGGGACTCATAGTCGCTGGATACTTTCTTGATGGTCTGGTGCATTTTGGACTCCAGCTCTTTGGAGTAGGAATCTCCGTCTACCAGGCTGTCCTGCAGTTTCCATACACGCTCGAGGAAACGACGGCATCCTTTTACGCCTTCCTGAGACCAGGATGCGCTTAAGTCGAAGGCACCGATGAACATCTCGTACGTACGCAGGGTATCTGCACCAAACTCAGCTACGATATCATCCGGGTTGACAACGTTTCCACGGGATTTACTCATCTTCTCGCCGTTCTCGCCGAGGATCATTCCGTGGGAAGTACGTTTCTGATACGGTTCCGGGCAGGTAACTACGCCCTGATCGTACAGGAATTTATGCCAGAAACGGGAATACAGAAGGTGAAGGGTGGTGTGCTCCATTCCTCCGTTGTACCAGTCAACCGGCAGCCAGTATTTCATAGCTTCTTTGCTTGCCAGAGCCTCTTTGTTCTTCGGATCGGTATAGCGGATGTAATACCAGGAAGAACCAGCCCACTGCGGCATGGTATCGGTCTCACGTTTTGCAGGTCCTCCGCAGCACGGGCAGGTGGTGTTGACCCAGTCTGTCATGGCAGCCAGCGGAGACTCGCCGTTATCGGTCGGCATGTAGCTCTCTACATCCGGCAGCTCCAGCGGAAGAGATTCTTCCGGAACCGGAACGTAACCGCATTTGTCGCAGTGTACGATCGGAATCGGCTCACCCCAGTAACGCTGACGGGAGAATACCCAGTCACGCAGCTTATAGTTTGTTTTTGCTTTTCCAACGTGGTTCTCTTCGAGCCACTCAAGAATTTTCTTTTTTGCTTCCGCAACGGAAAGTCCGTTCAGGAAACCGGAGTTGACAAGAGTTCCCTCTGCAACATCGGTGTAAACTTCGTTCTGTACGTCGCCGCCTGCAACGACCTCGATGATCGGCATGTTGAATTTCTTTGCGAACTCCCAGTCACGCTCATCGTGTGCCGGTACTGCCATGATGGCGCCGGTGCCGTAGCTCATCAGTACATAATCGGAAATCCAGATCGGGATCTCTTTTCCATTAACCGGGTTGACTGCGGAAAGTCCGTCGATCATAACACCGGTCTTGTCTTTTGCAAGCTCGGAACGCTCGAAATCGGATTTTCTGGCTGCCATCTCACGGTATGCGCAGACCTCATCCCAGTTCTTGATCTCATCTTTGTACTGGTCGATGTACGGATGCTCCGGGGAGAGTACCATGTACGTAACACCGAACAGGGTATCCGGGCGTGTGGTGTAGATGGTCAGCTTCTCCGGTTTATCTTTCAGGGAGAAATCAACCTCTGCTCCGTGAGAACGTCCGATCCAGTTTTTCTGGGAAGTTTTGACACGCTCAATATAGTCAACGCCGTCCAGACCGTCGATCAGCTTGTCTGCATACTCGGTGATCTTCAGCATCCACTCGCTCTTTACTTTGCGGACAACCGGGCTTCCGCAGCGCTCGCACACGCCGTTTACAACTTCCTCGTTTGCAAGGCCTACCTTACAGGAAGTACACCAGTTGATCGGCATCTCTTTTTTATATGCCAGTCCGGCTTTGAAAAGTTTCAGGAAAATCCACTGGGTCCAGTGATAGTATTCCGGATCCGTCGTGTTGATCTCTCTGTCCCAGTCGAAGGAATATCCAAGAGACTGAAGCTGGTCTTTGAAGTGATGTACGTTGTTTTTGGTAACGATCTTCGGATGAATGTGGTTTTTGATCGCATAGTTCTCCGTTGGAAGACCAAATGCATCCCAGCCCATCGGATACAGAACGTTGTAACCCTGCATTCTGCGCTTTCTGGCTACAATGTCCAGTGCAGTGTACGGACGCGGATGGCCTACGTGAAGTCCCTGTCCTGACGGATACGGAAATTCAACGAGTGCGTAGTATTTCGGTTTTGTATAATCATCTGTGGCGGCAAAGGCTTTTTCATCCTGCCAGATCTTCTGCCACTTTTTTTCAATGTCCTGTGGCTCATATCTTTTACTCATAGGTAACCTCCTGCATGTTCAAGTTCAAAGTTCTTTTTTCTCACACCGCCGCCTAGGACAGCATGCACATTTGAACATATAGCTGTATTCTATCACTCTTTCCCTGTTTTTACAATTTATTTTTTCCTATATCCTCCGTTTTTCTTCAAAAACCGCAGAAAAATCCGGTTTCCGGGCGAATTCTGCTCCCGAAACCGGATTTTCTCTGTTTTATCACACTATTTTATAAAGCTTTATTCTTCTGCTTTTTCAACCTTCGAAGCTCTTGCCTCAATCTCTTTTGCCTGGATATCGGACGGAGCCTGCTCATATCTCGCAAACTCATAGGAGAAATCACCGCTTCCGCCTGTCATGGAGCGGAGTGTTGTGCCGTATCCGTAGATCTCAAGTTCCGGAACATCAGCCTCGATAATCGTATGGCCCTTGTGATCCGGATTCATGCCGAGCACACGGCCGCGGCGTTTGTTGAGATCGCCCATGATATCGCCGGTGTATTTATCGTCTACAGTGATCTTCATCGAAACGATCGGCTCAAGGAGAACCGGGGATGCTTCCATAAAGCCTTTCTTGAACGCCTGAATCGCTGCGGTCTTGAATGCCATCTCGGAGGAGTCTACCGGATGATAAGAACCATCATACAGAACGGCTTTGACGCCGACTACCGGATAAGCAGCCAGAGGGCCTTTCTGTACGGCTTCCTGGATACCTTTTTCAACAGCCGGGAAGTAGTTCTTCGGAACGGCGCCGCCGACAACTTCCTGCTCGAAAACGTATGGTTTCTCGAGATCTCCGGAAGCGGAGAAGCGCATTTTTACATGACCGTACTGGCCGTGGCCGCCGGACTGTTTTTTGTATTTTGCTTCTACATCCGAATTTTTGCGGATCGTCTCGCGGAAGGCTACCTTCGGACGGGACAGCTCTACTTCTACTTTGTAGCGCTCCAGCAGCTTGCTGACGATAATATCGATGTGCTGGTCGCCCATGCCGTACAGCAATGTCTGATGGTTTGCAGAATCATTGACTGCCTTCATAGTCAGGTCTTCCTGCATCATCTTGGCAAAGGCCTGGGAGATCTTATCTACATCGGCTTTGTTCTTCGGTTTATATCGTTTTGCGGTGTACGGAGTCGAAACATCCGGTTTTCCGTAGCGGACCTGATTGTTCTTTGTCGCAAGGGAATCGCCGGTTCTTGCATCGCCGAGTTTTGCGATGGCACCGATATCTCCTGCATGAAGTTCCGGTACTTCGATCGGCTTGGAGCCTTCGAGCACGTACAGCTTGCTCAGTTTTTCTTCGGATTCCTGATCTACATTATAGAGCACATCATCGCTTTTAATAACGCCGGAGCAAACCTTAATCATTGAATATTTTCCAAGGAACGGATCCACGATCGTCTTGAAAATGGTCGCGCTCTTCGGTTTCGCGAAGTCGTAATTTGCCTCGAAAATTTCGTTCGTATTGAGATTGATGCCGGCACACGGACGGGTGGACGGATCCGGGAAGTATCCGCAGATATCATCAAGAAGGTTCGATACGCCCTGCAGATTGACCGGGGAGCCCATGCATACCGGAACGATGGTGCCGTCTCCTACGTTCATGGCAAGCGCTGCGGAAATCTCTGCTACCGAGAACTCTTCTCCGCCAAAGTAGCGGTCCATAAACTCTTCACTTGTTTCTGCCACAGATTCCATCAGGGTTTCACGGTACTTCTCCAGATATTCTACGGAGTAATCCGGAATCGGGCATTCTTCTTTTTTATCTTTTTCGATATATCTGCGGCCTTTGTTCTTTACAATATTGATATATCCTACAAATTTACCGTTTTCACGCAGAGGCATATGAAGCGGTGCGATTCGTTTTCCGTACAGTTCGGTGAGCTGCTCAACGACTTCTCGGTAGCTGACATCGTCCTGATCCATTTCCGTTACGAAGATCATACGCGGAAGATTGTATTTCTCGCAGAGTTCCCATGCTTTCTGGGTTCCGACCTGCACGCCGGCCTTTCCGGATACCACGATTACAGCGGCATCTGCTGCGGAAGCGGCTTCCTGTGCTTCTCCTACGAAATCAAACATTCCAGGAGTATCCAGAACATTGATCTTATTTTTTCCCCATACGACCGGGACAAGCGTTGTGGAAATAGAGCATTTGCGCTTGATTTCTTCTTTGTCAAAATCGCTGACGGTATTTCCGTCTGTCACTTTTCCGAGACGGTTTGTCATACCGGAAAGATAAGCCATAGCTTCGGTCAGACTTGTCTTTCCGGAGCCGCTGTGCCCCAGCAGCACCACATTTCTGATTCGGTCAGTTCTAAAAACGTCCATATATAATACCTCCCATGTAAGTAAATTTGCAGATTGTAAGGCCGCTCTTATTCGCCTTTCTGCTTTTTATCAAGATTCACGTCTTCCGTTCCTCTTATCATAGTCACTATTCTACTAAAGTTTTTGCTTTTTTGCAAGTATATTATTCATATTTCACAATATATTTCTGAATTTTTAAATTTTATATGTATTTTAGCTGGTTATTCTGCCTTTCTTCCGCTTTTCTGTCTGGCTTTTCTGTGGAATCTGCCGGATTTTGCAAAACAAGCAAAATTGCTGCCTTTCAAAAATGCTTTGTCGCTTTAAAGCAAGAAATCTTTGACATTTGATTTCAGATGCTTTACAATGTCTTTTATACGATTTACCTACGAAAATTGTCAGAAAGGACTACTTGAATTATGTGTGATACATCCGAAAAAATCTGTATCGGCTTTATCGGCCTTGGCCTCATCGGCGGCTCCATTGCAAAAACCCTCAGAAAGGTTCATCCGGAGTATAAACTGATGGCCTACTGCCGCACCAAAGCGACGATCGAAGAGGCAATTCAGGAAGGCGTGATTGATATCGCGCTGGAAGAACGGGACGACCGCTTTGCCGACTGTGATTATATTTTCTTATGTGCTCCTGTCAGCACCAACATCTCCTATCTTCCGTTCGTGAAAGGCATCGCAAAACCGGGCTGTATCATCACAGACGTCGGAAGTGTAAAAGGAGAAATCCATCAGGCGGTGGAAACCCTCGGCATGACGCACCAGTTTATCGGCGGCCATCCGATGGCAGGCTCCGAAAAGACGGGATATTCCAGCGCCACCGATTACCTGCTGGAAAATGCTTACTATATGATTACACCCGGACCAGATGTTGAGATCGCGACAGTTTCCGCTTTCGTTGATCTTGTCCAGTCCTTAAAGGCGATCCCGATGGTTTTAACATACGAAGAGCACGACTACATCACCGCAGGTGTCAGTCATCTGCCGCATATCGTTGCCGCTACCCTGGTCAATGCACTCGCATCCCTGGACACACCGGAAGAGCAGATGAAAACCGTTGCTGCAGGCGGCTTCAAGGACATCACCCGCATCGCTTCCTCCTCCCCGGAGGTATGGCAGCAGATCTGTCTCTCAAACCAGAAGCAGCTCTCGAATGTGCTGGATTCCTATATCCGCCTTCTCGTCCAGGCAAAATACCTGGTTGACAACAAAAAAGGCCACGAGCTCTACAATATGTTTGAAAGTTCCCGCGAATACCGGAATTCCATGGAAGATTCTTCCTATGGACCGACAAAGAAAGAATACGTCGTTTACTGCGACCTGCTCGATGAAGCCGGCGGAATCGCAGCCGTTACAACAATTCTTGCCATCAACCAGATCAGTATTAAAAATATCGGCATTACGCATAACCGCGAGTTCGAAGAGGGTGCTCTCCGCATTGAATTTTATGAAGAGCAGGCAGGCATTCTTGCCCGGAAGGTCTTAAAAGACCATGGTTATACCATTCATATCCGCAATTAAAAGCGCGTATATCTTGACAGGAGGAAGTTACGTTATGCAGTTCCAGAAAGCAGTACGTCCTCTGCGCGGAGAAATCTCCGTGCCGGGCGATAAATCCATTTCCCACCGCGCCGTCATGTTCGGTGCCATTTCAGAGGGAACCACAGAAGTCACAAACTTTTTACAGGGTGCCGACTGTCTCTCTACCATCTCCTGCTTCCGCAGTATGGGCATTGAGATCGAGAACACGCCGGAGCGCATCCTCGTTCATGGAAAAGGCCTGCACGGGCTTTCGGCTCCATCCGCCGTTCTCGACTGCGGAAACAGCGGAACAACGACACGCCTGATCTCCGGCATTCTTGCCGGCCAGAACTTTTCCAGTACACTGACCGGTGACGCCTCCATTCAGAAACGGCCGATGGGACGCATCACCAATCCGCTGACCCAGATGGGCGCTTCCATCCGCAGTATTCCGGAAAACGGCTGTGCGCCGCTTGCGATCAACGGCCATCCGCTCCACGCCATCTCCTATCTTTCGCCGGTCGCATCCGCACAGGTCAAATCGTGTGTCCTGCTTGCCGGACTGTATGCTGACGGAAAAACAAGCGTTACCGAACCGGCTCTTTCCAGAAACCATACGGAGCTGATGCTGAAATTCTTCGGCGCCGACGTTGCCTCCGAAGGGCTGACCGCATCGGTTCTGCCGGACCCGGATCTCCATGGAAATCTCGTCCGTGTGCCGGGAGATATTTCCTCCGCCGCCTACTTCATCGCCGCCGCGCTGATAGTTCCAGGCTCTGAGGTGCTCCTGAAAAATGTCGGCATCAACCCGACCCGCGACGGTATGCTCCGCGTCTGCCGCGCCATGGGTGCTGACATCACACTTCTGAATGAGCAGAACTCCGGCGGAGAACCGGTTGCAGACCTTCTCGTGCGCTATACGCCGTCTCTTTCCGGCACTGTCATCGAGGGCGAACTGATCCCGACCCTGATCGATGAAATCCCGATCATCGCGGTTCTTGCCGCCACAGCGAACGGTACAACCGTGATCCGGAATGCGGAGGAGCTGAAAGTCAAAGAATCGAACCGTCTTGATATCATGGTAAACGAACTCACCGCGATGGGTGTTTCCCTGGAAGGCACGGACGACGGCATGATCATTGAGGGCGGAAAACCGTTCCACGGCGCCCAAATCGACAGCCGCCTCGACCACCGCATTGCGATGTCGTTTGCAATCGCTTCGCTTGCCGCAGAGACACCGACGGAAATCCTGCGCGCCGGCTGTGTGGATATCTCGTATCCGACATTCTACCAGGATCTGGCACGGCTGCAGGCATAAAAAACGTTTAAACAAAAAATGGATTGTGAAGATCATTTCCTCACAATCCATTTTTTTTGCTTTTACCCTGTTCTTCCGGCCGTTCCAACCGTTTCTCCCTGCCGTACCCGCGTTTCGATTCCAAGCCGCGAATAATTCCAGATCCGTTTTTCCGGCACTGCGCTTCCCTTCTGTGCCAGAACGATCACTGTCGAACCACCGAAGGCAAAATAGCCTTTCTCTTCGCCGCGCTGTACACGTCTCGCCTCTCCGGCATTTTCATTGACAATCTTTCCGACCATCATCGCGCCGACCTCCATCTGCAGCAGTGTGCCGAAATTTGCGGACTGCAGCAGCGTGTAGGTTCTCGTATTTTCTTTATAGATCGGGCAAAAATCATTCGCCGCCGGATTGACCGTGTGGAGCACACCCTCAATCCGCCGTTCCGTCGAACAGACGCCGTCATCCACAAAGAGATACCGGTGATAATCGTCCACGGAAAGCCGGAACAGAAATAACGTTCCGCCCTCATACCGTTTTGCCAGCTTCCGGTCGCGCAGAAGCTGTTCCAGCGTATATTCTGTGTTCTTGATCTCAAACTTCCCGTTCTCATGAATCGGATAAACCGTAAGCCGCGCATCACACGGGCTGATAAAATCCTGCGGCGCATTGGAAAACGGACGTGCATCCATTTTCAGCTTCCGCACAAAGAAATCATTGAACGAGATAAACTGCTTTGCGGTACATTCCTTCAGTGAAATATGATTTTTCTTTACAAACGGTACAACCAGCGGCACCGATAAGCGGCTGCCCAGAAAGCAGCCTGCCGCACGAGATACAAATGACTGAACCAGCGGCTGCATCGCGGCTCTTCCGGCGGCATGGCTGTACATCATGTGCAGAAAACGGTCCTGCAGATCATTTTCCTCGCGGATCAGATCAAGCTTTGGATGATTTTTCCCCTGTTTTCGGTAAGGATAAGCGCAGAGTCTCAAATCGTTCTTCCTCCCTTCCAGATCAGAAGTCCGCGGAGCACAGCCACTCCAACGACCGCTACCAGCACAGCAAGCTCTTTATTCGTCGGCTTGCGGAAGCGGAAATCCGTGATAAACAGAACGCCGACCGCCAGCACCAGCAGATGCAGCCAGATCAGAAAGTATCCGCGGCAGAGCGGTGCAAAGACGAACAGCAGCGGCAAAGCTACTGACATCGAGGTAATCGGCAGTCCCTGGTAATATTTCCGGTTCTCCGAAGTTTCATTCTGACGCTTCTCTTCCATCACGTTAAAATATCCCAGACGGATCACGCCCGCAAGACCGTAGAAAATAAGAATCGGAATGCTGTAAAAATGTGTCATGCCAAGCTCATAGCAGAGCACGATCGGAAAGACGCCGAAACAAACCACATCGCAGAGCGAATCGATCTGAATGCCGAACCGCTTTTCATCTTCGGTCCTGTTTTTCTTCGTCCGCGCAATTTTTCCATCGAACATATCGCACAGTCCGGAAAAAGCAAGACAAAAAATCGCCCAGTTAAAGTGCCCCCGCGTTGCAAGAAAAATGCCGCTGATGGACGATGCAAAGCTGATATATGTTAATATTACGGTATAATCATAGAACCCTATCATATGTAGTTCCCCCTCTTTTTTCTCTTTTCGTATTCCCGATCGTAAGCTGTGCGACGATGGTAAAGACTGCACTCACCAGCAGTTCCCCGTAGTAGCCGAGCCCTCTGGAAAGCACCATTGCCGGAAGAAGCAGCGTGCTTCCAAAGACCGGCGGGAAAATTTTCAGGAACAGTGTCTCGCTGATTCCCATTCCTCCCGGAAGCGGCAGCATGTCAACCGATACGGAAATGACCGCCTGCAGCAGCACAATGGTGATAAAGGAAACGCCTGATAAATGGAAGGCGCGGTATACAAACCATGTTGCTGCAAATAAAGCAAACCTCTGTGCAAAGGTAATCGCAAGGACATTGACCAGCACCATTTTGTGGGTGCCAAGATACGCTGCCGTATTCTGGTAGACTTCCATGGAAGCTTCCAGTTTTTTCAGGCGGCTTTCTTTTCGTTTCATCAAATGCAGTTTTTCCACGATTTTCAGTCCCAAAACCAGAATTGTCCGCGCAAGCGCCGGATGAAAAACCAGAATAAGCATGGCTGTGACACAGAAGACATTCAGACCGATTCCCAGATAGAAAACCGGAAGGATTTCCGTCAGATACCGGTGCAGGAAGCCCTGTCCGAACAGAACAAGCCCAAGTCCCACCACGACCAGCACCGCTTTGTAGGTGATCGTGACGATCATCAGAATCACCGTTGATACCGGAAGAGATATTTTCTCCTTTTTCATATAGTAGAGCTGCATCGGCTGGCCGCCGCTTGCGGACGGTGTGATACAGCTGAAAAAGAATCCGACGGAAGAAAACAGAAAACATGTCCGCTTCTTCACCGGAATCTGGAAGGAATGCATCATGTACCAGATGATGATCGATTCTCCCCAGATAAAAAACACGACACAGAACAGTCCCGGCAACAGCCACCGCACATCTGCCCGCCGCATTGCTTCCATCATTGCGCCAAGGTCTTCGCCGTGGAAAACACCGTATATCGTCAACGCAAAAATCACAACGAGAAAAACGGTATTCACGATCATTTTTTTCTTACTCTGCACGGCGTTTCCACCTCCTTCGTTCCAATATCATGCCATACCATGCACCAAGATGCGTGCGTCCCGCGATCTGCCACGTCACTTCTGCCAGAAGCGCTCCGCCAATCACATCTGCAATCACATGCTGCTTTGTTGTCAGCGTAGAGACAAACACGGCAAGTGCCGCCCAGAAAGAGAACCGCTGATACCAGCGCGGAATCTCCCGTCTTCCACGGACTGCGATATAGCAGAACCAGCTGTTCAGGCAGTGAATCGATGGGAACAAATTGTCCGCCGCATCCATCTGGTAGAGCAAGGCAAGCATCTGATTCCAGAATCCCTGTTCCGGGATCGACGGCCTTACGTTCGTTGTCGGCAGCAGCAGATAAAATGCCATACAGACAAGCCGCGCCAGAACATCTGCTGCAAAGAACCGCCAGACAAATTCTTTCTCTCTGCTTGCGGCAATCAGATAATTTACAATCCAGACCAGATAACAGCCAAAATAAATCACGATCGTCCACGGGATCACCGGGATCTGCTGGTCCAGCACCGTTTCTATATTGTAATGTTTCCACGAACTGGTAAACGGCCGCGTTCCAAAATAAGCGATAAAATTCGCTGTCAGCGTCAGAATTAGCGGCAGGATACCATAGTATGGAAACTTTCTTCTCTCGTCTCTCTTCAAAATCCGTCCTCCCTTGTCTCAAACACGTATCAGTATACGCAAAAACATTCCCTGACACAACCCAGTTCCGCTCGTTTTCAGAAACCTTAATAAAATCTTCTGTTTTTCGGCAGGGAAAAAGAAAGATTTAGAAGATTCGCAGAGAAAAAAACGACCATATAGGGCTTCACGGGTGTTCCTATATGGTCGTTTTCTTTCAGCATCGTATTTTTGTCATAAACGAATTTTTTATTCAATCATCATGGCATCGCCGAAGGAGAAAAAGCGGTATTTTTCTCTTACAGCCTCTTCATAAGCTGCCATAATATGCTCTTTTCCAGCCAGTGCCGATACCAGCATCACCAGTGTGGACTCCGGCAGATGGAAATTGGTGATCAGTCCGTCGATCATCTTGAAGCGGTAACCCGGATAGATAAAGATCTCGGTCCAGCCGCTTCCGGCTTTTAAAATGCCGTCCTCGCCGGTTGCCGACTCCAGAGTACGGCAGCTCGTTGTTCCGACTGCGATCACACGGCCGCCTGCTGCTTTCGTATCGTTGATCAGTTTTGCCTGATCTTCTTCTACCACATAGAACTCAGAGTGCATGTGATGCTGGGTGACATCCTCCACTTTCACCGGACGGAAGGTGCCAAGGCCGACATGCAGGGTTACATGGGCGATCTTTACACCGGCATCCTGTACCTGCTGCAGAAGCTCTTTTGTAAAGTGCAGTCCTGCGGTCGGAGCGGCTGCGCTTCCCTCGTGTTTCGCGTATACCGTCTGGTAGCGGTTCTTGTCCTGCAGTTTGTGTGTGATATACGGCGGCAGCGGCATCTCGCCAAGCTGGTCGAGGATCTCCTCGAAAATGCCGTCGTAATGGAACTGGATCAGACGGTTTCCCTCATCGACAATATCTACAACCTCTCCGGTCAGAATGCCGTCGCCGAAGGAGATCACCGTGCCGACCTTACATTTTTTGCCCGGTTTTACGAGGGTCTCCCAGATATCATTTTCTCTTCTTTTTAACAGAAGGATTTCGATTGCTGCATCGGTGCCGACTTTCGAACCGTAGAGACGCGCCGGAATTACTTTGGTATCGTTGATCACAAGGCAGTCGCCCGGTTTTAAATATTTCAGAATATCGCGGAAATGACCATGCTCATATTCACCGGTTTCTTTATTCAGATGCATCAGGCGGGAGGCGCTGCGATCTTCGAGCGGATCCTGCGCAATCAGTTCTTTTGGCAGATCATAGTAAAAATCTGAAGTTTTCATTGGTTTCCTCCATTCTATTGCAAATCGGCACAAAAGGCCGATGTCAGGTAAAATACTGTGCTGCGCCCGTTCTTTCGGGCTCAACGAACCTTATTATACCATTGCATCCGCCTTCTGACAAGAAATTTAAAAACTCATTTCCTGGATTTTCACTTATTCAATAACCGCCATGCTTCCTACGCGGTCGCCGCTTCTGCTTTTCATTACGACAATCTTTCTCTCAATTCGCTCTTTCAGTTCCGGCACATGGGAGATAATTCCAACCATACAGTTTCCACCGGCCAGTCCCTCCAGTGCTTTCACAGCCTGATTCAGGGATTCCTCGTCAAGAGAGCCAAACCCCTCGTCCACAAACATCGCATCGAGCTGGATTCCGCCTGCGTGCGACTGAATCTCATCGGAAAGGCCAAGGGCCAGAGAGAGGGAGGCCTGAAATGATTCGCCGCCGGAGAGGGTACGCACGCTGCGCTCCGTTCCATTATAATGATCAATGACATTCAGATCCAGACCAGTTTTGACCTTCAGATTTTTTCCAGAAGCTTCCTGACGCTTCAATTCATACTGACCATCACTCATCGTCATGAAACGCAGGTTGGCTTTTCGCAGAATCTGGTCGAAATACGTCATTTGAACGTACGTTTCCAGTTCGATTTTCAATTTCTGACTCATGCCGCCGCACGCCGTATCCGAAAGCGCCCGCACCCATTTGTATTCTTCCTCCAATGCCTGCATCTGGTTCTGCTGATTCTGTACATTTTCGTACGTCTTACGGTTTGTATTTGCCGCATGATACTGTTCGTTGTATTTCTGTTCCAGCTGCTGTTTCTGTTCTGTCAGCTCCGCTATTTTTTCCTGCAGCTCTGTTTCGGAAGGAAGTGTCCGATCTGTCTCCTCATTTTCTTCCAGAGAGCGGATCGTCTCTAGTGCCGCGCGCACTTCGGTAAGCCGTTCTTTCACTGTTTCATATGCTTCTTTTGCTTTCTTCTGCGCCTGTTCCAGCTGCTCTTTTTTTGCACTCCATACGGAAATATTTGTTCGGAGCTGTGTTTCGTCTTTTCCTTCCAGCTTTTCTTTTTTTTCTCCGATCTTTTCCAGCAGCGCTTTTTCCGCCTCTTTTCCTTTCGCCTCCAGCAGTTCCTTCGCATGGATTGCTTTTTCCCGCTGCTCTGCCCGCTCAGTTTCTGCTGGAATCATCTGTTTCAGAGCTTTCCATTCGCTCTGTCTTTCCAGCATTCGTTCCTTATAGAGAATGATTCTGTTCTTTTTCTCTTCCAGACGCTTTTCACAGTAAGCTGCTGCCACAGCAGCTGGCTGTTCTTCCATGTCCACTTCCTCACAGATCGCTTTTTGTGCGTCTTCCATTTTCTGTTTCAGCTGATCCAGAAGTGTCTGCTTTTCTCCGCCCAGCCGTCCAAGCTCTGCCTGTTTTTCTGCCATCACCTGTTTCAGTTTTTCCCGCTGCTTCTGTTCCTGCTGCTGACGTTTCTCATATGCCGCATATTCTTCCCGTCGTGTTTTCTGACGCTTTTCTTCTGCCGCAAGCTGCTTTTCTGTTTCATCCGCAGCCTGTGCAAACTGCTCTTCCGAAAGCTGTGTCAGACGTTCCTGCTCTTTTTTGCATTCCTGATCTGCTGTTTCTGCCGGAGCAGCGGTTCCCCGGGCAATCCGCTGCGTCAGCTCTTCCCTTGCCGTTTCAGCCTGTCTTTTACAGTTTCCTGCCGCTTCGCTTAATGCCGCAGTCACTTCGTTCTGCTTCTGCAGTTTTTCTTTTTGCTGATCCAGTGTTTCTTTATCCGGCACATGTTCCGCCTTTCTCGCCAGCACTGGATGATGCACGGATCCGCAGACCGGACATGGGATTCCCTCTGTCAGATTTTCTGCCAGGATTCCCGCCTGCGCATCCAGAAACAGCTGTTCCAGTTCCTGACACGTTTCCCGCACATCATTTCTGATTTCCAGACTTTTTCGATACGCTTCCTGCTTTTCTTTCCATTCCTTCTGCGCTGCCGTCCATTTTCGCAGCAGCTGCGAAAATTCGGTCCGCGCCCGGCGATATTCTTCCTCCGCAAATGCAGCATCCTGTCTTTCTTTCAGAAATACCGTCGTTGCTTCCATCCGGGATGCCAGCTCGGTGTCCTGCTGTGTCAGGCCTTCCAGTTCTGCTGCCAGAAGCCCCGTCTTCTTCTCGGACTCCTGAACTTTTTCGCAGCATCCCCGGATTGCCATGATCTGCTCCTGCGCCCGCGTTTCGTTCTGCTGTACCCTCGCCAAAACCGCATCCACGCCGGAAAGATCTTCTTCCCGTTTTCTTTTCTCAAGCAGTTGCGCTTTTGCCTGTTCCTGCTCTGCTTTCAGTCTGTCCTTCTCTTCCGCTGCCGTCTGCAGTTCTTTCTGCTTTTCCAAAAGCTCTGCCTGTTCCTGCTTCATCTTCTTCAGCAGTTCCAGGCTTTCCTGTTCTGCGCGGATCTGCTCCTCCAGTTCTTTGCAGATGGAAGCCTCCCGTTCTGCCCGTTCGCTTTTCTGCTGTTTTTCCGCTTCCTCTGGAACCAGTCCCGCCAGTTTCTTTTCCTTCTGTGCTTTTTCCTCCCGCCGCTTCTGGCTCTCTTTTACCTTGCCGAGCAGCTGGGTTTTCTGCTCCATCTCTGTTTCCACCGCTTTCCGCTCCTGCTCAAGATCCGAAAGTCTTTTCTGATCCATCTCGATGCAACGTGCCAGCAGTTCCATCCCCCGCATCACCTGACCGTCGAAATTTGCCTTTTTCAACTGCGCAAATTCCTCTTTGAACACCGCATCCTCCGGGCAGACGATATTGTCGAGATACTGGAGAATACTCCTCCGCTTTTCACTATACGTATTGCTTCGCTCTTTCGCGGCATCCCGCAGACGATTCTGCAGCTCCTGATAAATTTCCGTATGAAACATTTTCCGGAAAATTTCACTTCGATCTGCCGTTTCTGCCAGGAGAAGTTTCTGGAAATCCCCCTGCGCGATCATGGCAATCTGTCGAAACTGCTTCTGATCCAGTCCGAGAAGTTCCGTTACAGCTTTTGTCACTTCCGTACTTTTCGTCACCGGCTGTCTCCCATCCGGAAAAATCAGTTCTGCATTTGCTCTTTCTCTCGTCATTCCCTGACCGCGCTCCTTCGGCCGATCATACTCCGGATTCCGCTTTACCATATAATCTTTTCCCTGATGCGCAAAGGTAAGCTCCACAAAAGTGCGCACTTCCGGCGCGGCATACTTGCTGCGGAACATCTCCCCCGTCCGGATTTCACCGCTTGCCTCGCCGTAGAGCGCAAAGGTAATCGCATCAAAAATTGTTGTTTTTCCTGCACCGGTATCACCTGTAATCAGATACAGGCCGCCGCTGCCCAGTTTTGTAAAATCCAGTTCTGTCCGGTCCGCATATGGTCCGAATGCACTGATAATCAATTTCTTTGGCTTCATCTTTTTATCCCCCTAAGCAATGCTTTCACAAATGCTTTCTGCTGTTCCGTCATGCTCTGGTTATTCTGCAGTTCATAAAATTCCTGAAACAGCTCCAGTTCCGATTTTTCCTCGATACGTTCCGCCGCCGTTACCTCCGCATTGGAACGCGTTCTTTTATTGTCATATTCCAAACGCATCAAATTGGGATAAATCGTCCGAAGCTTCGCCATGCCGTCCGGAACATCCTCCTCATCCGTCAGGGTTACCATCAGATAATCCGTACGGTCGCTGTTTTCATAGAACGTTTTTGCTGTCACTTCCAGATACGTTCCACGGATTTTTCGAAGATCGTGGAGCGGTTTCAATGGAATCGTGCGAAGTTCGACGGTTCCTTTTTCTTTCAGCTCTACAATGGTAATCGACTTCTCCTGTCCAGCCTCGGAAAACGAATATTTGAGTGGTGAACCACAGTAGCGCACGGTCTCGCGGCCAACCTTCTGCGGACTATGGATATGGCCGAGCGCCACGTAATCAAACGCATCAAAAAGCTCCACCGGAATCTGATCCACATCACCTACCTGCAGTTCCTCTGCCTCGCACCGCAGCGCGCCTGTCACAAACTGATGCGCTAAAAGGATATTCCGCTCTCCTGGATCTATTTGGGTCTGCTCCAGTGCCGCCCTCACGCCATCTACCGTGGACTGAATCTCCTCCGCGCGTTCCGGCAGGGCATGGCGTACGGTTGACGGGCGCAGAAACGGAAGAAGATGAATCCACACCGTTCCATATGCATCCTGTAACGCGAACTTTTCTATTCTTCCATCATATACCTTCGACAAATAGATTCCGCTCTTCCCCATCAGATTCGACCCAAATGCCAGCCGCTCCGCCGAGTCATGATTGCCGCTGATGATAAAAACCGGAACTTCCTGCTCCGAAAGGCTGGTTAAAAAGGCATCCAACACCTGCACTGCCTCCGCCGTTGGAATCGTCCGGTCATATACATCTCCGGAAATCAGAACTCCATCCGGTTTTTCCCGCATAACCGCCTGCAGGATCTGTGTCAACATATATTTCTGGTCCTCGATCATGGAAAACTCATGCACGCGTTTTCCAATGTGAAGATCCGATAAATGAAACAACTTCACAAAAACTATCCCCTTTCTGCAGCAAAAACTCTGTTTTTCCTATGTTCTCTGCTCATTATACTATACCCAACCAGAAAAAGAAATCATCCGCCAGGAAAACGAAAAAAAGACTCCTGTTCACACAGGAGCCTCCAACCATAGCGAGAGGGGGATTCGAACCCTCGACACCGCGGGTATGAACCGCGTGCTCTAGCCAACTGAGCTATCTCGCCATATTCATTTTCAACACCGTTTTTCATAAAATATGGGGCCTATAGGGCTCGAACCTATGACCCTCTGCTTGTAAGGCAGATGCTCTCCCAGCTGAGCTAAGATCCCATATCCTGTTTTTCATCAGCGCTTATGTCCCGCTGACATTTACATATTTTAGCACTGTTCTTTTAATTTGTCAACGGTAATTTTTAAAATTTTTCAAATTTTTTCTTTTATTCCTACAATAGCGTCGATTATGGTACGAACATGCCCAATTCAGGAAAAAGGCTGCCTGCTTTCTCAGCAGACAGCCTTCTTCTCATCCATGTCAAACTTCCACGATCTCCCGCACACACAGATCATCTACCGTCGTATGTAAGATCTCGGCAAGTGCAAACAGATTTTCAATGTTCGGCATCTTTTTTCCTTTCTCCCAGTTCCAGACACTCTGAACCCCGGCGAGCCCCATCTTCTTCTGAATGTCCGGTCGGTTCATCCCCAATCTTTCACGCCGGCTACGGATATTTTCGCCCGTTTTCTTCATGTTCAAGTTTGCATAGATCTGTTCCGATTCTTTCATATCTTTGCCCTCCCTAATTTCTTTTCTTATACCCATATTTTACACTCCGGGTTAAAATCATAAAAGGTCAGGACAGAAAAAATTTTCATTCAGGTTAGCCCCCCTTCTTTTTTCCTTTTACCCCTTTTTATATACTGTTTCAGGTACTTTTTTATCATTTTAGATTATATGTGTTTTTGTTCTCCCTAACTTTTGTTTTCTTTTCTGGACACATATTTTTTCGGGTTAAATTTTTAAAAATGTCACTTACTTCCGTAAATCGTCCCGAGTTCATACCCTCTTTTTCTGTCAAGGTCGAGGCTCTTCAGTAAAAAGAGCGTATCATGTTCATCGCAGTCCGTCTGGCTTTCCCGGAAGAAGGACAGGTTTTCCTCTATACGTTCATCCAGATTGCTGATGCTCTTTCGCAGTTCCTGATAGAGACTTTTGGTAACCATTTCTTTGTAATGGCCCGGCACCTGGTTCAGCACCCACTCATGGAGATGGATCATGTTGTGCAGTACAAGTTTTTCGTCTTCCAGCCCTTCCGGTGTTATGACAAAGCATCCTGTGCCAGGGTAAAACTGAGCCTTGCTGCTTCCTTTCTTTTTACAAAGTTTCAGTTTGAACAGATCATATGAAAAATAAGTCAGCTCATCCGGCAGCGGAATCGTCTCCGGTTCCCAGGTTCCGTCCTCACGCTGTGCTTCCGCTGCGACGAATGGCCCGCAGATGCTTTCCCGTTCCATCCGCATATCGTCAAAGAACTCCTCAAACTCACCCATCCGCATGGAAATCGTTATTCTGTCCCGGATTTCCTGATCCACTTTTTCCGGGCTGCCTGTTTTCACCGGACGTGTCTTGTACAACTGGTCAAGTCTGACTCCATAAAGCCGTGCCAGATTCAACGCATTATCAATGCTTGGAAGTTTCGGATGTGTTTTGCTCTCCCAACTGCATACCGTCTGCTCTGCCGAAAGTCCAATCGCGTCTCTCACCTGTTTTAACTTCAGGTTATTCTCAATTCTAAGTTTTTTCAGATTTTTTGCTGTTTCTATGGAATCAATCCCAACATTATTATAAGCATCCATCTAAAATTCTCCTCGTTATTCTCCAAATTATTTCTAAAAAATGTATCCTCGTTACTGTTCATTCAGCAGTGAACCGTAACTGTCCCCCGACAGTTGAATCCTTTTTCTCATCCTGGGCTTGCATTTTTTCTCTGGAAAGTGTAATATCATAGATGTAACTAAAAGGAAACTGAGTGGCTTCTGCCTACGCAAAGCAACTACTACCCTAAGCTACAACCCCCCAAAAAGCTCAGGTCCAGAGTTAACCTTACTTTCATAACTCTGGTTCCCCTGAGCTTTTTCTTTTATCAGATCTCTGCCAGAAAAAATTCCTTATTTCCCGCGTGCTTCATCCATCTTCTTCAGAATACTCTTTGCAAGATTCATCGTCTGCCCACCGCACATTTTACCGAAGAGTTTTCCGCAGGCTTCCACGGCCTCCGCCTCTTCCTTCACGCAGTCCGCATAGATTCTTTTTGCGATCACCGGGGCAATCAGCTTCCATTCTGCCGTTCCAAACTCCTCTGGCAGAATACCTTCATCGCGCATTTTATACAGCTCTTTTTCCACGCGCTCCCGCGTCACCATCCGCTCAACAGTTGCAAACGCCATCTTTTTCGCCGCTTCCTGCTCCGATGTGATCGGTGCTTTCTGTGCTTTCATCTCTGAAAATTTTTCATTCACAATCTTCAGCACAAACGGCGCTCTCGAGTCCGGATTATTCAGTTTCGACATATTCTTGACGATAATGCCTTCCTCGCAGTCCCCATCCGTATACTTCGTAATCCGCATGAAACTCCGACAGTGATCCCAGTCCACGAAAGGTCCGTCATACAGCACATGTATATACGGAACTCCTACCTCAGCCGCCAGCGCCTTTACCTGCTTCTGCGGCAGATAACCGTCCGCTTTCAGATCGTAGACATCGTACATGATCCAGATATTCAGATATTTCTCCGGATACGGTACACGATGACGCGTCATCCATTCCCCAAAAAATACATAATCGGGATACTTCTGAAACTTCTCCGCGTCCAGTGTATCCACATAGTCGAGAAATTTTGATGTCGCGTCGACATCCTTTGTCCTCACGATCTGCTGCTTTCTGGAGAACGCCGCAAGCTTTCCTGTTTCCGGGTCATACCATACGCTGGCATTGCTTCCATCGATTTTAATCTGAATCACAATGTGATCCCCGGGCTCGAAAGCCCAGGTGTTCTTGTTTTTGTGCATCTCATTTTCCTGCACGATTCGCTTGATATCCATAAATTTCTTCTGCTCCATAAAATAATACCCCTTTCCTTTCTAATTCTCATGGGTACACTCATAGATCGTACCCAGCTCATAACCCATTCTGCGGTCGAGATCCAGGCTCTTCAGGTAGAAGAGCGTATCATGCTCGTTGCAGTCCGATGCACTGATTCGGAAGAAGAAAAGATTGTCCATGATCTTCTCATCCAGATCCGCAATCTCATCCTTCAGTTTCTGATAAAGGCAGACAGTAACGAGTTCCTTGTACCGGGATGGCAGGCGCATAATTAATCTCTCCCACTCGATGAGATACCTGGCCGTTCTCATCTCTTTCACCATGTAAAATTCTATCATACCTCATCTGCCCAGTCATTCGTCCCGCAGTATAACTGCCGCGTTCTCTTTTACGCAAAACCGGGATGGTATCCTGCAGATGAAGCAGAATACCATCCCGGTTTTCCTCTATTGACAAATATACATGCTCAAGTTTCTTCAAACAGTTCTTTTATTCCTTTAGCAAATAATCATTGTTTAATACTTTCATAGATAACGGTCCTTCCACAATTCTGGAATACACTGGTTCCAATGGGCGTATTACAATTCCTTCTTTATTCATACCAGATGTATACTTTCCCTTTGCTCTTTCTAAAAGTTCTTCGATACTATCATACTCAAACAAATCTCTTTCTTCTTCCACCGGAACCATTTTTAGGTTCAGAATTCCGCACAGTTCTTTCATCTTCGCAAGAGACAGTCTTCTGTGTGTTTTCAGATCTATCATGGTAAATACATACCATTCCGGTTTTTTCAGCTTTAATCTGTTCTTTTGAATACCAGCACCGCAGAATTCACCCTGAATTGCGAGATCTGACAGATTATTCTCCTTTATTCTATCGGGTATCCCATTTTCATGTGCATATTTCCACATCGCACATTTTCCGTCATCTGCATATTCAAAATTTCTTCCGCATACACCAAAATGATCGTCTTTCCGATACATCGTAACACTGGTTCCGTCCATCTTTGTACTGATGTAATATCCATTTATCTTTTTAAATTCGTCGATCAATTCTGGATAAGACTGTACTCTCAGCTCATCTGTTTTTGGAATTCCGTCTGGAAACTCCTCTATAATCGTACCACTGCTGGTGACTCTTTCCTCTACTTCCCACTTTCTGATTCCAAGCAGCTCTGTAACCTCATCACCAATCTTATACGTTCCTTCCGGCAATATAGATAAAGGCTGAACCAGGCCCTGAGAAATCTGGCCTCTAAATTTCATAGTTCTCAGCCGAAAACCTTCTCCCAGAAGTTCGTTCTTCTCATAGCTGCTGCTTCGCAGAAATTCAAACTGCTCACAAATCGGAAGAAACGAATCTGCTTCCATATATACACAGCAATCTCCAACCCGAAACTGTCCCTTATTCGCAACACACTTCCATCCCAGGACATGCACACACTCTATTCTGTCTGCTCCTTCAATTGGAGTTATGTGATGTACATACTGCACAGATGCCAATTTTCGCTTTCCCATTTTTCAAAATCCTCTCTCAAAATAATTTTATATAGGCATTTGTAAAACGCCACAGGTAAAATTTTATCATGCTTCATCTGCCCAGTCATTCATCCCGTAGTATAACTGCTGCGCGCTCTTTTAAGCAAAACCGGGATGCCACCCTGCTTCATCTGCAGGAAAACATCCCGGTTTTCTTCTTTCCTAAATATATATGCTCAGTTTTCTTTAAATACTTCCGCAAATCTTCTGTAGTTCCCATTCTTTCCATCCGGCACCGCGAACACGACCGTATCGAAACTTGTATGCGTCGTTGTCAGAAATTCCTTGAAAATCCCGGCAACTTCTTTTGCATCCTGTCCGAAAACACCACATCCGTATGCACCCAGAATCAGAGTCTTTACCTCGTTCTTTTCCGCAATATCCAGCACAAACTGGATTCTGCTTTTCAGCGCCTCTGTATTTTCCCGGTCGGAGACATTTTCGTATTTCTGTGCCGCCGCCTTATTCGGTGCTGCACAGGTGATCACATCGCAGAACGCTTCCTTCCCATTACGGAAAAATCCAATTTCCGGCGAATACAGCGCACGGTTCAAATACAGCCCTTTCTGTTTATGCTGCATATTCCATTCATAAAACTCTCTCTGAAAACTTTCCAGCACATTGTACAAAAACGATTCATGACACAGACATTCTTCCTGCGCGATACTGCCCCTGATAAAACCGCCGCCCGGACTCCGGTAAGAAGCGAAATTCAGAACCGCCGTTTTCGATCCCTGATATTTTAGGATTGCAGCAACGCTGTCCAGATCCTCCACGAAAATACGCATCTTATTCTGCTCTGCATTCTCGTCCGGATCTTTCGAATTCCAGACTACTTTATAAAGTTTCGTTGCCGAAATAGAAGCCTGAATCTGATCCTTGTACTTGTCCTGCATCAGCTTCGTATGACGCTCAGCCTTTACCGCATTCTCGATTTTTCTGTTGTTCCTCTGTTCTCTCATGTAAGCCATCTTACCATCGTAAGCGCAAAATATTGCTACGTTACTCATGAATTACGCTTGCACCAAAATGATAGATGCAAGCGTTTTACTCTATTTTAGTTTTGACAGTTCGTTTTCGCAGTCTCGCTCCATGGGGCAAGCTGTTCTAACTGTTCATCTGACATTTTATCGTCTGGCCGCTGTGATAAGAGATATGTCAGATATTTATAGGTGTTCAGATCATTCGCTTTTGCCATCTCAACCATTGTATACACAATAGCGCTGGAGGCAGCTCCTTTCGGACTGGCACTGAACAGCCAGTTCTTCCGGCCGACAGTGAATGGCCTGATTGCATTCTCGCTAAGATTATTGGACAAACTGCAATGACCGTCTTCCAGATAAGTCATCAGGGTGTCTTTCCGATTTTGGGCATAGTTTACCGCTTTCGCCAAACGGG